>Ga0114932_10001552_pt1 | contig 25818 bp, 19 predicted proteins | sample 2SBtaG_2_FD_87286 | JGI IMG/M metagenome (GOLD analysis project Ga0114932, IMG submission 87286) | Deep subsurface microbial communities from Kolumbo volcano to uncover new lineages of life (NeLLi) - 2SBTROV12_ACTIVE470 metaG | ecosystem: Environmental > Aquatic > Marine > Volcanic ...
CCGCGGGCGCGGATCTGGTGGGAGGAGTCCAACGCCCTCGGCATCGCCCTCGCGGGCGTGGTCGGCGGGAGCTCGCCGCTCTACGACAAGATCATGATCTACGACCCGGGTCGTACCTGGGACGCGGCGTCGGACAGCCCCGGCGCCCCCGACTTCATCGCCGGCGGCGGCTTCAACCAGGCCACGGTGGAGGCGGAGATCGCCGCCCGTCGGCCGGGTTGCGACACGGTCGACACGACGCCGTAGACAAAAAGTCTCGTTTTCGCCGCCTACTCGGCGAGTAGAAGCCCGAACCGAGACTTTTCGTCTCAGTCGCTGAAGCTGCCCAGCCGGAGTTCACCCCCGGCGGCGAGCAGCTCCGCGGCGGCCAGCTGCTCGGCGACTCGCTCTCCCAAGAGGCCGAGCCCCGCCTGCTGCAGCGACGCGCGCGCGTCCTCGACCTCGATCGCCCGGGCCGCGCCCGCCCGGTAGCGGCTGTCCACCAGGCGGTGGACCTCCTCGGCCAGCTGGAGCGCCAACCGGGCGACGGGCACGGCCTCCCGGGCGCTCGTCCACGCGTCGTAGGCGTTGGCGACCTCCATGGCGATCTGCGCGTCCACGGCCCGCACCCGGGCCGCCGCCTGCCGCTTGCGCGACGCCGCCTCCCGCGCCTGGGCGACGTTCATGCCGCCGTCCCAGATCGGGAGGTTCACGCCCAGCCCGACCCACCACGACGTCTTCTTGTCGTCGAAGCCGGAGGACTGATCGCTCCAGTTGAAGGCGCCGGTGATGGCGAAGGCGGGCAGGAACGCGAGGGCCGAGTCGACGGACAGCGCGGCGGCGGCGACCTGCTGCTCCCGGGCGGCGCCCCCGTCGGCCCGGCTCCGCACCCCGTGGTCGATCCACGTCTGGACGTCGCCCCGCCCGTCGAGGTCGGGGGTGGGCAGCGGGGCGAGGGTGCCGACCAGGGAGTCCCGACGGCCGAGGGCGAACGCCAGGGTCCGCCGCAGCGCCCGCTCCTGCTGCTGCACGTCGCGCAGGCTCTTCTGGATCCGCGCCATCTCGAGCTGCGCCTGGAGGAGGAAGTCGCGCGTGGCGACGCCCGCCGAGAGCATCACCTCGGTGTTCGCCACGTGCTTGCTCGCGAGCGCGACCTGCTCCGACAAGATCGCGGTCGACTCCTGCATGCGGTACGCGGCGGCGTAGGACCGCACGACGGCCAGCAGCACGTCGGACCGCGCCTTCTCCACCGACAGCTCGGCCGCCCTCACGGACGCGGCGCCCGCGGCCAGGGCCGTGCCCACCCGCGGGTTGATCGGCCAGGTCAGGTTCGCGCCGATCGCGTTCATCTCCTTGGGCTGGATGATCGTGTCGCCCATGTCGCCGCCGAGGTCGACCCCGTCGTCCGCGCTCAGCCCGCCTTCGAGCTGGGCCGAGAGCTCGGCGCAGTCCGCGAAGCCGTTGATCAAGGCGATCTCGGTGCAGTCGTCGCCGTCGAGCATCCCCGCCGCGAACAGCTCCCCGTAGATGAACCCGATGTTCCCGTAGATGCCGCCGAAGGCGTCCCCGATCCCGGAGAACGAGTCCCCCATGTCGAAGGCGATCTCGCGGTCGTTGATCCGGTGCTGGTAGCCGACGCTCACCTGGGGGGTGATGTAGGCCAGCGCCCGGTCGCGCTGGGCCTTCGACTGGGGGACGGCCTCAAGCCCCGCGGCCAGCGACGGGTTGTTCCGGAGCGCCTCCTCCATCGCGTCCGACAGGGTGAGCGCGGGGGCCCCCTGGGCGACGGCGACGGACGGCAGGAGCAGCAGCAGCAGGGGCAGACAGCGGGTCATGGTCAACCCTCCAGGGCGGGGCCGGGGACGGCCGGGGCGACGGTCATGCCGCCCTCTTCTTCGTTGTGGACGACGCGGAGCACCTTGGCCTGGGCCCAGGCTCCGACGGAGTCGAGGATCTCGTAGACGACGGGCACGATGACCAGCGTCAGGACGGTCGCGGAGGCGAGCCCGCCCGCGACGGTGAGGGCCATGTCGGCGGTCAACTCCGCGCCGCGACCGGGGATCAGCGCCATGGGCAGGAGCCCCGTGATCGTCGTACCGGACGTGATCAACACAGCCCGGACGCGGTCGCTGCCGCCCTGGATCACGGCCTCGCGGCGCTCCATCCCGGACGCCCGCAGCTGGTTGATGTGGTCGATGAGGACGATGCCGTTGTTGACGACGATGCCCGCCAACATGATGACGCCGACGAAGGTCACCACCGAGAACGGGGTCCCCGTGAGCAGCAGCACGGCCGCGACCCCGATGAGGGAGAGCGGCATCGTCACCATGATCACGATCGGGTGGACGAACGCCTCGAACTGCCCCGCCATCACCATGTAGACGAGCAGGATCGCGAGCAGGAGCCCGGCGAAGAGCTTGACGAAGGCGTCCATCATCTCTTCGAACATCCCCCCGTAGTCGAGCCGGTAGCCGGGCGGCATGGCGGCGGCCACGGGGCCGAGCGTGTCCTGGACCTCGCCCATGACGGTGCCCAGGTCCCGGCCTTCGATGTTGGCGCGCACGGTCACCTGGCGGGACTGGTCCTGCCGGGTGATGGACACGGGTCCGTAGCCCGTCTGGAAGCTCGCGATCTGTCGCAGCGGCACGTTGAAGCCCGCGCGGGTGGGGATCACGACGCGGTCCATGGCGTCGAAGGAGTTCCGGTCCTCGGGGCGGTAGCGCACGCGGATCATGAACTCGTCGCCGCCCTCCCGGTAGTACCCGGCGGGCATGCCCTGGGCCGCGGTCTCGATCGCCCGCGCGATCTCAGCGATGGACAGGCCGTAGGACGTCGCGCGCTCGCGGTCGATGGCGAGGTGGCGTTCGGGCTTGGCGGCCGCCATGGAGACGTCGATCTCGGTCAGCCCCTCGATGCCCGTCACGGCCTTCACGACGCGCTGGGCCTGGCGCAGCAGCTCGTCGAGCTCCTTGCCCTTGATCTGGATCTGCACCGGCTTGCTGCCCCCGCCGCCCATCATCGCCTGACCCATGTCCATGAACTCGACGGACATGTTCTCCGTCTTCGGCGCGCCCGCCCGCAGCTGCTCCAGGAGCTCCTGGCCCGAACTCCCCCGATCGACCTTCAGCCGCGCGAAGATCTGGGCCTCGTGCACGCCGGTGGGGCTCATCTCCGAGAGCCCGGCGCCGAGGTCGTCCTCGTTCACGCCGATCATCGCGCCCACGGTCTCGATGTCGTCGAAGGTGCGAACGAAGTCCTCGATCCGCCGCAGGGCGCGGTCCGTCTCGGCGAGGGGCGTGCCGACCGGGAACTTCACCATCGCCATGACGATCGGGACGTCGGACCCGGGCAGGAAGGTGGCGCCGACCAGCGTGGCCGAGGCGCCTGCGCCGATCAGGAGCGCGATCGCGACGGCGAGGACCCGCTTCTTTCGATCCAGGACCCACGCGAGCAGGCGTCGATAGGCCGCGCGCAGCCGGTCGAAGCGCTCGGTCATCGCGTTGCTGCGGTTGGCGTCGGCGGTGTTGAAGAGGACCGACGCCAACATCGGCACCATCGTGAGCGCCACCAGCAGCGACGACGCGAGCGCGAACGCCACCACGACCGCCAGGCCGCGCACGAGCTCCCCGGCGAGCCCGCCGCCGAAGTACAGGGGCAGGAACACGGCGATGGTGGTGAGCGTCGAGGCGGTGATGGCCATGCCCACCTCCTTCGCGCCCTGGCGCGCCGCCTCCTTGCGCGACTTGCCCATCTCCAGGTGGCGGAAGATGTTTTCGATCACCACCACGGCGTTGTCCACGAGCATGCCCACGCCGAGCATGAGCCCGCCCATGGTCATCAGGTTGAGCGTCTCGCCGGTGATGAAGATCGGGATGAACGTGGCGAGGATCGACAGCGGGATCGCCACCGCCACGGCGAAGGTCGGGCGCACGCTCCGCAGGAAGAAGAACATGAACAGGACGGCGAGCAGGCCGCCGATCAGGCCGGTCCTGGAGACGTTCGTGGCCATGTTCTCGATCTGCTGACCGGTGTCCATGACGAGCGAGAACTGCAGCGTCCCGCCCAGGTCCTCCTTGATCTGCGCCAGCTCCTTCTTGACCCGACTCGCCACCTTGAGCGGGTTCGCCCCCGACTGCTTGTTGACCATCATGTAGAGGGAGTCGGAGCCCCCCATGCGGATGGTGTTGCGCACGTCCTTGATGCCCTCGGACACGCCCGCGACGTCGCGCACCCGGACCGGTGTGCCGTCGCGGGCCATGCCCACGGCGGTCTGCTGGATGTCGGCCAGGTCTCGATAGGAGCCCAGGGTCCTCAGCAGGTACTCCTGCCTGCCTTCGACGACCCGACCTCCCGGCAGGTCCATGTTCTGCGCCGCCACGGCTTGCGTGACCTGGCCGAGGGACAGCCCGGTCGCCTCCAGCGCGGTGCGGTCCACGTCCACGGTGATCTCGCGTTGGGCGCCCCCCATGAGGATGACGCCCGCGACCCCGTCGAGCCGCTCGAGCCGGGCGAGCAGCTGGTCCTCCACGTACTCGCGCAGGGCGATCGTGTTGCCGCCCATGCCGCTGACGCCGTAGCTGAGGACGGGCAGGGCGCCGAGGCTGAACTTGAGGATCATCGAGTCGCCGGCGTCCTCCGGCATCATCGGCTCGATGAAGGAGAGGGCCTGCCGGAGGTCGTCGGCGGCGGAGTCGAGGTCGGTCCCCCACTCGAACTCGACCATCACGAAGGAGACGTCCTCGCGGGACATCGACTTCACGCCGGCCACCCCGTTCACCGAGGCGACGGCGCCCTCCACGGGGCGGGTGAGGAGGCGCTCGATGTCCTCGGACGAGGCCCCGTCGTAGCGGGTGACGACGGAGACGGTGGGGAAGTCGACGTCGGGCATCAGGTCGAGGCCGAGCCGCGACAGCGACATGAGCCCCACGACCACGATGACGGCGACGATCATGGTGATCGTCACCGGCCGGTCGACCGCGAGATCGGTGATGCGCATGGCTCTGCTACTCCACGACCTTGACGGGGTTGCCGTCGGGGAGGCCGAAGTGGCCTTCGACGACGACTCGCGCCCCGGGTTCCAGGCCGTCGACCTGGCGGCCCTGATCGCCGCGGACCCCCGGGGTGACCGCGACCTTCTTGGCCCGCTCGCCGTCCACGACCATCACGAAGTCGCCCTCGTCGGCGTTGGTGACGGCCTTGTTGGGGATGATGACGACGTCTTCGAGCCGCTCGAGCACGAGGCGGGCTTCGAGGAAGAGCCCGGGCTTGAGGGCGCGGTCCGGGTTGGGGATGACGATGCGCACGAGGAAGGTGCGCGCGCCCATGTCGGCGGCGGCGTTGATGAGGTCCACGCGGCCCGACCACTCCCGCTCCGGGAGGGCCGAGGTGGTGACGACGGCGTCCATGCCCACGTCGAGGCGGGCGAGGTCCACGTCCGGGACGTGCACGTCGAGCTGAATGGGGTCGAGGGCCTTGAGCTCCACGAGCATCGGGGGACCGGCGAGCCCGGCCATGCCGCTGAAGAACTCGCCCTCCTCGAGGCCCACGCCGGTGACGGTCCCGGCGAAGGGCGCGGTGAGGCGGGCCTTGCCCACCTGGTCGTTCAGCACGGCGAGGGAGGCGTCCGCCTGGGCGAGCTGGGCCTGAGCCATGCGGTGCGCGGACTCGGCCTGGTCGAGGCTCTGGGTGGGGATGGCCTGGGCCTCGGCGAGGCGACGGGCGCGGATGACCTCGGCGTCGGCGTCGCGCAGCTGGAGGCGGGCGAGGTCGGCGGTCTTGGCGGCCTGGTCGAGCTGCAGCCGGAGCGTGGAGGTGTCGAGCTCGGCGAGCAGATCGCCGCGCTGCACGTCCATGCCGAGCTTGACGGGGAGGGCCCGGATGGTGCCCTGGCCGGTGGGGGCGAGGCGGGCGCTGCGGGAGGCCTGGGCGGTGCCCCCGAGGCGGAGGGAGCGGGTGAGGGCGCCGGTCTCGGCGGCGACGATGCGCACCGGGACGGCGTAGACGTCGTCGGCCGCGGCGGCGTTGGCCGGGGGGGTGGGGGTGGTGCCCGAGCTGCAGCCGGAGGCGAGCAGGGCGGCGAGCACCGGGAGGGCGAGGAGCAGGCGAGAGGCGTTCATTGGTCGGACCCCGCGGCCGCGGCGGGAGCTGCGGCGCCGTTCAGGAAGAGAGTGCGGACGTGATCGAGGAGGGGCGCGAGGGGCTGCTCGGCGCCGGTGAGCATCCAGGCGTAGACGGTCGCGTGCAGCATCCCCAGGAAGCCCACGGCGAGGAGCTCGGGGGGCCGGGACACGAGGGCGCCTTCGTCGATCCCGCGCTGCATGACGGAGGTGATGAGCGCGATGTAGCGATGGTGGTGCTGCTGGTGCTTCTCGCCCTCGGGGAAGGCGCCCATGTCCGCCGCACGGAGGACGGCGATCAGGAGGCGAATGAAGTCGCCGTTGGCGTCGTGGGAGCGCTGGAAGTTGGCGAAGTACGCGGTGACGGCGCCGTCGAAGTCCTCGGCGTCGGCGAGGGCGGCCGTGACGCTCGCGAGGTACTCGTCGGTCTTCTCTTCCCACAGGCGACCGAAGATCCTGGCCTTGCCCTTGAAGTAGCCGTACAGCGTCGCCGGGGCGCAGCCGCAGCGCTTGGCGATGTCGTCCATCGACGTGCCCGCGTAGCCCCGCTCCGCGAACACCTCGGTGGCGGCGTCCAGGATCAGCCGGATCGCGTGCTCGCGACGCTCCGCCCGCAGCCCTTTGAGTCCCATGAGAGTCTTCCTCTTTGTAAAACCGAAGCGAGATTCGGAATATCAAATAGTCCGTTGGCAGGATCTGTCAAGGGGGGCCGTCGATCGTTTCTGGGGTCTCGAAGTCGTCGCGGCACGGGGGCGCAACGATCCATTGCACCGGGAGGGTGGGGAGAGGGGCGGCCGGAACCCAACCAGGATCGGCGATCCACCCCGAGTTCGCTCCCAGCGATGTGCGCATCTCGGGGGGAACGAGCCGTTCGGGCGAGCTGCGAGCCGTCAGCGGCTCGCATCTCGGGGGGAACGAGCCGTTCGGGCGAGCTGCGAGCCGTCAGCGGCTCGCATCTCGGGGGGAACGAGCCGTTCGGGCCGGTCGCGAGCCGTCAGGGGCTCGCATCTCGGGGGGAACGAGCCGTTCGGGCGAGCTGCGAGCCGTCAGGGGCTCGCATCTCGGGGGGAACGAGCCGTTCGGGCCGGTCGCGAGCCGTCTAGACGATCCCCGCCTCCGCCCTCATTCGGCGTGGACGGTTCTGAGGCAGCCGCTCGGCGATCACCGCCACCAACACGGCTCGGACCCCCGCCTCGGGGAGGTCGCGAAGCGTCTCCAGCAGGGGCGGAGACCGGTCCTGCAGGCCCACCAGCGCGAGCGTGTCGGCCGTCACCGGGCAGGGCAGATCCCCCCGATGCACCGCCCGCAGGCAGCGCTTCAGGTCGTCGGTGGGGACCTCGGTGAGGCCCGACGCCGCTCCGATCATCGTCGGCGCCGGAGCCCGGCGAGGACCAGGAGCCCGAGCCAGCCGACCGAGGCGCGATCGTGCGCCGTGGAGCAGTCGCAGGCGCCCACGCTCACGCGACCTCCGTCGCCGTCGCCCTGGCCCGCCGGGGGACCGAGATCGTCGTCGTCGTCGTCCCCTTCTTCCGGCGGCGGGGGCGGGTCGAACGTGAGCTCGACGGGCTCCATGTAGTAGTCCTGATCGACGGTCGGCAGGGGCACCGGCACCTCGATCTCGGCGAGCGTGTAGTCCGTCCCCAGCACCGTGACGATCACCTGCGGGTACAGCAGGAACGTGATGTCCGCCGTCAGGTGCACCCCCAGCGCAGCCATCACCACCAGCGGATCCTCGCGCGACGACGGCGCCAGCGGAGCCCACTCCTGGTACTCCGTCACGCTCGTGATCTCGGTGGGGGTCTCGACGTCCCACACGTCGATGTACTCCCCCGTCAGCTCCGCGTGGATGTGCCCGCCGATGTCCACCGCGATGCTGCCCGACGCCACGATCAGGTCGATCCCCAGCGGGATCTCGAACCCGTCCTGCCGAGGCATGTCCGCGTCCAGCACCGCGGGACGATCCGGGTGGTTCAGCAGCAGGTACGGGTCGAACGTGATCGTCTCGAAGACGCCGTACAGGATCGGGTCCATCAGGTCGCCCGTCCACGTGTACCCGAGGATGTCGAACATCACCTGCGACGACGTCTCGAGGCCCAGGTCGAACTCGAGGAGCCCGCCCTCCGTCGCCCCCTCGAACGACACCGAGTCGATCTCCCAGTCGTAGTGCGCCGTCCCGTCCATCTCCACGTAGATGGTGTTCCCGGCGTGAGCCGTCATGCGCACCTGGATCGGAGAGCCCGAGGGGATCCACCCCGAGTCGAAGTCGAAGTCGTCGACCCCCAGGACCTGTTCTTCGTGGGACGTGAAGTACGGCGCCGACTCGATCACGGCCAGGGCAGGGCCCGCCGATCCGAGGGTCAGGGCGAAGACGATGCAGGAGATGCGGCCGAACATGCCGCGCATCCTACGCGCACCTCCCGTCCGCGACGTTACGATCCGCCCATGACGGCCGAGGAACCGACCCTGGACCCGCGGGAACGAGTGTGGAGCCGCATCGCGGCGGGCCACGCGACGGTCGTGATCGGGGACGCGCTCCCCTCTCCGCCCGACGACCGCGCCGTCGTGACAGTGCGCTGCGACCGCCCCCAACGCGACCTCGGCGCCATCCTCGAGGCCCGACGCCGCATCGAGCGGCACGTCGGCCGCTCCCTGAGCATGTGGGAGCTGGCGGCCGACCGGGTCCGCAACAGCATCCGACGCCGACTGCTCGCCGACGAGCCCGAGCCCGAGCGCGCGTGGATGCTCGTCGAGCCCCTCAACCGCCTTCAGGAAGAGAGCGAGGCGCCCGCGGCCGTCGTCTTCGACCACGTGGAGCGGGCCGACGCCGCGTCCCTGGGCCTGCTCGAGGAGGTGATCGGGCACCCCGGGCGCGCGGGCGCGGCCCTGGTGCTGGTGATGCGCGAGCGACCCGAGGGCCCCGCCGCCCGGCTGATCGACGCGGTGCGACGCGTGGAGGGTTCCCGTCGCGTCGTGGACCTCGGCGCCCCGTGGGCGAGCACCGTCCCCCTCCCGAAGATCCCCACCCCCCGTCGTCGCGCCCCGGGGTGGACCGTCGACGGCCTGCCCCCCGATCTGCGCCGCGTCGCCCGCGCGGCCGCCGTGGTGGGCGACACCTTCGAGTCCGAGCTCGTGGCGGGCCTGCTGCGAGTGGAGGAGATCGAGGTCCTGGAGGCGCTCCAGGCCTTGGGCGACCGCGGCGCCCCGATCACCGACCTGGGCGACGGCGCCTATCAAATGGACGGCGCCACCGCCTCGGTCGTGCGGGCCAACGTCCAGCCGTCGCTCGCCGTGGCCTGGAACCTCCGCCTCGCGGAGCTCCTGGGTGTCGCCTCGGACGCCGAGCAGGGCGAGACGCGCGCCGCCATCGCCCCCGTCAAGCTGACGATCACCACCGAGGTCCCGCCCGTGGGCGCCATCCCCGATCCGGCGCGGGCCGCCGCCCACCTCGAGGCGGCCGGAGAGACCGACCACGCCGCGACGGGCTTCCTGCACGCGGCTCGGGAGGCCATGGCGCTCGGCGCCGACGACCAGGCCGCAGAGCACGCCCGACGAGCCCGCGAGCTGCTGGACGCGGACGGAGGCGGAGGGGCCGCGCGGCGCGCGATGCGGAGCGAGGCCGCCATGATCGAGGCGTTCGTGAGGGGCGATCAGGACCGGCTGGCGACGGCCCTCGCGGACATGGCCGCGGCCCAGCGCGAGCTGGCGTCCACGAACCCGGGGCTCGTCGCGGAGCTCGCCCACACGGAGCGGCTCCTCGAGCGACTCACCAGGTCTTCGCCTCCTCCACCAGAGGCGTGATCGCCTCGGAGCGGATCGGCCGCGAGAAGAGGAACCCCTGGGCGCTCGCGCAGCTCATGCCCCGCAGCCGGGCGAGCTGCTCCGCCGTCTCGACGCCCTCGGCGATGACCTCCAGGTCCAGGGCGCGACCGATGTCGACGATCGACTGGACGAGCCCCGCGTTGCCCTTCTCGGTGTCGAGGTTGCGGATGAACGACCGGTCGATCTTCAGGGCGTCGATCGGGAACCGATCGAGGTGGCTCAGGGACGAATAGCCGGTGCCGAAGTCGTCCATGTGGATGTAGACCCCGAGGTCCTTCACCCGACGCAGCAGCGCCACGGCCTCCCCCGGGTTGCCGATGACCGCGCTCTCCGTGATCTCCAGCGCCAACCGCTCGGGCGGCACCCCCGACGCTTCCAGCACCCGCTCCAGGGCTTCCAGCAGCCCGCCTCGCATCACCTGCTGCCGCGAGATGTTGACCGACATCCGGAGCGCGCCCCCGAGGTGCTCCTGCAGACCCCCGTCCAGCCACTCCCGCAGCTGCCGACAGGCCTCGCCCAGCACCCACTCGCCCAGAGGGACGATCAGCCCGGTCTCCTCGGCCACGGGGATGAACTCCCCGGGGGAGACGAACCCGCGCGTCGGGTGCTCCCAGCGCGCCAGCGCCTCGAACCCGCAGATGCCGCCCGCCCCCAGGTCGATGATGGGCTGGTACTCGAGGTGGAACTGCCCCTCGTCGAGCCCGCGCCGCATCTCGGGGTCCAGCCGCACGATCCGCAGGGCGCGCGTCCGCATCTCCTCGTTGAACACCGCGTGCCGCTTCTTGCCCGCCTTCGCGTCGTACATCGCGGTGTCGGCGTCGCGGACGATGTCCTCGGCGGCCTTGTAGTGTCCGGGGCACAGCGCGATGCCGATGCTCACCGCGGTGAAGAGGGAGTACCCGGCCAGCGCGAACGGATCCTTGAGCGCCTCGTGGATCCGCTCGGCCACGCACAGCGCCTCCTCCGCGCTGTTGATGTCGTGCAGAAGGACGGTGAACTCGTCCCCGCTCAGCCGCGCGACCATGTCCTCGGGTCGGACGCACGCCTCGAGGCGACGGGCCAGCTCCTTGAGGAGGTCGTCGCCGATCGCGTGACCGAGCGAGTCGTTGACCACCTTGAACCGGTCGATGTCCATGAACAGGACGGCGAAGCGGGTCTCGGAGTAACGCGCCCGCCGCAGCTTCTTGGACAGCCGACCCAGGAAGGCGACGCGGTTGGGCAGGCCCGTGAGCGAGTCGTGGTACGCGCCGTGCTGGAGCCGCTGCTCGACGATCTTGCGGTCGGTGATGTCCGACAGCGAGCCCGCCATCCGGTAGGCCCGGCCGTCGTGCGTCCACCGCGCCGCCCCCCGGACCACCATCCAACGGAACTCGCCGCTTCGGTGCAGGACCCGATGCTGCACCTCGCAGTGAGCGGTGCTCCGGTTGATGTAGGCGTCGATCCGCTGCCGCAGACGCGCGACGTCGTGGGGATGGACCTTGCTGAACCAGGCGTCGACGGTGTCCCCGAACTCCTCGTCGTCGGCGTAGCCCAACATCCGCCGCCACCGCGTCGAGTAGTAGACGTGGCCGGACAGGATGTCCCAGTCCCACATCCCGTCCCGCGATCCCTCCGCCGCGAGCACATACCGCTCGCGCGACCGCAGCAGCTCGCGCTCGGCCAGCTTCCGCTCGGTGATGTCCATGCCGTGCAGGTGCACCGCGTCGCGATCCGGGAGGGGCTGGTAGAGCCAGGAGAGGGACCGGTCCCCCACTTGGACCTCCACCGTGGGGATCCCGCCGTCGCCCTCGAGCGCCGAGCGCAGGAACATGTCGTGGCTCGCGGGGAGCAGCTGCGCCAGGGTCTTGAGCCCGAGCTCCTGGACCAACCGGTGCGCGGCGGGGTTGCCGTACGCGACCGTCCCCTGCCGGTCCGCCTGGAGGACGGGGTGGGGGCTGCGGTGCACGACGGACGACAGGCGCTGGTTCTCCGCCTCCGTCATGCGCTGCTCGGTGTGGTCGCCGATGGAGCCCGCGATCAGCCACGACTCGCCGGACCCGGTGACGCGCGTCTCCCCGGACTCGCTGTGGAAGTGGAGCCAGCGGGTGCGGCGCCCGCCTTCGGCGGCGAGGCGCACGTCCACGGCCATGGAGTTCGCGCGGCCGGTGCGCAGCGTCTTGAAGGCCCGCTCCAACCCGTCGCGGTCCGTGGGGTGGATGCACGCGAGCCACTCGTCGCGCTCGAAGGTCGGCTGGTCGTCGGCGAGGCCCAGGAGCTTGCGCGCGCGCTGCGAGGGGTTGAGCACCGAGTTGGACGCGAGCTCGAAGCGGCCGTTGCCGTGCGCGCGCTCCAGCATGTCGATCTGGAGGAGGGCGATGTCGAGGCGACGGGCCAACACCTCGTGGGCAATCTCCCGGTGCCGGTCGCTCTCCTCGGCCGTCATGGAGGGCAGCGACGGGTCGGTGCTCAACGGGAGGAAGTCGTCCGCGTGCGCCTCGAAGAAGGCGGTCTCGAAGTCGCTGCCGTCGCGCGTGACGTCGCTGCTGTCGTCGCTGTCTCGACCCATCAGGCCCTTCGAATCGGCGGTCGGAGGGGAGTCTTTAGGCACCGGGTTCCGATTGTGGTCGGCTCGTCCCCCCCGGGGGCTCAGGTCAGGATAACGCAGCCACGAGGCGCTCGTGATGGGCATGAACGAGCCCGGCGAGACGATGCTGTCCCGTCGCGCGAAGCAGATTGTGATCCCCCCGCGTGGGCGCCACGGAGGGGTCCCAGCCGAAGTAGCTCTCACGGACCGCGTCCGCCGCGAACCGAGCCGCGAGCTCGAGGCAGATCCGCCGGATCCCCGCGGGGAGCGCCTGCCGGACGTCCGCGGGGAGGGCGCGCTCGGAGAGGTACCCCCTCGCGGAGGCTTCGAACACGTCGAGGCGGAACCGCGGGGCCGTCGTGTCCTCACCCTCGGGGTTGCACCACGAGCGCCAGGCGTCGCCCAGCTCCGCGTCCAGGGGCAGCCGCCCCATGGTGTCGAGGTCCAGGAGGCAGAGGGCGCGCCCGTCGTCGTCGAAGCGCAGGTTGGAGATCTTGAGATCGCCGTGGGTGATCCCGCCGGGGTCTCGGATCGTCCCGTCCCAGGCCGCCCAGTCCTCGAGGATGCGCTCCCCCAGACGACCCACCGGATCCGCCAGGCGATGGCCCCGATGCTCGTCGATCGCGGCCCGCAGCGACGCCATGTGGCGCTCCGTGTCGTGAGCGCCCGGACGGGAGAAGGCGAACTCGTGGTCCAGGTCTTCGAGCGCGGCGTGCCACCGGCCGACCATCGCGCCCGCCTCCCCGGCCACGGCCGCGCTCTCGACGCGATGGATCGTGCGGCCCGGGACCCAGCTCAGGGCCCGCCAGGCCCGCCCCTCGTCGTCCGTGTGCCACAGACCGCCGGTCCCCGTCCGCAGGACGCGGGGGGTCAGGAGCCCGCGCGCGGCGAGGTGGGCGGTGATGGCGTCGATGTCCTCGTTCACCACCGGGGCGAACGCCGGATGCATCCGCTGGATGACGGCCACGGGCGGGTCGCCGACCGCGAACGTGTCGTTGATCAGGCCGTCGTCGAGGGCACGAATCGCGCGCCCGCCGAGGTGGGGCCACGCGGCGATCGGGGGGGACATCAGACTCCGTCGGCGGGGTCGGCGGGGAGGCCGTCGCAGAGGTTGTCGAGGAGGGTGAAGAACCCGTTGTCCTGCACGATCGTATGCTGCCTCAGCTGCACGCGGATGCTCCGCTCCTCGCGGCGATACCGGCCGAGGTCGAAGGTCTCGCGCACGAACTGCCCGGGGGACCCGTCGAAGTGGGTGATCTCGGGGAACCCTTCGATCTCGCTGTGGCCCGAGTCGAGCTCGGGGACGTAGCCGCCGGTGTGGACGGGGACCTCGTGCTCCTCGAGGACGTCGTCCGTGTCTCCATCGAGCACCCGGAGCTCCAGGGAGATCCCCTCGGCCCCGACCTCGCTGAGCTGGTCCACCACGAACACGAGGCCGCGAGGCACGAACGGGACGGTCGTGATCACCCCCACGCTGAGGACGTCCCCGAGGTCGTTGGAGCGGAGCAGGAGCGCGTTGCGGCCGTGGAACCAGAGCTCGTCTTCGCCCACCAGCGCCGAGAAGTCGCTCCCCTCCTCGACGATCCGGACCTTTCCGCCCTCTTCGGGGGTGAACTCGATCGCGCCCGGGTGCCCGAACCCGGCGAGGTCGGCGTCCTCGAACCCGCACAACCCGGGATCCACCGGCTCGGCGGCCTCGATGTCGTCGCCGTTGAGGAAGAGGGTTGCGTCGGTGCACCCCACACCGAGGGCGAGCAGGGCCGTGGTTCCGCAGAGGAGGCGCATGCCCGCAGTCTATCGCCCGGTTGGCCCGGCTTGGTCCGACTGTTACGCTCGTGCGCGCATGACCTGAATCGGGTCGGGGACGAGGAGACCGAAATGACCTGGAAGCTGAACCGCACTCTGTTGGCCACCACCGCCGCTGCCGCCCTCTTCGTGGGATGCGGCGGAGGAGACGAGCCCGCACCCGCTCCGGCGCCCGAGCCCGAGCCCGTGGCCGAGGCCACCCCCGAGGCCACCCCCGAGGCGACGCCCGAAGAGGCGCCCGCCGAAGAGGAGGGCGGGGCCTTCTCCACGCAGCTCACCGAGTTCCTCGCGTCGGTGTCCGCCGACGACAAGGCGAAGACCAACCCGAAGGCCGGCGATGCCGACGCCATCGCCGCGGGCAAGAGCGAGTACATGTCGGTGTGCTTCGCCTGCCACGGCAAGGAGGGCAAGGGCGACGGCCCCGCCGCGGGCGCCTTGGACCCGAAGCCCGGCGACCTCTCGGACGCCGCCCTCAACGCCAAGCTCACGGACGGCGACCGCTTCGCCATCATGAAGAACGGCGTGCCCGGCACGGCGATGCAGGCCTTCGGCGCCGCGCTCAGCGACGACCAGATCTGGAACCTCCTCGCCTACGTCGGCACCCTGAGCGCCGCCCCCGCCGAAGCCGCCCCCGCCGGCGAGTAGCCTCCCCGCCCTTCTCAGTCGGGCTGGAAAGACAGCCGGTGCTGGGCGGGGACCGGGTGCGAGTACCGGGGCCGGGGGAACACCAGCCGGCTCAGTTGCTCGATCACGCACTCGTTGAACATCCCCTCCTGGGGGTGCACGCCGGTCTTCATCCAGCGGCTCTCGGCCACCTTGATGTCCTGGATCTGGCCGAGCGGGCCGACGAAGAAGGTGAACGTCGAGTGTCCCGCCGGACGCGCGCTCCGGCGCGCCTCCGCGTCCGCCATGCGGTAGCAGTGCCGATACGCCTGGGCGCGGCTCAGGACCACCGACTTCAGCTCCTGACCGTTCAGTGAACCCCAGTTCACGTTGCCCACCTTGAGGGACGCGTCGAAGCGGTTGAGCAGGTGGGACAGGAACAGCGTCTCGAGGATCCCGGCGCGCTTCACGACCGGCTCGAACCGGTAGACCAGCTCGTCCTTCGCGGGCGGCGCCGGACGCGATCCGCCCCGCTCACCGAGGATGTCGTAGAGCGCCTGTCCCTCTTCGGGGGTGATCGGGCCCGTCCGGTTCACGGAGGGGGCGAGCGCCGCCTCGAAGTTCTCCTTGGCCTCCACGGGATCGCCCGAGCGCTCCAGGCAGAGGGCGCGGATGAGGAAGACGCCGCGGTTCAGTCGCTGCCGGAGGTAGGAGTCGGCCATGGAGGCGCAGGCCTTCCACTGCAGTCGACCCATGGCGAGGTTCAGGGCATTGGCGACCGCGAGCTCATCGGCCGGGTTCCGCACCGCGAGGGTGTGGAGCAGGTCGATGGCCTCGCCGAGGTCTCCCTGGCCCACGGTGGCGCCGATGTAGTCGTTGAGGATCGACTCCTCCACGCTCCCGCGAAGGAGCTTCTTGCCCATCGCCTGTCGCTCTTCGACGGTGATCTCGCCCAGGCGAGCCGCCTCCGCGATGCGGTACTCGAGCAGGCTGTCGCCGGTGGGCACGCGCCCGGTGTCGGCGAACTGCGCGGGCGGGGGCGGGACCTTGGGTCCACAGCCGAGAGCCAGGGCCGCGACGGCCGCGACGACGAGGGTGAGCAGGGAGGTTCGGAGCAGCGAAGGGGTGTGAGACATCGTCGATCAGGCTACCGCACCGAACGACCCGGATCCCTCGCCCCGACGTCCTTTAGACTGCCCCCGTGGTTCTGCTCGCGCGACGTTCTGCGATCCTCCTCCTGGCCCTCTCCGTCGGTTGCGTGACGGACGAAGGGGGCACGCTCGACCTGCGCATCTCCGCCGTCGACGGCCCCGTGGAGGGCACCTACTCCGTGGACTGGGACGGGGACGTCACGTGGACCCGCGAGGTCGGCTGCACCATCGAGGAGGGCTTCCGCGGCAGCTCCTACGCGGTGCAGGCGAACGACCGCTCCCAGGGCGAGCTCCGGGTGGGTCTCTTCGTCCAGTCCTACGACGGCCCGGGCACCTACGAGCGGGACGAGTTCCAGCCCACGGCCGCGCTGTCCATCGACTGGACGGACGCGGACACCGCCGCCGACTGGCACATCGGGTCCGACTCCGGGGGCCGCTGCAGCATCACCATCGACGAAGGCAGCCGCTCCGGCGTCTTCTCCTGCGTGGACGTCGCGGTGTTCGTGGACGAGCTGCGCACCGGCGACCTCGCGTCCGTGGAGACGAGCTGGACCTGCGGCGAGGTCGAGCGCAGCGACTTCTTCTACGACTGGGACTGAGCGACCGCGCGCAGGGTCAGCGCCAGGAGAACCCGTCGAGGGCGAGGCCCCAGCCGGTCACCGAGCCGTCCGTGTAGAGGTGGAGTGTGACCTGCCGCGCGGGCAGGGCGTCCGAGACCACCGCGCCCACGTCCCCCGTCCACTGCGCCAGCTGCGTGCCGGAGAGGTCCTTGACCGTCACGAAGTCGTAGCCGGACTCCACGTCGATGCGGCTGAAGTGCAGTCGGATCTCCTGGGCGCCCTCCGGCGCGTCCACGCCGATCCACCCCGAGAAGTCGTTGCCGTAGGGGTGGGGAGAGTCGATGGGGAACGAGACGAACGTCCACTCGAGCGCGGCGGGCGGCTCGTCGTCCGGCGGGGCCTGCTCGTTCCCGGGATCGGACGGCACGGCGCCCACCGCCTGGAGCGCGGAGAAGGCGTTGACGCGACCGCCGGACCCGAGCGTCGAGTCGCCGCCGGGGATGGCGTCCACCGAGGAGATCAGCGCCCCTCGCACCGCGTCCGCGGACAGCGATGAGCGCGCGCTCTTGAGGAGGGCCGCCACGCCCGAGACCATCGGCGCGGCCATGGAGGTGCCGTTCATGTAGCTCCAGCTCGCGCCCGGCACCGTCGACACGATCTGGTCGCCCGGAGCCGCGACGTCCACGGACTGGTCGCCGAAGTTGCTGAACCCTGCGAGGCGGTCGCGACGGTCCGAGGCCGCCACGGAGACCACGTTGGCGAGGTCGTAGCTCGCCGGGTAGTTGCTGTAGCGATCGTTGTCGCGCCCCTCGTTGCCCGCCGCGGCCACGAAGACGACGCCCCGGGACCGGGCGTAGTTGATCGCGTTGCGCAGGGTGGTCGAATAGCCGGGGCCGGCCCAGGAGGCGTTGATGACGTCGGCGCCGTGGTTGACCGCGTAGTGGATGGCGGCGGCCGCGTCGTACGTCGATCCGCCCGCGCGACCTTCGAGGAACTTGAGCCCCATGATCCGCGCCCCGTAGGCCGTCCCCACCACGCCGTAGCCGTCGTCTCCGCGCGCCGCGACCGTGCCCGCCACGTGCGTGCCGTGACCGTCCAGATCGTCGGGGTCGCCGTCGCCGCGCACGAAGTCCCAGCCGTGCACGTCGTCCACGTAGCCGTTCCCGTCGTCGTCGATGCCGTTGCCCGCGATCTCCCCCTCGTTCACCCACATGTTCGGCGCGAGGTCCGGGTGCGTCGCGTCCACGCCCGTGTCGATGACCGCCACCACGATCCCGGCCCCGATCGAGATGTCCCAAGCCGCGAAGGCGTCGATGTCCGCGTCTTCGTTCCCGCCGTTGAGCCCCGTGTTCTCCAGGCCCCACAGGTACTCGCCGTAGTCGTCCGTGGCCGCGTCCGTGTGATAGAGGAAGTGCGGCTCCGCGAAGGCCACCGACGCGGACGCCTCGAGGTCCGCCAGCACCGCGCCCTCGTCCTCCTCGGGCGTCGCCAGGAGCGCCGTCCGGTCGAGCCCGCGGTAGGCGATCAGGGTCATGCCGAGCTCGTCCGCCAAGGCGAGGATGCTCGCCTCCGAGCCGTCCTCGGAGATACCCACCACGTACTCGCCCTCCACCCGGTCCTGCGGCGGGTCGCCCGCGGCGATCTCGTAGCAGCCGACGAGGGTCGAGAGGGCGAGGGCGGAGAGAGCGAGGCAGCGGGACATGGGCACTCCGGAAACGGGCGAGTCACGAGATGCCTGTTCTTGGAGCAAGCCCCGGGCCGGCCGCGTGCCGGCGCTGACTGGAGAGACGCACGTCGATCAGCGCCACGCATGGTCACTGTTGTGACCAGTGCGGGGATCGGAAGAACCTTCCGGAGTTGTTGAGGAGATGTTGCGGCGACCACTGCGCGCCGCGGAGAGTTCTTCACCCCCGCTCCACCCCCTAGGCTCACACGCGTCCATGTCCACCCATCGGCTCGCGACGATCGTCCCTCTCCCGGCCCCGGACGCCGACTACCGCCAGTTGGTGCCGGTGCTTCGGGAGATCAGCCGCGGGGTGGACCTGCCCTCGACGTTCCGGGCGGTGGCGACGGGCCTGCGGCGGCTCACCCGCTTCGACTGGCTCGCCATCGCCCGGCGGGCCAAGGACGGCACCTCCCTCACGATCCACGCGAGCCTGTCGGGCCGACCCGAGTGGCTGGCGGTCACCGACGAGCTCGCTTCGCCTCACCCGGACGTGGCGGCGTGGCTGGCCCCCGAGGTCTCGCGCCTGAGCGGCGGCGCCACCCGGCCGGCCGCCGCGAGTCATCCCCAGTGGCCGGTGCCGGGGGACATCGAGGCCCTCTTGGCCGTCCCGCTCCCGGCACCCGGCGACGGCGCGAAGGCGTCTCGCGGCGCGCTCCTGCTGGGTCGATCGGGCAGCCGGCCCTTCGAGCCCCACCTCGTCTCCCTCTTGGAGCCGTGCGTCGCGCACCTCGGGGTCCTGCTCGAGCGGACCGAGTGGCTCGACCAGTTTCGGCGGGTCAATTCGGAGCTGCGCACGCGCGTGAGAGAGCTCGAGGCGAAGCGGCGCGCGGAGGCCCCGACGGTCTCGGACATGCCCGTCGTGCGTCGGCCGGACCCGGCCGGGGACACGCTCACCGGGCGCTTCGAGGTGGACGACTGGGAGACGTCGGACCCCTCGGGGATCGAGCTCATGGACCTCATCCGTCGCGCCGCGCAGACCGAGCTGCCGGTGCTGCTCATGGGCGAGTCGGGCACGGGCAAGGAGCTGCTGGCCCGGAGCATCCACCTGGGCTCGACCCGCAGCGACGGCCCGTGGGTGGCCGTGAACGTCGCCGCCCTGGCCTCCGAGCTCACCCCGTCGGAGTTCTTCGGCCACGAAGCCGGGAGCTTCACCGGCGCGCGAGGCAAGCGCCGGGGGCTCCTGGAGGAGGCGGACGGGGGCACCCTCTTCCTCGACGAGCTGGGCGAGCTCCCCCGCAACCTTCAGCCGCTGCTGCTGCGCTTCCTGGAGGACGGGATGGTGCGTCCCGTGGGCGGGAACCAGCCGCGTCGGGTCGACGTGCGGATCGTCGCGGCCACCAACCGCGACCTGGCGAGCGCCGTCGCGGAGGGTCGGTTCCGGGAGGACCTGTTCCACCGGGTGGCGGCCGTCGAGGCCCGGGTCCCCGCCTTGCGCGAGCGCCCGGCGGACCTTCCCGTCCTGGCGCGCCGGTTCCTCTCGGAGGCGTCGTCCGGGAAGTGGTCGGACGTCCCGTCGTCGTGGTGGCCGGCCCTGCGCGCCCACCCCTGGCCAGGGAACGTGCGCGAGCTGCGGAACGCGATGCGGGCGGTGGCCCTCATGAGCCGCGGTCGTCTCGAGGCGCGGTTCCTGCCGCCGGGCCTGGCGGCCGCGGTGACGGCCTGCGAGGGGGGCGCCACGTCCACGGCCGACGCCCCGATCCCCGGGGACGAGTTCGACGGCTGGACCCTGGCGGAGGTGGAGCGGGAGATGATCCGGCGCGCGCTCGCTGCGACCGACGGACATCGCGGACGCGCCGCGGCCCGCCTCGGGATCACGTCCCGCAGCCTCTACGACCGCGTTCGTCGGTTCGAGATCGAGTAGCTACTTGCGGCGCTTGCGCGCCTTGCGCTCGGCCTTGGCCGTGCCGACCAGGTCCGCGAGCGCGGCCTCGAGCGACGCCTGCTCGGCGGTCAGGGCGCGGTTGTTCATGCCCAGGACGCGGCAGTCGCGATCCAGGAGCAGGCTGAACGGCGCGCCCGCCACGCCGTAGCGCGTGGCCACGACGTGGTGACGATCGTCCAACACCGGGAAGGCGTACCGGGCCCTCACGACCGCCGCGCTGAACGACTCCGGCCGCGCCTCCTCGGAGATCGCGATGATCTCGAGGCCGTCCTTGTCGTACTTGCGATGCCACGCCTGCGCGACCGCGAGGTCGTCCATCCCGCCCTGGTCCACGAACGCGACGAGGACGGCGGCGGTCGACTCCGGGCTGCGGATCCCGCACACCGAGTCGAGCTCCACGGCCGTCGCTCCCTCGTCCCCCTCGCGGGCGGCAGCGCCCGCCTGGAAGGGGTTGAGGGCGAAGGCCGGCGCGATCTCGCCGATTCCGGGGAGGTCGATGGGGGAGTCCCCCGCGCTCACCGCCCCCGACACCGCGAGGGCGCAGACCAGGACGGGTACGGAGACCTTGGAGAGGAGCATCTTCATCTCGGAGAAGCTGGGGCCGGGGCTAGACGTTGACCACGATCAACGTGGTGTTGTCCCGCCCGCCGCTGTCGTTGGCAGCGTCCACCAGGGCACGGCACGCGTCCTGAGGGTTCGAGTTGTCGTTCATGATCTCGAGCAGCTTGTCGTCCGGGAGCTCGCCCCAGAGGCCGTCGCTGCACAGCATGATCCGGTCGCCCGTCTGGAGCTCGAGGTGATAGAGGTCGACCTCGACCTCCGGCACCGAGCCGATGGAGCGCACGAGGATGTTCCCCGACGGGTGGTTGCGCGCCTCCTCGGACGTCAGCTCGCCGAGCTGCACCAGGTAGGCGACCAGCGAGTGGTCGCGGCTGATGGGGTACAGCTTCGACTCCCGAACCAGGTACGCGCGCGAGTCGCCGACGTTGGCGATGAGGGCGTCGTTGTCCCCGAACGTCATGGCCGCGCACAGCGTCGTCCCCATGTTCGAGTCCTGCTCTTCGCCCGCCGAGACGACGGCCCGGTTCGCGGACTGCATCGAGTCGCGGAGCATGTCTCGGAGGGAGCGGACGTCCCGCTTCTTCACCTCGGCCAGGCGCTCACCGGCGTGCTCGAACAGCGACTCCACCGCGATCTGAGAGGCGACCTCGCCGCGGTCGTGACCGCCCATGCCGTCCGCCACCGCGTAGAGGACGATCTCCCCGTCGAGCGGCTCCCAGTGCCAGTTGTCCTCGTTGAGTTCACGCACGCGACCCACGTCCGACAGCCCCCCGACGCCCGGGTCGTGCTTCGCCTCCTGGGTCGACTCCTCGCTGTCGGGAGCGACGGTCTCGGCCGCGACGTCGATCGCCGAAGTGGCGTCGTCGTCGTCCGGCGTCGAGGTCTTCGAGTCGTCTGTCATGCAACTCCCGTCCGCGCAGGGTGGCGAACCGCGTGATTATAGTCCGGGTACATCGCGCGTAAGTCCACCTTCCAACGGTCTTCGATGAAGCCGGATCCCCCACCGAGCCCGCCGGCCCTGCCGGAGTACGCGCGGCGCCTCTTTTTGGTGATCGCCGCCCCGCTGCTCTTCGCGTGGGGAGGCGGGGTCGCTCACCCCATCCTCGATTGGGCGTCGGTCCCCGGCGCGTGGGTCGCGGGACTTCCTACCGCCCTTGGTTCCGTCGGCGTCGTCGCCGTCTTCGTGGCTACGGGCGCGCTCATCGCTACCCGGATCGCCGCGCATCCTCGCATACATCGTCGCCTCGCGACGACCTTGGCGGGCGCCGGGGCCGTCGCGACCCTCGCCGTGCTCGCTTCGGGGGCCGCGGCGAGCCGCCCGGCGTCGTGGTTGCCGGTGCTCCTGGCCCTCGGCCTGCTGTCCCGTCGTGGAGACGACGACGCGGACGCCTGGCGCGTCCCGCTGCCGTGGCTTCCCTTCGCGACCCCCGTCCTCTGGGTCGCGGCCACGCGCGTCCGGCCCTGGGGAGACGGCCTGCTGGGCACACGGCTCGAGGACGCGCTCGCGTCCGTCGTGAACGCCACCACGGACGGGGTCATCCCGCTCCTCCCGCTGATCCCCGTCGCCCTGGTCGTCGGGCTCCTGGCCCGGCGGTCGCCCCCTCGGCCACGGGGAGCCGTCGTGGGCCTGGTCCTCGCGCTGGCCCTGGAGAAGATGTTCGGCTTCGGCGCCCACTGGATCTCGGCGGCCGCGATCGGGGCCCTGTTCGGCGCGTGGCCGCCGGAGCTGTTCGGCGCGACCGCCCGGGGCCGACCCCTGGTTCTGCTCGCGGCTCCCCTGCTCGCCGCGCTCGTGCTGGCGGGCACGCGGCTCGGGTTCACCGAGCGCTGGAACTGCTACGCCCCGAACGAGGCCACCAACGCGAACCCCGAGTACCGCTGGCCCAACATCGAGTCCGACGGGGTGTCGATGGCCGTGGTGTCGTCCGTGGTCGAGGCCTTCGTGGTCGTGCGCCGCGACGGCCGCATGGAGAAGTTCGTCGGGAAGCAGGTCGCCTCCGAGACGACCGTGGAGCCCCCCGGCGGGGTCCTCGTGACGCCCCCGGTGGAGGGGATGCCGATCGCCCGGCTGGTCGCGATCGCCGACGGCCTGCGCGTGGAGTGGTGGGACGCGGGGAGCCTCCAGAAGACCGCAGGCCGCGACCTCGACGTGGAGTGCACGCCCGTCCGCGGCGCGATGGAGGTGGGCGCGAACCGCGTGTGGGCGGTCTGTGACGACGAAGACAGGATCGTGATCGTCGGGCCGGGCGAGGAGCCCATGCAGCTCTGGGACGTCGACGGTCGGCCGCGCGACGTCCAGCTCGGCGAGGGCGCCGTCGTCGGCTTCTTCTCCGGGCCTGCGGCGCACGCCGAGGTGCGTCGCTTCCCGGCCCTGGCCGACGAGGTCGCTCGACGGCGGGTGGGCCCGTGGTCCGAGGGGGTCACCGCCCAGCCCGGGGTCCGGGCGCGGGCGGCCGTGGCGCGAGGGCCCGCGGGCCACCTCGAGGTCTTCGGCGCTCCCTCGGGGGCGACACCGACCACGCTCCCGGAGGTGCTGGCGAGCGCGCTGGACCGACGCGTCGACACCGTCCGCGTGGGCACCTGGCCGGGGCTCCCCTACGCCGTGCGGATCGGCGAGCCGCGCAACGAGCGCGCCCGGACCGGGCGGGGCCGGCACGACACCGTGATCGTCACCTCACCGGTGGACGCGCGGGTGACGTACGTCGATCTGGGCGTCCTGTGGCACCAACGCTCGGTGCCGGTGGGCGCTCCCCTCCGCTCCACGTGGGCGGATCCGACGGACGGTACTCTGTGGGGCATGAACCGCTGCGGCGTCTTCAACCTGCGGGTCCGCACGACCTTCCCCTGGGACCCGTGACGACGTCCCCCGAGGTCCTCTTCACCCACGCCTACTTCGTGGCCCGCGACGCGCGCCCGCTCGGCTGGATGCACCCGCTGCCGCCCCTGCAACCGGCGTACGTCGCGGCGTGGACGGCCGAGCGCGGCAAGCAGGCGGTGCAGATGTGGGACCCGACGTTCCGGGCCGGCGAAGAGGCCTGGGATGTGGAGGTCTCCCGGCTGCGTCCCCCGATCGTCTGGCTCTACGTCCACCCCACCACGCGCGACGAGGCCGCCCGCATGGTCGCCACCGCGCGCCGGGCGGGATCGGCCGTCCTCGTGGCCGGTCCCGACGCGCGCCTGCGCCCCGAGTTCTACCTCCAAGCCGGGGCCGACGCGGTGGTCCTGGGGGAGGGCGAGACCGGCACGCTGGCCGCCGTCCTCACGCTGCGCGCCGCCCGCTACCGACCCGCGCCGGAGGTCTTCCACCCGGTCCCCGGCCTCGTGTACCTCGACTCCGCCCGCGAGCTGCGCTTCAGCCCCGGGCGCGAGCGGCCGGTGGAGTTGGCGAAGCTGCCGCGGCCGCTGCGAGATCCGGCGCAGACCCGGATCCACCTCGAGCAGTGGCGCGACCTCCGTCGATTCCGTCCCCTGCCCGTGGAGTCCGGCCGCGGCTGCCCGGTGTCCTGCGGCTTCTGCACCAACACGGTCTTCGGGCGCCCCTACCGACGTCGCGACCCGGCCGACGTGGTGGAGGAGATGCAGGAGTTGGTGGAGACGTTCGACGTCGATCGGCTCGTGTTCACCGACGAGGTCTTCGTGTTCGACCGCCACTGGCTGCAGGAGTTCACCGAGGCCATGCGCGCGTGGCCGGGCCGGGTGCCCTTCGAGGCGGCGGCGAACCCCGGGCTGCTCGACGCGGAGTCCCTGCGCCTGCTGAGGAAGGCGGGCTGCGTGCGCATCGACCTGGACGCGGCGTCGGGCGCCGAGCGGCTCCTGCGCAGCCTCGACTGGCGCTACGGGACCGCCGACATCTACCGCGCGGCGGCCTCGATCCGCGACGCCGGGATCGGGATGGGCCTGCGCGTGCTCGCCGGGCTCGCGGGAGAGACCCGCAAGGACCTGCTGGCGACCATGGAGATGGTGGAGATCGTCAAGCCCGACGGCGTGGAGGTCACGCGCGTGGACCCCGGATCGCCGGCCCTGTTCCGGAAGAACTGGGAGCGGGTCGTCGCGGGGCCGATCGCGGACCGCCGAGAGACGGAACCGACGCTCCCGGGCCCGATCCTCGACGCCGCCGTGTCCTGGATGAACGACGAGGGGCGCGCCGGCGCACCGGACGCCGCCCTCGTCCAGGCCTTGAAACGGCCGCTGCTTCGAGCCATGGTGAGCATGCTCCCCGGAAGGCGTCGCCGGAGGGGATGATCGCGAGGGCTACTCTAGGAGGAGATGGCCGAGGACAATCCCAGCGCCCCGGGGGGCGTGCTCTCGAACTCCATCAGCCGCGTGCCGCCGGTCAATCCGGTGATGCCGCGCCCGGGGGAGTTGTTCGCGGGGCGCTACGAGGTCGAGCGGATGCTCGGGCGCGGCGGAATGGGCGAGGTCTACGCCGCGGTGCAGCGCCCCCTGGGTCGGCGCGTGGCCGTCAAGATCCTCAAGACCCCCGACAGCATCGACGACGATCCCAACTTCCAGGGTCGGTTCCTGCGCGAGGCGGCCGCGGCGGCGCGGCTCACCCACCCCAACACGATCACCGTCTTCGACTTCGGCCAGACCGACGACGGCGTCCTGTTCATCGTCATGGAGTACCTGGAGGGCAACGACGTCCGCACCGTGCTGCGGCACGAGGGGCAGATGACGCCCCAGCGGTCGATCCACGTAGCCAAGCAGGTGTGCAAGAGCCTCCGGGAGGCCCACCGCAAGGGGATCGTCCACCGGGATCTGAAGCCCGCGAACGTCCTGCTGGTGGAGCGGGACGACGACCCGGACTTCGCCAAGGTCCTCGACTTCGGGCTCGTGAAGTTCCGCGGCGAGTCGTCGGAGATCACCCTCGCGGGCAAGTTCCTCGGCTCGCCCCGATACACGTCGCCGGAGGCCCTCGATCGCAACAAGGAGGTCGATCACCGGGCCGACATCTACGCCGTCGGCATCCTCCTGTACGCCATGATCACGGGCAACCCGCCGTTCGACGGCGACGCCATGCAGGTCCTCAACGCCCACCTCCACGAGATCCCG
>Ga0114932_10001553_pt1 | contig 25806 bp, 24 predicted proteins | sample 2SBtaG_2_FD_87286 | JGI IMG/M metagenome (GOLD analysis project Ga0114932, IMG submission 87286) | Deep subsurface microbial communities from Kolumbo volcano to uncover new lineages of life (NeLLi) - 2SBTROV12_ACTIVE470 metaG | ecosystem: Environmental > Aquatic > Marine > Volcanic ...
CTTCGATTTTCACCGAAAGTCCAGCCAAAAGCTGCTGAGTTTCTCCTTTCCACTTGTCTTTTTCTTCCTGAAGCTTTTCAACATCTACCTGTAGAGACTTAATTTCCTTCCTGGCTTCGTTCAACTGTTTTAACCCTGCAATAAACATCGTCCCGCTGACCAACAAAAGCAATCCTTCCAAAATGAGATGCGGACCCGTTCCTCCTGCCAGATAATCTGTGGTGAGATCGGACGCAATCAGTACGAAAAAAATGCCACTCAACACCAATACAAATTTCCCCTTATCCTCCATTTGCCCTATGACCTCTGTATATATCTGAATTTAAAAGAGAGTTTCATAATCCATAGTGCGGATGGAAGTATTTCCTTTTTGGATGAAAACTGGCTGCAAGATAAATTTTACTCAAGGAGATTATCATGTTTGATTTGCCGTTGCACCCCGTTGTTGTTCACTTCCCAATTGTATTGGGCATACTCTTACCCTTGGCTGCCCTGACTTTTTGGTGGGCCATAAAAAAAGGACATTTGCACCTTAAAACCTGGGTTCTTGTTACGGTTCTGGCATTGGGCTATGGAGTTTCATCATATATAGCTGTGGAAATGGGAGAAGAGGACGAAGAAAAAGTAGAAGAAGTTGTATCTGAAAAAGTCATCGAAGAGCACGAAGAAGCGGGAGAGTTGATACTCTGGGTTTCAGGCGGACTTTTCTTATTTTCCCTGGCTGGATTGGCAAGGGAAAATTTGCATGCCGTTCGTTTAGGAGTCGCAATTCTGGCTCTGGCTGCGGTGATCCCCTTAGTGGATGCAGGTCATACAGGTGGCAAACTGGTTTATCAGTATGGAGCAGCCAATGCACACCTGCCAGCCAAACAACAAGCTATGCTGGAAACAGGACAATTTATACTCGAAGATGATGATAGAGATAAAGATAAAGACAAAGATAAGGATGACGACTAAAAACAGCATTTATTGGGGGAAAGGGTGGGCAAATATTAGTTCGAGACGCCCCTCCTCATCCCCCGGAAGGGAGATTGAAAATTATTGGGACTTTATATTTGGGTTATTTGGAAGAAAAATAATAAATTGTGCTCCTTTGTTGATTTCACCTTCCGCTCGAATGGATCCCCCATGAAATTCAACTATCTTTTTGCAAATGGCCAGACCAATACCCGTCCCTTTAATCGCGGAATGCCCATGAAGCCGTTCAAAGGGTCCAAAAATCCGTTCGCTATGGGTTGACTCAAACCCTATGCCATTATCTTCAACAACCACCTCGCACGCCCCTGACTCAAGATTGCGGGAATAAATACGAATTTCAGGAAGACGCTCAGTAGAATGAAACTTCAGGCTGTTGGCAATCAAATTTTGAAACAGTTGTCTCATTTGAAAGGGCTCGCCTAAAACGTCCGGAAGTTCTTCCAAAATAATTCCCCCCTTTGTCTCACACAACAATCCTTCAAGGTTTTCTTGAACATCGCATACAATTTCTTTCAAACTAACTTTAACAAATGAGTTGGATTTATTCTGGATTACGGAAAAATCCAAAAGGTCTTTCAAAAGAGCATTCATTCTTACAGCGGCATTTTGCATTTTTTGCAGGTAAGCCTTCGGTTTCTCCTCTAGATTCGGAATGGTTTCTTTAATCCTATCCCCAAACAACAGAATTTTCCTAAGAGGTTCCATCAAATCATGAGACACAGTGGAGGCAAAAAACTCTAATTCCTTGTTACTTCTTTCCAACTCATCAGCAAACTCTTTCAATTGCTCTTCAGCCAGCTTTCTTTCTGTGTCATCCGTTCGAACAGAAACAAAACTGGATATCTTTCCATTTTCCCCGCGAATTGGAGCAATTGTTTGTAAATCCCAATACAACTCACCATTTTTCTTCCTATTGCATATGCTCTTCTTCCAAGTACCACCCGATTTTATTGTATTCCATAGGTTTTTATAAAAAGCCTTATCATGCAAACCCGATTTCAGGATGGAAGGAGTTTTTCCAATCACATCTTCTTTTGAATAACCTGTGGTCTTAGTAAACCTGGGGTTGACATATTCTATTCTTCCCTTCAAATCAGTAATCATTATGGAGCTAAAACTTTGTTCTATAGCATTAATTATTTTTCGCGTTTCCGTTTTCTCTTTTTTCAACTCCAGAATTTCTTTGCTGAGATTTTCATTTATTTCGAGTAGCTCTTTATTACGTTTCTCAACCTTGGCTTCGGGTTCTCCCTGAATTCTTGTTTGCATTTTTGTATCCTTAGTATTGCGTTCGGACATAAAACCACCCGTCTAGTTCAAACTGCTGGGTATTTCTTCCTAAATCACTTAACTGCAAAAAATCTTACCCTTCAAATTAACCCGAAAACAAAGAAACATTTTTGAAGTCTCCAGGTTATTGGGCTGAGCTTTCATCTTTAAAGCCTTCCTACATAAATATCCCTCAGAAGCGCGATCATAATATTCAAGCTCCGTTTAAACATAAACCTTCTTTGCATGCTCCTTACAGGATACATAGATTAACATTTTTATTCCATTTAACCGAAGGAGGATGGGAATTTTTTTATATGGTTATACTAGGCGATAAAACAAAGGTATTGTGAAATTTTCGCCTTCCCGATTAATCACAAATTAAACTCAAAATAAATTTTTAGTCTCTAAATCTTATTACTTTACATTTATTATTATTTTCTTTTAGAATGGAAAAGTTGTTTTCTGAAAGGGGAATTTTTTTATGAAAGCCTTCGACAGGATTTTTTCTACCGCGCTTTTGAAAAGCACATATGAAAAATTTAATGCCTTGTCGCAAAAAATATTCAGGAGTGGGTCGCCTGTTTTTCTTATTTTCCTCAGTTATTTTATTTTAGGTCGGCTCGGCACTTTATTAGCACTCCCTCCCGGCTACGGCACCGCAATTTTTCCCGCTTCCGGCCTGGCCTTATTTGCCATATTGCGATATGGCCCAAACCTCTGGCCGGGTATTTTGCTTGGTTCCTTTTCTTTAAATGCCTGGGTCACTCTTACAAACCAGAATTCTTCTTTTATTGATTTTCTTCCAACGGGACTTGGAATTGGCCTCGGCGCTTGTCTTGAAGCTTTGGTTGGGGCTTATCTTTTGAAAAAATTAACAGGGTCACAAGACCCGTTTGCCAATGTTAAAAATATTCTGGTTTTTATAATACTTTCAACTTTTGCAAGTAGTACTTTGAGTGCAAGTTTCGGTGTAGGAAATTTATTTTTAAGCGGTTTGCTTCCTGCTAAAATGATAGGAGAAAACTGGATTACCTGGTGGCTCGGCGACAGTATCGGCATTATGGTCATCACACCCCTACTGTTGGTTTTAACACGTTCTTACCCACATAAAGTCACCCGCCAATCAATTATTGAAGCCATTTTCCTGGTCGTTTTAACCATTACCATTGGTAAATATATTTTCGAAGGTTTACCTCAACCTTTAGCATTTTTAGCTTTTCCTATTTTAGTATGGGCAGCATTAAGGTTTGAAGAAACGGGAGCCGTTTTTTCCATATTTATTTTGTCCATTATCTCGAACTGGGAAACCATAAACGGCCAAGGTCCTTTTGGAACCATTCCTTTAACAAACGATTCCCTTCTACTGGTTCAAACTTTCATTGGTGTAGCCGCCCCCATGGCGTTGATCCTCGCGGTCAATATTGCAGAAAAAAGAAGAATCACAGAATACCTTAAAAGTAGCGAGGAACGACTTGCCCGAACCGAAGAGTTTTCTTTAGTTATTTCCACCCATATAGATTTAAACGGAAAATGGGTAAAAGTCCCACAAACTTTATGCGAACTCCTAGGATATACCCGAAAAGAATTGCTCCAAAAATATTTTGAGGCGGTGACTTATCCCAAGGATTTCATGACTGAATGGAGTCAGTGCCAGCGCATCCTCCAAGGAGAGATCAAATCATTCGACTTGGAGAAAAGGTACATTCGCAAAAATGGAGAAGTAATCTGGGTTTATTTAAATTGTTCCATTGTCGAAGATTCTGACGGAAAACCTCGTCACTTTTTATCTTATATAAAAAATATTTCAGAGCGTAAAAAGTTGGAAGAAGAAATTTCTTTGTATTCAAAGAATCTGGAAAAACGCATTAAAGAACGAACTATTGAACTCGAAAAAAGTAACGAGTCCCTAAAGGATTTCGCATCCATCGCCTCCCATGACCTGCAGGAACCTTTGAGGAAAATTACTATTTTTGGAGATCGGCTGAAAGAAAAACTAACCGACGCTGCAGAAGAAGAAATTGACAACATAAATCGTATGCAACGCGCGGCTTTAAGAATGCAATCCCTTGTCAATGATCTTCTGGAATACTCAAAAGTTTCTTCGTCTAACTCAAACCCGCGTGTGACAGACCTCAACAATATCCTAAGCGAAGTAATATCCGACCTTGATCCAAGCATTCAAAATAGCCAGGGAGAAATCAAAATTACCACAATGCCAAAATTAGAAGTTGACCCCACGCAAATGCGGCAATTGTTTCAAAATCTTATATCCAACGCTATAAAATATCACAAGGACGAGGTTGCTCCAAAGATTCGAGTTGAATGCCATAATGTGGACAACGATTTTTGGGAGATTTCAGTTTCGGACAATGGAATTGGCTTTGAAGAGAAATACTCCAATAGAATCTTCAAACCCTTTGAAAGATTGCATGGTTTGACAGAATTTAAAGGAACTGGAATGGGATTGGCAATATGCGAAAAAATAATTTTAAACCACGGCGGAAATATATCCTGCCAAAGCCAGTTGGGAAAAGGAAGCAAATTCACAGTTCTCCTGCCACAACATAAAGTAAATGATAATAATGTAGCTTTAGAAAGAGCTCTATTCCGGTGATGCACCGGGTTTACGCTGCACCTTGAGAGGCTCACAAATAGATTTCACAGGATCCAGAGCAACCTTTTCCACACGCACTTCCCATTGGTCAATGGATTGGGTATTTCTTTTATAAAAATCCTGAAAGCGGCCCATATCCCAGTTCGAGATTCTAAGAGTTCCCCATCGCTCTATTAATTTTTCGAATAGTTGGTCGCTAACAAACAAAATCATTTTAGGGTTCTGGGTCAATTTGGCGGCCAACGGGAAAAAATCTTTCCCGTGAATTGCAAAACCATTTTTCCCAGAACTCTTAAAAACAGCGGATTGCAATCCTGGCAAAGGAGAAAACCTCAATGCTCCATTGGGACTGAATGAACGGCTCGGCCATTTCTCATCGGGCAAAGCATGAGCAACCTTGTAACGTCCTTCAGGAACCCCATTTTCCACCAATGTCTCCAGGAAAGACAAATCAATCATCCCCAATGCGTCCTGCCCGAGAAAACATAACCGGTCGAATTTTTTATCCGCCCCAGCACTCATTTTTAGAATACCCGGGAAGTTAACATCGCCTGTCAGTTGTAATTTAATTTTATACGCATCTGCAATCAATGGTGTGAGCAAGATGATTCCGATTGAAATCAAAATGGATTTGATAGGGCTGTCGCTCATTTCAGTTCCGGGGTTTCTATTTTCGAATCTCAATTACCGCAAGAGAAGAAACCGGGTCACCGGATTCCCTCTCTTTCGGTACTGGTTTGCCCCCTCTTTTTTTAGGGCCTTCCAGCGAACTTATATATAGTGAAAACACCCGTTTCAAATAAGAGGACTTCAAAGCGATTTCTCCCTGCGGAGCCCTTCCTGCAGCCTGAAAATTTTTGACAATTTCAGGAGATGAAAGAACGATAGCCACAGCCTGATTCTCGGCGTTCAATAATGGCATTCCTTCTGCACTTTTCCCTTCAAGCGCAAGCTCAAATATATTCTTGTCGTTCATAATGGCACGCAATGCTTCCAGCTTTCCTGTTAGCACTTTATTTTTTGCGTCGACAAACCGGACAGAATCTTGCGCATGAAATATTGAGGAGTCGCCAAACACCAGTCCCGGTGGAGGAGATTTCATATCCAGCTTCAAGAGAGCCAGGTCATAGATTATAAAACGCTTCACTACTTTTGCTTCATAAACAGGTTGATTGACAAATCGGACTCGCACCGCATCCTCTTCACCAAGGTTATGAAGCAATGTAAACAGATAACCTTTTTCTCCGAACAGGAATCCGTTTCCACTGCGAGTCCAGGCCATCTTTTTTGCCGAAGGGTGAAGGGTTTCCAAGTCCTCAAATTCTTTCGGGTTCAGATCAAACGTGGCATAGGTTTTTTCAAGGTTCCTCTGAACAATGGCAAGGTTAATTTTGTCATCTGGACCGTAAAACTTTTCTGCTAAACGCAAATGATGGGCAGCTTTTACTCCGTCTTTAAGTTTGAAGTACATGACAGCCAATCCGTGATGCGCTTTAGCCCAATCCTTTTTTAACCGAAGCGCCTGCCTGTAAGATTGAATAGCCCTGGAATATTGCGCATTGAGAGACTGCTCAAATGCCTGTTCATACCATTCTTCCGCAGTTTTCGCCTGCACCGTGGAAACGGTAGTAAGAATCAGAAACAAACATCCCAGAATGAAACGAGTGTTTTTCAATTGAATTCCCATCTTGCGGAATAGATAATGTTTTTCCGTTTATCAAAGAGATAATCGCATAATCGTATGTCGAATTCAAACAACCTAAAATCATCAAGAGAGGGTCTCACCTTGGCTAAAGCCTCGCGCTTTCTTTCTCTCCCTTTTAAACCTTCACGGTTATCGACCTACCTCACAGTGAAACGATTCGAAGAAGTTCCACTGAATGTTCTCTTAAGAGATGGAATGGAAGGAGTACTTATTGATGCCGATGGCACGATGGGTCCGCATCACACATGCGATTTCAATACTTCCGTTTTGGATCATGTTCAAAAAATGCTAGAGCAGGGATTAAAAGTAGCAATTTTTACCAACGCCGCCGAAGACCGGTTTCAACCTTTTGAAAAACTCGGTGTCAAAATTGTAAACAACGTACCACCTAAACCCGACCGCGCTGGATTCGAAATCGCCATGAAAGAATATCTGGGATTGACCGATCCGTTGAAAATTTGCATGATCGGTGACAACTATATTACGGATGGGGGCGCCATCGATGCGGGAATGCGTTTCATACATATTCAGCCGGTGCCAGGGAAGGAACCTTTCATTCATGCTTTTACCCGTTATCTGGCTTATTTATGCGCCCGTATTTACGGGAAAATCCCGAAGTCCCACTAACTTTCAAAAATGGGTTTACTTCTTGGTCATTTCCAAGAATAATAACCCCTAATTATCACTAACTAGCGGGATTATGGAAAACGAACAGATTCAAGAATTTTGTGAGGAAGCCTTAAAGGTTGCTGAAACAAATGGCCTTCAGAAGGGGCTTTCATACCTGATTGGTGAAAAATTCGGAAGAAACTTTTTACAACTCAAAAAGGCGCGGCAAAAACTGCAATTTCTATATCCAAGTGAGGAAGCTGCAGAAAACCACCCGTTAAACAAAGGGGGGCGTTCCTTAAAAATAAGTTATGCCATGACCATTCAGGAGCATTACAGCACACCCCTGGAACAGGTCAAACATTATGAACTTTTTCTAAAAGAGTTTGTTGCCGCTATCAGGAACACCTTTTCGCAGGAAGATATTCAAAGCTATTTCGATTCTTCTCCCCAGTTGAGCCCGCAAGACGACAAGTCAGAGGACTTGGAGTTTTCCGATGTCCTACAGGAAGCCGAAGAAATTCTTGCTATTGAAGAAATGAAAAGACTGTTTATATAAAACCCGTCTGGACTTTACGGTCAAAATTATATGGATCAGGAGCCTCCCCCAGTATTAAAACAAAGAACACGGCTGATCATCGCATTTATAATTCTGTGCGCCGCAACGGTCTCGATTTTGTTTACAGGTCCCGGATTTAATTTTGTGTGGCAGGTCATCCTCTCCAGCATTCTCTTCTTTTTCCTCTTCTGGCTCATTACCTAACCCACTCCCGTGGGAGGGAGTATATCGATTCCCACAAAGCTGGCAATACACTCAAGCCTTTAACTTTAGGTTCGCCTTCATTGCCTCTCATGCAAAGGAGTCGCGCTAGCGGGTCAAGAGCCAGGCCACTCCCAATAGTCCCATGGTTGCCAGTCCTATAGAAACCATGGCGAAAGTTTTTGCGGAGGATAGTTCTCGATCCAGTTTTTCTTCGAGGGGGGTTAATGAGGATTGGATGGTTTTTTTCAGTTCTTCTTTAACCTCATTGAGTATTTCCATTTTTACAAACCGGGTATTTTCTGCCACCAGTTTGTCGAGGTCTGCGAGAATTTTTTCGGAAATCTCCGGCGTGGCTTTTTCCAGCTCTTTTCGAACAGCCTCCAGGCTGTCTTCGTTCAATCGCCGCATTTTCCGGTCAATTTCTTCCATCTTCGTATGGATGGCTTTCTCCACCTTGGGCGCAATGTTTTCCTGAATCAGTTCCATCGAATCCCGCGCATTCGCCAGAGATTCATGTAAATGTTCCTGGATTTCTTCTTCAAGAGCTTCTTTTCGGGATTCCACATGTTCTATCAAAATATCCAACCGTTGCTGTATCTCTGATATTTTTCGGAAATCCTCTTGATTGCTGGAGTCGGTCATAACTTTTCCTGAATAATGGTCATCTCTTATATTAGATGGAATTTTTTGAAAACGATTGCAGATAATTATGGACTCAACATCCATCAGATTCAATTAGTATTAGTGGACTCCTCGCCGGAGGGGAAAAATTTTGCCCTCTGTCAAAGCTTTTCCATTTTATTTCACACTTTTACCCGAATCTCCACTGCAGGCCTTGACTTCACAGCAGCATTGGACTACCTTTATACTATTGATAAATAAGAGGTTAATTGTGGAACGCTATATCAGGGAATACACCGATTATTTGGTGGCAGAGAAAAATGCCTCGCCCCATACATTAGAAAGTTATCTCAATGACATTTCGCAGTTTGAGGAGTTTCTAAAACAATCGGGGCATGCTGGGGAATCTTCTAACTTTAAGATGGATTCTATAGACCGGTTGGCCATCCGTTCCTATCTGGGTTTTTTATATGAAAAAAAGTTTTCCGCCTCCACTATGCGTAGAAAACTTTCCACTCTGAGTTCCTTTTTCCGTTTTCTGTGCCGCGAAGGTTATTTACAAAATAATATTGTGAAAACCGTTCCAGCACCAAAAATGGAAAACAAACTGCCGTCCTTTCTTTCTATTGATGAAATGTTTCGCCTGATTGACTTGCCCAAGGGAGAGGGTTTTCTGGTCGTTCGCGATCGAGCCATGCTGGAGTTGTTTTACAGCACCGGAGTTCGAATCAGCGAACTGGTATCTCTGAAAACTGAAGATCTGGATCTTTCCACACAAATGGTCAAAGTGCTAGGAAAAGGTGGGAAGGAGCGACTCCTCCCCTTCGGTCGAAAATGTGTTGGAGCGCTGGAAAAATATATAGGCGTCCGCTCAGAAAAATTAAGTTCTTCAAAAATAAATACGGATTTTTTCTTTCTCAATCACCGGGGCAAGGGTATTTCAACTCGGGGTGTTAGGAAAATCATTGGAAAGTACGTCACAACGGGAAATTTCCCTGGAAAAGTTTCACCCCACTCCATCCGCCACTCTTTTGCCACTCATTTATTGGAAGGGGGAGCGGACCTTCGATCGATTCAGGAGTTGCTGGGTCACTCGAGCCTTTCTACCACACAAAAATACACGCACCTGACAATTGACAAGCTGGTAGAAACCTATGACCAGGCCCACCCACGCGCAAAAGAGTAAACTCTTCCAGAATAAATCTTTATTTTTCCTGCGTACCAAGTACAATACCCCCTATGATGCATGCAACTACAATATTAGCTGTCCGCCATAAGGGCAAAATCGTTATCGGTGGAGATGGCCAGGTGAGCCTTGGCAATACGGTAATGAAGCACACCGCCAGCAAAGTAAGGCGCATATTTAATGATAAAGTGGTTGGAGGGTTTGCCGGTTCAACTGCGGATGCGTTTTCCCTGTTCGGCCGCTTCGAAGAAAAATTAGAGAAGTTTCAAGGCAACCTCTACCGATCTGCAGTTGAGATGGCGAAAGACTGGCGAACCGATAAAATGCTGCGCCGACTGGAGGCAATGCTCATCGTGGCCGATAAGGAAAACTTCCTTTTATTATCGGGAACGGGAGATGTCATCGAGCCTGACGATGGGATTCTAGCTATAGGCTCGGGAGGAATGTTTGCCCTTTCGGCTGCCAAAGCTTTGGTCGCCCATAGTAATTTATCTGCTCGTGAAATTGTGGAAGAGGCAATGAAAATTACCGAAACCATTTGTATTTATACCAACGCGAACCTCACGATTGAGGAACTGTAGTCCATGAACGAAATGACAATGACCGAGACTGAACAAAAACCCAAAGATTCGCGTGGCAAGTTCATGGCTTCATTAACTCCGAAGCAAATCGTAGCGGAACTGGATAAATTTATTGTAGGGCAAAACAACGCCAAACGCGCTGTTGCCATTGCCTTGAGGAACCGGTGGCGAAGGCAGCAGCTTCCTGATTCCTTGCGAGATGAAGTCGGCCCAAAAAACATTCTCATGATAGGTCCAACCGGTGTTGGAAAAACCGAAATAGCCCGGCGGCTGGCCAAGCTTGCGAATTCTCCTTTCATTAAAGTGGAAGCATCCAAATACACCGAAGTGGGATATGTCGGACGCGATGTAGAATCCATGATCCGTGATCTTGTCGAGCTCAGCAAAACTATGGTCAAAGAAGAAATGGAATTGGAGGTCCGGGAAAAGGCCCGTGAGCAGGCCATCGAACGGTTGCTCGATTTGCTGTTACCGCCTCCACCCGGACATTCTGGCAAAACAGGATTCAATTCTGATCCCAATGGAAAGTTGCATTACGATCAAACCCGGGAAAAGTTCAAACAAATGTTGAAAGATGGACGACTTGATGATCGTGAAGTGGATGTCGATGTAGCCGAAAAACGTCCCCCTATGATTGATGTTGTATCTGGCGCGGGCATGGAAGAAATGGGTAACAATTTAAAAGATATGCTCGGATCAATAATGCCAAGCAAAACAAAAAAACGTAAACTCAAAGTTCCCGAGGCTTTTAAAGCACTATGCCAGGAAGAGGCAGAGAAATTATTAGACGAAGACACAGTAATTCAGGAAGCATTGAACCGAGTCGAACAAAATGGAATTGTCTTCATTGACGAAATAGACAAAATAACGGGGCGCTCGGGACAAGGCACAAGCGGACCGGATGTGTCACGTGAAGGAGTACAACGAGACTTGTTACCTATCGTCGAAGGATCTTCCATAAACACCAAATACGGAATTGTAAAAACAGACCACATATTATTTGTTTCTGCCGGCGCGTTTCACTCTTCCAAACCTTCTGACTTGATTCCAGAGTTTCAAGGGCGTTTTCCTATTCGGGTAGAACTGGACTCCCTTACCAAAGAAGATTTTATTCAAATTTTGACCGAGCCCAAAAATGCTCTGGTCAAGCAATACACTGCTCTCTTAAAGGCTGAGGATGTTCATTTAACCTTTGAGGAAGATGCCATCGAAGAGATCGCTGAAATGTCGGCCCAGGTAAATCTGCGAACCGAAAACATTGGAGCCCGTCGCTTACAAACAATAATGGAAAAATTTCTGGAGGATATTTCGTTCGATGCTCCAGACCTTGAAAATAAAAAGATTACAATTGACGCTGCTTATATTCGTGAAAAATTAAAAGACATAATTCAAGACGAAGATTTGAGCCGATACGTCCTTTAATTCCTACCGTGAAAAAACTCATTCAAAAAGCCGAAATATTGTTGGAGGCACTGCCTTTCATCAAAAAATTCTATGGCAAAACTTTCGTTATTAAATACGGAGGCAATGCCATGGTCTCAGAAACACTTAAGGATAATTTTGCCCTGGATATTGTGATGATGAAATATATCGGTATCAATCCGGTGATCGTTCATGGCGGCGGGCCTCAAATTGACAAAACTCTTAAAGCACTTGGCATAAAATCACAATTCTTTGAAGGCCAGCGCGTTACCAATAAGGAAACCATTGACGTAGTAGAAATGGTTCTGGGCGGAAAGGTGAATAAAGAAATTGTTTCTCTTATCAATCGGCACGGGGGCAATGCGGTAGGCATTACAGGAAAAGACGGTGACCTGATAATGGCCAAGCGTCATGGCAAAGGTAAAAAAATCTCACCTGAAACGGATCGTCCCGAAATCATTGACCTGGGTTTGGTAGGTGAAATCACTCAGGTGAACCCACGAATTCTGGAAACCCTAGATAAAAATGAATTCGTCCCGGTTATAGCTCCAATTGGTAAAGGTGAAGGTGGTGAGACTTTAAATATTAACGCGGATTTTGTGGCTGCCCAAATTGCCTCTGCATTAAAAGCTGAAAAACTTATCTTGATGACAGATACCGAAGGGGTAAAAAACAAAACAGGCAAACATCAATCGGGACTTACCAAAAAAGAAGTGATGGCGATGATAAAAGAAAAAGTCATCAAAGATGGAATGCTACCAAAAGTAAATTGTTGTCTGGATGCCTTAAAGGCGGGGGTACATAAAACTCATATCGTCGATGGACGAATACAACACGCTTTATTACTGGAAATTTTCACCGAAGAAGGCATTGGAACACAGATTGTGGAGAAAAAATCAGACCTTGCACCCTCTCCCACTCCCAGATAAACTCAATTTCCGCTAATTATAGAAAGATGGGCATCAGACCCTCGTTAATATTGACATTAAAATTTCCGATTGCTACCTTAGATATTAGCTTTTACTTAATCTTAAATTGACCACTATGAATTCACCCATTCTCGATGAACGAAGTAAATCGGTACTACTTTCCATCATCGACAAATATATCGAAACTGCAGAGCCTGTTGGCTCCAGAACAATTGCAAAAGGTCATCCTGAGCATTTGAGCTCGGCTACTATCAGAAATGCCATGTCTGACTTGGAAGACAATGGATTCTTAAGCCAACCACATACCTCTGCTGGCCGAATCCCAACGGATAAAGGATACCGTTTTTATGTAGACCATTTACTGCGCCCACAAAACTTTCTAATGGAAGCAGAAAGCTTATCAGAAACCCGCAGCCTTGAATATCCACCTGGAAAGCAAAACCTGCAAAGCGTTCTGGAAAGCGCTTGTGACAACCTTTCTACAGTATCCAAGCAAACAGGTCTGGTTATGCTGCCAGGATTTTCAACCACTTGTTTCAAACATATTGAATTTACAAAAGTGGCGCCGCAAGCTGCTTTGGCTGTGTTTTTCTCCGAGCATGGAATTTTGCAAAACAAAGTCCTTCCCATAGAGGCAGATTTAACACAAGACCAACTTACTTCTATCTCAAATTACCTGAATGAAGAATTCAGCGGCAAACCGATTAAATGGATCCGAAAAGAACTATTGAGCCGTTTGCGCCTTGAAAAAGAGCATTACAATCAGCTGGCACAAAAAGCCCACGACCTTTCTTCAGCATTATTTGAAGACACCAATAACGAGTTATTGGTTCAAGGAGCGTTAAACCTCCTCGACCAACCCGAATTCAATGAAGACATAGGAAAGATAAAAACCTTACTGAAAACCCTTGAAGAAAAAACCAAATTAGTAAACCTGCTGGATTTATGTTTGGATCACGAGGGAATGACCATTCTCATTGGCGAAGAAAACCTGCAAGAAGAAATGGGCAACTGCAGCCTGATCGCCCAGAACTATCAGTTAGGAACAGAAAAGGTTGGAACATTGGCCGTATTCGGTTCCAAAAGAATGGACTATAAAAAAATAATTTCAATTGTCAATCATACCGCGCAAAAGGTATCAAAATTAATATCTGAAAACCAGGGAGTATAAAAAAGTTTTATGGCAACAAAGACAGACGAAAACCAAAAAGATGCAGAACCAGAAGAAATTTTAGATGCAGATCAAGAAAACGATGAAACCTCAAACGAAGAAGAGGAAGTTAAAGAACTGTCTCCTCTTGAACAACTCCAGGAACAAGTTCGTTTGAAGGACGAAGAAATTGCAAACCAGAAAGACACTTTTCTCCGGGAAAAAGCCGAACTTGAAAATTTCAAAAAACGACTCACGAAAGAAAAAGAAGACTTTGTACAATTTGCAAATGAACGCTTGCTCAAAGAACTGGTACAGATAGAGGACAATCTGGAGAGGGCATTGGAAGTCCCCAATACAACGCTTGAAAGCCTGAAAGAGGGAGTGGAGATGATACAAAAACAATTCTCCACCTTTCTCAAAAACCAGAAAGCAGAACCCATAGAAGCACTGGGAAAACCCTTCGACCCCAATCTTCACGAAGTGTTAAACCAACAAGAGTCTGAGGAACATGAGGAAAATACGGTGATCCAGGAATATTCAAAAGGATATACCTTGAATGGAAGAATATTGCGATCTGCCAAGGTAGTTATCGCAAAAAAGCCCTCTGAGAAAAAAGAAGCTGAAGATTCCTAAGTGTACAATCAAAGGTCGTTCATAATTTCATTTTCCTAATGCCAGAACTGCCTGAAGTAGAAACTCTTCGTCGGGCCCTCTTACCCCTGGTTAAAAACAAAGTTTGTAAAGAAGTCCTATTTTTCCGCGAAGACCTAAGGTTTCCTATTCCCCAGACAACCTTGCGCAAAGGATTACTCAATCAAAAAGTTTCAGATCTTACTCGCAGAGGAAAGTATATTCAATTCCATGTGCCGGAGGGCTCAATGCTTTTGCATTTGGGGATGAGTGGTCGAATGGTATTACAACAAACTGCTGAGCCGCAGGAAAAGCATACTCATGCCATTTTTAAATTCTCAGAAAAAACCTATTTGCATTTTGTCGACCCCAGACGATTCGGCAGCATCTCATGGGTCCCTGAATCGGGCAAGCACCCATTGATTGACAACCTGGGCTGCGACCCTTTTTCTACAGAAATGACACCAAAGGCAATGAAAGTCCTTGCCAGAAAAAGCCGGGCACCTATAAAGTCTTTTATAATGAATTCACAAAAGATAACCGGAGTTGGAAATATCTATGCTTGCGAATCCCTTTTTCAAGCAGGGATCCGACCCACTAAACAAACAGGAAAAATTACTTTAGCTCAATGGGAGAAATGGATTGAGTGTCTTCAAGAGGTCTTAAATAAAAGTATCGCCAGCGGCGGAACAACTTTGCGAGACTTTTTTGACCCAAATGGAACTCAAGGTTATTTTTCGATTAGCCTTTCTGTTTACGGAAAAGAAGGTCAGCCTTGCCCTAACTGTACCCGTCCCATTTCACGTCTTGTTCAAACGGGTCGTTCCACTTTTTTCTGCAAAACCTGCCAGAGATGACCTGAAGGGGATAAACCTCCCCCTAATTAACTTGCAACCCTATGTAAATCTATTTACACTAGAATTATCTATTTTCAAAATTCATAAGCATTTATGTTGATCCGTCGAATACTTCTGCCTTAAAGGATGGAGGGCAAAATTTTGGATAACAATTACAATTTAAAAAATGTGTTAATTATCGACGATGCCCTTGTCGTTCGTGAAGTAATCAAAACAAACCTTCTCGATATGGGGTTTAATAGCGACGGGATATATGAAGCAGAAAATGGTTCAGATGGTCTGGATTTACTCCATAAAGAAAAAATAGATCTAATCATTTCTGATTGGAATATGCCCAAAATGGATGGTCTGGAACTAATAAATATGGTCAAAGAATATACTAATTTAAAGAGTATTCCTTTCATTATGGTTACATCAGAAAATGAAAAGGAAAAGGTAGATGTGGCATTTAAGGCTGGGGTAAATCAATATATTTTTAAACCTTTCAAACCAAAACATTTTAAGGAAAAAATACAACAAACTCTGGAGAAAAATTTATACGGAACCAAACATGTTTTGGTTGTGGATGATTCACCGGTTATCCGCAAAATAATCGAAAGGCAATTAAAGCAACTTGGTTTTGGAGGTTTTAACTTTATCAATGCCGCAGATGGGAGAAACGCCTTAGCCCGCCTGGAAGAACAAAAGGTAGATTTAATTATTACAGATTTGCATATGCCGGAAATGGATGGGATAGAATTTATTCAAGAGGTAAGAAACAATGACAGAACCGATGGTATTCCGGTCTTAATGGTAACTTCCGATTATGATCCTGAAAAAATGTTAGAAGCCTATCAAGCCGGGACCGACGAATTCATGCAAAAACCTTTTAAAGTAGTAGAGCTCGAGGAAAAAATTAAAACTCTATTCGACCAATAAACATTTTCAAACTCCTCATTCATCTAATCTCAGAGTAAAATAGTTTCCCTGAAATCCATTTAATAATAACCTGGCAATATTTTCTTAAATTTTAGTTTGTAAGGTGCAATTTGAAACAATCCATAGGCTTGGTCACATTAAATGCCAAGTTCATTCACTCTTCTCTGGGTCTACGTTATCTCAGAAATGCAGCGAGGGATGCCGGATACGAGAACGTTTGGATCAAAGAATTTGTCATCAATCAACCCATCTGGAAAATTGCTTCCGAAATCCAAAGGCTCAAACCGGATGTCCTGGGCTTAGGCATTTATATATGGAACCGAAGCCAGAGCTTTGAGCTGATCGAACGACTTCAAAAACAAAACCCGAATTTAAAAATCGTTATTGGCGGGCCTGAGGTTTCCTTCGAAACTGAGACATCGATAGATTGCCCTGTAATCTCCGGCGAAGGAGAAAAGAAATGGATTGAATATCTCAACATTATCAATAAGGAGGAAACGCTCTCAGAAGATACTTTGAATCGCTGGAAAACTTATGGTTCCGATCTTCCTGATCTCAAGCCGGCCTACCTCGAAGAAGATTACCATCACCTTAAAAACCGCATTGTATATTTTGAAACATCGCGAGGCTGCCCTTACCTTTGCTCATTTTGTCTATCTGCTCTGGATAAAACGGTACGCTACTTTGATGATGAAATTATATTTAACCAAATAAAAAGCCTGATTGATGCCGGTGTAAAAAAAATCAAATTTGTTGATCGGACCTTCAATCTTAAACCCGGTCGCATGAAGTCTCTTATGGAGTGGCTCTCACAATTCGAAGGCTCAGAATTTCATTTTGAAGTGGTCGGAGATATTCTCACTCCCGATATCTTAAATTTTTTGGAATCTGTTCCACCGGGAATGTTTCAATTTGAAATTGGCATTCAAACTACCGATGAATCCGTGCAGGAAAGTATTCAGAGGAAACAGAACAACCAAAAATTATTCGACACCATTAAAAAGCTACTTGCTCAAGATCGAATTCATTTTCATTGTGATCTTATTTTTGGTCTTCCAGGTGAAAACATAAAGAAGATATTGAACTCGTTTCGAGAAGTGCTTTCACTTCAACCGCATGAATTACAATTAGGATTTCTAAAGTTCCTCCCCGGCGCTCCTATTAAAAAAGATATTTCATCCCATGATTACAAATATCAGTCGACTCCACCCTATGAGCTTATCTCCAACAAAGATCTTACTGCTAAAGAAATGGACTATCTAAAAAAGTTCGCTGATATATTTGACCGGTTTTACAATTCCAAACGGTTTCGATTTTCACTGGCCCACCTTTTACAGATGATGGATTCAGTCGCTCTTTTTGATCAATTGCTGAATTATCATGAAACAAATAATTTATTCATGAATCCGGTAGCTTTGGATGAACAATACCGGATATTTCAGAAAACATTTTTTCCCAATATTTCCACAGGAGAGAAAGACCTGCTGAAACTCGACTACCTTTACTCCCAGCGGGCCTACCGCCTTCCAGCCTTCTTGTCTGAAAAATCTGTTTTTTCTGGAAAAACATGGAAGAAAGATAGAAAAACCCCAATCATACCCTTTCAACATAAAATTGAAATTTCCGGGTCCAAGGCCCATTTAAAATCAATGGAACATCCTGTATACTACGCCATCTCGCATTCCAATAACGGGGGTGGTTATTTTCATCGTCCCATATTGAATCGCATTGAAGAGTCGGGAATATAATCCGGCTATAAATCATCTCATACTAAATAAAAACATTAGGTCCAAACAAGGATTTTTGTTTTTTTTGAGCCAAGGAGTCATTTATGTCGCAAAAGTCTGAGCCGCTAAACTCAAAAAGCCAGGAAGTTACCCAGGGGGATAGACGCGCACCCAACCGAGCAATGCTTCGTGCTGTGGGTTTTTCTGATAAAGATTTTCAGAAACCCATTGTGGGCGTAGCAAACGGACAAAGCGATATCACTCCCTGCAATGCCGGTCTTGGCAAACTTGCGGACATTGCTGCAGACCAAATTCGAAAAGAAGGTGGAATGCCTCAGACCTTTGGCACCATCACCATCAGCGATGGAATTTCCATGGGAACAGAGGGCATGAAATGTTCTCTTATAAGTCGCGATGTCATTGCCGATTCTATTGAGACTGTTGGCCGTGGCGCCAGCATGGATGCAGTCATTTGTATCGGTGGGTGCGACAAAAATATGCCAGGAGCCATGCTGGGTATGGCACGGCTCAATATCCCTGGAATTTTTGTCTATGGAGGAACGATTAAACCCGGCCATCTTGATGGGAAGGACCTGACCGTTGTCAGCGTTTTTGAGGCGGTGGGTCAGTTCGGCGCAGGCACTATCGACAAGGATCAACTCACCGAAATTGAAAAACATGCCTGCCCCGGGTTTGGCTCTTGCGGTGGAATGTACACTGCCAACACCATGTCTTCTGCTTTTGAAGCCATGGGTATGAGTTTGCCCTTTAGCTCAACAATGGCAAATGAAGATAAAGAGAAAGAACTCAATACCGGACTCTGCGCGCAAACACTGATGAATATGATTAAGCAGAATATTCTTCCTCGCGATATTATGACCCGAAAAGCCTTTGAAAATGCAATTGCCGTTATTATGGCTATTGGTGGATCCACCAATGCAGTACTTCATTTACTCGCCATCGCCTATTCAGCCGATGTAGAGTTGACCATTGATGATTTTGAAACCATTCGAAAAAAAATCCCGCTATTTTGTGATTTGAAGCCTTCAGGCCAATATGTGGCGGTGGACTTGCATCATTCTGGTGGCATCCCACAGGTAATGAAAATGATGTTAAACGCAGGAATGATTCATGGGGATTGTCTTACCGTCACAGGAAAAACAGTCGCAGAAAACTTAAAAGATATTCCAGACCAACCTTCTGCAAATCAAAATGTCATACTTCCTATTGACAAGCCCAAAGCAACAGAAGGACATCTGGTGGTCTTGAAAGGCAATCTTTGTTCGGAAGGTGCGGTTGCCAAAGTATCTGGAGTAACAACCCGTAGAATTTCCGGACCCGCAAAAGTTTTCGATTCTGAAGAAGAATGTCTTGATGCAATTCTTGAAGACCAGATAAAAGCCGGGGATGTCGTTATCATTCGCTTTGAAGGGCCAAAAGGGGGTCCGGGAATGCGTGAGATGCTGGCTCCCACAGCCGCCATCGTTGGAAAAGGTCTCGGCGATAAAGTTGCCTTAATAACAGATGGTCGGTTTTCTGGTGGCACCTATGGAATCGTTATCGGTCATGTAGCCCCTGAAGCTCAGGTAGGGGGAAACATAGCATTGTTGAAGAATGGAGACACCATCAATATTGATATCAAAAATAACAGTGTCGATGTGGATTTAACCCATGAAGAACTTGAAAATCGAAGAAAAAGTTTTAAACCCAAAGAGATAAAATACAAAAAGGGTGTATTAGCTAAATATGCCAAGGTTGTTAGTTCTGCCAGCAGGGGTGCCGTTACGGATTAGTAAATATGGAATATAAAATTCTTCCCGGCCATTTATACTCAAAAAACCAACGAATCAATCTCTATTACCTTCATAACCTCTTTAAGGAAATAGCGACCCACATTTCTTTTCAAATGAAGGAAATTCATAATCTGGACGCCCCCATTTCTGCTGGAATGTGGGGCGGCTCCTATATGGTCGCTTTAGATGATGGCGAGGCTCGAACCAATGTTGTTCGGCTATATTCCATAGTCAGCCTTCCCCAGAACAGCCCCCTTGATGAAAAAGAAAATTTTGAAAAGCTAATGCAACTTTACCAAAAGAATTTTTCCGAAGTTTTTGGACGCTATGGGTTGGATTTGGTTGATCCAAAATGGGGTGAAAAGATCCCCTATTCCAACAAGATACGCCCCACCACCGCATTGCAAATGTGGGACGCCAAAGGACGTGCAAATTATGTGCGGGCATTTTTTGTCTGGAATATGGCCAGTTGGGAGGAATCTATCATCTACGATATGATCCGCAACATAAAAACATTAAAGGAACTTTTAAACATAAATACTCGGCCTCCAAAAAAGGAAAGTTCAGAGATAAAGTTCCTACTTCAAGACGTACTGATAACCTATGTCACATTGCGCGCAGCACTAACACCAGATTTTGTAGAGCATGCGGAACCCATAATACAAAATCTTTTTGAGACATTTGTAAAGGGAATGCACTCAGAGGAAATTATTGAAGAGCAATACCATATCGTTTATTCATCAGCGCTGGCCTATGGATTTGAAGAAGCTCTATTGGAGCCGTACAGGAAGGAAAACCTGGATGTCAGAAATGTGGAGGACTGGCCCGTCGATAAAATAAATTACGTTCCGGATGAATTAAAAGAAAAATTGATTCCCGCTCTTCAAGCCCCGTGGAAAAAATTCCAAATGAACCTGGAAAGTAAACGCGGGAAGGTAAATACAATCAACTAATTTTTAGCAACATCCACCCGGCTATTCCCTTCTGTCCATTCAGTTCCTTGTTCGAGCCATTCCATACCGCTACCGCCATTAAAACCGATTGCCTGAATTGAACATCATTAATGTCGTCATCAACAAGTTTGCGCATAAAAATTAGACGCCATTTATTATCCTCCCAAAGCGCAGTGCCTTTTACATTTTGTTGATTTTGATAGGTCAATGTGCTGAAACCTTCTGCATTCAGGTCTTCGACTGTTTGATAGGCCAAGGCTTCTTTTTCCTTAACCCCAGGTTGTCCCTTTTCACCACCAATGGATTTCCATTGCCAGATATTCACTGGCACACCCGGTTCTCCCATGGTTATTGAAGGCGGCTCATTATCAATCTCAACCGGAAACATCACTGCCGCCCGGTCTACATACAAAGATGAATGGTCGAAGTTACCATCCCGAGATTCATCATCCCATTCAAGCATTACTACAAGCTCATTCTTATTTTTAACGGCTCGGATCGAAACCTGCTTGGTAGAGGGATTCGGCCATTTAGGGTTGGTAATCATTTGCGGTCCCAATTCAATCGAAGTTGGAACAGGAGCCTGCCCACTGCTCCAGAAAGGATCAAAGGGGTTATCAGGCAAACTTCCTTCAAAATCTGCGACCTTAATTGCGGGGCCGCAGCTTTCCTCTTTCAAACAACTCTCAATATTTGCAGAGCAACCAAAATTATTTAATAAAAAAATAAGGCTTAAAGCCAAGGGGAAAAACTTCATGAAACACATGTTTTTTTTGGGAGTTAGAATTGGCGAATCAAACCTTCAAGTTGGGATTTTAGTTCAGAAGTGTAGGGGCCCACAAGGATCAGGTTGAGCTTTTTAGAATCAAAAACTTTTTCCGCAACCCCCAGCATTTTTTCTGCGGTAATGGATTCTATAAGGATTCTTTCTTCTTCCAAAGTCATTTCCCTGGAATAAAGATGAGGAAATGCATAACGTACTACCTGCCTATATGGATCATCAAGCTCGGAGTCAAGATCAAAAAAATATCTTTTTTTAATATGAGCAAGTTCGTTTTGCGTCGGTCCTTCCTTGGCAAAGGTTTTTATTTCTTTTAACAGAATATTTGTTACTTCCACTACTTTTTCAGGACGCATGGTAACATCAAAATCTATAGTTCCTAGATCCGACATGCTGGTAGCCCGACACTCAACTGAATACACCAATCCCCGTTCTTCTCGCAACACCCTTTGAAGCCGGGAAGTAAACCCGTCATCAAAAACCCGGCTTATCAATGCCAATACCAGAAAATCAGGATCGTTATAAGAACAGGATCGAAAACAAATTTGCAATTCTATCTGACTGTCCGAATCTTCCTGAAAATGAAGCCCCGGCTCATCCTGCTTTTCGTCAATGCTGCCAATAAAATGATCTTTAGAAAAAGGCTCTACTCCATTTTTAAGACTGGAAAAATAGTTTTTCGATAGTTCAAAAACCTGAACATGTTCTATGGGACCGGCAAAAGCCAGAACCATGTTTCCAGGCACATAGTGTCTATTAAAATATTCTCTCAACATTTCTGTTTTAATGGATTTAATCGTTTCTTCCGTGCCAATTGTCGGCCACGCCATGGGTGTATCAGGGTAAAGTAGTTTGCAGGCCTGATTATTTATATCAACATTGACTCCATCTTCATTGAGTTCTTCAAGATATTCTTCAAGAATAATTCCTCGCTCCAATTCAATCTCAGGAAAGGTAGGAGAAGAAAAAAACTCTGAAAACAATTCCAGGCCCTTATCCAATTGTGAAACATGCGGACTAAATCCGTACTGCGTGTATTCTCCTAAAGTTGAAGCTCTGAGATCGCGGCCGATATTTTCAAATTCCATGTTTAAAGCAATCGAGTTGGGATATTTTTTATTACCACGAAACATCATGTGTTCTAAAAAATGCGATATTCCATTATTCTGAGGGTTTTCATAACGTAATCCGGCGCGTACAAACATCGAAACCTCCATAGTATGGATATGAGGCATCTCTACTGTAACCACGGTCAGGCCGTTGGGCAAGGTGTCCCTGAAATATTTTAAAGCAAATTCTTTAACTTCCATGTTTCCTTAGGTATCATGCAAGCCCGAAAAGGGCTTTGAGTTAATTTATTAATTTCGAACGACATTATCACATAATCCAGATATGATTCAGGAAAATTGGGCAAAAAACGATTACCAAACCGGATTGGGTTTTGTCACAGATCATGAAGACGAAGCCATCGCGAATATTGTTTTACCGGCTGAAAAAAATACTACTGTCATTATTCCAATGGGGCTCCCTCTTTATGGAGCAGGATTTTACGGCATTTTCATGTTGGCTCCAATAGTTCTTTTTATAATCATAATTACCTATTTTATATTCTTCATATTGACGACCAACTCTTTTGAAATTCAAACCCAAATACTTTTTTCGTCAGGTAGTTTAGCCCTGCTATGGGGTCTTATAAAAGCATTAAAACTCTTGATCTCTTCGCGTGACCTGTTCCCGCGAAAATATTTCACAACACTGGGGGAAAAAGGAATCGCAACACATTATTCAAAGTTACACTTTCCCTTTCATTCCAAGGGTGCAATTACTTGGAACGATTTAGATTCAACCGGATGCAAATCGACTCTGTTTCTACCAGGACTTTTTGCCGGAATTATTCGAACTACCATTATCGAGATTAAATCGAAAAATGGGGGAATCTTAAAAATCCCTTTTCACGTTCCGCCAGACAAAAACTACTCTGTTTCCGAGGAAATATTAAATCTAATAACGGATAAATGGCAAAACGGAAATACTTTTTAAAAAAATTTTTATTCAAATAAAATTGCGTCCTCACCCAGTAAGGATTGGATTTGCTCAATCACTTCATCGGAGGGTTGGATGCGTAGGTCTTCAGAAACGGTAACCACTCGTTCCTTATTGTCGGGCGAGATAAAATGCAGTCGTGTGTCATTGTTACCTTTGTTTGCTGCCAAAATATCTTTAACAGCCAAAAGGGTTTCTTTGTCCAATCCCAAAGTGCGGAAGTGGATCATCACCTTACCCTGAAACCTTTGCTTTGCCTGAATCAATGGAAAAACTTCCTTGGCGATGACTTTCGGCATATTTCCTTCTGAATCCACCTCTCCTTTCACAAGAATGGGTTCTTCCGCGAGTAAAAGAGATTGCACCTCCGCGTAAATTTCAGGCCATAAAATCACTTCAATCGATCCATGCAAATCTTCCAGGGTAATAATTCCCATTTTATCGCCCTTGCGAGTTGTCTTTGGGAGATGTTTGATGGGAATCCCAGCAATGCTAACCGTCTTGCTACTGCCCGATTCTGCAACCGATGCCGAGGTAGCATCCGTGAACCAGGAAAGGTCTTTGGTGAACCGATCCAGAGGATGACCGGTGATATAAAAACCAATGCTCTCCTTTTCGAACTTCAATCGGTCTGCTTCGTTCCACTCTTCGACATGGTTTCCGTTGCTTTCCTCAGGAACAACATCTTCTGCGAAGGTATCAAACATGCTCGACTGACCCAGCAGCTGATCTCTTTGCTTGGTTTGCCCCTGCTCCATAGAAGCCTGAAGGTCTTTCAACATCTGCGCCCGACTCTTCCCCAGCGAATCGCAAGCACCACTTTTTATCAAACTTTCGAAAACCCGTTTGTTCGCAAGCTGCAGGTCAACGCTTTCACACAATTGGCTCAACGAATTGAATTTTTCTAATCCTTTACGAGCTTCAATTATATTGTCGATGGCCTTGCTGCCGACATTCTTGATAGCGCCAAGTCCGAACACGAGCTTGTTATCCGACACCGAAAAATCGCGGTCGCTCAAGTTAACATCCGGTGGCTGTACCGTAATTTTCATCTCGCGGCAATCGTGAATGTAGCGCAAGACCTTATCGGTGTTATCCATATCACTGGTGATCAACGCGCCAAAAAACTCCAGAGGGTAATGCGCCTTGAGATAAGCCGTTTGATAAGAAACCTGGGCATAAGCCGCACTGTGAGATTTATTAAATCCATAACCCGCAAATTTTTCCATCAAATCAAAAATCTTCTGAGCTTTTTTCATATCGATTTTATTGACCTCAGAGCCCGCCATAAATTTTTCACGTTGTGCGGCCATTTCTTCGGGTTTCTTTTTACCCATCGCGCGGCGTAACAGGTCAGCATCTCCAAGACTGAACCCCGCCAGGACACTGGCGATCTTCATAACCTGCTCCTGATATAGAATCACCCCTTGAGTTTCTTTAAGGATGTCTTGCAGTTGCGGAAGATCGAATTTCAACTCCATCGTTCCATGCTTACGCTTGACATAATCATCTACCATTCCACTTTCCAGCGGGCCCGGGCGGTACATAGCCAGCAAAGCGATAATATCTTCAAAACAATCCGGTTTTAATTTCTTCAAAAGGTCGCGCATGCCGGAGCTTTCCAACTGGAATACACCCAGAGTTCTCGCATCACATAAAAGTTTGAACGTCTCAGGGTCATCCAGCGGAATCATTCTGATGTCCAGGTCTTTATTCTGAGATTGCTTGATAAGCTTCAACGCGTTATGAATTACCGTCAAAGTGCGAAGCCCAAGGAAGTCCATTTTGAGCAGACCCAGTTTTTCAACACTTCCCATCGCATACTGCGTCACCACCTCGTCATTGCCGCCTTTGTATAGCGGACAAAATTCGGTCAGCGCTTTTGATGAAATCACCACGCCCGCCGCATGTGTGGAGCAATGACGCTGTAATCCTTCCAAACTCTTGGCAATATCCAGCAACTCGGCAACCTTGGTGTTTTCCTTACGCAGTTTGGCGAACTGCTTTTCTTCCTTGAACGCATCATCCAAAGTGACATTCAATTTATTCGGCACCAGTTTGGCTAGCTTGTCCACTTCGCCGTAAGTCATATCCAGAACCCGGCCCACATCACGGATCACCCCTTTGGCGTTCATGCTACCAAAGGTGATAATCTGCGTCACGTTCTAGTTGCCACCGTATTTTTCCGTTACATATTTAATAATGTCATCACGTCCATCCATACAAAAATCAATATCGATGTCCGGCATGCTCACCCGTTCTGGATTCAAA
>Ga0114932_10001554_pt1 | contig 25791 bp, 21 predicted proteins | sample 2SBtaG_2_FD_87286 | JGI IMG/M metagenome (GOLD analysis project Ga0114932, IMG submission 87286) | Deep subsurface microbial communities from Kolumbo volcano to uncover new lineages of life (NeLLi) - 2SBTROV12_ACTIVE470 metaG | ecosystem: Environmental > Aquatic > Marine > Volcanic ...
GTTCCTGCTTGTGGGTATCATCATTGCCACGATGGCCACTATCATTGCCAGCCAGGCTTTGATCAGTGGGTCATTTACACTTATCAGTGAAGCCATCAGCATGAACTTTTGGCCGAGGGTTACCATTAAATTCCCCACAGACATCAAAGGGCAGATCTATATTCCCAGCCTCAATATCATATTATGGATCGGATGTATAGCCATGATGTTGTATTTCCGGGAGAGCGGTCATATGGAAGCGGCTTATGGCTTCTCCATTGTTATTGCCATGCTGATGACCACCACGCTGATGTATGTGTACATGCACAGGGTGCGCAAATGGAATCTTGCATTGATCACCCTTATTATGATGGTGTTCATTACCGTGGAAGTGGCTTTCTTCATTGCCAATGTGGCCAAGATCAAGCAAAGGTGGATGTTCCTTTTCTTTGAATTCGGACTCACTTTCATCATGGTAATATGGTTCCGGGCCCGCAAGATCACCAATCGCTATTTACAGTTCGTGAAGTTCTCGGATTATCTCCCACGATTGATAGAACTCAGCGAGGATACGAATTTCCCCAAATACGCCACGCACCTGGTTTACCTTACCAAGGCTGATTACGATGGAGAAATTGAAAAAAGGATCATGCATTCCATCCTGCACCGCAGGGCCAAGCGGGCCGAAGTTTACTGGTTTATACATATCGACAGGGCCGATGCTCCTTTTACCATGGAGTATTCTACCAAAGAACTCGTGAAAGGGAAAGTGATACGGATCGACTTTAAGCTGGGCTTCCGTGTACAGCCCCGCATCAACCTGTTGTTCAAGAAAGTGGTGCAGGAAATGTTTAACAGGGGAGAAATATGTGTGATCAATAAATACGAGAGCCTGCAAAGAGAAACTTTCCATGCCGACATACGTTTTGTGATCATAGAATCGTTCCTCTCGGTGGAGAACGAGCTTTCGTTCAAGGAAGGATTCATCATGGATTCCTATTTTGCCATCAAGAACTGGGCACAGTCAGACCAGAAAGCATTCGGCCTCGACAATGCATCTACTGTTATTGAAAACGTGCCGTTACTCATCAACCCCAAAGTATACCTGCCGTTGCAGCGTGTTGACAGAAGGTCTTCTTCTGTTTGATCATGCTTTGGGTAACGAAAAAGAAAACTGACTGCCTTCACCGGTGCGGCTCGCAGCCCATATCTGTCCGTGTTGTGCTTCAATGAACTCTTTGGAAATGGATAGACCCAGCCCTGTGCCAGTTTCTTCATGAACCCCCGGCACTTTAAAATAGCGGTCGAAAATGCGGGGCAGGTATTTCTCATCAATGCCTTTCCCATGATCGGTTACGGTAAAAATGATCTTGCCTTTGTGCAGTGATGCACTCACTTCGATGGATGAGGATTCGGAAGAATATTTGATGGCATTGGTGAGCAGGTTAACCAGTACCCAGGATGTTTTTTCAGCATCTGCCTGGATGGAAGGCAGGTCGTTTGCCAACTGGCGATGGATAGCAATATTTTTCTGCTGCGCAGGTAATGCAACGGCCTGCGTAGCTTGTTCTATGATGGAGGCCGGATTAGTAGCCTGTAATTTCAGGTGAATATGCCCTGTTTCTACCTGCGACATATTCAGCAGTTCGCCGGTAATCTTCAGCAACCGTTCGGCATCGTCGCGGATACTGCCGATGAGCTCCTGTTGCTCATTGTTCAGCGAGCCTACCCTGTTGTCTGTGAGGAGCTGCGCACTCATTTTGATGGCGGAAATAGGCGTTTTCAGTTCATGTGAAACAGTAGCGATGAAATTGGTTTTAGCCGTATTCAGTTCATGGAAGGGAGTGATGTTGCGCAAAATGATCACCTGCCCGATAATGGTTTCGTTATTGGTTACATTGAGTGTGTCTTTGTTGAAATAACTTTCTTTGTTGTCGGCAAATATTTTCAATTCTTTTTTATCCTCATGCAGTAACGTGCGCATAAGATCGTTGCCCAATGCCACATCGGGCGCATACATGCCTATAATAGAGCTTTCTTTGATACCGAGCAAAGTTTCAGCTACCGGATTCAGGAACAGTATGTTCCGTTTAGCATCCAGTCCAATGATGCCATCTTTCATTTGGTTGATGATGGTCTCTATCCGGCTTTTTTCAAACTTGATCTGTGCCAGGTTGCTGTGCTCATATTCATCCAGCTTTTCAGCCATACTGTTAAAGGCGGCTGCCAGCTCGCCGAACTCGTCTTCCTGTTGCAGGAAAATCCTTTTCCGGTAATTTTTGTTGGCGATCTCATGTATACCGTCGTTGAGCAGGCGAACGGGAGTGGCAATGATGGCGGGGAAATTCACTACAAAAGAGAAAGCGACCAGTCCCAGTACCACAAAAATGATCGTAAGCCATAAGGTAGCGTCTTCTGCCGTTTTTAATGCCACGGCATTTTTCCGGAGCATGGCTTGCTGGTTGAGCTCATCGATACGTAAGATATCTTGCCGTACGGTAGCATAGTCGACCGGGCCACCCGGATTAGATAGCAGCGCTGAAAAATTTCTACGCAAAGTTTGCGTGGCTTCTCTCTCGCCGATCTCCGTGATGTTGTTTTCCTGTTTGCTCAGGTTGTTATCGAAAAGCTGTATGGCTTCTTTTTTCCCTGGAATGTCTTCCAGCGATTTCAACATATTGTTACAATACACGAGCGATTCGTAATTGTTCTTCAGTACTTTTTCCGCGTCGCCGCTTAAGCGGTTGATATAAAAAATGGCCAGTATGCCATAAGTAAGGATGACAATGAAAAGAAAGGATAATCCCAGTCCGAGTTTTGTTTTTAGTTTGATGGCCATATCAGGAAAGGATTACAATATCAATATCTGAAGCAGACAATTTATTCAGCAATTGGTTGAATACGGCAGTGCTCATGATCACATTCAGCAGGTTGATATGCGGTTTGCCAATACAAATGGTGGTAATGTTTTTTTGTCCCGTGACTTCAAAAATACCTCTTGCAATATTACTACTCCTGACGCGGATCACTTCGGCGCCCAATTCAGTAGCCAGTTTAAAATTATTAATGAGGTGACGCTGTGCGGCCAATCCTATTTTATCTCCTTCTTCCCTGGGTGTTTGCACATAAAGCAAAAACCATTTGGAATTATAATAAGCGGCAAGCCGTGCTGTTTTGCGGATCACTTTACGGGCTATTTCATGATTGCTGCTGATGCAGGCCAGGAAACGTTCCTGCCGGTAATTGTTGATGCCCGGCATTTCGGTTTCGATCTTTCTTTCTACCTGTGATGCCACTTCTTTGAGCGCCAGCTCTCTTAATTGCAGGATCTTTTCACTCTGAAAAAAATGCTGCAACGCGATCTCAATTTTATCCGGGGTGTATATTTTCCCTTCTTTCAAACGGGTGATCAGTTCATCTGCGGTGAGATCAATGTTCACTACTTCATCGGCCTGTTGCAATATGCTGTCGGGCACCCTTTCTGCCATATCTATCCCGGTGATTTGTTTAACCTCGTCGTTCAGGCTCTCCATGTGCTGGATATTCACAGCGCTGATCACGTGAATGCCGGCATCGAGAATGTCCATCACGTCCTGCCAGCGTTTTTCATTCTTACTTCCCTCAATATTAGTATGAGCCAACTCGTCAACGACCACTATTTCGGGACGAAGGGCCAGTACCGCAGGCACATCCAGCTCTTCCAACTCTTTGCCTTTGTAAAATAATGTTCTGCGTGGGATCAGGGGCAACCCTTCCAATAAGGCTTCTGTTTCTTTTCGCTGATGTGTTTCGATATAACCGATCTTAACGTCTACACCGTTGCGCAACAACGCATGAGCTTCCTGCAACATGCGGTAAGTTTTACCCACGCCGGCACTCATGCCGATGTATATCTTCAGCTTACCTTTTCTCGATCTTTTAATGAGGTCGAGAAAATGCTGCACATTGTTTTCTTTGTTGTTGTCGTCAGGCATAGCATAAGATCATTATAGTCTGAAAAGCATAGCCAGGATCAGCCTGTTCTCCGATTTCACCAGGTCGGGCCTCCAGTTGGGCGGCAAAGGAGTAGTAGTGTATCCGTCGGGAGAAGTTACACCACCCCTGCCTGCAAAATAAGGCACGCTGGCATGTCGCGTAACGAATTCAAGGCGAAAGGTAATACTTTGATTGGGCAGGTAATCCAGGTTTGTGGAAGCATCCCATCCGTTGAATGGATCACCCGGATTTGCACTGAAGGGAAATGCTCCTTCGGTTTGGGTGGGGTTACTGGGATTGGGCAAGGGGCTTGCCTGGCCAGTTGGATAGAGTACCAGGTACCTTCCCGGGTTGGTCATCACACCGCCACCGATGGTCCAGGCGAATTTATTTTTTGCAAACCAGGTACGGTTGTAGAACATGGCACTCAGGAAATTTTGTGATGGTGTATTTGCATCGCCGCCAAAAGCTTTTACACCGGCGCCCGTTTCAAAACCCAGGTCACCGGTAAGGGAGAATGCCATTTTGCTGATGCCACTGGAATTTGGACGGTTATAATAACGCACGAGCCAACTGTTATCTGAGTGGAAACGTTTCCTGCCGGGAATACCTCCCGCATCCGTACCATAATAGTTGTTGGTAAGGAGCTTCATGTGGTCACTGGGTATCCAGGTGAAATTGAAACCGAAGCCTGGCATACTGTTGAATTTACCATAACTCTGCCATCCGTTGATGATCCAGGGTTCGAACTTGATGTGTTTGGAGGGAAAGATCTGTATGCGGATGCCGTTGAAGAACCAGGGGGTATTATCTGAAGTAAAAGAAGCCTGGTACTCCCAGTTCTCAGGCTGGTAATAAGAGTTCAACCCGATATAAGACATGAATAATCCTGCATCGATATTGATGCCATACCATTTATCGATGTGATAACCGGCATAGGCTTCGCTGAGGTAGCGGTATACATCGTCGAGATGATATTGGCCACGATATATGCTGAAGTCATTCCGGGGTACTACGGTGGACCGTGTACCGAATTGCGTCATGATCCTCGCATGTGCATTTTGATAAGTCAGGTCGCCGCCAAAGTGCAAGGCAGACAATTGTACTTCATTGTGCCTGGCCATTGCGGTGGATCCTACAACGGTGTTATCGATGGGATTATTGAATGAATAATTGTAGTTCACATCCAGTAAAATACTGGGTATGAAATAAACACCTTTGAATACACTTGAATCACGCCGGTCGTTACCATTATGCCAGGTCATGTCAATGCCTTCAAAAGGAATCTTAGGTTTGCTGGTGTCTTGCTGTGCTTGTGCTATGATCGATGCTGCGGAGCAGATGATCGTTAGTATATGTCTTTGCATCATTGATTATTTTAATTGATCCAGCGCCAGGTTCAATGGCAATACATTCACCACACTCGTTCCTAAAACGCCTAAAAACGGGCTTTCGGTATATTGCTGAACAAGCTGTTTGAGCCGCTCTTCAGAAATATGCCTGTAAGCAGCAACTCTCTTTACCTGCACCATGGCGGCTTGCGGAGAAATATGGGGGTCTAGTCCGCTACCAGAAGCCGTTACCAGCTCGGAGGGAATGTCGGCTCTTTCAATTCCCGGGTTGTGTGCCAGGAAACTATCGATGCGCGCGTTCACTTCTTTCAGGTAATCAGGGTTGGAGGGGCCTTTATTACTGCCCGTACTGCCGGCGGCATTGTATCCTGCCGCTGAGGGACGGCCCTGAAAATAATTGTCGCGTGTGAATGACTGGCCTTCCAGGCGATAGCCTACGGTTTTGTTTTGTGATACTACTGTTTCACCGCGTCCCCTGGCAGGGGCAGCCTGCGCCGCTATCCATATCAGCAGCGGGTATGCTACCATGAAAACTACTATGCAGACCAGTGTTAATTTTATTGCGGGAAGAATATGCTGTTTCATATCTATGATTAAAAAAAGTTTGCAATCAAAATATCGATCAGTTTAATACCAATGAAGGGTACCAATATGCCACCCAACCCGTATATCAACAGGTTCCTTCTTAGTAAAGCGCTGGCGCCAATGGGCCTGTAAGCTACTCCTTTCAATGCCAGGGGTATTAACAGGGGTATGATGATGGCATTGAAAATGACGGCGGAGAGAATGGCCGTTTCCGGGCTGTGCAGGCGCATGATGTTCAATGCCTGCAAAGAGGGCAACGAGGTGATGAAGAGCGCCGGGACGATGGCGAAATATTTGGCCACATCATTCGCAATGCTGAATGTAGTAAGTGTGCCGCGGGTCATGAGCAGTTGTTTACCAATCTCCACTATTTCGATCAGCTTGGTGGGATCATTATCAAGATCCACCATATTGCCCGCTTCTTTAGCAGCTTGTGTACCGCTGTTCATGGCAACGCCTACATCGGCTTGTGCCAGTGCCGGCGCATCGTTGGTGCCATCGCCCATCATAGCCACCAGCTTACCGCTGTTCTGTTCTTTTTTGATGTAATTCATTTTGTCTTCCGGTTTTGCTTCGGCAATGAAATCATCCACGCCCGCTTTTTGTGCAATGTATCTTGCAGTGAGCGGGTTATCGCCGGTTACCATCACCGTTTTCACGCCCATTTTGCGTAACCGGTCAAAACGTTCCTGTATGCCGGGCTTGATAATATCTTGCAACTCTATCACGCCCCATACCTTTTTTTGATGCGATACCACCAGTGGCGTACCACCGTTGGAGGCGATGGATTTTACTTTCTCTGTGGTCTCATCGGGAAAGGGATTACCTGCTTTGCTTACGATATGGTGAATGGAATCGTAAGCGCCTTTGCGTATTTGAATATTACCCGGTAGGTCTACACCACTGCTCCTGGTTTCAGCAGTAAAATCAATGAACCGCATGCCATTTTCTTCACCGCCTTTGAGAGATGGGGCGCTCAGGCCCTGGGCTACAGCCAATTCAATGATGGATTTTCCCTCCGGAGTCTGGTCTGCAAGCGAGGCAAGTACACAGGCTTCCATGAAATCCTGCTGCGATATGTTTGCCGCAGGCCAGAAATGAGTGGCTTTACGGTTACCGATAGTAATGGTTCCCGTTTTATCGAGCAAAAGGGTATCGATGTCACCGGCTGTTTCTACTGCTTTACCGCTTTTGGTAATGACATTGGCGCGCAAAGCCCTGTCCATACCTGCTATGCCAATAGCACTGAGCAAACCACCGATGGTGGTAGGGATCAGGCAAACGAACAAGGATATGAATGCAGCGATGGTAATGGGCGTGTGCGCAAAGTCGGCAAATGGTTTCAGGGTAACACATACGATCACGAACACCAGTGTGAAGCCAGCCAACAAAATGGTGAGTGCAATTTCATTGGGTGTTTTCTGCCGGGAAGCGCCTTCTACCAATGCGATCATTTTATCGAGGAATGATTCGCCGGGTTCGGTAGTTACACGTACTTTGATTTTATCCGACAACACTTTGGTGCCGCCGGTAACGGAACTTTTATCACCACCAGCTTCCCTGATCACGGGAGCCGATTCGCCGGTGATAGCGCTTTCATCGATGGTGGCCAGGCCTTGTACGATCTCTCCGTCCATCGGAATGATATCGCCTGCTTCGCATAAAAACAGATCACCTTTTTTCAAACGGGAAGAAGGAACGATCTTGATCTCATTCACGAATATTTCTCCTACTGTTTGGATCCATTTGGCAGGCGTTTCTTCCCTTGTCTTACGCAGGCTATTGGCTTGTGCTTTACCACGGGCTTCTGCAAGGGCTTCAGCGAAATTGGCAAACAAAATGGTGATAAAGAGTATGGCGAAGACAAGGATATTGTAGGTGAGACTGCCTTGCGACCGGTTGCCGCTGAGTATCCATAAACATACGCCCAGCATGATGATACAACCGATTTCCACGGTAAACATTACAGGGTTGCGGAACAGGATGCGGGGATTGAGCTTGATGAAAGATTGTTTCAGCGCTTCTGCAACGAGCTCGCGTTCAAAAAGCCGGGTTGTTCTGTGTTTTGACATATTCAATCAATTATTTCATTCCAAAAAATTCAGCCAAAGGGCCAAGGGTCAGCGCAGGGAAAAAGCTCAGTGCCGCAACGATAAAGATCACTGCCAGCACCATGATACCGAATGTGCCGGTATCTGTTTTAAGTGTTCCTGCACTTTGGGGGATGTATTTTTTCTTCGCCAGGATGCCTGCAATGGCCAATGGACCAATGATGGGCAGGAAGCGCGACAACAACATCACGATACCACAGGTGATATTCCAGTACGGTGTATTGTTGCCCAGACTGGCAAAATTGCTGCCATTGTTAGCGGCAGAGGAAGTGTATTCATACAACATGGCGCTGAAACCGTGACTGCCCGGGTTGTTGAGCCAGCCGGCATAAGTTGCGGGGTCGTGCGCATAAAGATGGGAAGACAAAGCAGTGGCTGAGAGGATTAGCAGTGGGTGCAGTAATGCAATGATCACGGCAATCTTCATTTCTTTGGCTTCGATTTTTTTTCCAAGGAACTCTGGTGTTCTGCCTACCATCAATCCACTGATGAAAACAGCGATGATGATAAAAATGTAGAAGTTGAGAAAGCCCACGCCTACACCTCCGTAAAACGAATTCACCATCATGCCCAGCATGGCCATCATACCCGATAATGGAGTAAGACTATCGTGCACGCCATTGACAGAACCATTGGAAGTAACCGTAGTAACGACCGACCAGAAAGCGGTGGCTGCCGAACCGAACCTGACTTCTTTTCCTTCCATGCTACCCATTTGCTGGTTGATGCCCATTTGTGTAATAGCAGGATTGCCCTTCATTTCATAATACACAGAAGGCAGGAGGAAGAGCAGGCACCCAATGGTCATGACGCCAAAGATGGTCCAGGCCAGTCTTCTTTTCTTGAGTACATAGCCCATAGCAAAAACCATCGCCACTGGAATGAGAAAGATAGAAGCACATTCAGCCATATTGGTGAAATAGTTGGGGTTCTCCAGGGGGTGGGCAGAGTTGGCGCCGAAAAAGCCGCCGCCATTGGTGCCCAGTTGCTTGATGGCCACCATCGCTGCGGCAGGACCCCTTGACACATTTACCGTATCTCCCTGTAATGAAATAAACTGTGACTTACCCTGGAAGGTCATGGGTGTACCATTGAATACCAGTAACAGGGCCAGCACAATTGAAAGCGGCAACAATATCCTGGTGCAGCTTTTCACAAAGTAGTTATAGAAATTGCCGAGTTTGTCCGTGGTTCTTTCTTTCATTGCATGAAATACTACTGCGCAAACAGCCATACCTGCACCTGCACTGATGAATTGGAATAACATCAACACCAATTGACCGAGGTAGGAAACGCCTGTCTCGCCACTATAGTGCTGCAGGTTGGTATTGCTGACGAAACTGATGGTGGTATTGAAAGCCAGATCGGCCGACATGCCGGGGTTGCCATCGGGGTTGAGCGGCAGCCATTGCATGTTCATGAGTATAAACATGGAAAAGAGAAACCATACCAGGTTGATGGTAAGCAAGGCTGTGAGGTGCTGTTTCCAGTTCATTTCTTTTTCCGGCCTGATGCCCGACAGTTTAAAGAACAGGCGGTCGAGCGGTGCCAGGAATCTGTCGGGCCAGTTTTTTTCTTCGCTATACACTTTCCCTATGTACCGGCCTAATGGGATGGCCAATAAAAGTGTAAGGATGAAAGTGATACTGATGCCTAAAATTTCTGTGTTCATAATAAAGGCTGCTTATGGTTTAAAATTTCTCGGGTTTTACCAGTACATAACAGAGGTAGCAGAAAACCAGGATAGCAATAATGAATAGTAATAACATGGATTATATTTTTTCGAACCATTGAATGAATTTGAAAAACAGGGCGAAGAGGACGAGCCCGACGGCAATGAGCAGTATTGTTTGCATAGCATGTTTTTGAGCGATGCGCCAAAAGGATGCCACTAAAGACAGGTTAGCGTATTGGGAATGGCAAACCCTTTGTTTGTAAGGGTTCGCTGTTACAGCAGAAAAAAGAGGTAGAAAAAGCCGCTCCGCTATACCTTTTCATTTTGGGGTGGTTTTTTCATTTTGGGAGGGAAGGGGGCGATTCAAAAAAACCAACCTGGAAGTAGCTAAGCAACTCCATACACGATTCCATATTGACGGTAACCGTTTGCTCGAAAGCCCTTGAAATAGTTGCTTGAGAAATGGGGTATTTACAGTATTTTACTAACGAGCCAATTGTTCATTACTTCTAATACTTCCGGGGCGAAGGTTTCTGACAATTGTGCATATTCCTGGATGGTGCATTTGGTACAATGCTGAAACAAATGGTTTAATCCGGAGAAGATCTTAGCCGTTACATTTTTATTTCCGGCTTTGTTTAGTGACGCTGTAATCGCAGACACATTCTGTTCCGGGTATACCTGGATGTCTTTCCCGCCATTTAATACCAATACCGGGCATTTTACTTTACTCCAAAACAGATCCGGTTCCGTAGCAATAAAATATTTAAGCCAGGGCTTCAATTCCGCTTTGACTTGGAAATCAGCATATATCTCTGGTGTTACTTTTTTTGCATTAAGCGGTGTTAAAATGCTATCGGGTAAACCATTTTTCCAACTGGCAAATAATTCTTTTGCCCTATTCAATATCAACGAGTCATTTTCATTAGCATGATCATGAATAATTTGTAGTGTTTGTTTCGTAAGTGAATAGAAAGCATTGTATGTATCGCCATTTACTGCATTTTTTAAAGGGTCCGTTTGCTGTTTCAGCAATACTTCTGCGCCCGATACACCCGTTCCCGCTAAGGAGATTATAAAAGACAAATGGGGCCATTTCGTGTACACCAAAGGTGCAATAAAGCCGCCCTCACTATGTCCGATAAGGCCTATCTTGCGCTTATTAATTTCTTTTCTGGTTAATAAATAATGAATACTTGCTTCCACATCATTTGCAAAATCAGCGCTGGTAGCATTTAATACATCTCCTTTGCTTTTGCCGATATTCCTGTCGTCTACCCTTAATACGGCAATGCCATGGTTGGTTAAGTAATCGGCAATTACAGCAAAAGGCTTATGATTAAAAATGGTTTCATCTCTATCCTGTAACCCGCTTCCGGTGATCATTATGGCTACCGGGAAGGGGCCCTTTGTTTTCGGATACGTTAATGTGGCGCCTAAATGAACGGTCTTCTCTGTATTGTCATATTCAACACTATCAACATTGTAATGGAAAGGAGGTTTAGGGGTTTGAGGCCTGTTGTTTGTTTGTGCCTGTGCAACTGAGAGAATGCCTGTAAGAGCAAGGAATAGTTTTCTCATGCTTACTATTATTTTTGATCTTTCGACCCCTGGTGTTGTAGTACCGGGGGTGTTAGTGTTTTCTAAGATAATGTTTTTGCAGTTAAGAGACATGCATTGATTCATGTGAACTTCACAGGATATGATACTCCTCAATTTTCCTGTATAAAGTAGTGAGCCCGATGTTCAATAGCCTGGCGGCTTCGGTTTTATTTCCTTTGGTATGGTTTAAGACGCGTTGTATGTGTAGTTTTTCAACACTGGAGAGATCAAAAGCGGAAAGTTGGGATGAACTCTTATGGATAGAGCCTAAACTGGATTGCAATTCAAACGGCAGGTCTTCTGTTGTAAGGGTATCTCCTGTGGCCAGGATCACCGCTCTTTCCATGACGTTCTTGAGTTCGCGGATATTGCCCTTCCAATCGTGTTGCTGCAGGCGCTCCATGAATTCAGTGTTCATAGTTGTAACATGCTGATTGGTTTTGAGAGCAAACTGGCGTAGGAAATGTTCGGCGAGTAATGGGATGTCTTTGATTCTTTCGCGCAGTGCCGGTAGTGTAATGGTGAAAACATTCAGCCGGTAATAAAGGTCTTCACGGAAATGTCCTGATTGTATTTCATCCTGTAAACTTCGGTTGGTAGCGGCAATGATGCGCACATTCACTTTGGTAGAGCGGGTATCACCTACTTTGATGAATTCTCCTGTTTCCAGTACGCGCAATAATTTGGCCTGCAGTTCCATAGGCATTTCACCGATCTCGTCGAGAAACAGGGTGCCATTATTCGCTTCTTCTATGAGTCCTTTTTTGTCTTTCACTGCACTGGTGAAAGCACCGGCTTTGTGTCCGAATAATTCACTCTCCAGCAATTCTTTCCCAAATGCGCTGCAATTGAGTGCCAGAAAAGGCTTGCAGGCTCTTTTACTGGCATGGTGTATGGCCTGGGCAAAAACTTCTTTGCCGGAGCCCGTTTCTCCCAGTAACAGAACTGTGGCATCGGTAGGCGCTACTTTTTGCGCCAGGGCTACAGCTTCCTTGATCAGGGGCGAGCGGCCAAGGATCTGCTCGAAACCATATCGCTTGCCCACGCGTTGTTCCAATAACTCAATATGCTTGCGCAGTTGTACTTTTTCCATTGCCTGGTTGATGAGCGGAATTACTTTTTCGTTGTCATCACCCTTGGTGATATAATCAAAAGCGCCACTCTTCATGGCCTGAACGCCATCGGCAATATTGCCATAAGCGGTGAGCAATATGATTTCAACGGAAAGATATTTGGACTTGAGCTCCTGTACAAACTGCAGGCCATTGCCATCAGGTAATTTTACATCGCAGAGCACCACATCTATGGTCTCTTTATCCATCAGCTTACGTGCCGATTTGAGGTCGGGCGCTTCCCATACCATGAACCCTTCGAGCCGGATGATGCGGCTGAGCAAGGTGCGGAGTTTTTCTTCGTCGTCTATGAGAAGGATGTTGCCCAAAATGACTGATTTAAAGTCAAAATTAAAAGTCAAAAGGCAAAACAGCGTGATTAACTCATCTAATTTCTGTAAGCTGACTCACATTGTTATTCGGATTGACTGTTATGGCATATATTTTTTTGCCTGTGGCGATATCAGGCAAAGAGCCAAGGTCTACGGTAGCAGTCTTGCTGGCAGGGATCACCTGCACCAGTTGTGTATTGATGAATTGTGGTTCGGCGCCTGGTTGCAGTACCAGTATGGCAAATGCCTTGATCTTTTCTTCACCTTTATACACCAACTTTATTTTATTCCCCTCCAGTTTCTCAACCAGGGGTTGTATGGGAACAGTATTGTCTACCCAGGGCATGGCAGGTACCAGGGCCGGATAACGGTAATAATGATTGCGCAAACTGTCGCTCCATCCGTTCGGATTGCTCTCAAATACCTTGCTGTTGAAATAAATACTCCCACGGGTAGTTGGGTATGTTCTTAGTTCGCGTATTTGTTCCGGCAACTCATTGGGATCCCTCCAGGCAGCATTGCTGCCGGCGCGGTAAATACCATGCCCAATATAAAGATCTTTGCCATAGGCATGATCGTTCCACCATTCCAGCAATACATCGTAATCGGCCAGCTTATGACCGCGCTCCCAATACAACTGAGGCGCTACATAATCGATCCAGCCTTTTTCCAGCCATAACAGGATATCGGCATAGAGATCGTCGTAATTGGTTTGTCCGCCTTTTGTATCGCTGCCCATGGGATCCTGACTTTTGTTGCGCCAGATGCCGAACGGACTGATGCCGAATCGCAGCTTGGGCTTGATGGCCCTGATGGCTGTGAACAGATCGTAAATAATGCTGTCGCAATTGCTGCGACGCCATTCGTCTTTACTCAATCCGTTGCCATAGCGTTTGTATTCTTTTGCATCGGGAAATTCTTTTCCTGCAATACGATAAGGGTAGAAATAATCGTCGAGGTGAATGCCGTCTATATCGTATCGCTTCACCAGGTCTTCCACTACTTTCACGGTGTGTTGTCTTACCTGCGGCAGACCGGGGTTGAAGTATTTTTTATCGCCGTAAACCAGGAACCATTCGGGATGTGTTTTGGTGAGATGGTTGGATGCAATGGAAGAATTCCGCATGTTGAATACAGCCCTGTAAGGGTTGAGCCAGGCGTGGAACTCCATGCCGCGTTTGTGTGTTTCGCTGATCATGAAATCAAGCGGATCGTAAAATGGCACAGGCGCCTGTCCTTGTTTACCCGTGAGAAATTCGCTCCAGGGCTCATAAGCAGAAGGATACAATGCATCAGCGGCGGGTCTTACTTGTACGATCAAAGCATTCATGCCATTGCGTTTGTGCATTTCTACCAGCCGGATGAATTCTTCTTTTTGTTCTGCCACGGAGAGGGTTTTCTTGCTGGGCCAGTCGATATTGCTAACGGAAGCTACCCATACGCCACGGAACTCGTAATTAGGAGAATATTGCGCAATACCCGGTTTCAAGCCGGCTACAACCATCAAACAGAACGCCAGAAATTTTTTCATGCCACGAAGATAAAGAAGAAGCAAGTGTAGAGCTAACCGTTCATCCGCGCATTTTGTCGAGCAAACGATTCAATGTAATTGCTTCTGATTCAGAGAGGGATTGCAGAATACTATCGAGCGCTGCATTTTTGTGTTCGAGTTTTTCCAGTAATTCAAGCCCTTTGTGCGAAATGCTTACATCTACCAGGCGTTTGTCGGAAGGGCAGGTTCTTTTTTCCACGAGCCCTTTTTTCAGCATGCGCTCCACAATACGACTGGTATCGCTCATACGGTCGAGCATGCGGCTCCTGATCTGCAATGTGCTTAATGGTTGTTGACATCCCTTGAGTATGCGAAGGATATTGTATTGTTGTTGTGTGATGTCTTCCGATTCTAACAGATATTTGATCTTTTCATTCAACCAGTTGGATGAAAAGATCAAATTGATAGCCGCTTTCTGGTATTCATTCCGAAAAAGCGGTTGTTGTATATCCTGTTCGAGAGACATATTTAGATGTTAGATGTTAGTTGTTAGATTGCCTGGTCGGGATCCTCAATATATTAAACTAATATGAAAGTTGCAAGTTATCCTCTAACATCTAACAACTAACAACTCACCCATCAACTCACAACTCATCAGTTTTCCCAAACACTCAACCCTTCGCTGCAATTGGCACAAATGTCAATATTTTTACGGCTGCTGAGCAGTTCGCGCCGGAACTGCCTGTAGTTGTCGTTATGCCATGTTTCCCGGAAACTTTGTGTTGTAAGGTTGCCCAGTTGATGGGTGGCATCTTTATCAAAACAACAGGGTACTACCAATCCATCCCAGGTGATCACGTTCGCATGCCAGAGTTTCCAGCAATGATTTTTCAGGCCGCTTTTCACCTGCATCTTTCCGTTACGGTCTTTTTTATAGCGGCTGTATTTGTTGTTTTGTGGGATCAATTGATGCGGATCATTTTCATAATCGTATACCTGCGCGGTCTTGAAACGTACCTGGTCTACACCAATTTCCTTACCCAATCTTTTTACTTCTTCAATCTGATGTTCATTGGGTTTCACCACCAGGAACTGGAAGAAAATAAAAGGTGTTTTGCTTTTCAGCTTTTTTTTCCATTTAACAATATTCCTGGCGCCTTCGAGTACTTTATCCAGTTTTCCGCCTACGCGGTATTGTTGGTACACATCTTGTGTAGTGCCATCAATGGAAATGATGAGGCGGTCGAGCCCGCTTTCTACTGTTTGCCTGGCCTTTTCATCGGTGAGGTAATGCGCATTGGTAGAGGTAGCGGTATAGACTCCTTTATCATGCGCATATTTCACCATGTTCAGGAATTCAGGATTGAGGTAAGGCTCACCCTGGAAATAAAAGATGAGGTAGAGCAGGTCCTGGTAAATATCGTCGATGGTCTCTCTGAAAAAGTCTTTCTGCAGCATACCGGTAGGCCGGGTAAACGCGCGAAGTCCGCTGGGGCATTCAGGACAACGCAGGTTGCAGGAAGTGGTAGGTTCAAAAGAGATCGAAACAGGGTACCCCCATTGAACGGGTTTTCCTGTTAAACGTGTAAGCTGGTAACTACCGTACACTTTGATGGCATTCCAGAAGCGCCGCAGGGTCAGTTTTTGTAGGAGATTGATACTATCGTTCCAGTTGAAATAGGCCATAGGATTGTAAAAGTAGTATTAAATGCACGAGTTTTGCAAGCGATGGGGCGCACAGATATCTAAGGCGTTCCATCCAGCAAAAATAACAGCCGCCAGGGGCGGCGAACCATAAAGATACGGATGAAAAAAAGCAAACGGACAAAGAACAGGATAGAAAGGATATTGTGGTTGGTGGTGTTGTGTTGCCTGGGCGGCACAGCATCGTACCTTTTCCTGCGCCAGCGTTGGGAGAGAGAAGAGGAGTCGAAAGCGAAGTTCGTTCATTTTACTGCCTTCGGCATAGATATACCTACAGGCTATTCCATACACGGGATCGATGTAAGCAGTCACCAGGAGCTTATTGCATGGCAGGAAGTCAGGGCAATGAAGATCAACAACACGAGACTGGGGTTTGTATTCATCAAAGCAACCGAGGGGCTCAACGATACCGACAAACGTTTCAAACAGAACTGGGAAAAGGCGAAAGCAGCCGGTATGGTTTGCGGCGCTTATCATTTTTTCCTGGCTAATAAGAGCGGTGCATTGCAGGCCCAAAATTTCATCAGCCAGGTAAAATTGACAAAGGGCGATCTGCCGCCGGTGCTGGACATTGAAGAGTTGTATGGTGTGAAGCCCGATTCGATGCGCAGCCGGATCAGGGAATGGCTGGTGGCCGTAGAAAAAGCATACGGGGTGAAACCCATCATATATTCTTATGCCGATTTTTATAAGCGGAACCTAGGGCGGGCTTTCGATGAATATCCTTTATGGGTAGCGCATTATTTTGAGCAGGAAAGTCCGCACGTGAACCGCCCCTGGACTTTCTGGCAGCACAGCGATGCCGGGCATGTGAACGGGGTCAGAAGTGTTACCGATTTCAATGTTTTCAATGGCGACTCCCTGGAATGGCAAAAAATATTATTAAAATAATTATGAGAATAACCCTGTATTCTTTAACTTACTGGGTAAATTGAAAGGTCTTTTTGGGAAATGGGGTTATGGGAAAGGGAATATAAGTGGCTATTTTTCAATGTGTTCTAAAACACGGATTGATGTAGTATTTCCTTTAACATTTCATTGTTAAACCATTGACAAAAGTTTTTGTCTTTTATACAGATCTTTGTGTTAGAAAAGCAGCGAAGGGAAAGCCCGGTGTATCTGGGTTTAGAAAGTATTAACAGACGCAGTAAGGGTTTGGCACCGATTTTGAGTTAATATAAGTAGAAGCGCAAAACAAGTTAAGTAGTCAATTTTCTCATAAGCAGTTAGTTTTGGTTGCGGCCCCGATTTCCATCGGGGCCAATTTTTTTACAGGCTTTCCTGTTCCACATATAAGCAATAAAACTGCCTGTACTATCTGCCAGTATATCCCATCCTTCAAAGCTCCGCCCCGGTATCCAGAATAATTGGATGAATTCAATAGCAATACCATATCCGATGCTCAACAAGGCGATGAGCAATACCCATTTCAAACGTCTTTGCAATGTCCAGGGGCTTTTTACCACAGGATAGCCAAAGCACAATCCCAATAAGGTAAACATACCAATGTGCACCAGCTTATCGAATTGCGGTATGGCAGCGCAAAACCCACACGAAGGCAGGTCTGCACCCGGGAGGGTTAACAGCACCGTACACAGAGCGAATAACAAGACCGCTGGGGCAAAAAGAATCGCTTTCAATCAAAATTAATTTATCCTACCAGTGCGCCGTAAGCTTCATGGGTCATCAGTGCGTCTACATCTGCCGGACTGGCTACGGTCATTTTGATCATCCATCCGTCTCCATAAGGATCGGTGTTCACCAGTTCAGGTTGTTTTTCCAGCAGGCTGTTCACTTCAACCACTGTTCCGGCAACAGGAAGAAAAAGATCGCTTACTGTTTTAACAGCTTCAACGGTTCCGAAGACTTCTTCAGCGGCCAGTGTTTTACCGGTAGAAGTAATATCTACATAAACGATATCACCCAGTTCATGCTGTGCAAAATCGGTAATGCCGATGATAGCGGTATTGCCTTCCAGGCGTATCCATTCGTGGTCTTTGGTGTAGCGCAGTTCTGCGGGAAAATTCATAAAGCGTGGTTTAATAGTGCAAATATTGAATAAAAAACGATCTTTCAAAAACCTTGTTGTTCAAAATACAGGAGAATATGGTCTTTGATGAAGTTCTCCTGTTCGGGCATGCTCATCACGGGTAATTCTTTCAATTGCCTGAAATGGGGCCAGCCTTCTGCATCCTGTTGCTCCAGTGCATAATAGCCGCTCTGTGCCAACACCGTACACACAGCTACATGCATGAGGTCCTGCTTCTGCTCTTTCGATATTTTCTCTTTCACAAAACCGGTTTCCTGCATGCCAATAAGGAACAATACGGCTTCCAGGTCGGGCTTTTTACCGAACCGCTCCACCAGTTTGGCTTCGAGGTTCCACCAACGCTGCTGTAAATCATCTGTTGCGAATAACATGTGGCAAAGGTAAATGACTGTTATCTTTGCGGCAAATCGATCCTTATGTTACAAGTGAGTGTGTTGCGCAATGATACGGCTGAAGTAAAGAGAAGACTGGCAGTAAAGCATTTCAAACAACCCGAACTGGTGGATACCATCATTCAACTGGATGATGAACGTAAGCGCCTGCAGGCCGAATTCGACAATACACAATCGAAAGTCAACACAGCATCCAAAGAGATCGGTAAGCTGATGGCACAGGGACAAAAAGAGGCGGCCGAGACCCTGAAGACCGATGTGGCAGGATGGAAAGCAGCCCTGGAGCCGCTGAAAGAACAAATGGCCAGGGTGGAAAAAGAACTGAACGATACCCTGGTGCTATTACCCAACCTGCCCGGCACGCAGGTGCCGGAAGGACGTACGCCGGAAGACAATGTAGTGGTAAGGGAAGGGGGCGTTAAACCTGCGCTGCCGGCTAATGCAACACCACACTGGGACCTGACCAAGAAATACAACCTGATCGATTTTGAACTGGGTAACAAGATCACTGGCAGTGGTTTTCCTGTTTATACCGGACAGGGCGCCAAATTACAAAGAGCGCTGGTGCAGTATTTTCTCGATTACAATACCGCAGCCGGCTATAAAGAATACCTGCCGCCTTTCATGGTGAATGCCGATTCTGCTTATGCAACCGGACAGCTGCCGGATAAAGAAGGGCAGATGTATCATGCTACGGAAGATGATTTTTACCTCATTCCCACGGCAGAAGTACCTGTTACCAATGTTTATCGCGATACAATCCTCAAAGAAGAAGATTTTCCGGTTAAAATGACGGCCTATTCACCTTGCTTTAGAAGAGAGGCTGGCAGTTATGGAAAAGATGTACGTGGCCTCAACCGACTGCACCAGTTCGAAAAAGTAGAGATCATTCAGTTGGTGCAGCCCGAAAAAAGTTACGACACACTCGATGAAATGGTGCTGCATGTGGAGAAATTATTACAGTCGCTGCAATTGCCTTATCGTTTATTGCGTCTTTGCGGCGGCGATATGGGTTTTGCCAGTGCCATCACTTATGATTTTGAAGTGTACAGCGCTGCGCAGGAACGTTGGCTGGAAGTGAGCAGTGTAAGCAATTTCGAAAGTTTCCAGGCCAACCGTCTCAAGTGCCGTTACAAAGACGCTACGGGCAAAACGCAACTGGTGCATACGCTGAACGGCAGCTCACTGGCATTGCCCAGGATACTGGCCTGCCTGCTCGAAAACAACCAGGGCGATGAAGGCATTTTGTTGCCCGAAGTACTGCATGGCTATTTTGGAAAGAAGATGGTGGTTGCCGGCAACTGATGTAAATAAAAAGCGCCCCCTGAAAAGAGAGCGCATGATACAACATGAGAAATAAAAGCCGTTTACCAGTTACTGAAACGGATACCTACGGCATAGGGATATTGTTCTAACCGGGTACCTTCCTTGTGCAGCCTGTTGATGCTGTACGAACCGTATAGGCGCACAGGACCCAGTCCCAGTTCAGCCACAGCCGCAAGACGCCAGGGCTCGAGGCTGAAATCGCCGTTGTTTTTCTGCTTACCCCTTTCGGCGCTCACCTGTTTGTTGCGGTTGCTGAGCATATACCCGGCACTCACACCCGCACTGAAAGAAAAACTCCTTTTTCTGTCCGGTGCAGGATTGATGTTCACCATCAGTGGCACCGTCAGGTATCCCACATATAGTTTGTTCTTGGAAAAAGAGATGGAATCATTGTACACATAAGGCACAGGATCTTTGCGGTAACTGATCCGGCTGTCGTAACGGAAATTGTACATTTCAAGCCCCAGCCCGTATTTGAGATTGACCACATGCTTTACCATGTTCAGCTTTTGCATGAACAACCAGATGTTCACATTGCTGGATTTGAGGTTGTTCAGGTGGAAGCTGTTGGCATTGACCTGGCCGTCTGCCGGCCGCAGCACCCTGAAGTAACCGCCGGACTGTGCCGCTGTATAATCGGTCTGGTCGCGGAAATTGGCAAAGCCCAGGTCGAAGATGAACCAGTTGGTGCTGATATTGGTTCTTCTGCGGCTACGGTGTTCTGTACGGATCTCGAAATCTTTGTCCCAGTTCTTCCACACACTCTCCTCATCGCCCGACCCGCTTTTTTTCTTTTTGATGATGATGAAATTGCCCACTTTGATCGTGTCCGATGAACGGCCGGTGCTGTCGGTCTGAGCCATCCCCCATCCCGTAACGAACAATGCCGCTACTAAACTTACTACATACTTCATACGATTTTTTACTTTATCTCAAGCTGCGATTGTCTTCTTCCTCCCGGGCAGCTTTGCTTTTAAAAATGCTGGACGCCTTCCTGAAAAAGCCGCGCAGTTTGTCTTTATTGATCTCGATAGAACCCAATAAGAGCCCTTTATTGTCTTCATCGGTTTCCAACTCTTTGTATTTTGTAAGAGTGGAATTATTGTTGGCTGCCGTTGCTTCTTTCGGAGCAATAACAGGTTGTTGCAGGCTGGTATTAGCAGCCAGTACTTCAACCGGCGGATGGATCTCGGTTCTTCCAACGCCTGTGCTTACCGGAATGGCTTGTACCTGTGCCAGGGAGCGGCTCTGTTCAGCAGGCAAACTGTTTTCAACAGGCATGACGCCTGCTGTCTGTGTTTTTGAAGTGGGTTGTTTATTAACTACAGGGTTGGTAGTATGATCTGCAACAACTTCTTTGTTTTCAGTATTGGTAATAACATGGTCAACAGTACCCGGTGATGATATGGTTGTTTTGCTTTGAGGCTGAACAGCAGGTTTGTTGATAGCAGCCAATTCTTTTTCAGCCGGTGGGTTGCGGCGGAGAGAACCGGGAATGAACCACAGGGTCAGTCCCAGACCTGCTAAAACGGCTGCCACAGCCACGCGCTGCCAGTTGATATAAATAACAGGTCTTTTTGTTGAAGCGGTACGGTAAAGCGATTCTTTATAGGGAAAAGGCACTGGCTCGGCTTCGAGTTTTGTTTGTTGAAGCAGATGCAAATAAGCTGTTGCCTCCGGGTTCTTCATCAGCAAAGCTTCCATACTTTCTTTTTCAGCGCCCGCTAACTCGTCATCGATATAACTGAGTAATTGTTCTTCGTAAGAAGATGCATCAATAGATGCAGTGTTTTTGTACAGCGATTCCTTGAAAGGAAAATCAACTGGTTCACCGGGTAATAAGCGGGTTTGCCTGAGGGCTTCCAGTTCCACCGCCAGATCGGGATTATCCGCTACGAATTGTTCCACTGCTTTGGCATCCGCGGCAGGGAGTTCCCCGTCGAGGTAGAGCAGGAATAATTCTTCGTAGTTATGTCGGTCAATGTTTATCACAGGTCTTATATAATGTTTTCAGGTTTCACCAGATAGGTTTTCAGTGCCAGCCTCGCACGATGCAGGTACACTTTTACCTGGCTCGCGTTCAGGTTCATGATCTGTCCGATCTCTTCATAACTGTATCCTTCATAATCTTTCAGCATCACCAGGCTTTTCTGCGTTTCATTAAGACGGTTCAGGGCCTCCATCAGGGTTTTTCTTGGGTTGCTGTGTAACTGGTAGGTCTTGCTTCCGCTTTCTTCGAATGTATCTTTCAATTTTATCCTTTTCACCTTCCTGATATGGTCGATCATCTGGTTATAGGCAATGGTAAACAGGTATGATTTTGATTTGATGGTCTCGATCGTTTCCCGGTTACGCCAGAGTTTTTCGAATGCGGTTTGCACAATATCCCTGGCATCTTCCTCGTGCCGGAGGTTTTTCACGATAAAGCGGTAAACATTATCGGCATATTGTGTGACGCAGTCGTTGTACTCTTTTTCAGTCATGTTGTTGACTATTGATACGATTGAAGGGCCACTATGTTACACTACGGGCAGAAAAACATCAATAATTGATCACCTGCTCCTGTATGGCTTCGGGAATGGGCCTCCATTCGTACTGCTGGTTGCGTAACTGGGGTTCGAAACCGGCCTCGCGGATGGCGTCCTGCATGGTCTTGTAGGTAAAACGATGGGGTGCACCGGCCGCACTCACCACATTCTCTTCGATCATGATACTGCCGAAATCGTTGGCGCCTGCATGCAGACAGATCTGGGCGGTTTGCTTGCCCACCGTAAGCCAGCTCGCCTGGATGTTCTTGACATTGGGCAGCATGATGCGGCTGATGGCGATCATGCGGATATATTCGTCGGGGGTAGTGAGGTTGTGTACGCCCCTGATACGGGCCAGTAAGGTATCTACATCCTGGAAGGTCCAGGGAATGAATGCCAGGAAGCCTTTGGCCGACTCCGGTTTAAGGCTCTGCACTTCCCTTATGCGCACAAGGTGAATGAAACGCTCTTCCAGTGTTTCCACGTGACCGAACATCATGGTAGCGCTGGTGGTGATGTTGAGTTTATGTGCTTCGTGCATAATGGCGAGCCATTCATCGGCGCCGCATTTTCCTTTGGAGATCAGGCGTCGCACCCTGTCAACCAATATCTCAGCGCCTGCACCCGGCAAAGAATCCAGTCCTGCTTCCTGCAAAGCCATGAGCACATCGCGATGGCTCATTTTTTCCAGCTTACAAATGTGGGCCACTTCGGGCGGGCCCAATGCATGCAGCTTGAGGGTAGGATATTCCTGCTTCAACTGGCGGAATGTACGGGTATAGAAATCGAGGCCCAGCTCAGGGTGGTGTCCGCCCTGCAACAACAATTGGTCGCCGCCATATTTGAATGTTTCCTCGATCTTCTTGCGGTAAACCGGCATATCGGTGATATACGCTTCGGCATGACCCGGTATACGATAGAAGTTACAGAATTTGCAATTGGCAATGCAAACATTGGTGGTATTTACATTCCGATCGATCTGCCAGGTCACTTTTCCGTGTGGCACCTGTTGCTTACGCATCTCATCGGCAACATACATCAGTTCGGTCAGAGGTGCCTGTTCAAAAAGGAACAGCCCTTCTTCAACGGAAAGGAATTCAAAACCTAGGGCTTTCTGGTATAAATCGGCTAGTTGCATATCATCCGCTCATTTAGTAGAAAAGGCAAAGGTAAGATGATAAATGCCATTCATAAAGTAATTGAGCAGCTATTAGTAATTAAGCTTATATTCAATTTGTATGAAACGCTTATTGCTTGCCAACCTGCTGCTTTTCTGTTTTTTTTCTTTGAAAGCACAGGAAGAGTTCATAGCGCCACAATCGCACTTGCTCACCAAGTTCTCTTTTACACAACTCAGTGGTGGCATTGTGATCGTAAAAGCACAGGTGGATGATTCGCCCGACTCGCTCAACTTCGTATTCGATACCGGCAGCGGCGGTATTTCGCTCGATTCAACCACTGCTGCGGCTTTGAAGCTGTCGCTCAAGATGAGCGATAAAACCATTCGCGGTATTGCGGGGATGCGAACGGTGGAGTTTGCGTATAATCATACGCTCAGGTTACCCGGACTGGTTACGGAACACCTCGACTTTCACATCAACGATTACGACCTGCTTACCAGTGTGTATGGTATTAAAATAGACGGCATCATCGGGTATAGTTTTTTAAGAAGGTATATTGTGATGATCGATTATGACAAACAGCTGATTGAAGTGTTTACACCGGGCACTATAAAATATCCACGTGGCGGATATATATTGAAACCGGATTTTTCAACACTGGCCATGCAGCATGCAATGATCGGCGATGAAAGAGAGATCAACGGTAAATTCATTTTTGATACAGGCGCCGGACTCTGTTTCCTTTTATCAAAAGATTTTGTGGATGACAGCGTGTTCATCAAAAAGAAAAGAAAATATTATGCCACGCAGGCAGAGGGGTTAGGCGGGAAAAAACAAATGCAGATAACGGTGATCAAATCGGTGAAGCTGGGTCCGTATAAATTCCGCAAAGTACCCATCCATATTTTTGAAGACGATTTCAACGTTACCTCTTATCCTTTGCTGGGCGGACTGATAGGCAACGATATCATGCGCCGTTTCAATGTGATCCTGAACTACCCCGAGCGGAGTATTTACATCAGACCCAACAGCCATTACGCAGAGTCTTTCGATTATTCGTATACAGGTCTGGGCATTTATATGATCAATGGAGAGATCCGCGTAGTGGATATTGTCAAAGGCTCCCCGGGCGATAAAGCAGGTTTCAAGCCCGACGACATTATTTTTTCGGTGGAATCTAATTTCTCCAAGAATATACAGGTGTACAAAAATCTTTTTCAGAATACCCTGGGCAGGGTGAAAGTGATCGTTTTCCGCAATAACAATCCCCTGGTGCTCACCATGGATATCAAAGACATCAGGCGGTAGCACAAAATGACTAATTTGCGTCTTTTACAAGGACTATGATTCAATTTAACCGATTTGTGCTGGAGAACGGATTGCGGGTGTTGGTACACGAAGACCCGTCCACACCCATGGCTGTAGTGAATATTATGTATGATGTAGGTGCACGCGACGAAGCTCCTTCTCAAACTGGCTTTGCGCATTTGTTCGAACACCTGATGTTTGGCGGCAGTATCAATATCGCCGATTACGATGAGCCCCTGCAAAGGGCCGGCGGCGAAAACAATGCGTATACTACCAATGATCTCACGAATTATTATTGCCAGTTACCGGCAGAAAATATTGAAACCGCTTTCTGGCTCGAAAGCGATCGGATGCTGAGCCTGGCTTTCAGCGAGAAGAGCCTTGATGTACAGCGCAAAGTGGTGGTGGAAGAGTTCAAGGAACATTATATCAACAAACCTTATGGCGATGTATGGCATAAGATGCGTGAACTGGCTTATACCACACACCCTTATCGTTGGATGACCATCGGTAAAGAATTAGCGCATATAGAACACGCGCAGATAGAAGATGTAAAAGCATTTTTCTTCAAACATTACAGACCTGTGAATGCTATTCTTGTGGTGGCGGGAAATGTGCAGACAGACAAGGTCAGAACGCTGGCCGAAAAATGGTTCGGCGATATTCCCATGGGAGAAAAATACCAGCGGAATTTACCGGTTGAACCAAAGCAGGCAGCCCCGAGAAAAGCAGTATACCATGCCGATGTGCCGCTGGATGCTTTCATCAAAACCTGGCATATTGCCGGCCGGCTCGATAAAGGCTATTATGTAGCCGACTTAATTACGGAAATACTGGGAGGCGGAGGCTCATCGAGGCTTTACCAGGCATTGGTAAAAGAGCGGCAATTATTTTCCAGCCTGGATTGCTATCATTTCGGAAGCATTGATGCCGGTTTGCTGGCCATCGAAGGCAAGCTGGTAAAAGGAGTGAGCATGGAAACGGCTGCCGAAGCAGTAGATAACGAGGTTGCGCGGATGCGAATGGAAAAAGTGAGCGATACGGAATTACAGAAAGTAAAGAATAAAACAGAAAGCGTGATTGCTTTTGAAGACATGAGCGTGATGAGTCGCGCCGGAAGCCTGGCCCTGTATGAATTGCTGGGCGA
>Ga0114932_10001560_pt1 | contig 25753 bp, 26 predicted proteins | sample 2SBtaG_2_FD_87286 | JGI IMG/M metagenome (GOLD analysis project Ga0114932, IMG submission 87286) | Deep subsurface microbial communities from Kolumbo volcano to uncover new lineages of life (NeLLi) - 2SBTROV12_ACTIVE470 metaG | ecosystem: Environmental > Aquatic > Marine > Volcanic ...
ATCTAACCGTGCCTGTTGTAAGAGGTGTGAACAATATGGTTGAAGACGATATGCAAGCATCTCTCAATGAGCTGAGTGCTAAGATAAAGTCAAAAAAAGCGACCATAGACGACTACAAGAACCCAACTATTTCGCTTTCTAATGTTGGAGCACTTCGTGGTGGTGGCAAGGTTTCTGCTGGACGATATGCAACACCGGTTATTATCCCTCCGATGGTTTCTATCCTTGCTATGGGAAGTATACGTGACGAGGTTGTATTTTCAGATGTTGATATGCAGGTACACAAAATATTACCACTGTCGCTTACGTTTGATCACCGACCGATTACCGGTGGCGAAGCGAGTTTGTTCCTTGGAGAAATTATCGCTGACCTTGAGTTGCCAAAGTAGACTAAAAGCCCCGACGGAGTCGGGGCTTTCTTTTTTTAAATTAGTTGTGTATATTGTATTCAGAATATATCTAATACAATCAACACACAAAGAGAGGACAATAAATGTCATTACGACCCTTCCATGACTATGCGATAATGTGTTCACCTGCTCAAACCATTACAAATGGTTTGAAAATGAAAGACCGCGGAGTGTTAAAGTTTGAAAGAGCTGAAGCACAGTATGGCGTATATCAAAGAGAGGTTCGCAACCTTGGCTATACTATTATTTCTATGCCTGCAAATGACGACTTTCCCGACAGTGTCTTTCCAGAAGATCCTGGAGTAATACTGCAACTTGGTAAAAAAAATCTTTTGGTCGTTACGCGGTTAAAAGACCCTAGTAGGCAGGGCGAAGAAGCTATACTTGAAAAAGCACTCGCACCATACTTCAAAGACGTTGAACATATCACACCTCCCGGATTTGTTGAAGGTGGTGACGTGCTTGTCACTGACCATGGTTTGTATATTGGTTTATCTGGACGCACTAATGCACACGGCGCAGAACAGCTCGCCAAAATTGCAAAAGACCAGTTTGGAATGAATACAAAGATATTCACTATTCCTCCAAACTGGCTACATCTTAAAGGGGGCGCGTCATATCATCGTGCATGGTCTGGTCAAAAACCGGTGATTGTTGTCTCGGCACCTATTGAGCATCATTTTGTTGATACACCAGGGTGTGAAGTGATGATAACTTCGGAAGCAGAACACTATGCGTATTATAGCCCGAACTGTCTTTCAAAAGGTAAAAACATTTTGGTCCATCAACACTCCCATGGGGTAATACGCCAGATGGAGCGCGTTGGATTTAATGTGATTGAAACAGACCTTTCTGAATTTTGGAAAATTGACGGCGCGATGACGTGTCTCTCAAAAATTTTTCAGAGTACTGTTGTTGTACATTAAACTCACGGCCGACATTTATGTCGGCCGTTTTTTTATGTACACAGGGTATTCGGGATACTTTTTTGTAAATGGTATATACTGTAAGTATATATGCGTTTTTTCTTTAAATTAACCTATCGCATTCTTGTTATTTTAGGCGCAACCTCAAGCGTCTTCTTGATCGGGGGTATGTTCATTGATTTTAATGGAGTTAAAAAAGTAGAAACTGACCGTGGTTTTCTTGTTGACGAGCGAATTGTCATTCCTACAAGTCCATTTATTCTGCAAACAAAAGACAAGGTTGTTAAGAAAGGGGTTATGAGTAACTATGTTATTGATTGTTTTAGTGGTATTTCGTCATTTAAGATTCATGGCGGTATACAGTTTGATTATTTTTTACTTCTTGAGTCGTATTTTTATCAAGAGATTTTCAAAAAATATACACCTCGGGAGATATGTTTAGCAGGAGGAGTTACACCTGAATTTTAATATGTCTATTTTGCATACTCTACAAAAGAATATACTTCTTGTTGCGATTACCGTTGTAGTTTCTGGTGTTTTTGTTTACTTCTCTTTTTTTAAAGAAACACTTCCTGATGTTGATTTTGTCGTTGTCCAAAAAAGTGATGTTGTACAAGAGGTGTCTGCTACTGGTCGTGTGAGGCCAAACACGCGTGTTGACCTTGCGTTTGAAAAAACAGGAAAAATAGCATCTATCTTTGTTGGGGTTGGTGAGCGTGTCGTGAGAGGGCAAACACTTATTAGATTAGACAACAGTGATGTGTACGCAGAGCTTGGGAAGGCGCGTGCCAATATTAAAGTGCAACAAGCAAAATTAAGTGAGCTTCGCGCAGGAACACAGCAAGAAGAGATAGACGTGCAGCAGGTTAAGGTAGATAATGCGATGTTGGCACATCAAGATGCGCGAAAAAACTTAGTAGTGCAACTCAAGGACGCGTACACGAAAGCCGACAATGCGGTACGAAATCATGTTGACCAATTTATTAGCAATGCACAAGGGATAAGTCCGCAGGTAGACTTTACCGTTACTGATGGCGTGCTTGAGACTACTGTTGAAAGCAGTCGTGTTGCAATTGAAGTGTTGTTAGTAGCGTGGCAATCGTCCGTTGATACACTTTCTGAAGTAAGTGACTTGGAGAAAGCAACGGCTGAAGCAGAAAACAATTTAGATACGGTAAAATCTTTTTTGAATAGTGTATCGTTGGTTGTGAATATGCTCAAGACAAATTCTACTATTTCACAAGTAACGATTGATGGATATCGTGCTGACGTGGCGACAGCGCGAACTGATGTGAATAAGGCCATTGGAAATGTTCAAGACGCAGAAGAAAAAGAAAAAGATGAAATCGCCCTGCTTGCTCTGGCAGAACAAGAGCTACGTTTTATTTCCGCAGCACCGCGAGCTGAAAAGATAGACGCACAAGAGGCAGAAGTAGAAGCTGCAGAGGCGAGCGTCTTGCAGTATGAAAGTGAGCTTGCAAAAACAATACTCCGTGCACCACTTAATGGGGTTATTGCAACTCAAGATACGAATGTTGGCGAGGTAGTGTTGGCGCAAGAGATTATTGTGAGTTTAATCTCGGATGCCGAGTTTGAAATCGAGGTTAATATTCCCGAAGCTGATATCGCAGATGTTGCGGTAGGAGACGTTGCTCGAGTCACACTTGATGCATATGGTAATGATGCGGTCTTTATGGCAACAGTTACCTCTATTGACCCCGCTGAAACTATTCTTGAAGGAGTAGCAACATACTTGACGAAATTGGCTTTTAAAGAAAAAGATGAACGGGTGCGATCGGGTATGACTGCAAATATTGATATTGAAACAGGGGTGAGAAAAGATGTTATTGCGGTGCCGACACGTGCGGTGGTTGTCCGTGATGGAGAAAAGATAGTGCGACGTATGGAGAGTAATGGCGAATTAACCGAAGTACCTGTGGTGACAGGTCTTCGTGGTTCGGATGGGCGAGTTGAGATTGCTGAAGGAGTTGCTGAAGGTGACCGAGTTGTTATTTATATAAAACTTTAAATTACGAAATAAGTTCGTAACTTAAAGTTAGTAGAACAATGGCGCTGATTGAGGTAAAAAATCTTGAGAAAACATATTCTGATGGAACGCGCGCACTCCGTGGCGTGTCTTTTGACGTACAGGAGGGGGAGTTCGTTGCGATTATGGGGCCGTCTGGTTCGGGTAAATCTACATTGCTTCATATGCTTGGATTGCTAGATACGCCAACTGCAGGTTCGTATGTATTGTCTGGAAAATCAGTCGAGAACTATTCACTTGATGAGGTGGCGCATATTCGGAACACCGAGATGGGTTTTGTTTTTCAAATGTTTAATCTTCTTTCGCGTACCAATGTATTTGAAAATGTAAAACTCCCTCTTTTGTATTCTACGGTTCCAGAAGGGGAGTGGGATTCGTATGCCAAAAAAGCTGTTGAGTCGGTAGGACTTTCGCATCGTATAGACCATGAACCGTCACAGCTCTCTGGTGGTGAGAAACAGCGTGTTGCTATTGCGCGCGCTCTGATAACCAAGCCGCAAATTATTTTTGCCGATGAACCGACGGGGAACCTTGATTCTAAATCTGGAGAGATGATTATGGATATTTTGCAGAAGTTGCATGACGAAGGACATACGGTATTGCTCATTACGCACGAAACACATACCGCTGAACATGCGGAGCGTATCATTCATATTAAAGACGGGGCAGTGGATAGTGATATTGTTGTGGGTAAACGCAGGCGGACTAACGGCAGTTTTACTAAATAGACTTGAATTTTTACTTTTAATAGTACGATGACTACAAAACATACATTCAAAACAGCACTTGTCGGACTTAAGACAAATAAGTCGCGTTCGGCGTTAACTATCTTGGGTATTGTTATTGGTATTACGTCTATTGTTTTGATGATGTCTATTGGACAAGGAGCCGAGCGTTTGATACTTGACCAAGTGGGTGCACTCGGCGGGGAGACGATTGTTATTCGTCCCGGACAAGAACCAAAAGGTCCGTCGGACATCGGTAATACGCTTTTTGCGGATTCACTTAAGATAAAGGATTTAGAATTTTTGTTAAAAAAACAAAATGTTCCAGAGCTTGTCCGTGTAATGCCTGCGGTGATTGTGCCTGGTAGTGTATCGTACAGAGGTGAGACATTTCGCCCTACTATTTTTGGTAGTGGTAATCCGGAATTTTGGTCTGAAAACTTTAATATGTTTACGGAGAAGGGTACAATTTTTGATGACCAAGACATACGAGATAAAAAGAGTGTTGCGGTGATTGGATCAAAGGTGAAGGAAGAATTGTTTGGCGAGTCTGACGCTGTGGGAGAGTTTATAAAAATAAAAGGCAGGAAGTTTCGTGTTGTGGGGGTGTATAAAGACCAAGGACAGACGTCGTTTTTTAATATAAATGAGTTGGTGATTATTCCGTATACAACAGCACAGACATATTTGCTTGGTATTGATTATTTCCATGAGATTATCACTGAAGCGTCTAGTGCGGATGTCGTCGCGCGTACGGTGCTTGATATAGAGACCACGATGCGTGAGGCGCACGGGATTACTGACCCTGACAAAGATGACTTTTTCGTCGTTACGCAACAGGGGGTTGTTGAGCAGATTGGTACTATCATCGGGGCGTTAACAGTATTTCTTTCGTCCGTTGTTGCGATTGCGCTTGTTGTTGCGGGGGTGGGTGTGATGAATATTATGCTCGTGTCGGTAACCGAACGGACAAAAGAGATAGGGTTGCGTAAGGCAGTGGGTGCGACAAATGGAGATATATTACGGCAATTTCTTGTTGAGGCGATGATTTTGACTGCGGTTGGTGGTCTTATTGGGATTATATTGGGTACGACCTTTTCGTACGTGACCGCGTGGGCGCTGACAAACTACGCAAATCTTGAATGGACGTTCGCCTTTCCTTTTTTTGCTGCGGTGTTGAGTCTTGTTGTTTCAACGCTTGTGGGGTTGGTGTTTGGACTCTATCCCGCACGAAAAGCTTCACAAAAGAGTCCTATTGAAGCGTTGAGGTATGAGTAGTACAAACCCCGAGGGAGTCCTGGCTGGTTTGCGATACATTAAAAACCTCCGCGGAAAAATTCCGCGGAGGTTTTGCGTAGTGAGTAGTGTATAAATTTTAATCTACCACTTTCCTTCTTTCATAATCGCTTACATATTTATATGCATTTATACTTCGTGCAATCATTTACGTCTAAGTATTTTTCAACACTTTGGTCTTTTTCGCATGTTGGGAGAATTTGGGGTAGACAAGTGAATGGGGTGGTGTCGTCAACACACACTGGCGCACCCGCACATCCATCCGCATCTTTCGGTCCTGTTTCAACATGTTGCCCCTTCTCGCAAAGCGGTGGTGAGTAGAGAGGACATTGAATAGGGGGTGTAACAGCTTTGTCGTCAACACACAAATACGTATAACATCCGTTTGAAGTTTTAGGTCCTGTTTCAATATGTTGTCCGTCTTTGCAGAATGGAACATATGCAGGGCAAATTGGTGGTGGTGTTACTTTGTCGTCAACACAAATGTACGTTGCACATCCGTTTGAAGTTTTAGGTCCTGTTTCAATATGTTGTCCGTCTTTGCAGGACGGAACGTATGCAGGGCAAATAATTGACTGTGTATTTGTTGTTGTGTTGCGTCCACACATCTTTCCGTACACCGTACGCGTTTTAGGTCCAAACACTCCAAATCCTGTTGAGCTTGGTTTTCCTTGAGACACAACCCCATTTCTCTTTTGCCATTTCTGTACTGCTTCTTCGGTTACGCGTCCATAGTAGTCGGTTTCTGTGGAGAATGTGAAGTCACCTGTGGAGCGTAGATATTTTTGTAATTCTCGCACATCTTGACCGCGTATACCTCTTTTCAGGCTACGAGTTATGAGAGGACATACTGTCCCTGTGTTAGTTGTTGTGGTTACTGTTGGCGATACTTCTGTTGGTATTGTTTCTGATGGTGTTGTGGGAGTCCCTTTCTCTACCTCAACCAAATCTTTTTGTAGCTGTTCTACTTGTGCTAAGAGTGCTGAAATTTGTGCACGCAAGTCGTCAGCGACAGACGCTTGTGTAAAAATTGGAGAAAATACGAATAATGCGACAATAAATAGTGAAAGTGAGATTTTTTTCATAAAATAGTAGTATTAAAATTAAAGTTTAATGGTGTTTCTTTATTTTATTATAATACCACAGGAAAAGTGGTGTGGAAATAATACGTTGTGAGTATAAGGGTGTGCAAGATGTAAAAAAGAGGGAAATTCGTTACTATTTGACTTTTTATATAGACTATGTTAGTATATTAGTGTGCTTGCAAATCAAACTTGCTGAGAGGGAGTTGACACACTCCTGTGATTCTCAGATGGAAAAGGAGAAGACCAATGTCGACAGACATCACAGAGTTGATGAAACAAGCCAATATTGCCGAACACAAGTTAGGCAACATTGGAAGCGCGTTTCTTTCTTACAAGATTAACGGAAGGTGGGTGTATGTTGAAATTATCGCACCCAATCTTGCGGAGCACTTGCTCCAAATGTCTGTTGAGCAACAATGCGATTTGATCGCAGTCATGCTCAACTTGGTTACTGAGATTGGTGACCACGAGATTTTGACAGACAGAGGTCAGAATCGTGGCGCGCGGATTATCCGTATGAAGAGCGAGGAGGATAAAAATATCAACTTGCTCATAACGCGATAATATTTCGTCGCGTTGAACCACAAAAATTTTGCAGCTCGCTTCGGTGGGCTGCTTTTCTTTTCTATACATTTAGGACCTAAGTTTTATTCTGGCGCTGGAGGAGATAAAAAATAATGGGGTTATTTTTTCAAACCTTTTTTGCTCTACACGATTTTGAGTCTACTATTCGTTTCATATACACTTGGTGCCGTGGGAGAGAATCGAACTCTCATGGGTTGCCCCACACGATTTTGAGTCTATTTTTTTGTCTTCTATGCAAATGGTGGGCAAGGAGGGACTCGAACCCTCACGCCTTGCGGCATACGATTTTGAGTCGTACGTGTATACCAATTCCACCACTTGCCCATCATTTACGTAGAAGACATCTGAACAATCTCCCAGATTATTCAGTACCAATTCCGCCACCACGGCATCAAGTGTATATGAAGATCTAAACAATCCCCCGGATTGTTTAGTACCAATTCCGCCACCACGGCATCAAGTGTATATGAAGATCTGAACAATCTCCTAGACTATTCAGAACCAATTTTATCACGGCGTCGTATAAGTGACGTATAAACAAAAGTGTACAGAAATTTACGCATTACAGCAACATGTGGTATATTACAAGGACATAAACAAAAATTTTGAATAATATGAGTAAATTTGAAAATAATTCCATTTTTTGGATTGAAGTAGACAAAGTTGTTCCAAACCCGCATCAGCCGCGGCACTCTTTTCATGAGGGAAACTTGCAGGAGCTTTCAGAATCAATACGACAGTACGGTATTTTGCAACCTCTTACGGTAACGCGTAACGAAGTAATGCGTGATGACGGCGGACTTTCTGTTGTGTATGAACTTATTGCTGGAGAGCGTCGTTTGCGTGCATCAAAGCTCGCTGGGCTTTCTCAAGTGCCAGTGCTTATCCGAGATGGAGAGGATAATGACCAAATGAAACTGGAACTCGCTATTATTGAAAACTTACAACGAGAGGACCTCAATGCCATTGACCGCGCGCATGCCTTTCGACGCCTTGTTGATGAGTTTGGTTTTAAGCACGGACAAGTTGGTAAAAAGGTTGGTAAAAGTAGAGAGTATGTTTCAAACAGTTTGCGCTTACTTTCTATGCCAGAAGATATTCAAGAGGCGATTGCAGGAGGGAGGATAACTGAAGGACACGCCCGACCGCTTTTGATGTTGAGCGACAGAATTGAAGAGCAGAGTACTCTCTTTAAAGAAATCTTGTTTAAAAAATTGACGGTGCGAGAAGCGGAGGCGATATCTCGTCGTATTGCGAGCGACCGTGTGCGTAAAAAGTCGCGCATGCTTGATCCTGATATTATTGACCTTGAAAAAAAGCTCACGGAGACACTTGGTACACGCGTACAGATTGAGCAACGTGAAGTGGGTGGAAAGGTGGTGATAGATTTTTCCTCAGGTGATAACCTTCGTGACATCCTTGTACTTCTTGATACGATGCCGCAAGAAGAAGTACTTCCAACTGCGCTCGGTGCTACCGAAGTGACAGAGGTAGGTAGAACGTATCTTGATGAAGCACCAGTAGATGACTCGTGTGAAGACGACGACCTCTATGCTATTAAAAATTTTTCACTTTAAAAAATAAATCCATAGCGAATCTTGGGTCGCCACAGATTTATTTTGTTGCTACTGATATATTCCATGAGATATATCAGTAGTTTATTTTTTGTCGCCTTTTGGTTTTTGTAAGCTTGAGCGGATATGTCTTTGGGCGAGGGAGGTTTTAGATAGTGCGAGCCATTTTTGCGATGGTTTACTTGACGACTTAGTGGTGATTTCTACAATATCGCCATTTTTTAGTTTCGTATCTAGTGAAGCCATTTTCCCGTTTACTTTTGTACTAGAAATATGGTTGCCGATATCGGAGTGGATAGCATATGCAAAATCAATCGGACTTGAGTCAACAGGAAGGTCGATAACGTCTCCTTTGGGAGTAAAGACAAATATGCGATGGGTGAAGAAGTCGTTTTTTAGTGTGTCCATAAACTCTTCGGATTTTTCTACAACACCTTGTGTTTCTGCAATTTGCTTGACCCATTGCGGTGACTTCAAATGAGCAAAACGAGAGCCAACTTTTGTTTCCATCTCGTCTTTGTCTCTTTTGATGTCTTTTGTCATACCTGGAAATGCAGATGTTATCCAAAAACGTGATGACTCGTTCTTCTTTTTTTCGTCACCACCGTCCTTATATGAGACATGTGAGGCAATACCGTACGCTGCTTCTCGGTGCATCTGAGGTGTTCGTATTTGGATTTCAACGATACCTCCGTCTCCGGTGAAGATTGTGGTGTGTAAACTTTGGTATCCGTTTGGTTTATCAAATACAATGTAGTCTTTGATTTTTCCGGGGAGCGGACGCCATGATTTGTGAATAATTCCCAGCACTTTGTAGCAGAGGTCTACAGAAGGTACGATAATGCGAAGTGCGGAAATGTCGTGCACTTTGTCTATATTCCATTCCTTGCGTTCAAGTTTTTTGTATAAACTGTAGAGACGTTTTATGCGATGTTCGGTTTGAAAGTCGGTCACTCCTTCTTGCGCGAGTGACTTTTTGAGTGATTTGTTTACTTTCTCAAGATGTCGTAAGTCTTCTTTACTTTTTTGTTTTAAGAGCGCGAGCACTTTTTTGTATTCTTTTGGATGTAGATAGGGGAATGATAAGTCTTCAAGTTCACCGCGTAGTTTACCCATACCGAGTCGGTCGGCAACTCGCGCGTATATTTCAAGAGTTTCAAGCGCTATGCGTTTTTGTTTGTTTGGTGCAACGTGTTCTAGTGTTTTCATATTATGAAGACGGTCGGCGAGTTTGATGATGACGACACGGATGTCTTCGGACGATGCGACGAGTAATTTCCGCAAACTTTCTGCATGACGCTTAACTCCACGATACTTGAGAGTGCCGAGTTTGGTCACACCCTCAACGAGCATTAAAATATCTCTACCGAACTCTTTTTTTATGTCTTCGTCAGTTATCTTGGTGTCTTCTATTGTGTCGTGGAGAAAACCCGCAACGATAGCTTGTGGACCCATACCAAACTCGGCGAGTGAGAGCGCGGTTTCGTAAATGTGATTAAAGTAGGGTTCACCCGAACTACGTTTGTGATTTTTGTGGGCGTTTTGTGCAAAAAAGTATGCTTTTTCAATAAGCTTTTTATCAATATCTGATGGATTGTCCATCAATGATGTTATTTTTTTAACATTTTGCATACTTTTTAGTATAAACTTTGAATTACGAAATAATCTCGTATTGCAAAGTACAGAAGTGAAATTGACAGTATTTACTATATACTTTATACTATATTATAGATTTTTTCAATACTTGAATTCGGAGGACGAGATGACTATGAATGTTGTTTGTATGTACTGTCGGGAAAGGTTTGGGGGATCAGAAAGTTTATCAGCGCATGTTGATTCGTGTGTAAAACATCCGCAGAATGTTCCTAAAAAAATGGAATTTTTGCCAATAGATAACAGTTTGGCAAACCAACTTTTTTCTGATATCAACAGTATTAATTTCGAGTTTAAGGACAGTGATAAAGTACCCCCATCTTGTTAGGGGGTATTTTTTTATTTATTCCCAACTATTAGATGTTGGAGGTCTAATAGTTGAGGATATAGAAATAAAAGTGGTCAACACTCGGTGTTGACCAAAAATGTCCGACACTCGGTGTTGACCAAAAGTGTTGACCAAAATTTTTAACAGTACCTTCAGTATACTGGAGGTACTTACAAGCTGTTGGGATATTGCGGTAGGTTGACAGATTGTGTTGAGTATTATAAGATGTCATCAGAAAATCAAACAAAAGGAGATGGAATTATGGAATCTATTTTCGTATTCTTGGTATGCTTAGCTGCGTTTTACGGCTTCATATTTTTTGCTCTTCGAAAAACCAATATCTCTAATGAAGAGATTGTAATTGAAAGAATGGGACTCACACCCTTTAGCTCAATCACGTATACTCAAAACCTGCAAACCGGTGAAGAGAGAGTGCATATTTTCTCACCCTTCGGAAAGTCCATGTTTATAAAATACGATGGCGCACAAAAACGTATCTGGAGTGTGCACCATGTTTTTAAACGATCACTTTTTTTAAAAGATGATGGCAATGTCTCTGTTTGGAGAGGAGAAACAATACGAGAAACCGTGCCCTACGAAGACGTGAAAGAAGAATTTGACGAAGCACTTGTAATCCTCTGCAACATCAGAGAACGTTTCGCACGCTTTTTGCCCGACACTCCTACTGTTGTGTAACAGTGCAAAACCAAAGACTACCGCATACGGTGGTCTTTTTTTTCATATCATTCAAATTATTGGACACCAAGTGTCTAGTAATTTGAAGTAATAGTTTTTTTCTTTTTTTATATACAAAATTATCAAACACCAGGTGTTTGATAATTTTAGTGTCATATATAATCACTTAAGTCATACTAGAGTAGTTAAAAAAACTTGAATTCACTAATATGAAACAAGACGCAATGAAACTCCACCCACTTAGGTGTCCGACACCTAAGTAAACTGTTCAACATCCGATGTTGAACATTTTATCCACTCTCTACCCTCCACCTCGCACAATCTATTTTCTAATTTCTACCCTCTACTTTCTACTTTTCACTTTCTACTTTGTCTAATTTGTGAGGGTTGTGGTTAGGGCACTTTTTATCACTGCAACGTTCGGGAATTGTTTTCGTGCCAGCCATCATAAGTGAGTTACACATTGGACACTTTTCTCCTGTTGGTTTTGCTTTGATAGCGTTTTTGCAGTTTGGATAGTTGGTGCAGCTGTAGAAAATCCCATATCGTCCACGTCGCTCTGACATCATACCATCCTTACACTGTGGACACGCAACCCCGGTGGAAGCTTTTTTAATTGCTTCAGGGTCTTGTTTAATAAATTTACATTTTGGGTATCGGTCGCATGCAATGAAACGTCCGAATCGCCCGTCTCGCTCTATGAGTTTACCTTTACATTCAGGACAGTCTTCACCTGTTTCAACAATACCTTTGAGTGCTTCGCCCTCTATGGTGCGCGCGCCGGAGCATTCGGGAAACTTAGAGCAACTCATAAATTTCCCCGCTTTGCTTAATTTGATAATCATAGAAGCTTTGCATTTGGGACACGAGAACTCTTTCGGTGCGTCACCGAGGTCAGTGAGCTTCGGGATACTTTCCTTACTCGTTACCTCTTCTTTAAATGGTGTGTAAAAATCTTCAAGTGTTTTTTTGTATTCACGTTTTCCCAATGCAATTTCGTCTAACTCGTTCTCCATCTCCGCGGTGAATGAGTCGCTTATATATTTTTCAAAGTTGTTTTCAAGGAATGTGCTGATGACGTCTCCTGTGTCAGTCGGGAACAGTGTTTTGCCTTCTTTTTCTACGTAGCCACGGTTCTGAAGTGTGCGGATGATTGATGCGTATGTTGATGGGCGTCCGATACCACGTTTTTCTAATTCCTTGACGAGTCCCGCTTCGGTGTAGCGGGGGAGAGGTTGTGTTTGCTTTGCAATGCTTTCCATTTTTATGAGAGTGAGTACCTCGCCAATGTCTACTTTAGGAAGTTCAACATCTTCGCCTCGCGCCGCAGGATCTGCCAAGAGCCATCCTTCCGAGAGGACTCGTGAGCCGTTGACAGCGAAGTTGGGGATTGACCCGTCGCCAATTTGGACAATCATTTTTGTTTTGAGGAGTTGTGCGTCTATCATTTGAGATGCGACGGTTCGTGCCCAAATGAGTCGGTAGAGTCGTTTTTGTTCTTCTGTGTTCCCTCGCTCTTTTTGTGATACATCAGTGGGACGGATTGCTTCGTGTGCTTCTTGTGCTGCCTTGCTCTTTTTTTTGTATACACGACTTTCTGCAAGTCCGTTGCCGTATGTTTTTTCAATCACGTTTTTGATTTGACCCTGAGCAACACCAGAGAGTATGGTGCTGTCTGTACGCATATAGGTGATGTGTCCTGCTTCGTAGAGCTTTTGTGCAATACCCATAGTACGTGACGGTGCAAAGCCGAGACGGGAGCTTGCGGTTTGTTGGAGTGTTGAAGTGATAAAGGGTGGACGTGGGGAGCGTTTCATATTCGTTTCTTTTTTGTCGACGACTGTCCATGAGTGCTTATTTCCTGTCTTAAGGATTTCTTTCACAAGCTTTTCTTCGCGTGGTTCTTTCGTGCACGTGAGAGTGAATTCTACTTTTTCTTTATTGTGTACGTCTGCGGTAATAACCCAAAAGTCTTCGGGAATAAAAGCGCGTATCTCACGTTCGCGTTCCATAATGATACGAAGTGCCGGGGATTGAACACGTCCCGCGGAAAGTCCGTAGCGTACCTTTTTCCAGATGAGTCCTGAAAGGTCGTAGCCAACAAGTCTGTCCAGCACTCGTCGTGCCTCTTGCGCTTTGCGTAATTGCTCGTCAATTTTACGTGGATGCTGTTCGGCTTCTTGCACCGCTTCTTTTGTAATTTCGTGAAAGACGATTCGTTTTGGATCTTTGAGTCCGAGCGCTTCTTTGATGTGCCACGCTATCGCTTCGCCTTCTCGGTCGGGGTCGGTTGCGAGTACGACTTCGTCTGCTTTCTTTGCGAGCATGGTAAGCTCGCTCATTACTTTTTTCTTTCCATCAACGATTTCATATCGCGGAACAAAACCTGCTTCAATGTCTATTGCATCTTTGTTGCTTTTCGGGAGGTCGCGAACGTGACCCACGGAGGCACGTACCGTGTATTTTTTGTCTAAGTATTTTGAGATTGTTTTTGCCTTTGCGGGCGATTCAACGATAAGTAACTTCATAAGTGTATACTAATAGTATATATAGGATTATTTGTCAAATGTAATATTTTTGAGTAGTTTTATTTTTTCTGTAGTAGACCCATTTGTTCATGTATCAAACCCTTTATTTCCATTATTGAAAGGAGTACGTTTATCTCTTGAATGGAGAGGTTGAGTTGTTGGATAAGCTCGTCTCGTGCGAGTGGTCGCTCTAGGAGTTTCCAAATTTTCTGTTCGTTTTCGGACAACTGTGCAACGCTCGGCGTCGCACAGTTTGGTTTTGTTTCAACACTAGCTTCAATATGGAGTGCTTCAAGGATGTCGTCGCTATTGCGTATAGGTGTCGCACCGAGCCGGATGAGCATATGGGGGCCTGCGGATGTGGGTGAAAGAATGGATGCGGGGACAGTGAGGACATCTCTGTTGTATTCGGTGGCGAGGCGTGAGGTAATGAGTGTGCCAGAGCGTTCCTCTGCTTCTATGACGAGGACTGCATGGGAGAGTCCTGCCATGATTCTATTTCTCTGCGGAAACGTATAGAGCGCTGCCTTTGTATGTTCTTCGTATTCGGACAAGAGCGTCCCACCGCTTTCGAGAATTCGTCGCGCAAGAACGTTGTGCGAGCGTGGATAGAGAACGTCCCAACCGAGACCTGAACCAGGGACACTGATTGTGTGAAGATTGGCGTCAAGTGCGGAATTGTGCGCGATAGCGTCTATGCCGAGCGCGAGACCAGAGATGATGCCGACGTTGTATCCACGAAGTCCTGCTATGAGTTTCTCGCATACCGTCTTTCCATATGGAGAATATTTGCGTGAACCAACAACGCAAAGGAATTTCATATTGTTCGGTGTGTCGTTGGGAGATGTTCCGCGAACGTATAAGTGCTTTGGTGGATCGGCGATTTCTGAAAGGAGTGGAGGAAACTGCTCGGGTGAGAGTTTTTGGATTTCATTTTCTACGTGTTCCTTTTTCATAGGTATTATAGTACGGCAATCTTTCCATACTTCAAAACTTTCAAATTACTGGACATCGGATGTCCAGTAATTTGAGTTACTGGACATCCGATGTCCAGTAAGTAGATGTCCAGTAAGTAGATGTCCAGTAAGTAGATGTCCAGTAAGTAGATGTACAGTAAGTAGATGTACAGTAAGTAGATGTCTGGTAATTGTGTTTTGGTGGGTGTTTCATTTTTTTAATGGTTTTTGATGGTATAATTATTGTATAACTGTGATATTATATAGTTTTTAATGAGTATGTAATTTTGTTGTGGTGGCGTAGTCCGCCAGTTACGTTCTATAAGATTCTATAATCTAAAAATATGCTAGATATAAAATTTATCAGAGATAACACCGACCTTATTAAGGAGGGGGCAAAGAAAAAAAACATTAACGTTGATATTGATCGGCTTATTGTTGTTGACGACGAGCGACGTGGGCTTCTTCGTACTATTGAAGAACAGCGTGCAAAACAAAACGAAGCAAATAATAAAATTACACAAGCTGACGAGAGTACGCGCACGACACTTATTAGTGAAATGAAGCAAGTCAAAGACGGCCTTCAGAAAGATGAGGAAAAATTAAAAGAGATTATGAAGGAGTGGCAACTTCTCATGGTACAAGTACCGAACGTTCCTGATATGTCGGTGCCGGAAGGTGACAGTGATGAAGACAACAAAGAAGTGCGTGTGTGGGGCACAAAACCAAGATTTGATTTTGAACCAAAAAATCATGTTGAGCTGATGCAAGATCTTGATATGGTGGATTTTGAACGTGGTACGAAAGTCGCTGGTTTTCGTGGATATTTTTTGAAAAATGACGGCTTCGCTCTCTCTTTTGCGGTTTGGCAATACGTGTATAACGAATTTATGAAAAAGGGTGACTACACACCAATATCAGCGCCGTCTATGGTGCGTCGTGAGCCGTTTATTGGGACGGGATACTTGCCACAGAGTGAAGAAGATTTGTATAAAACACAAGATGGAAGTTATCTTGCTGGTACGTCTGAAGTCGCCGGTATGGGTTACTATATGGACGACGTCATAGAGAAAACGGATTTGCCGATAAAGTTTTTTGCTTTTTCGCCGTGTTTTCGTAGAGAAGCAGGAAGTCATGGAAAAGACACGAAGGGTTTGATGCGTGTCCATGAATTTTTCAAATATGAGCAGATTATACTTTGTGAAGCGAACCATGAAGAGTCGGTGACACATCATGAAGCGTTGACCGAAAACTCCGAAAAACTTCTTCAGGAGTTGAACATTCCGTACCATGTTGTGGTGAACTGTGGTGGTGACCTCGGACTTGGGCAAGTCAAAAAATATGACATTGAAGCATGGACACCATCTGAAAACAAATATCGTGAGACACATTCGTCGTCGTATTTTCACGACTTTCAGACACGCCGGCTCAATATTCGGTATCGTGACGAAAACAATAAGTTGCGTTTCGTACACTCACTTAATAACACAGCTATTGCAACACCACGCATCCTCATTTCAATCATAGAAAACAATCAAAACGCTGATGGTTCTATTGCGGTTCCGGAGGTATTGAAAAAATATATGGGAAAAGATGTAATTGAAGCGAAGAAGTAAAAATGAAATACTGAAAGTTTGCGTTTTATTTTGTTGCGAGTAACTTTTTAGTTTGCCATCGTTGTTTTTATTCTTTCATTTTTATTTTTTAAATTTTTATGTTTAGTCCTCGTAAACGAGTAGCTCATTCTCAACTTACACACCGGCGCCGTGCGGTGGCGTTACGGTATTTATTTTTGTTTGTGATGTTCGGAATCGTTTTAGTTGTGGGGGTCTCGTATGTATTAGGACGGGATGAGATTACTATTTCAAATGTATTGTCTGGTGGTAATGAAGTGGTAACCGACAAGGCACTTAGTGCGCTGGTGCAAAGTGAATTAGAGGGAAAGTATTTGCATCTCTTTCCTAAGGCGAGCATTTTCTTTTATCCTAAAAAGCAGTTAGAAGCATCAGTGCTCAATGCATTTAAACGTGTGAAAACCGCCTCTATTTCTTTTACAGATTTTCAGTCCATCAGTATTGATATTAAAGAACGAAGTCCGTATGCGCTGTGGTGTGGAGAGAATGAGACTTTGGAGGAAGTAAAAAATGAATGCTATTTTCTAGATGAGAGAGGGTTTGTGTATGCGACAGCTCCACATTTTTCTGGGAATACTTTCTTTCGTTATTATGGAATTCTTGAAGACGCCTCTCTGCCAATTGGTGCACACTTTCTTGTTCCTGATATGTTTAGAGAAATTACTTTTTTTATACAAACATTGAAGTCGATTACTCCGTTACCGGTGTCGCTTGCTGTGGTATCGGACACAAATATGGAAATTACACTTGTTGATACATCGCGCTTGTTGGTACGTCGTGATACGAATCTTACACGCACGCTTGAAAACATACAGTCGTTTTTTGACTCAAAAGAATATCAAGACCGTGGCGACAAAGAGCTAGACTATGTAGACTTTCGGTATGGGAATAAGGTATATTTTACGTTTGAATAAATAATAGGAATTATTTTTTTATTTACCAATCTCTTATGCTATTCCCAAGAATTTGAGAATAGAAAATGTTGCCGAGTGTTTTGATTTTTTGTGGCACGGTGCTATATACTGTATATATGAAATCATTTTGGCATACATTACCGAAGCCGTTTTTTGTGTTGGCACCATTGGCGAATGTGACGGATGCGGCATTTCGTCGGATTATTGCAGAGCATAGTATGCCTGATGTGATGTTTACCGAATTTGTCTCTGCTGATGGTCTTTTTCTCGGTGATGAACGAGCACGGGAAATACTTATGAAAGATTTGGTGTTTAGTGAAGGGGAGCGACCCATTGTTGCGCAGTTTTTTACTTCTAGTCCCGAGCGTATGGAGAGGGCGGCACGTCTTGCTCGTGAGCTTCACTTTGATGGCATTGATATCAATATGGGGTGTCCCGACAGGGGGGTGGAAAAGCAGGGTGCGGGCGCATCACTTATTAAAAATCCAGAACTTGCGAAAGAGCTTGTATTGGCAGCGAAGCGTGGCGCAGGAGATATTCCAGTATCGGTAAAGACACGTATCGGCTACAACATCAATGAACTTGAGACGTGGCTACCGAAGCTTCTTGGGGCGTTACCTGCGGTTGTTACAATCCATGCGCGGACGCGGAAGGAAATGTCAAAAGTGCCTGCGCATTGGGACGTGATCGCGCGCGCGGTCGCGATACGAGACGAGGTGAAGTCCGATACGCTTATCTGTGGCAATGGGGACGTGGCGGATATTGAAGATGCAAAACAAAAAGCGCGTGAGAGTGGTGCGGATGGTGTCATGCTCGGGAGGGCGATTTTTGGAAATCCGTGGCTTTTTAGAGAAGAGAAATATGTTCCAAATACAGAAGAAAAACTTAATATACTTGTGGAGCATACAAAGCTTTTTGAGGAGTTGCTCGGTGATATTAAAAATTTTGCAATAATGAAAAAGCATTTCAAGGCGTATGTAAATGATTTTCTTGGTGCAAAAGAGTTGCGCGTGAAATTAATGGAGACCAATAGCGCTGGGGAGGTTGAGGTGATTATTGAGGATTTTTTAAAACAGTAGACATCAAAACTATTAGACGTCGGATGTCTAATAGTTTTGGATTTCAAAATTATCAAACACCGGTCGTTTGATAATTTAACAGGAGTCAAAACCACTAGACGTTGGAGGTCTAGTGGTTTGGGCGCACTATGTCCATATACTGACATAGTGCGTTGATGACATAAAAACCTTGCGATACATCGCAAGGTTTTTATAAATACTCCAGTATACTGGAGTATTTGTTTTTGTACTTACCTTTGTCTTTGTTTAGATTTTGTTTAGGCGTACTTTGTTTTTTGTTTAGGCGTACTTTGTTTAGATTTTCCTTTAGATTTTTTACTTGGGAGTTGAGCTCCCACACGGTGTCTTGATATAAGATGGATAGTTTGTTACTCTATTTTTAGAAAAAATGGCAAAGGAGTATCACGAATGGACAATGTAAATCAAGTAAGTAACGAATTTAAACTTTTCACACTTCACTTTCCAAATCAGAAAGGCAGGAGAAGCGTTGCGTCTTTCTTGGCGAAAAAACCCGAAGAAGTTGCAGGGCGTGTCGGTGCTGAATTTGTTCCTCGAGAAGGGGGAAAATGTATGTCGTCAATGAATTCACTTGAACTTGGTATGTGTGGTGTCATTTGTATTGACGCGTGTATGTTTCATGAAATGGATGAGACCGAAGAAGCACTTACAGCAAACATGGTAGGTGACGTGTGTTTTTCTTCTCATGGACTTAATCTTGTTGCGAAACGTGGAGAGTCAATCTACCTTTATATCCGAGAGGAATATATTGATTTGCCTGAGGGTTTAGAAACAAAACAAGATGCTTTCTTTAAGCATGCCGTAATGCAAGATGCGTTTTGGGATGTAAAATTAATGAGCTGAGTTTTAAAGCAAAAACTGCACCGAGAACAGTGCAGTTTTTTATATGTTGACCAAATACTGAACTTTTGATACTATTCGTTGCATGTTAAAAATACGATTACAACGCACAGGACGAAAAAATAACCCATCATTTCGGGTGATTGTGACTGACTCACATCGGGGTCCTAAGAGTGGAAATCACGTTGAACTGCTCGGCTCATACGACCCGCGCAAAGATACAAAAACGATAAAGGCAGATCGTGTATTGCACTGGATTTCCAAGGGAGCGCAGGTGTCTGACACGGTGCATAACCTTTTGGTGAGCGAGGGAATAATTAAAGGTGACAAGAAAAATGTTTTGCCGAAAAAATCTCCAATTGTAAAGGAAAAGGAAGAAGAGGCTGACGAAAAGGCTCCGGCTGGAGATGCGGAAGACGGTGGAGAAGAAGGTGGTGGTACTGAAGAGGAGACGAAAGAAGCGCCCACAGAAGATGCAGAAGAGAAAACATCAGAAGTAAAAGAAGACGAGGCTCCAAAAGAGGAGGTGAAATCAGCGGAGAGCGAAACTTCTGAAGAAGAAAAGAAGACAGTGGAGTAAAACATAAAAATGTTAATATAAAATAAACGGCTCAACGTGTTGAGCCGTTTATTTTATTAACAGTATAAGGGGCGGAAAACAGTTGACTTTTCTGCGCTTTTTGCCATAATGGACAGTATAGAAAAACGGTCGAATTTCGGGAAACCTGCTTGGAGCTCTTTGCTCCAACAAGGGAATTAGTAATTCAAAGTAGCAAAAAATACTTATGGAAGCAGATCAGAAATTTTTGGACACTCTTATTAAAGAGTTAGTCGATCATCCTGATGCGGTGAAAGTAGAAAGAGTTGTTGATGAGATGGGAGTCTTGCTTACGCTTGATATCCACCCAGAAGATATGGGAAAAATCATTGGCCGATCTGGAAACACTGCAAAGGCTATTCGCACACTTCTTCGTGTTGTTGGTATGAAAAACAACGCTCGCGTGAATCTTAAAATCAACGAGCCAGAAGGAGGTACACGAGCTCCAGCAGCGGAGTCAGCATCAAAAAGTGTTGACGAAGCAATGGAAGACTTGAAAGTATAAACAAAATTAGTATATGTATCTTGTATATGTATACGGAACAAAATTAAAAAAAAGAAAAATCACCGCAATATTGCGGTGATTTTTCTTTTGTACTATAAATAGTATATGACCCATTTTCACATCGTCACACTTTTTCCAGCTTCTATGGAGTCGTACACTGATGCGTCTATGTTGGGGCGTGCACAAGAGAGCAAAAAAATAAAAATTTCATACTATAATCCGCGTGATTTTACCAAAGATAAACACAGTCGTGTTGACAGGCGTCCGTATGGAGGGGGTCCTGGTATGGTGCTTGAGGCGGAGGCGGTGTTGATGGCGGTGGACAAAGCTCGTGGTAGAAAAAAGAATGTGAAAATAATTTTCCTCGGTGCAGGTGGAAAACAGTTTACCGATATATATGCAAAAAAATGTGTTAAAAAATATGCGCACGTTATTCTTATTGCAGGGCATTACGAGGGAGTTGATGCGCGTGTGCGTAAGGTGCTTCGTGCAGAGGAGGTGAGCATTGGTCCGTATATTTTGACCGGTGGTGAAGTACCCGCACTCGTTGTCGTTGATGTGATGGCGCGCTTTGTCGGAGGCGTGCTTGGAAATGAAGCATCGCTTGAAGACTCGCGAGCGCCGAGCTCTGAGGTGTATACACGTCCTGAAGTGCTCACGTACAAAGGAAAAAAGTATCGTGTCCCCAAAGTGCTTCTCTCGGGACATCATAAAAATATAGAGGAGTGGAAGAAAGGTAGAAAGTAGGAGTGGAGGTAGTATTTAGTTAAGAAAAGATCACTGCGGTATGGTGGTCTCTGATTTTTTGAGATATTTTGTTCTTTATTATTGAAGGTAAATTTGGTATAATAGAAGAGTCATTAGGTTGACGTTTTTTGTTTATTTTTGATATATATGCCTAAAAAAGAAGCTAAAAAAGTAGAAAAAAAGGCACCAAAAGCTGAGTCTACAAAAGTTCAACCCGCCAAGGCGGGAAAGTATGGTGCAGAGGATATTACTGTTCTTGAAGGGCTTGAGCCGGTACGAAAACGCCCCGGTATGTATATCGGTACCACCGGTCTTGAAGGACTACACCATCTTATATGGGAGGTTTTTGATAATGCGCGCGACGAGGCGATGGGGGGATTTGCAGACAATGTTGAGATAACACTTCTACCGAATAATCAGATTCGTGTCGTTGATAATGGACGTGGTATTCCTGTTGATATTCATAAAAAAACAAAAGTCTCTGCACTTGAGACAATTATGACAACACTCCATGCGGGTGGAAAATTTGACCAAAAAGCGTACGCAGTTTCTGGAGGTCTTCACGGTGTCGGTGTCTCTGTGGTGAATGCACTTTCTTCTTATACTCGTGCTGACGTGCATCGTGATGGCGGGCTTCATATGCAGGAGTACTCACAAGGAAAGAAAAAAGCAAAAGTAAAAAAACTAAGCGCATCAAAACAAACGGGAACGGTGATTTTGTTTGAGCCGGACCCGGTGATTTTTAGTGAGATAGAATACAACTGGAATAAAATTGTGAGTCATTTGCGACAACAGGCGTACTTGGTAAAGGGAATGCGTATTACGGTAAACGATGCCCGTGAGTATGCAGGAAAAATTAATCTGGATAAAGTTTTTTATTTTAAGGAGCTCGGCGTTGAGGTGCCGTCTATGTCTTTTTATTTTGAAGGCGGATTACTTTCGCTTGTTAAGTTTTATAATCAAGACCAAAAACCAATTCATAAAAATATTTTTTATGTTGATAAACAGGCCGATGAGAATGTGCACGTTGAAGTGTCGTTGCAGTATGTTGATGACATTTCTCCACGACTCACGGCGTTTGCAAACAATACATACAATGCGGAGGGCGGTATGCATTTAACTGGTTTCAAGACTGCATTGACGCGAACACTCAACAGTTATGCGCGAAAAAATAAAATCATAAAAGAAAGCGATGACAACTTTACTGGCGACGATGTATTAGAGGGGATTACTGCCGTGATATCAGTAAAGCTTCCTGAAATTCAATTTGAGGGGCAGACGAAATCTAAACTTGGAAGTGTGGAGGCGCGCGGTGCGGTGGAGGCGGTATTTGGGGAGGCGTTTAGTAACTTTTTAGAGGAACATCCTGACGACGCACGGTTAGTTATCGGTAAGGTTATGTTGGCACTTAAGGCACGGAAAGCGGCGAAAGCGGCGAAAGATAGTGTGTTGCGCAAGGGTGCGCTTGACGGCATGACACTTCCAGGAAAGCTTTCGGATTGCCAAAGTAAAGACCCAGCAGAGTCTGAAATATTTATTGTTGAGGGAGATTCTGCTGGCGGCTCGGCAAAACAGGGGCGTGATAGGCGGACACAGGCGATTTTGCCCATGTGGGGTAAGGTGTTGAACGTGGAGCGCGCGCGACTTGATAAGATTGTTACTGCGCGTGGTGTGAAAGAGCTTATTATTGCACTTGGTACGGCGATTGGAGACACCTTTAATATAGAAAAACTTCGATATCATAAAATTATTATTGCAACTGATGCCGACGTTGATGGTGCGCATATTCGCACACTTTTTCTGACGCTCTTTTATAGATACTTCAAAGAGGTTATAGACGGTGGATTCTTGTATATTGCACAACCGCCACTGTATAAAATCAAAAAAGGTAAGGAGATTTTCTATGCATATAATGAAGAAGAAAAAGTGAAGATACTTGGTAAAGATGCTAAAGATGTTGAGGAGATAGATGAGGTTGATGAAGGTGGAGAGGAAGATGTTGAAAAAAAGAAACAACCAAAGATTACCATTCAACGATACAAAGGTCTTGGTGAAATGAATTATGAAGAATTACGGGAGACAACCATGGATCCCGAAGGGCGTGTCTTGAAGCAGGTTACTGTGGACGATGCACAAGAGGCCGATAAGATATTTGATATTCTTATGGGAAGTGAGGTTGCGCCACGCAAGGCGTTTATTCAATCAAATGCGAAGCTTGCGACGATTGATATATAGAAAATAGAAGGCAGAATGTTATTAAATCATGTTTTTAGATAAGTGTTTTGATTAACTCAACCGGTTGAGTTAATCAAAAAACCTTACGATATATCGTAAGGTTTTTTGATTTACATACGTATTACGTTTCGTATTATTGAATAATTTTGATGATTGTTTGTGTTGTGTTGTTGTCTCTGGTAACTTCGTCAAGTGTATTGCCTGGGTCTATGTTTATGGTAATAGTGCCTTCTGTTTCGTGAACGACGTTGTCAAACCCAAGTGTGAATTCTATACGATCTCCCGGTGCTAATTGTTCTTGTTCGTCAGAGTTGAACGTGTAAGCGGGCGTTGTGGGGAGTACTGTATTAAATTTCCATTTTTCTGAAGTCTTTGTGCCGAGGTTAATGACTTCAAAGAAGATACCACCACGGTCGGTAACGAGTATTGATTCTTTTTCGGTAAATTCGTTCGTGTCAGAATTGAGGATACCTGTTTTCAATACACGAACGACTAAGTCTACTTTTCCGTTTATTGGTGTGTCGTCACGAGGTATTTCTATTGTTTGTTCTGTTTTATCTCCAGGTGTTTGGTTGGGAGTTGGTGCTGTTGGAGTTGTTGGTGTTTCTTGTTCATCGCTGTTGTCTGTTGGAGTGTTTTCGCTGGTGTTATTTGTTTCTACAACAAAGAGAACTGTATCTTCTAACTCTGTTCCGTCGTCTTTAGTGAAATATACAGTAATAGGCATTGCTTGGAAACGAGAGTTTTTCAAAATAGGTGTTAGCTCTATTGAAGTATCAGTAATAGTAAATTTGGTATCACACGGAATGTTCGTGTTACCACTGTCTGTGGACATGGTGATATTTTCGTCACATTGATAACTTACTTTGTATACACCGTCCGTTACACTGCCTGTATGTGTCCACGAAAGTATGAATGGTTCATTTGAGTGAACGAGAGTATTGTCTGATGTTATGGCTAATACTTCGTCTTCTGCTGACCTGAAGTTTGTTGTGAGCTGTACTACAGAAGCGACCATATTTTGTGCCGCACCAAAAACAGCAGGGGAAGATTGTATGAGCCAAGTCGCCCCCCACATACCAAGTGCGATAAGTGTACCTGCTCCTATAAGAGAAAGGCTTTGTGCAATGCGTTTTTTCTGACGCTCCTTACGAAGTTCCTGTGGTGTTTTTATAGTATTCATATTTTGATTATTACTGAAATAATTCATATACTATTATTAACATATTTTAGTTATTCTGTCAAGCATTTTGTTCGCAATAACTTGACATTTCGGTAAATTAGTGTAAAATGCTCTTATACTCATCTATTAAGGTTTTATGAGTTCGGGTAGAGATTACCATGACTGATTCAAACAATCAAATCACACATAAAGAAAACGAGGAACAGAAAACAAATGTCTGGCTATTTATGCTTTCGTTTGGTATAGTATTTTCGGTTTCGTTTTTCTTTTTGTCGCTGATAGGTAGCACTTTTTCTTCTGAAGAAGGTGTTGAGGTATCAGTGAATGTGATGGATGATAGTCTTGACGATGAAGTAGTTTTTGTGGAACCTGTTGCAGAACCGATGCGGATTGTCATACCTTCAGTGTCTATTGATGCAACAATTTTGAATCCACAAAGTCGCGATATTACCGTACTTGATACAGCACTTCAAAGTGGAGCGGTTCGGTATCCTGGGTCAGGACTTCTTGGAGAGAAAAAAGATATGTTTCTTTTTGGACACAGTACAAATTGGGATGTTGTACAGAATCAAGCGTATAAATCGTTTAACGACATTGAGTCGGTAGGAAAAGATGAATTGATTCGTATACACTCAAACGATCGAGAATATGTGTATAGCGTAGCGTCGGTTTCTATGGTGAGCGCGAACACCGCATGGGTGAAAATTGAAGACAAAAATAAATTGTTTATCTCAACATGTAACACGTTCGGTAAGAAGACAGACAGATTTGTTGTCGAGGCAGACTTTGTTGCAAGTTATCCATTAACTACTTAACTATTTTTAATAATTTGAATTTGATTAAATAATACATTATGTATACCAACACATTTCATTCTAAAAATAAAACGTACGCCATTCTTTTGGTGATCCTCCCCCTTTTTGTTGTGGGTGTATTTTCGTTTGTTGTGTTTTCGTATAATGTACCGTTTTCATATGCACACGCAACTGGTGGCGGAGGAGGAACAGGAACGGGTGTTGGAACTGGCGGTGGCGGTTGTAATGGCTGCGGAAGTGTGACTGGCGGAGGAGGAACAGGAACGGGTGTTGGAACTGGCGGTGGCGGTTGTAATGGTTGTAATGGCGTAGGCGGTGGCGGTCATGGTGGCCCTCCACCACCTCCACCACCACCACCGCCTCCACCACCACCACC
>Ga0114932_10001562_pt1 | contig 25749 bp, 27 predicted proteins | sample 2SBtaG_2_FD_87286 | JGI IMG/M metagenome (GOLD analysis project Ga0114932, IMG submission 87286) | Deep subsurface microbial communities from Kolumbo volcano to uncover new lineages of life (NeLLi) - 2SBTROV12_ACTIVE470 metaG | ecosystem: Environmental > Aquatic > Marine > Volcanic ...
ATACAGGATGTTTTCCGGGCGAATGACCGCCTCCAACTCGGAAATTGTGCGCGCGTAGTCCGACCGCCCAAGATATTCCGGGCTGTCCGACACCCTTGCTACCAGGCGCGAAAATCGCCGGTCGGCCATGTCCGCCGGGACATGCCGGTCGCGCGCCCGCATCGAAATCTGTGACCACAACCGCGCGGCAGGATCGCGCAGCACGAACACGAACCGTGCGTTCGGATGGCACGCCGCCATTTCGGCGAAGGCCGTTCTGTCCAGCATCGAATAGACCGGGGAAATATCGCCGAAGGCCCGTGCGCCGCCGCCCGAGCCGCGCACGATGTCGGCGTATCGCGACGCATCGCGACCCAGCGATTTTGCCAGACCGTCCAGTCGCCCCGACGCCAGCCCGGCCCGTTTCAGAACCGAGGCCATCGCCGACACCCGGCGCAATCGCCAGAAAGCGGGGCGACCGCCGCCGGTTTTCCCGCGCCGGTGAAAATGGCTGAAATAGTGGTATTCTTTCAGCGGTCCGGTGCTGACCTGATCGTGTCTCGACAAATAGTCGAACAACCAGGTCGTCCCGGACTTCTGCGCGCCGATGACGAAATACATGGTTTCGTCATCGTGCGAGGGTGCTGTGCGGGGCGCGGCCATCAGGCATCGCCCCCCTTGTCGTCGCCCGGCAGGATGTATTCCGCGCCTTCCCAGGGCGACATGAAATCGAACTGGCGGTATTCCTGCACGAGGCTGACGGGTTCATAGACCACGCGCTTTTCCTTTTCGTCGTACCGAACCTCGGTATAGCCCGTGGTCGGAAAATCCTTGCGCAACGGATGGCCGCGAAAACCATAGTCGGTCAGGATGCGCCGCAAATCCGGGTGGTCGGCAAACATCAGACCGTACATGTCGAACACCTCGCGTTCGAACCAGTTGGCGCTGGGGTGGACCGCGGTGATCGAGGGCACGATATCGCTGGCCCGTACGGGGATTTTCACCCGCAGCCGCTGGTTCTGATACATCGAAAGGAAATGGTAGACCACGTCGAATCGTTTGTCGCGCTGCGGGTAATCGACCGCCGTGATGTCGATCAATGTCGAGAAACGGCAATTCCGGTCGGCGCGCAGAAATTCCGCAAATGCGACAAGACCGTTAAGCGTTACCTCGACAACCAGTTCGTCGTTTTCGATTTCCGTCGCGACCACGGCGTTTTCGTGCTTGGTCTGGAGCAGCAGGGCCAGTTCTGCCAGGGCTTCGCTCATTTCGCTTCCAATCAACGGATGATGGTGCCGGTACGCCGGATCTTGCGCTGCAATTGCAGGATACCGTACAGCAGCGCCTCGGCGGTCGGGGGGCATCCGGGGACATAGATGTCGACCGGCACGATCCGGTCGCAGCCGCGCACGACGCTGTAGCTGTAGTGATAATACCCGCCGCCATTGGCACAGGACCCCATCGAGATCACGTAACGTGGCTCGGGCATCTGGTCGTAGACCTTCCTGAGCGCTGGTGCCATCTTGTTGGTCAGTGTGCCCGCGACGATCATCACGTCGGACTGGCGCGGACTGGCGCGGGGCGCGAAACCAAAGCGTTCCGCATCATATCGCGGCATGGCCACATGCATCATTTCGACCGCGCAACAGGCCAGACCGAAGGTCATCCAGTGCAGGCTGCCGGTGCGGGCCCAGTTGATGATATCCTCGGTCGAGGTCAACAGGAAACCCTTGTCCTGCAAGTCGCGGTTCAGTGCCTGAACGGTGACCTCTTTATCGGCGCCCGCCGAGTTTTCCGCGGTGCTTACGCCCATTCGAGCGCTCCTTTTTTCCATTCATAGGCGAACCCGACCGTCAGCACGCCCAGAAACACGATCATCGACCAGAAACCCAGCGTGCCGACATGCTGAAAACTTGCCGCCCACGGGAACAGGAACGCGACTTCGAGGTCGAAAATGATGAACAGGATCGCAACGAGGTAGAACCGGACATCGAATTTCATCCGCGCATCGTCAAAGGCGTTGAACCCGCATTCATAGGCGCTGGTCTTTTCGGCGTCGGGATTGCGGACCGCGACGACCAGCGCCGCAAGGATAAGGACCAGCCCCAGAGCGATGGCAAGCGCCAGAAAGATGAGGATCGGCAGGTATTGTCGCAGCAGATCGTCCACGGGCCCTCCGTTTGGCAAGAAAATCCTGATTTTACGTGCCAAGGTTTACCGGCGCGCTTGGCAGAGGTCAACCGAAGGCACCGGCCCAAAGGGGCAAATAATGGTGGTCACGCAGGGGCTCTGTTGTCGCAGCCCGAACCGGTTGGGGGCGCGGTCTCAGCGCCCTGTTTTCGCTTCTGTCGATCTTCGGGCGGCGGGCGCGGACGGCTGCCAGCCCGGACGTGCAAACAAGCGCATCCAGAACTCGGCCAGCGAACCCGAATTCCGCAAGTCCCGCCCAAGCTCCGGCAGTTCCGAGAACCACACTTTCAGCGGATTGCGGCTGTCGAAATCGCGGGCCAGACCGTATCGGGGTGTTTCCTCTTCAACCTGGAACGTGCCGAATATCCGGTCCCAGATGATCAGGATGCCGCCGTAGTTCCGGTCGAGATATTTGCGGTCACAACCATGATGCACACGGTGATGCGACGGGGTGTTCAGCACCTTTTCGACCACGCCCAGCTTGCCGATCAGCCGGGTGTGTATCCAGGTCTGATAGGCCAGCACCACGATGATCCCGAAAAAGATCATCTCGGGCGAAAATCCCAGAAATACCAGCGGCAGATGCGCGATCAGCGACCACACCCCTTCCAGCGGTCCGAACCGGATTCCGGTCACCATATTCAGATCCCGCGACGAATGATGCACCGCATGCTGGGTCCATAACAGCCGCACCTGATGGGCGATGCGATGTTCCCAGTAGTAGGTGAAATCGGCAGCCAGAACCGCCAGCGCCAGCCCCCACCAAAGCGGAGGTACCGACCACGTCACGACGCTTGCGTCCAGAATATGGAACACGCCATAGGCTCCCGTGAATACAAGGATCTCAAACAGGAGATAGGGAAGCTGGGTCGAGGCGCTGACCAGCATTTCGCCGATCTTGCGCCCGCCGAGATTGCCCTTGAACCAACCCTCGGCAATCTCGATCAGCAGAATGGCGGCACCGATGATGAAAAATGCATCATCGATGCGACTGCCAAGGGCGTTAATCATGCTGGTGGTCAGTTCCATCTTTTCCTACTCCGTTGATCAGCGTGCGCCAGGCCAGATCGGCGGCCTGCGCGGGTGTGGATTCTTCGTTGCGAACGGCGGTCCATGCAACGTAGACCAGATTGTCGAACGCCCGCGCGATCCAGCGGGTCGGTACATCCGGGGCAAAGGTGCCCTCGTAGCGGGCGGCGTCGATCGTATCGCACAATTCCTGCATACCATTTTGATATTGCATAGTAATATCGGGATCACGCGCCACGGGGTCAGAGGCAAGAAACCACTGTCGGTCCGCCAGCGGCACAATGGCAAAGAGGCTCTGGCGCAGCGCCACCGAATAGCTTTCCGCGTCACGGGTGGCGTTCGCGACCGCCAATTCAAGCTCGTCCTGCGCGATTTGCGCCAAAGCCAGCATCAGATCGTGCCGGGTGACGAAATAACGATAAAGCGTGGCACGGCTGACGCCCGCGCGGGCCGCGACATCGCCAAGTGACGCGCCGGGCTGGTCGGAAAGCGTCAGAAACGCCGCGTGGAGGATCGCATCCCGGGTTTTGGGGCGGATTGGATTCGGGCTATTCGCTTGCATGAGACACCATTGTCTTAAATTGGACACATATGTAACAAGCACCCGAAGTCAAGCGGCGCACCGCCCCGAATATGCACCCGGTGGTTCGATTCCGGCGGTTCGATCCACTGGAATTTCGCTTTCTGGATCAACTGATCACGACATTTGAGTTGTCTGGGCGAAGTCTGTGGCACTTGCCGAGGGGCTCGAATGTCACCTTCGGCCTACGATCGCCAGACCGGTGCCCGTTTCTCGAAAAACGCGGCGATGCCCTCGGCGGCCTCGTCGCCCTCCCAGGTCGCGACCAGCCGGTCGATGGTCTCTTCGATGATCGCGGGCGTGATGGCCGGGCCCAGCATGCGCGCCAGTCGTTTGCTTTCGGCAACCGCCTTGGGCGCCGCCTGCAGGTAGGGCGCGATTTCGGCCTCGATCGCCTGGTCCAGCGTGTCGATCGCCGCCAACCGCGCCAGCAGCCCCAATTCCACCGCCTCGGCCCCCGAAAACAGGCGGCCCGACATGAAGACCCGGCGCGCGCGCGCCTCGCCCATCCGGGCCAGCACATAGGGGCTTATCGTGGCGGGGATCAGCCCCAGCCCGACCTCGGTCAGGCCGAATTTCCCGCCCGGAACGCCGACCGCGACATCGCAGACCGACATCAATCCGACCCCGCCGCCAAAAGCGTTGCCATGGACCCGCCCGATCATAGGCTTGGGCAGGGTGTTCAGCGCGAACAACGTCATCGCCAGTTTTCGCGCTTCGGCCCGGCGGGTGGTCGCATCCGCGGCCATCTGCGCCTGCATCCAGCCAAGATCGCCGCCCGCGCAAAAGGATTTTCCCTCGCCCGCCAGCACGACCACCCGCACGTCGCCGTCCGCGGCCAAATCCTGCGCCGCGACGGCCAGATCGTCGATCATCCTGCCGGACAGCGCATTGTGTTTGTCCGGCCGCGCCAGCCACAATGTGGCCACGCCGCGCGCGTCCCGTGCGATCCTCAGCGTTTCATACCTGTGCATCCGACCGTAATCCCCTCGCAAATTCAGCGGCTTGCGCCAATTTGGCGGCATCAAGCCCGGTTTCGTATCCCAAATTGCAAAGCAATTCATGTACCTTGCCGGTGTCCACATTACCCGCCGCCCCCGGCGCGTAGGGGCAACCACCCAGACCACCGACCGAGGCGTCAAAAACCCGCACTCCCACCGACAATGACGTCTCGACATTCGCCAGCGCGCGCCCGGACGTGTCGTGGAAATGCCCGGCCAGCGCCTTGGCCGGAACTTCTGCCAGCACGGTCCGCAGCATCGCCGCAACGGTTTCCGGCCGCCCCTGTCCGATCGTGTCGCCCAGCGAGATTTCATAGCACCCCGCCCGGTAAAGCGTGCCCGCGACGTTCGCCACCGCAGCCGGTTTGACCGGGCCGTCAAACGGGCAGTCGGTCACACAGGAAACATAGCCGCGCACCGAAATTCCTGCCCCCGCCGCCGTCGCGATCACGGGCCGGAACCGCGCAAGGCTTTCGTCGACCGAGCAGTTGATATTGGCCTGCGAAAACCCTTCGGAGGCCGACGCGAACACCGCGATCTCGTCCGCGTGCGCCGCCCGCGCCGCGTCCAGCCCGCGCAGGTTCGGGGTCAGTGCCGCATAGGAAATTCCGGGCTTGCGCCGGATCGCCGCCAGCACCCCGGCGCCGTCGGCCATCTGCGGCACCCATTTCGGCGAAACAAAGGCCGCCACTTCGATCCGGCGAAACCCGGCTTCCGACAACATGTCGACCAGCGCCACCTTGTCGGCGGTCGCGATCTGGCGCGCCTCGTTTTGCAGGCCGTCGCGCGGGCCGACCTCGAATATTTCGGCCCGTTCAGACATCGGGCAGGGCGTAAAAGTCACGGTCATACAGCAATTCCGCACCTGACGGCGGTAATGCCTTTTGGAACGCCGGGCGCGCCATCAGCCGTTCGGTATAGGCCGCAACGTTGGGAAAAGGGTCAAACCGCGCAAAAAATCCGGCGGCGTAGACCGAATAACCGATATTGGTGTCGATTGCCGAGAACCCGCTGGCCAGCAGATAATCGCGCGCATCAAGTGCGGTCTCCAGCGCCTGCAAGGTCCGCCCAAGGCGCATGGTCTCGTATTTCATCACCGTTGGCGAACGCATCCAATCCTCGCGCAGCACGACGTGATGCTGGGTCAGCGTCGCCAGATGCTGGCCCATGGTCTCGGCAAAGTGCAGCCATTGCAGCCATTCCCAGCGCTCGGGATCGCCGGGCGGTCGCCCCAGCCCGCGATCGGGGTAGGTCTCGACCAGGTATTCGGTGATGGCCCCGGTTTCAAACAGAACGACATTCCCGTCCTCGAATGCCGGAACCCGCCCGGCGGGCGAAAGCGCGCGATATTCCTGCGTATATAACGGGCGACGGAACGAATGAACGACCAGTTCGAATTCCAGTTCCATTTCGTAAAGCAACGCGAGCGTGCGCGTCGAACGGCTTTGCCAGCCATGATGAAGCCGTCTTTTCATGGGGTAGGGCCCGCGGCTTCTTTTTGGTCCCAAATACTCCGATCCCGCCATTTCGACGGGCACCGGGATTTGAGTATATTTGCCAAAAAGAAACCCATTCAGAGCGCATCCCCGGCCAGCAGGATCAGCGGCTGACCCGCCTCGACCTGATCCCCGGCCGCGGTCAGAACCTCGGCCACTTCGCCATCACGGGTGGCGGTCAGGACATGTTCCATTTTCATGGCTTCCAGTATCGCCAGCTTGTCGCCCGCCGCAACGGTTTTACCGGCGATCGCGAAAACGCGTTTCACCAGCCCCGGCATCGGTGCGGCGACCACATTGCCTGCATTGGCGGTCTCTGCGGCCCGCGCCAGCGGATCCGGTGTGGTGAAATGGTGGGTTTGTCGACCGTATACGTGGATATCGTTGCCCAACCGGATCACGCGCGCGGGGGCGGGGGCGGTATCCGCCCGCCAGCGACGGCCGTCGCTTTTCAGCCGACATTCGAATTCCCCAAGCCTGACGTGCCAGCCGCCGGCATCGTCGGCGCGAATCCGGGCGGCATGCCGGGTTTCCCCTTCGTGGATTTCCGCCGACCATTCCAGCGGCGACCACAGGCTGAATGGGTTTCGATCGACGGGCGCTTCATGCAGGTTCAGCGCGGCGAGCGCGGCAATCGCGCAGATCTCGGGCGGGGCCGCATCTTCGTGCGCAAGATCGGAAATGTTGCGCTCGATCAGGCCGGTATCGACCTCGCCCCGCGCGAATTCGGGCTGGCGCGACAAGTGCGAAAGGAAGGTCAGATTGGTGACGGTGCCCGCGATCTCGGTTTTTTCAAGGGCACGTTGCAACCGCGCCAGCGCCACGGCCCGCGTCGGACCGTGTGTGATCAGCTTGGCAATCATCGGGTCGTACCACGGCGAAATCACGTCCCCGGCCCGCACGCCGGTATCGGCCCGGGCATCGCCGGGAAACACCAGATGATCCAGCGTCCCCGTCGCCGGAAGAAATCCTTTTGGCACGTCCTCGGCGTAAAGCCGCGCCTCGAATGCGTGACCGTTGATCGAAAGATCGCCTTGTCTTGCCGGCAGGTTTTCACCCGCGGCGACGCGCAACTGCCATTCCACCAGATCGACCCCGGTGATGGCTTCGCTCACCGGGTGTTCGACCTGCAGGCGGGTGTTCATTTCCATGAACCAGAACCCGTCGGGTTTCAGCCCCGCCGAGGCGTCGACGATGAATTCCACCGTGCCGGCACCGCGATAGCCGATCGCCATGGCCGCACGGACCGCTGCATCGCCCATTGCCGCGCGTACTTTGGCGGTCATGCCGGGGGCGGGCGCTTCTTCGATGACTTTCTGATGGCGGCGCTGAAGCGAGCAGTCACGCTCAAACAGATGAACCGCATCGGTTCCATCGCCGAAAATCTGCATTTCGATGTGACGGGGGCTGGTGACGAATTTTTCGATCAGGACCGCATCGTTGCCAAACGCGGTTTTGGCCTCGCTCTGGGCGCTGGCCAGTGCGTCGGCGAAATCCGCGGGTGCATCAACCCGGCGCATGCCCTTGCCGCCACCGCCGGCCACGGCCTTGATAAGCACCGGATAGCCGATTTTCCTGGCTTCCCGCGCCAGGTGTTTCGGGTTCTGATCGGTGCCGTGATAGCCCGGTACAATCGGGACACCGGCTTTTGCCATCAACTTTTTCGCTGCATCCTTCAGGCCCATGGCCCGGATCGCATCCGACGAAGGGCCGATGAAGGTCAGGCCCGCTTTTTCGACGGCATCCACGAAATCCGGGTTCTCGCTGAGAAAGCCATAACCGGGATGGATGGCGTCGGCCCCGGTTTCGCGTGCGATCCGGATGATCTCGTCGCCCCTAAGGTAGCTCTGTGCGGGCGCGGATGGACCGATATGGACCGCCTCGTCCGCCATTGCGACATGCCTGGCCCCGACGTCGGCGTCAGAGTGGACCGCGACGGTGCGCACGCCCATGCGCCGTGCGGTCCGGATGATCCGACAGGCAATTTCGCCGCGATTGGCGATGAGGATCTTGCTAAACATGCGCGGGTTTCCGATCCTGTCCGGCGCCCGATCGAGTATTTTTGCCAAAAAGAAGCAGGCAGAGGAGCATGGCGGCGCTCACATCCGGAACACGCCAAAGCGCGTTTTTTCGATCGGGGCGCACAGCGTCGCGCCAAGGCTGAGGGCAAGGACCTCGCGGGTTTTGGCCGGTTCGATGATGCCATCGTCCCAGAGGCGGGCGCTGGCGTATAGCGGATGGGACTGGCGCGCGAACATTTCCTGTGTCGGGCGTTTGAATTCGGCCTCTGCGGCGTCGGACCATGTATCGCCACCCCGTTCGATGGCGTCGCGTTTCACCGTGGCCAGCACGCCCGCCGCCTGTTCGCCGCCCATCACCGAGATGCGGCTGTTCGGCCATGTCCACAAAAGGCGCGGCGAATAGGCCCGGCCCGCCATGCCGTAATTTCCTGCCCCGAACGAACCGCCGATGATCAGCGTGATCTTGGGCACTTTCGTCGTGGCGACGGCGGTCACAAGTTTGGCCCCGTGCCGCGCGATGCCTTCGGATTCGTACTTGCGCCCTACCATGAAGCCGGTGATATTTTGCAGGAACACCAACGGGATGCGCCGTTGCGAGCATAGTTCGATGAAATGCGCACCTTTCTGCGCGCTTTCGCTGAACAGGACCCCGTTATTGGCGATAATGCCGACGGGAATGCCGGTGACATGGGCAAATCCGCAAACCAGTGTTTCGCCGAACCTGGCCTTGAATTCATCGAACCACGAGCCATCGACAAGGCGCGCAATCACCTCGCGGATGTCATAGGGTGTGCGCGGATCGGCGGGCACGATGCCAGAGAGTTCGGCGGGATCAAAGGCCGGTTCCGCGACCGATTGCAGCGTGACCGTCGCCGGTTTCGTGCGGTTCAACCCCAGCACGGCCTGCCGCGCAAGGGCCAGAGCATGGGCATCGTCCTCGGCCAGATAATCGGCAACGCCCGAAAGGCGGGTATGGACATCGCCGCCGCCCAGATCCTCGGCGGTGACCACCTCGCCGGTGGCGGCCTTGACCAACGGCGGACCGGCCAGAAAGATGGTGCCCTGCGCACGCACGATGATGGTGACATCCGACATGGCGGGCACATAGGCCCCGCCCGCCGTGCACGACCCCATGACGACGGCGATCTGGGGTATGCCCTTGGCGGACATGTTGGCCTGATTGTAGAAAATCCGCCCGAAATGGTCGCGGTCCGGGAAAACCTCGTCCTGATTGGGCAGGTTCGCACCGCCGCTGTCCACCAGATAGAGGCAGGGAAGATGATTCTGTTCGGCGATTTCCTGGGCGCGCAGGTGTTTCTTGACGCTCATCGGGTAATAGGTGCCGCCCTTGACGGTGGCGTCGTTGCACACGACCATGACTTCAAGCCCGTGCACCCGCCCGATCCCGGCGATCACCCCGGCACAGGGCGCGGCACCGCCATACATGTCATGCGCCGCCGTCGCGCCGATTTCCAGAAACGCGGAACCCGGATCGAGCAGACCCGCGACCCGGTCGCGCGGCAGCATCTTGCCGCGCGACAGGTGACGGGCGCGAGATTTCTCGCCACCGCCAAGTGCCGCGTGTTCGGCGGCCTCGCGTACGTTCGCAAGCAGAGCTTCGTGCGCGGCGGCGTTGGCCTTGAACAGGTCGGAACCCGCGTGTACCGCCGATTTCAAGCGTGCCATCCGGCCCTCCGCCAAGGTTACGGTGTCTCAGTTTTCTGCGGAAAACCGGGATTCAAGGTAAAAGACCTGCGATGCCGTCAGCCGCATCAGGCAACCCAGAGTTGCCGGCCCCCCGCCGGTTCCCCCGCCCCAGAGCGAACGTTCGTAGTCGCAGGTTGCATCGCGCCACGGCAACCACGCGCGCTGCATGTCGCGCAGTGCTGCGGCTTTGGCTGGCACGCTGCCGTCACCCGCGCCAATTTCCGCGTCGTCGGCTTTTTCCTGTGCCAGCAAGGCCTTGTAGACGCCGTTCAGCCATTCGTCCCAGAACTTCAATTCCGCGTTGATGCAGCCGCCCATCCCGACCGTGGACATGCCGCCCTCGGTGTCTTCCATGCATTTGTTGGCGGAAACCCCGACACAGGCCGCCATCTGGTTGGGGTCCGATTTCGTACGCAGACAGGATTGGGTGTGGGATGCCGTGAATTTCAATTGCTGCGCCCGGGCGGCAGATATTGGCGCCAGCGCGAAAGCAACGAAAACGAATAACAATGTCGACTTCATCTTATCAACTCCACTTCAACCCCGAGGTCCAATTCGCCCCACATACGATCCGCGGTCAGTACTTTCATTCCAAGCCGCGATGCGACCGAAAGGCAAATCCGGCCGCTCAGAGACAAACCGAATTGGCGTGTCTGCGGCCCAAAACTTCCCGCCAGTTCGCCGTCGGCGCGGGTAACATCGACGACCTGAACGTCGGCAACGCCGAGCTTTTGCGAAGCCTCGTGGGCGGGCACGCCGATCCGTGCGAACCGGGACACGATTTCGCACAGGTTGACCGATGTCACCACGCCGTTGCTCCAAACCTCGGCAACCCTTTCGTGGCCATCTTCAACCAGAAAAAGTGCGAGCACCGCTGAACTGTCAAGAACAACACCCGCGCTCACGGTTCGGAATCCATCCGCGCCTCTTCGCGACGATCGGATATCAGCTCATCCACCATTGAAATTCCTTTCTTTTTCAAGCTGTTGGCAAGAGGTTCGAGCTGCTCCTGAACCCGGCGCAGGGCCTCGCCCGGTGTCGAGATTCGCATTTCACTGTCAACCACCCGCGCCGTGATCACACCGTCGGCCCCGAGGCGCAAGGCGGCACGCATTTCCGCCGGAATGACGATCCGGCCGTCTGCGCCCACGGTAATCCGAACCGCATCCACGTCACGCGACGAAACGGCCTTGCGGCAAGCCCCGTCGTCAACCGCATTGGTGGCGGCCTTCCAATAGTGATATTGCTGCGAGGCCGTATTTCGGTTGCCGCCTTCGGAAACATATCGGTCGATGACTTCGGCGCGCTTTGCCTTGCGGCCCCGGGCCGCAGTGATTGCATCGGCAATTTCCCAAACCCGCATCGTAGCACCGGACTTTTTTGGCTTATTGATAAGTCCAATATTCATATCAACACCCATATTGTTAACAATTTGCCAAAATATTCTGTTATAAGCCAAATTGTCAACCCGTCACCTTCATCAATTCCCGCCCGCACAGCATGCGGCGGATCTCGCTGGTGCCGGCACCAATTTCCATCAGCTTGGCGTCACGCATGATCCGGCTCAGGGGCGAATCGCTCAGGTAGCCCGCACCGCCCATCGCCTGCACGCCCTGCGTGGCCACCTCCATCGCCTTTTCCGAGGTATAAAGCACGACGGCGGCAGCATCCTGCCGCGTGACCTCGCCCCGGTCGCAACTGCTGGCCACCGCATAGACATAGGCCCGCGCCGAGTTCATGGCGGCATAGATATCCGCGATTTTCCCCTGCATCAGTTGGAAATCGCCGATGGGTTTGCCGAACTGCCTGCGTTCGTGCAGATAGGGCATGATGTGATCCAGCACCGCGTGCATGACCCCGACGCCGATCCCCGACAGGACCACGCGCTCGTAATCCAGGCCCGACATCAGGACGGCGGCGCCTTTGCCTTCCTCGCCCAGCACATTTTCGAACGGGACATCGACGTCCTCGAAGATCAGCTCGGCGGTGTTGGACCCGCGCATGCCCATCTTGTCGAAATGGGGCGAGGTGGAAAATCCCTTCATCTCTTTTTCAACGATAAAGGCGGTCATGCCGCGCGAACCGCCGTTGGGGTCGGTTTTCGCGTAAACCACCAGCGTGTCGGCGTCGGGGCCGTTGGTGATCCAGTATTTGGCGCCGTTGAGCGTGTAATAGCCGTTTTTCTTTTCGGCCCTGAGCTTCATCGATACCACATCAGACCCGGCACCCGCCTCGGACATGGCGAGCGCGCCCACGTGTTCGCCGGAAATCAGACGCGGCAGGTATTGCGCCTTTTGCTCCTGCGTGCCGTTCAGTTTGATCTGGTTGACGCAGAGGTTGGAATGCGCGCCGTAGCTGAGCGAGACGCTGGCCGAAGCGCGGGCAATTTCCTCCAGCGCGACGACATGGGCAAGGTAGCCCATATCCGCACCGCCGAATTCTTCGGGCACGGTGATCCCCAAAAGGCCAAGATCACCCATTTCGCGCCAGAGTTCCGCCGGAAAAAGGTTCGCCCGGTCGATATCGGCGGCGATCGGCGCGACACGGTCCTGGGCCCAGCGATGCACCATGTCGCGCAGGGCCTCGACATCCTCGCCACAGGCGAAATTCATGCTGGCGTTGAACATGGCGCGCTCCGGATTAATTGAACAAGTGTTCATTTAATAGCGCGGATGATCGAGATTCGCAACGCAAAGCTGTCGGCCGGACAATTGTCCGACCTACTTCCGCCGCACCTCTTCGCGGATGATCGTCGCAATCAACCGGCAATCGTCCAGCGAAAATGTCAGCGGAATCCGCATGTCCATCAAGGCGTCCAGGATCCGGTCGGTCTGGGGCAGGTGCTGTTTGGGCGCGTATCGCCACGAAGTATAGCGCGAGGTAAAGGCCGTCGGCTCGGCGCCGCCAAACCATTTCAGTTCGACCCCGCGCGCGGCACATGCGTTCATGATCGCTTTGACGCCCCCGGCGTCATGATCCGGCAGCAGAAACTGGATCGACGAGCCGACGAAACCCTCGGCCTCGGGTCGTTCGATCACCTTGAGGCCCGCGATATTCCGCAACCCCTGCTCCACCACCCGGTAACGTTCATTCCAGTCCGCGACCTGCACCGGCAGATCCGCCAGTTGCGGGCGCAGGATCGCGGCGCGCAGATTGTCCATCCGGCCCGAGCAATTCGGAGTTTCCAGGCGGATTTCGTCAAATTCCGCCGAATCCGGCCCGGCAATATGCCGGTCGTACAGCATGTAGCTGCCCGAAAGGATCGTCGCCCGCGCCATCAGATCGGCATCGTCCGAAATCATCAGACCACCCTCGCCCGAATTGATATGCTTGTAGGTCTGCGTCGAATAGCAGGCGACCAGCCCGTGACGACCCGAAACCACACCATCCCAAGCGCCCCCCATCGTGTGGGCGCAATCCTCGATCACCGCGACACCCGCCGTGTCGCATAACGCCATCAGCGCCGCCATGTCGCAGATATGGCCGCGCATGTGGCTGAGCATCAGGTATTTCGCACCGGATCGCCCGATCTGGCGTTCCAGATTCGCAAGGTCGATGACCAGATTTTCGGTGACATCGACAAACACCGGCACGCATCCCGCCCCGGCGATGGCACCGGGAACCGGGGCAAGGGTGAAGGCGTTGGTCAGCACCTCGTCGCCCGGTTTCGCGCCCGCAGCCCGCAGCGCAGTCGCCAGCGCATAGCCGCCCGACGCCACCGCCAGACAGAACCTCGCACCGGTAAAGGCGGCAAAATCGCGCTCCAGCAACGCGGCCTCGGATGTTTCGCCGTCGGCGACGTTGTAGCGGTGCAATCGTCCGCTGCGCATCACGCCAAGGGCGGCGTCAATGGCCTTTTCGGGAATTTGCGGCTGTTGGGTGAACGAACCGTTAAACCGTGTGACCATGCTGCCCCCCTGCCCCAAGCGGCCGTGCCGCGACCCGCGTCAAGACATCGGGCAAATCGTCAAAATGATCAAGCAGACCCTCGGGCGTCAGGTGCGCAACATCCCGGCCATCGGGACCAAATGTCACCAATATGCACCGCACCCCGGCATTGGCACCGGTTTCCCGGTCGTTGGCGGTGTCGCCGATCAGGACCGAACTTTCTGCCGAGCCGCCAAGCCTGCGCACGCATTCCAGCAGCGGCGCGGGATCGGGCTTGCGAACCGACAGGGTGTCGGCCCCGATCAGGGCTCCGAAATATTGTTTAACGTTCAACCTTCTCAACAGCGTATCGGCAAGACCTTCGGGCTTGTTGGTGCAGACGCCCAGTGATCTGCCTTCGGCGATCAGGCGTTCCAGCATCGCAACCACCCCCGGATAAAGCCGGCTGAAGGTGTCGATATTTTCGGCGTAATGTTCAAGCAGACGAGGATATTGCGCGTCGATTTCCGTTTGCGCGGCTTCGCGGCCCAGCCGCGAGAACCCCAGCCCCAGCATGGCGCGCCCACCGCGAAATGCCGTTGCCTGATCGCGCCCCGGGTCAAGCAATTCGCCATGGCCCAGGCGTTTGAAACACGCATTCGCCGCCGCGATCAGGTCACCGCTGGTATCGGCGAGCGTCCCGTCGAGATCGAAAATGATGGTCTGCATCCCTGCGCCCCGATTGCCTGCCGTAACCGCCACTTTGCCACGCGGTGAAACGTTCGGAAAGCATTGTTGATAAGGAAGTGCTTTTCGCGCTGGCGGAACCCCGCTAATACGGGTGGCCAATCCGGCAATAAAGGTCCGTCCATGCCCACAGCGGTGATCATCCTGGCCGCAGGTCAGGGCAATCGAATGAAGTCGGAACGCCCGAAGGTGCTGCACAAGGTGGCCGGGTCCGCGATGCTGCATCATGCGCTGAACACGGCGGCCGCAATCGGGGCGGACCGGACCATCGTCGTCACCGGTCACCGGGGCCAGGCGGTCGCGGACGCGGCGCAGTCCTTCTTGGAAGACGTTGAAATCGTACATCAATCCGAACAACTGGGCACGGGCCACGCGGTCGGTCAGGCACGGGATGTTCTGGCCGGATTTCAGGGAAATGTCATCGTTCTTTATGGCGACACACCGTTGATCGAGCCGGATACCCTGGAAAATATGCAGCAAAAGTGCGCGGCAGGAAACGCGGTGGTCGTTTTGGGGTTCAAAGCCGCCGATCCCACCAATTACGGGCGGTTGATCCTGAACGCGGCAGGCGGTTTGACAGCGATTGTCGAGCACAAGGCGGCGACCGCCGAACAGAAGGCAATCACCGATTGCAATTCCGGTGTGGTCTGTGCGAAATCCAACCATCTATTTGATCTAATAGATAAAATAGACAAGAACAGTGTCAGCGGTGAGTTCTACCTGACCGATATCGTGGCGCTGGCCAACGAGGCTGACCAAACCTGCGCCGCAGTATTCTGCGATCAGGCCGAAACCATGGGCGTTGACAGCCGCAAGGGGCTTGCCCGCGCCGAGGCGGCGTTTCAGCGCCGCGCCCGCGACGCAGCGATTGAAAACGGCGTGACCCTGAGCGATCCGGAAACGGTATATTTCGCGCTCGACACCGTGATCGGGCGCGACGTGGTGATCGGGCCGAACGTCGTTTTCGGCCCCGGCGTCACCATCGAAAACGCCGCCGAGATTCGCGCGTTCTGCCATCTGGAGGCCTGCCACGTCAGCAGCGACGCGGTGGTCGGCCCGTTCGCGCGACTGCGCCCGGGGGCCGAGATTGCCGAAAACACCCATATCGGCAACTTTGTCGAGGTCAAGAACGCCCGGATTGCCGAAGGGGCCAAGGTCAATCACCTTTCTTATATCGGCGACGCGGAAATCGGGGCGGCGGCCAATATCGGGGCGGGCACCATCACCTGCAATTACGACGGGGTGATGAAACACCGGACCACGATCGGCGCGCGGGCCTTTATCGGGTCCAATACGGCCCTTGTGGCCCCGGTTTCGGTCGGTGCCGACGCTTTGACGGGATCGGGCTCGGTCATCACCGACGATGTGCCCGACGGGGCGCTGGGCATATCAAGGCCCAAACAGGAACTTCGCCAGGGTTTCGCCAAACGGTATCTGGGCCGATTGCGCGCCCTGAAGGCCAAACGGGACAAGGGCTGAACGCATGTGCGGAATCGTTGGCATATTGGGCAGGCACGAGGTTTCGCCGATCATCCTCGACGGTCTCAGGCGGCTGGAATACCGGGGCTATGACAGTGCCGGCATTGCGACGTTGCACAATGGCAAACTGGTGCGGCGTCGCGCGTTGGGCAAACTGGTCAACCTTTCCGACCTTCTGGTCCACGAACCTCTGCCCGGCAAATCCGGAATCGGCCACACCCGCTGGGCCACCCACGGCGCGCCCTCGGTCACCAATGCCCATCCGCACCGCGCCGGTCCGGTCGCGGTGGTGCATAACGGCATCATCGAGAATTACCGTGAACTGCGCGAGGAACTGGCCGCCAACGGTCAGGGCTTTGAGACCGAAACCGATACCGAGACCATCGCCTTGATGTTCCGCCGGTATCTGGACGATGGCAAATCCCCCAAGGCGGCCGCCGCCGCAACCATTGACCGGCTGGAAGGCGCGTTCGCGCTGTGCTTTCTGATCGAGGGCGAAGAGGATCTTCTGGTCGCGGCCCGGCGCGGCTCGCCCCTGGCAATCGGGCATGGTGACGGCGAAATGTTCGTCGGCTCGGACGCGCTGGCACTGGCACCGATGACCCATCGGCTGACCTATCTTGAAGAGGGCGACTGGGCGCTGGTCTCTCGGAGCGGGGCGCAGATTTTCGATGCCGACGGGCGACGCGCCAACCGCGAGATGCGCGAAATCCCGTCCAATACCGCCGCAGCCGACAAGGCCGGTTTCAAACATTTCATGGCCAAGGAAATCAACGAACAACCGGCGGTGCTGGCCGATGCGATTTCGTACTATCTGGCCGGGGACGGCAAGACCGTGGATCTGCGGGGCGATGATCTGGATTTCAGCAAGATCAGCACCCTGACGATGGTGGCCTGCGGCACGGCTTTTCTGGCGTGCAACGTGGCGAAATACTGGTTCGAGTCGCTGGCGCGTTTGCCCGTGGAACTGGATGTCGCGTCCGAATTCCGTTACCGCGAACCGCCCCTGGCACCGGATTCCATCGCGCTGTTTGTCAGCCAATCGGGCGAGACCGCGGACACGTTGGCGGCGCTAAGATATTGTTCTGAAAAGGTTTCCAAAATCGTTTCGGTGGTGAATGTCGCCGAAAGCTCGATCGCGCGCGAAAGCGATCTGGCGCTGCCCATTCTGGCGGGGCCAGAGATCGGCGTGGCCTCGACCAAGGCGTTTACCTGTCAGTTGGTGGCGCTGCTGGGGCTTGTGCTGTTGGCCGCCCGCCAGCGCGGCCACCTGAGCGCCGCGCAGGAAGCTGAAATCACCGAAGGGCTGCGCGCCGTGCCCGCAGCGATCAAGGCGGCGCTGCAAAATGACAGCAAGATCCGGTCGGTCGCACGCCAGTTGGCACAAGCACGCGACATCCTGTTTCTGGGGCGCGGCCCCATGTATCCACTGGCAATGGAAGGGGCGCTGAAGCTCAAGGAAATCAGCTATATCCATGCCGAGGGTTACGCCAGCGGCGAACTGAAACACGGCCCCATCGCGCTGGTCGACAAAGAGGTGCCGGTGATCGTGATGGCCCCCAAGGACTCGCTGTTCGACAAGACCGTTTCCAACATGCAAGAGGTCATGGCGCGGGGTGGCAAGGTCGTGCTGGTCACCGACCGACAGGGTGCGGCCGATGCATCAGACGGCGTGTGGCAGACGCTGATCATGCCCGATGTGCCTGATCTGCTGGCCCCGATGCTTTACGCGATCCCCGCGCAATTGCTGGCCTATCACACTGCCGTCACCAAAGGCACGGATGTCGATCAGCCGCGCAATCTGGCGAAATCCGTGACCGTGGAATGACGCCGGAACCGTTGCCGGCGGCAGATGTCGCCGGGCGGCGGCGCGACGGTTCCCCGATGACCAACGCGCCATGTGCCGACGGGCCGCGGTGCGGTGAACCGGCGCAAGTTACGGGCAAGTTATCGCGGCAAAACCAGTGCGACCCCGAAAGGTTGCGCCTTCGTCAGCCAATCGCCGTGCCGGGGGCGGCCCAATGATGCGCGGCGGGCTTGTGCCCTTGATTCCGCGCAATCGGCAGGTCCTGCGCGAACGTTCCGCGGCCGATACCCGCCGCCCAATTCTGTGCGTTTTTCGCGATGCCAGCATAAGTGATTGATAAATATAATTATTCACGAATAATCTTCGGTGCGAAAAATGCTCGGGAAGATTTTTCAGCTCCGGTCCCGAAGTTCGCGACGCATGATCTTTCCGGTCGCCGTCAGCGGCATCGCGTCAATCACTTCGACCAAGCGCGGGGCAAGATGTGGCGAAAGCCGCGTGCGAACCCTTTCGATCAACCCGGTCTCGATCCCCTGATCGTCTGCGCCGTCGCGCAGCACGACATAGGCCTTCACCACCTCGCCCCGCGTCGCGTCCGGCACGCCAATCGCGGCGGCCATCGTGACATCGGGATGTCCGGTCAGGCAATTTTCGATCTCTGAAGGGCCGATCCGGTACCCCGCCGAGGTGATCACATCGTCATCACGCGACGCAAAGGTGACGTAACCATCATCGTCCATCACCCCGAGATCGCCGGTTTTCATCCGGCCACCGACGAATTTCGCCGCCGTTTTTTCCGGCTGGTTCCAGTATTTCAGAAACATCACCGGCACGCCCTGCCCGACCGCGATTTCGCCGGTCGTACCGCGGGGCACCTCGTTTCCGGCCGCGTCGATGATGGCCACGTCAAACCCCGGCACCGCCTTGCCGATCGCCCCGGGCTTTTGCACCCCCAACCCGGCACAGGACGTCAGGCACAAATTGCATTCCGTCTGACCGTAGGTCTCGTTGATCGTGATCCCCAGCGCGGAATTCCCCCATTCCAGCATGTCGGCACCCAGCGATTCGCCGCCGGACATGATGGTGCGGATATGGTGTTTTGTGGGGGCGTTGGTCTGCCGCATCAGTTTCAGCGCCGTTGGCGGCAGGAACATGTTTCGCACGCCCTGCCGGGTGATCAGATCATACGCCCGGTCGGCATCGAACCGGCCCATCCGGTGTGAAATCAGCGGCACGCCATAGTATAGACAGCTCAGCGCGGTGTTCATCAGCCCGCCGACCCACGCCCAGTCGGCCGGTGTCCAGCCGACATCACCCGGTTGCGGGAAAAACTCGTGCTGCAATTCTACCGCTGGAAGGTGCCCCAAAAGAAACCGGTGCGCATGCAGCGCGCCCTTGGGCGGGCCGGTCGTGCCCGAGGTATAGACGATCAGCGCGGGTTCGTCGGCGCGCGTGGCAACGGGGGAAAAGACCGGCGCGCCCGCCGCCATCTCGGCACGGAAATCAAGCGCGCCCACCGGGGCACCATCCACCACATAGATATGTTCGAGATCGGGAAGTTTATCCTTGATATTCCACACTTTATCGAAATTCGCGCCATCGGTCACAACGGCCCGGGCACCGGCATCGACAAGCCGGTAAAGCAAAGCGTCTTCACCAAACAGCGTGAAAAGCGGCAGGCTGACCATGCCCAATTTGAAGGCCGCGAAATGCGTGATCAGCACCTCGGGCGACTGCGCCAGCAACACCGCACAGCAGTCTCCGCGTTTCAGACCCCGCGCCTGCATTGCATTGGCCAAGGCCGCCGACTGGTCACGCATCCCACCATAGCTGATCCGCCGCTCCGAGCCGTCGGCATTGACATGCACCACCGCCAGCCGGCCGGGCTGCCGCGCCGCCCAGCGATCACAGCACGCCACCGCCATGTTGAATTCCGCCGGTACCTGCCAGCGAAATCCGGCGGTCAGTTCCTGCCAGGTGCCGCGATTGGGAAAGACCCGCCGATCGGGCATCTAATTCGCGAAAACGATCAACGCCGGCAACGCCGTCAGCGGAATGCCGAGCGCGCGCATCGCGCCAAGCGAAATTTGGCTGCCGGACGTTGCCTCGCCCTGTTTCGGGATCAGCGACACATTCACCGAATTGCCGTTGTCGGCCCAGACCACGCGCCCCTCGGTCGGGGCGATGACCAGCGGTGTTTTCAGCCAGAAACCGGCCTCGGCCACATCGCCCAGCGAGGCAATGGTCCGGCCCAGTTCGGTTTCGCTGCTGGTGGCCTCGCTTTCAAGCGCATTGGCCTTTTCGGCCTCTGACGTGGTATCCAGGCTTTCGGCGCTGACGCCTTCAACGAAACCCTCGCCCGCGGGCGGGGCCTTGGCGCGGTATTGCGGGCGCGGGGTGTCTTCATCGGGCGTCTTGACGCCCAGACAGACCAGATTGTCCGGTGCGCATTCCACGATTTTGGTGGTGATTTCCGGCGCTTCCATGGCAACCCGGCGCTTGAACAGCTTGATGTTGCACCCGCCGACAGCGACCGCGAGCGCCAAAACAAGCACCGGACGCAACATCGAAGACAGCTTTGGATTACCCACCATACGCCGAGTTTAGAAGGGATCACGCCTGCGTTCAACGACTTGCGTGTGCACGCGTGCAAGATTAGACAAGCGCCATGACCAAAGACACCCCTTTGCTGGACCCATTCGAACGCGCAATCCGTTATCTGCGAGTGTCGGTGACGGACCGATGTGATTTCCGATGTGTCTATTGCATGTCCGAAAACATGACTTTCCTGCCGAAAAAAGAACTGCTTACGCTTGAAGAGCTGGACCGGTTGTGCTCGCTTTTTGTCAGCCAGGGCGTGCGAAAAATCCGCGTGACCGGAGGCGAGCCGCTGGTGCGTCGGGGAATCATGGGATTTTTCGAAACCATGTCGCGGCACCTGAAATCCGGCGCGCTGGACGAACTGACGCTGACGACGAACGGTTCGCAATTGGCCAAATATGCCGAAGATCTGGTGCGTTTCGGGGTGCGGCGGGTCAATATATCCCTTGATACGCTTCAGCCAGCCAAATTCGCCGAAATCACCCGTTGGGGACGTCTGGCGCAGGTAATGGACGGCATTGCCGCCGCGCAGAACGCCGGATTGCGCGTCAAGATCAACATGGTGGCGCTGAAGGGCACGAATGACGACGAGCTGTTTTCGATGATGGACTGGTGCGCCGAACGCGGTATGGACCTGACCTTTATCGAAGTGATGCCGATGGGTGATATCGGCGACGAAGATCGCATCGATCAATACTGGCCGCTGACCGATCTGCGGGCCGAGCTTGAAACTCGCTATCGCCTGTCGGACCTCGCGGAATCCACGGGCGGCCCGGCGCGTTATGTTCGCGTGGCGGAAACCGGACAGAAGCTGGGCTTCATCACGCCGCTCAGCCACAATTTCTGCGAACAGTGCAACCGCGTCCGCCTGACCTGCACGGGGCAGCTATTTCCCTGTCTGGGGCAGGAAGGGGAATTTGACCTGCGCCAGCCGCTGCGCGCCGGTTTGCAAGACGATCAGTATGTGATCACAAAAATTCACGCGGCCATCGCGCGTAAACCCAAGGGGCATGATTTCAACTATGACCGACGCGAGGTTCGCGGCCAGGTTTCGCGCCACATGAGCCATACCGGCGGGTGATAGAATAGATTTTCGTTTATAAACAAGCTATTAAATGGCGTTCTTCGCGTCTTGTTATCATTGACTGGCAAGTCAATATAAAATGTGCAGATGCCTATATACTGTCGATCCGGCTATAATGCCCTACCATATCTTGCCGGCATCCCCGTGCAATTCCCGCAGCGAGCGAACCCGGCGCGGCGGAACCTTGGCGGTCTCCAGTCCGGTGAAAACGTGCAGGGTATCCAGATCCCGGTCGACCACGGCGTGGTCCGAAACCCAGCCGCCCATCGCCAGATAGGTCCGCAACAATGGTGGCATCGCGCGCAGCGCGCCGGAAATGTCCGATCGCGAAAGCGCCGGATCGGCACTGAACGCAACGACCTGCGCCGCCTGGCGGCCCGGCATCCAGTCGCGCGGTGCGCCGTACCGCGCCGCCAGCAGCGCAAAGACCTTGTGGTACGGCGTCGGATCGACGCCGGAAAACGAAGAGCAGCCAAACAGCAGCCGGATGCTTTCCGACTCCACGATCTGCAACAAACCGGCCCACGCGATCCGCAGGATATCGGGATCAAACACCTTCGGATCGATGCAGAACCGGCCCAGCTCCGCCATGCCCGCATCAAATCCCGCCAGCCCCGACAGATCGTAAAACCGGGCGGCGTAAGAGCGGGAGATTTCGATGCCATTGGGAAGAACCAGCAAACGGCAACAGGCCATCAGCCGTCCGCTTTGCGCATCGCGCACCAGTAAATGCCGGCAGGTCGCGTCCCAATGGTCGCGATCGGCGTCCGCGTCGTGTGCATCCGGCCGAAAACACCGCGCCCGCAATGCCAGTGCCTGGCTGATCGCGGCATCGTCCGCCGCCATTTCAGTGCGATATTTGCCGACCTGCAAGGAACGCATGTGTCTGGTGCCCGGATGCGGGGTTTTCAATTACTCGGGGTATGCCCTAATAGAGGGGTGAACGCTATGCCCGAACTGTCATCAAAGGAGTTTGCATCATGGCCGCGAAAGTCAACCGTACCGACGCTGAATGGCGCTCGAAACTTTCCGATCTCGCCTATCGGGTCACCCGCGAGGGCGAAACCGAACGCCCGTTTTCCAATGAGGAATTCCCGAAATCACCGGGAAAATTCAATTGCGTATGTTGCGGGGCCGAATTGTTCGATCAGGCCACCAAATTTGACAGCGGTTCGGGCTGGCCTTCGTTCCACGCGCCGGCAAACTCCCGATCCGTCGATGAAAGCGTTGATGACAGTTGGATCGCGCGGCGCACCGAAGTGCATTGTGCCGCCTGTGAGGCGCATCTCGGGCACGTTTTCCCCGACGGTCCGCAACCCACCGGCCTGCGCTATTGCATCAACGGGGCGGCGCTGGATTTCGAACCCGAATCCTGACGTTGGCATGAATGTTGAACGTTAGACTAAATCAGCCGGCGCCGAGGTTGACGTTGCCGACATTGCGCAGCATCTGCTGCAGGAAGGAAACACCCTTGATGCCCGTCTTGGTCACGCGGCGGCTGAGGGCGACAACGTGCCCGTCCTGAAGCGTGAACCGTTCAACGTTTTCGACGGTCCCGTGCCGGTTGAAGCTGACCGCGACCAGTTGACGGTCGATGACCTCGGGCTCGCGATAGGTGAAATAGCGCACCCGGCTTGAAACGTAATACCAGCCGCTGTCGGTCAGAACCCCCGTGCTGGCCGGGCGACCGATCGTTTCTTCGACGCTGGCGCGATTGTCGACCCCGACGATGACCGCTTCAAGTTCGGCATCGGTCGGTGCATAACCGTGATTTGTGAACGTGGCCGCACAGCCTATGACGCCCGCAAGCAGAATTCCGGCAAGCGGCAAACGCCAATTAAGCCCTGTTTTCGCCATCTTACCCTCGTGTCCGATTACGGCTAACTTACTTGTCGGCTTAGCGAACACATGCAAAACAAGCAAGAAAGTTGCGGCTGAAAAGCGATTTAAGTCCGAGGGGTTGCAGGAAAATGCGGAACACAGAGACCGACAGCGGGATTTTGGCCCCCGTGTTTTCTGAAATCGTGGAGACCCGCGCCCTGCCGCCGACGGCAAATCTGGACTTTGATGTTCGCCCCTCCAGGGCGGCGCGCGACGCGATCGCGGCCTATCTGGGCATTGTCGCCATCCGAAAGCTGACCTTTGCCGGGCATCTGGCGCCCGAGGCCCGGCGCGACTGGCGGCTGAGCGGCAAGCTTGGGGCCAGCGTCGTGCAGTCCTGCGTCGTGACCAGTAGCGACGTTCCCGCCCGCATCGATATCAGGGTTCGCCGCCGATTCGTTGCCGATCTGGCCGAACCCGCCCCTGCCGAGGAAACCGAGTTCGACGGGATTACGGAAATCGAGCAACTGCCCGCCCGGATCGACCTTGGCCAGATCGCCATCGAAGAGCTGGCGCTGGCGCTGCCGGATTATCCCCGACTGCCCGGAATGCGGCTCGAAGCCGCGGGATTGCTGGCCCCGGACGACCCGGACAACCCGGACCCCGCCGACCAGCCTTTTGCCGCGCTGGCAGAATTGCGCGATAAAATGAAGAAATAGGCCCCAAAACCGGCCAGAAAGGGCTTGCGAAAGCTGGTTTTCCGTCTATTTTCGCGGCTTCCTTTCCAGCCTGCGTTGGCGAGGCTTTGCGCCTGTCGGCAAAGCCCGGTTAGACTCAGGTTCAAACGCGGGTGCAAGCCCGGCCAATTCCGAGGTTGTGACATGGCTGTCCCACAGAACAAGATATCCCGCGCGCGGCGCGGCCAGCGTCGTTCTCACGATGCGCTGGAGGCGGGCAATCCGAACGAATGCTCGAACTGCGGCGAGCTCAAACGCCCGCATCACGTCTGCGCGGCCTGCGGCCATTATGATGATCGCGAAGTGATCGCCCAGGCCGACGAAATCGATCTGGACGAAGACGCAGCCTGAGACTTGCCCGGGGGCAAAACCGCATGACGGCCCAGGATCACGCAGAACCCGGCCCCCGCATCGTCATTTCAGTTGACGCGATGGGCGGTGACCGGGGACCCGTGGCCGTTATTGCCGGCCTGTCCGAATCGGTCACCCGGCATCCGGGTATTCGTTTCATCGTTCATGGCGACAAAGCCAAGCTGAACGACCTGATCGCGCGGCGTCGCAATCTGGCCGGGCTCTGCGACATCCGCCATACCGACAAAACGGTCCGCATGGATGAAAAACCCAGCCACGTCATGCGCAACGGCAAGGGTACGTCGATGTGGAGCGCCATTGACAGCGTGCGCGAAGGCGAAGCCACGGTGGCGGTATCCTGCGGCAATACCGGCGCGTTGATGGCGGTCTCGATGGTGCGTCTGCGCAAGGCACCCGGCGTTTCCCGCCCCGCCATCGCGATATTCTGGCCATCGGAAAACCCGCAGGGCAACAACGTGATGCTGGACGTGGGCGCGGATGTGCGGGCCGAACCGACCGATTTGCTGCAATACGCGCTGATGGGGGCGTCCTATGCGCGCAACGGGTTGGGATTGGCGGTGCCGCGCATCGGCCTCTTGAATGTCGGAACCGAGGAAAACAAGGGCCGCGCGGGGCTGAAGGAGGCACATGATCTGATCACCGATGCCGCCGAGGCGAACAGATTCACCTTTGTCGGTTTCGTCGAGGGCGGCGATATTCCGTCACGCAGGGTGGATGTGATCGTGACCGACGGCTTTACCGGCAACGTGGCGCTGAAAACCGCCGAGGGCACGGCTTTTTATGTGCGCCGTTTGCTGGAACAGGCGTTTCGTTATTCGATCCTGTCAAGGCTTGGGGCCCTTTTCGCGCTGACGTCGCTTAGACGTTTCGCCCGCGAGATCGACCCGCGTCGCGCCAATGGCGGCGTGTTTCTGGGGCTGAACGGAACCGTGATCAAATCCCATGGCGACGCCGATGCGACCGGGGTCGCGGCGGCCATCAAGCTTGCCTACCAACTGGCCCAGACCGGATTTTCGCAAAAGCTGGCGGCGCGGGTTGCATCCGGCCTGCCCAAACGCGAAGATGGCGAATCTGCCGCCGCCGAAAGTTGACGACACGCCATGAATTCGACCCGCGCAATTGTCAAAGGTGTCGGCCATTACCTGCCGGAACGTGTTGTTCCCAATAAAGAATTCGAAACGTGGCTGGATACCAGCGATCAATGGATCAGGTCGCGTTCGGGGATCGAACG
>Ga0114932_10001564_pt1 | contig 25744 bp, 26 predicted proteins | sample 2SBtaG_2_FD_87286 | JGI IMG/M metagenome (GOLD analysis project Ga0114932, IMG submission 87286) | Deep subsurface microbial communities from Kolumbo volcano to uncover new lineages of life (NeLLi) - 2SBTROV12_ACTIVE470 metaG | ecosystem: Environmental > Aquatic > Marine > Volcanic ...
AAAAATGATGCAAGAAGGTTATAAAAAAGCAACCGACGTTCCACTTCAAACAGTCAAAAATTGTGTTGAAGCATTGAATGTATGTTTTGAAATATCAGAAATCATGGATGCCGGAATGGCAAGCGATGTTGGATCCGGTGCCCTAATGGCGAAAGCAGGTGCGGAATCTGCAGGCTTAAATGTAAAAATAAACCTGAAAGAGATAAAGGACGAGAAATTCAAGAAAGACTTTCAGTCAAGACTTAATGAATATTTGGAAAAAAGCAATCAGTTTTGTGAAAAAACATTATCAAACGTAAATAAAAAAATCTAATAAAATCTTTTTTTACTCATCACCAAAAGCTTCGTCAAAAACTCTATCACTGCTTGGAAAATCCAAAGACTTAACAAAAGAACATGCTTCCATTGCCCCATGCTCCCTGTCCATTAAAGCATCTTCCCATTCAACCGACAATGGTCCCTTGTATCCAATATGATTTAATGCACGAATTATTTCTTCAAAATCAACCTCACCCCTTCCAAGGCTCCTAAAATCCCAACCTCTTTGGGATTCTCCAAAATTTAAATGGCTTCCGAGTATGCCTGTTTTCCCATCAAGTTGTAAGGCAGCATCTTTCATGTGGCAATGATATATTCTGTCCTTGAATTCATATAAAAATCTTACAGGGTCAACCATTTGCCAATGCAGATGGCTTGGGTCAAAATTAAAACCAAAAGCAAGCCTGTTGTCAATTGCACCTAATGCTCTTTTTGCAGTGATTATGTCAAAAGCTATTTCCGTAGGGTGGACTTCTAATGCAAATTTCACACCACACTCATCAAAGACATCCAAAATAGGGTTCCACATTTTTGCAAAATGTTTAAATCCATCTTCAATCATTTCATCAGAAACAGGAGGAAAACTATAAATCATATGCCAAATCGAAGAACCTGTAAAACCATTGACAACATCAACACCAATATTCTTTGCAGCATGAGCGGTGTCCTTCATTTTCTGAATTGCCCACTCCCTCTTTCCCTCAGCGTCACCGTGGAGATTTTTGGGAACAAACATGTCAGATCTTGAATCATTATTCAAATCACAAACTAACTGTCCCGCTAAATGATTGCTGATTGACCAACAATTTAAGCCATGCTTGGAGAGAATTTCTTTTCTGCTTTTTGCATAATCAACATCATTTGCAGCTTTTGTAACATCAACATGGTCTCCCCAACAAGCTAATTCAAGCCCTTCATAACCCCAAGAAGATGCCTTTTCGGCAATTACTTCTAAAGTTAAATCTGCCCATTGCCCTGTAAAAAGTGTTACTGGTCTTGTCATTTTCCCTCCTAAATCTTCACCTGCTTATAACCACCCTTTCTTCTGAAATAATTAATCAGAACAAAATAGCAAAAAGCCATAAAGACAGGGGGTATTGAAGCAAGCCTTAAAGCACTGCTTTTAGCTTCAGTTGTAGATTGCGTAAGGGCTTTTTTCTTTTCTTGGAGCCTTGTAAATGATTCTGAACCATCATCATTAGATAAGCTATCATCAAGCTCCTTCATGCTTTCCTGGTCCAATTGCTGATATTCTCCAAAAATGCTGTTTTTGTTTTCTGCGAGGATAAACTCTTGGTAATATTCGGGTTGGTTTGTTTTTAGAGTTTTGTATATCTGTGTATCTTGCAGGTTTCCTAGTAAAGGTGTTCCAATTATCCCTACACCAAGCATTCCAACTGCAGCAATAGCGTTAATAGTCAAAGCTCCTCCTTTGGGAAACTGCTCAGCAACCAAGCCTAAAGTACAAGGCCAAAAGAATGTTTGTCCAATCCCGTATATTGTTGCTGCACCCAAAATAAACCATGGACTAACAGAACTTACGGATAAGGAATAGATTCCACAAGCAGCAAAAATAGAGCTGAATGCCAATATCTGTAAAGGCGAAAACCTTTTTGACAAATCTCCAATAGCCTTGAGCCGCAAAAGCATCATGAGTGTTGCTGTATATATCAAAACCCATATACCATCTAGTCCAATCTTCCCCATTGCAGGACCCATAAGATCCTTAATCCAAGCATCAGTGCCTAATTCTGTTGTAGCCAATGGAATCATCAACAACAATAAGAAAATAAACAAGGGCTTTCCAGGAGCCCAAGAAACCACCTTTCCATACCAAGCAACAATTAAAGCAGTAACCAACCAGATCAACTGAGTTGTTGATAGTCCCATGTACTCAATTGGAAAAAATTTGGTTCCAATCTCAAAAACAACAAGCCATGTAACTATCAATGCCCCCATCCATCCCATTTCTTTCAACATCGCAGTATGGGATACTCCTGCTTCAACCCTCTCATGAATAGGAAATTTTGTATCTTTCAACCTGAGTCCATAGACAATTGCTGGGAATAACAAAACAATGACTTGCCATTGCCATGACAAGCCTGTAGCTGCAACTAAAAGAGCCAATAGCCCACCCAAAACTAAACCGCCTGGCCATCCAGCATGGAGAATTGTCAACCATTTCGTTTTTGCTTTCTTGTAAACAGTTGCAATCGCAGGATTTATGACAGCTTCAACGGTACCATTCCCCAAAGCTCCTATAAAGGAACCCCACCAAAGCCACCAGTAATCTTTTGCCATGACAAGCAACAAGACTTGCAAAGCATGACAGAAGAAAGCAAAAAACATTGCTTTCCTATATCCCCATTTATCAATAAAGAGTGAAAAAAGAACAATACTTATCGCAAATGGCCAAAGGCCTACTCCAAAGATTTCTCCTTTTTGAGTTTCACTAAGATTAAACATTTCCTGCCAAACATTATCGAGAAGCATTATTCTTACAATGAATGAAAATGATGTGGCTATCAAGGCAATAAAGCATGTTTTAAATAATTTTTTTGAATCAATTGAACTTAAAGATTGTGTTTTGGGCATAATCACCTCCAAATCTAACTTTGATATAGTGTAATTTAAAAACAAAGAAAGGAATAATTTTTTAGAATAATTTTTATATGAAGAATTTATCGGATTACATCAAAAACCTAGAACAAAAGAAAGACCTTGTCAAGATAAAACAAGAAATAGATCCGAAAATTGAAATAACTGTAATTGGAGAACATTTCACGAGGAACAATAAAGAAGCAATTCTTTTTGAAAACATAAAAGGTAGCAAATTCCCTTTGGCGGTCAATCTTTTTGGGAGCAAAGAAAGAGTTTCAAGTGCTTTTGGAGTTGACCATATTGATGAACATGCAAAGAGAATAGAAGGCTTTATAAAACCTCCGAAGGTTTCAAGTATTATGGACGCTGTAACAATGCTTCCAAAATTTGCTGAAATACGTAAATTCATACCAAAGACTGTCAAAAAAGCACCTTGTCAAGAAATTGTCTTGAAGGGCGAATCTGCAAATCTAGATATCTTGCCAATTCCAACCTTATGGCCTAAAGATGCTGGTCCATACATATGCTTTGGATCAACAATCACAAATGACCCTGAAACAGGAGCAAGAAATGTTGGACTTTATAGATTGCAAAAACACGATAAAAAAACCTTGGGGATGCATTGGCAGTTACATAAAGATGGTAAAAGGCATGAAGTAAAGGCAAAAAAGAAAAATGAAAAAATACCTGTTGCAATTGCAATTGGAGGAGATCCAGCAACAATGTATTCTGGAAGCGCACCTCTTCCACCTGGAATTGACGAATTCCTTTTAGCAGGATTTCTTAATAAAAGACCGGTTGAAGTCGTCAAATGTATCAATTCGGACATCAAGGTTCCAGCACAAGCTGAGTTCATACTTGAAGGATGGGTTGATCCAAATGAAACAAAAGAAGAAGGCCCTTTTGGGGACCACACTGGGTTCTATAGTCATCCTGGGCCATATCCTGTTTTCCACTTGGAGTTAATAACACACAGAAAGAAAGCGATTTTTCCACACATCATCGTTGGAAAACCATTACAAGAAGATTGGTTCTTGGGTTGGGCAACAGAAAGGATATTCCTTCCATTGATTAAACTGTTTTGCCCTGAAATCAAAGATATGCATTTTCCGCCAGAAGGCGTTTTTCACAACATGCTGCTAGTAAGCATAAAAAAGAATTACCCTGGGCAAGCTAGAAAAGTAATTCATGCGATATGGGGTATTGGCTTATTAAGCCTTACTAAATTTGTTGTAGTAGTTGATGATGATGTTGATGTTCAGAACATAAGCGAAACAACATTTCATGCCTTGTCAAACATAGATCCAAAAAGAGATATCGTTTTGGATAGTGGTCCAGTAGATGTTCTTGATCATGCAAGCCCTGTTGAAGGTTATGGATCAAAAATCGGATTTGATGGCACTAGAAAAATCAAAGGAGAATCCTTGATAAGAGAATGGCCGGAACAAGTTGACATAGATCAACAAAAGATTGATGAAATTCTTAAAAAAATCAAAAACAATTAATGAGCATTACCTCATCAATGCTTCGACTTGTTAAATTTGAACACACCATTTTTGCTCTCCCTTTTGCTTTTGTCGGTGTTATTGCTGGACTGAGAAGCTTTCCAGATTCAAAAACAAGTTTACTGATTTTGGGTGCAATGATTGGAGCACGAACTGCGGCAATGGGACTCAACAGAATCATCGACCTTCCTTATGACAAAAAAAATCCAAGAACAAAAAAATGGGAACTTGTGACAGGGGAGATTAAAGAAAAACCAGTTTGGATACTCATTTTTTTTAGCCTGATTATCCTGGGTTACTGTACAAAAGAATTAAGCCATCTTGCATGGCAATTGTCACCAATAGCAATCCTGCTTTTATCAATTTATCCTTTTACGAAAAGATGGGGTACCTTTTGCCATCTATGGCTTGGCTTAACTTTGTCATGTGCTCCAGCTGGAGGGTTTATTGCAGTTACCAATGGGTGGGGAGACAATCTTTATATGATCTGCCTTGCAGTTACATTTTGGGTTGCAGGCTTTGACATCCTTTATTCAATGCAAGATACCTCATTTGATAAAAAAGAAGGACTTTATTCGGTTCCTTCTGTATACGGAAAAGAAAAAGCATTCCTGATTTCAAGGATTTTTCACTTTTTTGCAGCTATATTTTTTTTCCTTTTCGGAAAAGCTTTTGATTGGAGTCAAAGCTGGACCATTGGGTGCTGCCTCATGACCATGCTTCTAGTGTGGCAACATTCAATAATCACTCCACAAAATCTCAAAAAAATCAATGCTTCATTTTTTTCAGCAAATGGCTGGATAAGCGTCCTATTGCTAATTGCAGCCTCATTAACAATATGAAAAAAAATAAATTTTTCCTTTTTTTGCTACTGCTTGCATCAAAAACAATAAATACCCCTACCTTGAAAGAAGATGTGAAAATCGATGGGATCATCGAAGAGGGAGTTTGGGAAAAAGCAACAATTGTTGAAGATTGGACTCAACAACAACCAGAAGAAGGCCAAAAAGGGACATTGGAGGCTAGGTTTTTTATTTGGAGAGATGAAAAAAATCTATATATCGGATATGAGGCAAAAACAGACAAGGTAATAAACCATTACAAGAAGAGAGACCAAACGCTTTATAACGATGACAAAATAGAAATTGTTCTTGACCCTTATCTTTCAAAAAGGAATGGTTATTATTTTGGCATTAATGCCAATGGCAGCAGGGTTGATGGAACAATAACAAATGAATCCCGCCAAGACCAAGACTGGGATGGGTATTGGGAAGGGATGGGAATATTGACAAAAGATGGCTGGAGTGCTGAAATAAAAATCCCATTCTCAACACTTGCTTACAGCAAAGACAATAATGCTTGGGGAATAAATTTCAGATACTGGAATACAGAAAATAGAGAATCTGGATATTGGACTGGATGGGAAAAAAGCAATAGCCTTAACACCCTATCAAAAGCAGGAGAGATGACGGGGATGGGAAACCTGCCAAACTCAAACCCCTGGATACTCAAACCATTCGCACTTGGAAAAGTACTTGAAGAAACAAAAACTGAATATGATTTTGATGCTGGGGTTGACATTGCAGGAGCACCATGGAAAGGATGGAGGATTGCATCAGTTTTAAATGCTGATTTTGGTGAAGCAGAAGCAGACATACAGCAAAGCAACATAACCAGATATTCTCTATTTTTTCCAGAAAAAAGAGATTTCTTCCTGGAGAATTCAGGGCTTTTTTCTTTTGGAAGCAAAAGTTCCGCTCTTCCTTTTCATAGCAGAAATATTGGCCTTGACGAAAATGGCAACCAACTTCCACTTCGTCTTGGATCCAAAATAACAGGAAAATTCAATATAAACGAAATTGGCTTTCTCACAGCATGGGTTGAAAATTCCATTGATGAATACTACACAATCTTCAGATCAAAACATCAAATTACAAAAAATACAACAGTTGGATTCATATCCTCAAACGAGAATTCTGAATCATCAAATCTAACAAATGGAATCGACGTTTCATGGAAGTCAACCAACAAGAATGGGACAAGATTAAATGCTGACATATGGTCGCAATTCTCACTAGATGACAACAAGGATGGAGAAGCTCATTACTTTAAACTAGAAAGTTTTGGCAACCCCTTTTCGGCATCTGCAGAATATATGATTTTCGAAAAAGATTTTGACCCAGGTTTAGGTTATTACAGATATTCATCACTGGATGAAGAAATAAAGGTTAAAAAAATCGAAATCGAACATTCAAAATACTTGTCTAAATGTATTAATTTCTGGAAAAAAGAATGTGAAAAAAAATACCAAATACAAGAAATCTCGAATGAAGTTAGCTTCAATGAAATTTCAAATGGAGAAAATCAACTAATAGAAAATTCTTTGACAATAGAGCCATTGGGACTCTCGATGACGAATGGATGGAGCTTAAGTCCTTCAATCACAATGTACAAATCAATCTTAGATCAAGATTTTGAACCCTGGTCGCTTCCTGGAACAATAATTCCAGCAGGAGAATATGACTATGTAGATTATGGGTTTCGCTACTTTGGCTCAGCCTATGATTACAAATGGGTTTGGGGAGGAGGCTTGAATTCTGGAGACTGGTATGATGGGAAAAAAACAAGCCTTGATGGATGGCTTAATTACAAGATTACAAATGATTTTTCTTTCAGCCCAGGATGGAGTTTTGATAATGTGGAAAGGGGAAGCTCTTCAGGAAGCTCTGAAATATATTCGTTTGATTTCAATTACACACCAACATCATCTCATCTCTATAAAATAGAGATTCAGAAAAACAATACCTCAGATGCTATCAATACATACTTTAGATTTGAACTTCATCCAAAAGATGGAGAGGCAACTTACCTCGTCATCAATAGCAACAATGAGGAAAGTGGAGATTCTTGGAAAATAATTCTTAAAAAGGAGTGGTTATATTAATGAAAAAAAAATACTTACTAAGCTTAATGCTATTGTCATTTTTCAACGGAACAAAACCTTTTGAAAAAATCGGTTCATTTGATTTACAGACAGAAAACGGGATCTTTTCGTATGACGAAGAAAATCCAGAAATAACTGTTTTCTTGAGGTTTTTAGAGGGAGATGCCTACACTGAAGATCTATGGAGCTCAAATTTTCAAGAGATGGTTGATCAGATGCCAGAAACAAACATCATATTTGTATCTTCAGAAGATGGCTACCTAAGCAAAATAAAACAACAAGCTGCAGGGGTTCCATGGAAAGAAAAAATCTTCTTTATAAACAGCGAAAAAATGCCTATAGGTGGAGAGGTTGAAGAAATACTTGAAACCTGGAAAAATGATTGGAATGCTGACAAGGCTGGATTCCTGATTGATAGTGATGGTTTTTTAAGACAGTTTGGATTGCTAAGGCCTCCAGGAAAAAGTGAAACTCCTATACTTGATGCCGTTGAAAGAGAAGTTGAATATCTTTACTGGGAAAAGAATCTCCAAGAAAAAATGAAAGAAAACTTGTCAAAAAAAGAGGTCATCCTTTTGGACAATTTTGAGCTTTCGGGTGGATGGGGAGCAAATGCAGAATTTGAAGTTGAATTCCCAAAAACCGAAGAATTAATGAAATACAACAATATGGAAATATATTTTGAAATGAATTGTCCTGAAAAAAATGACAAGAACTGTTATGAGTGGGACATGATAGCAAATCTACACCTTTGCGAAGATGACAAATGCAATGTATTGATTTCTAGATGGATTACAGCATATCATCGAAGAGGAGTTTGGCTCACGGACATCACTCCATTCTTGGCTTTCTTGACAGATGGTGGTGTTAAAAATTTCAAAATAAATGTCCCTACAGGAAATTCTTCCTACATAATGGATATGAAAATCTACCTTTCTGAAAAAAACAACAACCTTAGACCTGTAAAAGCCTACAAAATGTGGGAAGGAGGGGCTTTTAATCTTGACTACAATCCATCAAAAAAACCCTACCTGTTAAAAAATCCCGAATCTCAAAAATACACAATAAGTGGAATCATGTCGGGGCACGGATGGGGAAGAGACATTGCAAATTGTGCAGAATTCTGCAACCACACACATCATTTCTTTGTAAATGACAAACCTACGGAAATCTTAAGTGATCCAAAGGCTGGAAGCGGGAGTGGATGTTATGACCTTCCAAATAAGGGGGTTGTCCCAAATCAATTTGGAACATGGCCTTATGGAAGAGCCTATTGGTGCCCTGGATGGGACTTGCTACCATTCAATATAGAAGTCGAAAACCTCTCTCAAAAAGAAAACTTAATCACCTATAGGGCTCTTTATGAAAACAAGCCATATAGTCCTGAAGTAAATCCTGATGCAAACTCTTCTGGATTTAATGCAGAAATCAACATGCAGAGTTGGCTCATATCGTGGGAAAATCCCAGCCACTACCTCCTTAAGAAAAATTTTGGGAATTGGGAAAATTCAGAAGAATTCACAATATTAGAAGATGAGTAAATTCAACATGCTCAAACCACCGCCTTTTAATGTAAAAAAAGACCTACCAGAGATACTCAAAGGTATAGGTTTTGAAGGGTTATTTTTCATAATATTTTTATTTGGAGCCATTGTTTATGATACCTTTGTGAAGCCAGGGTATTTTATGGATTGGGAAATTTTGGAAACAGGAAATAGCATTCCTGAATTCGAAGGTTCATCAACATCCGGAACCATAAGTTCAGAAGATCTAAAAGGGGATTGGAGCGTTCTTTACTTCTTCCCAAAATCCTTCACTCCTGGATGCACAACCCAATCATGCAGCTTAAGAGATGGTTACTCAAAATTTGATCAAAAAAACATAAACGTAATAGGAATCAGCACAGACAGCCTCAAAACACAAAAAAAATTCAAGAAAGAAAAGGAATTGCCTTTTGATCTGATTGCTGACTCTGACAAAAAAATTAGTAAAAAATTTGGAGTTTTAGGTGATTTGGGTTTTGCATCAAGGGTAACTTTTATAGTCAATCCTGAAGGGGAAATTGCATATGTTTTTACAAAAGTAAGAGTTGGAATACACGATGAAGAAGTTACCCAAAAGATAAATGAATTGATTTCCCAGAGAAAAGAGTAAAATTCTCAAGTGAAAAATTTACCTGTAATAATTGGTATAACTGGCGCTTCTGGAGCCATGTATGCTGATACCCTGATAAAAGAACTTGTAAAAAGGGACATTCCTGTTGAAATCGTTGCGAGCAAGTGGGGAAAATACCTACTGAGTCACGAGCTGGATTTTAAATTCGGCAAAAATGCTCAAAACTTTATTGAAAACAGATACGGGAAAAATGTGAAATGGACTGACCTCACATGGCATCCTGGAATGGACATGTCTGCAACAATAGCAAGCGGAACCTACAAAACAAGAGGAATGGTTGTGGTTCCTATGTCAATGGGTACACTTGGGCATATAGCAAATGGTGTAACATCTAATCTTCTTCACAGGGCTGCAGATGTAACTCTGAAAGAAAACAGACCTTTGATTTTAGTCCCAAGAGAAACCCCTCTTTCACAAATCCATCTTCATAATTTGTTAAAAATATCCAAAGCAGGAGCAATAATAGTTGATGCAAATCCAACCTTTTATCAAGGTGCTGAAAAAATGCAAGATTTAATAGATAGCGTTGTTGCTAGAATTTTGAGTTCGTTAAATATTGACAACAACCTTGTCCCTGAATGGGGCATCCCAAAAGAATTTCAAGATGCCTGAAACAGGCGACATACTGTTGAAAAACCACCCTGACTATTGGGCTTGGCAAAAAATAAAATCAGGAGAAAGGATAAATTATGAGGAAGGAGTAAAACTCATGCAGGAAGGAGATTTAACTGCACTTGGGATTATGGCTGATTACATCCGAAGAAAAAAATGGGGAAATAAATCCTTTTATGGAAATACCTCAAATATCAACCATACAAATGAATGTATCCTTGACTGTGGCTTGTGTGCCTTTAAAAGACCCTTTAATCCAAAAAAGATGCATGAAGAAGCCTATGTAGTTGATAAAAAAGAATTAGAAAAGAGAATTGATTGGGCAGTAAAAAACGGAATTTGGGAAATCCATATCGTTGGAGGAATAACCCCCAGGTTGAAACTTGATTATTACAAAGATTTCTTACAAACGATCAAAAAGAAAGCACCCCATATGTTCATACAGGGTTTTACAGCAATTGAAATCAGATATATAGCAAAATTATGCAAAATAAGTGCTGAAGAATTATTAATTAAGTTTAAAAAATGGGGCCTTGACTCAGTTCCAGGAGGCGGTGCAGAAATATTTCATCCAAGATCAAGACAGATTATCGCAAGAAACAAAGAAACTGCTGAAGAATGGCTTGAAATACATGAAATTACACATAAGGTTGGAATGAACAGCAATGCAACAATGCTCTATGGACACATAGAAACAAAAGAAGAAATTATTCATCATCTTGACATGCTAAGAAAGACACAAGACAAAACTAATGGATTTTTGGCGCTAATACCTTTAGCATTTCTGCCAGAAAATACAGAATTTCAAGATGAAGTTGGCCCAACAACTGGACAATATGATGCGAGGGTTTGTGCAATCAGCAGAATATATTTAGACAATTTCCCACACATAAGAATACTTTGGACATATCAAGGACCAAAAATGACACAAGTTCTTCTTCATTACGGCATTGATGATGTTGGGGGAACCAGCCTTGATGAAGAAATAGCAAAGGAAGCTGGGGGATTTTCTTCTAATGAATTCACACAAGCAAACCTAATGAGAATACTCAAAGAAAGTGGCAGAGAGCCAATACCTGTAAATTCAATTTACGGAAATGCTCCGAGTAAAGAAAAACTAATGGAACTAGCAAAAAGCTCTGAATAAAAATATTCAAACAACAGAAAACAAGATTTCTGATCTCCCAAAATCTAAAGTTATCCTCTTGTTGCTGCTTCATTTAGCAATAACTGCACTCACTTACAATGTTGCAAAAATATCTAGTGAATCTTTTGGGGGTTCAGCATTGGTCGGATTGAGAATTTCACTTACTGTTTTTATATTTTTTCTGATTGGAACTTATAAAAATGGATTTTCGATAATTCCAAAAAAACTCATGCCGAGGATGATTTTTTGTGGAATTTTAGTCGCACTAAATCAAGCATTTTTCCTAAAAGGGATGTCTCTTGGAGCACCTCCAGCACACGCATCAATTCTTTATGCCACAACTCCTGTTTTTGTCTTAATTATTTCACTCATACTAAAAGAAGAAAAAATTGTTTTTTCTCGTATTTTTGGACTTGTTTTAGCCTTTTTAGGAACATATTGGATTCTTGGCAATAGTGGGCTTTCTGCTTTTGGCAATGGTGAAAAAACTATACTCATGGGTGTAGTATGTTGGGCAATATATACATCACTGATACCTCCAATATCGAAATCTATAGGCGCAAAAGAAGCTGTTTCAAGATCCTTCCTAATTGGCTTACCTATTGCTATAGCTATATTTTTAATGGGTGAAAAACCTGACTTTTCTACAATTACACCATTTGCATGGTATGGTTTATTCCATATTGCATTCCTGACAAGCATAGTCGCTTACTCCATATGGGCAACGGCTTTACAGTTTTTAAAGCCAAGCCAAGTTGCAGTTTTCATAAACCTACAACCTCCAACAACCGCATTGGTTGCAATGGCTGTATACAAACAAATTCCACAAGAGGGTTTCTGGCTTGCTTTACCGGTAGTTCTTTTTGGAGTCTGGACAGTCCAGAGAAAATAGCTTAATTAATTTTATATTTCTCCATCATTCTGTAATAATGCATGCATTCATCTAGCAAGTTTAAAAATTTATCCGGAAACTCTTCTGTTGCTGTGGAAGGCTTGGAAAAAGAAGTTGTTTTGATTACATTGCCATACCAATGCTCCTTCCAGATTCCGTCCGAATCACGAAATCCTTTTGGCCACTTTAACATCCTGTTTGAAAATCGAATCTCCAGGAGATCGCATAATTTCCTCAACATCAATTTAGGGTTTTTCAATATATCTCCTGAGTCAATCACTATTGGAATCTTTTTACCTTGCTCCTTTGCATAATTGAATATATGGAGTTGCTGAGGCAAACCTAATAACTCAGGACTAACCTCGTCATGGATTTTCGAATAAGACAATATGACCTTTTTTGGATTTCTGATTAGAAAACAGTTATCTATGCTACTAGTCCATTTCAGGGGTTGCTTATTGACCCAATGATGTGTCATTAGCTTTTGGTACCATACATTTTTATTGTTTGGAATTACCCCTGTTAACACATCAGCCACATTGCTCCAAGACGTATCATATGAATCAATTACTTCTTGGTACATTGGATGCCTTGTTCCTGTTTCCCGTAAGAAAAAAGCATAAAAAGGCTCATCTGTAACAGTTGTATCAACCCTATTCTCAAAAGATCTCATAAGTGCAGTTGAAATATTTCGCGGTCCAGACCACATCCCAATTATTTTTTTGCCACTCATTGTCTTGGATACAGTCTGTCTATTTTTTTCTTATAAAAATCAAAAAGAGACTTTGTAACAGAACCCCTTTTGCCATCTCCTATAATATTTTTATCAATATCAACAACAGGAATAACGCCTGCAAATGTTCCAGTAACGAAAGACTCATCAGCATCATATGTTTCCTCCAGCCTAAAATTTCTCTCTAGGACATCAACACCTTCCTCCCTGCATATTTCAATAATATTCTTTCGAGTTACTCCATTTAGACAATATTCTCCTTTTGAAGTGATTACTTGATTGTTTTTGACTATAAAAAAATTCGTAGAGTTACAGGTTGAAACGTAACCATTGACATCCAGCATCAACCCTTCATCTACATTCTTCTCAATAGCCTGAAGACACCCTGCGATACAGTTGAACTTACTTAATGAGTTAATTTTTGGATCCTGATTAAAACCAGTCCCCCTTACAGTGCTTACGGAAGCTAGGCTGATTCCGTGTTTATTGATTGTTTTGTTTGCTATTTTGTATTCAGGAATGATAACGAGGCTTATTGGTCCAAGATTTGATCCAGGATGCTGATAAGGGGTTATTTTCTCTCCTCTTGAAATAATGACTCGAATATGCACTCCTGAATCCATGTTGTTTTTTTCAATAACGTCATAAATAATTTCGCTTAATTGCTCTTTTGAGTATGGAATTTTTATATTTATCTGTTTTGCCCCATCGTGAAGCCTTGCAAGATGCTCATTCAAAAAGCATAGATTTCCATTGTGCAGACGGATACCTTCCCATACTCCATCACCTAACAAAAACCCACTATCGAAAACAGAGATTTTTGCGTTAGACCTGTCATGAACCTCACCATTTATATAAATTTTTATGTTTTTATTTCGTGGATCTTCAATATAGGAATGAGTATTGTTTTGCATAGTTTTATATTAATACAACAAATCACCCTCTACCGAAAAGTGGTGATTATTTTTCTGCATAAAAAACCAATGTTCCGAGCCAGTCATTCTTTTGGCCAACTTGCCAATAATTTATATTTTTAAAACCAATATCTGATAGTAATTTTTTCCATTCCTTTATGGACAATGTATTCATAAAGACACCACATTTTTCAGGCCAATTCAAAGACGTTTTATTTTCACTATAGTGATCAATTCCAAAAATCAACTTACCATTTTCACGAAGCCACTCTTTGTGTATTTTTCCTAAAATTTTGGATACATCTCTAAAATAATAAAAAACCTCCATGGAATGAACAAAGTCATATTTTTTGTTTGGCTTCCATTCAAGCAAGTCACTGTAAAAATAATCCCCTTCAGGATCAATGTTCCTTGCCTTATCTATCATCTGCATTGCACCATCAACGCCTGAAGAGTATTTACAGGAAGAGTGTTCTTTCATCTTTCTGACAACCCAGCCATTACCACACCCAGCATCAATAAAATTGAAATCACTATTTGAATTTTTTGAAATTTTATCAATCATGAAATTTACAGATTCAGAATGATGTTCTTCCATCCCTGCATCTTTTCCAGATTCAGCCCATTTTCCAAAAAAACTTGTCGCACTCTCTTTGTCTCTGTGCAAATTAGGTTTTTTGTTTGATTTCATTTGGATTAAATTTATTTAATTTGGAAGATGATATCGTTTCTTCTTAAAAATGGCCAATCCCAGGGTGAGTTGTATTGAGCAACCATCATTTCAGAAATAACTTCAAGATTGTTTTTCTCAATGTAACGCTCCAATATTGCTCTATTCCTATTTATGCTCCATTTTGTAGCCCACCACCCAAACCTAATGGCAACAGTTTTTTCCAAATTCATTTTTCCCAAATGAACATCCTTGCTGTTTGGACTCGGCAACTCATTAGCATCATCAACATCGAGCATGAAAAAAATCATGTCATAAGAGCTGTCGTTCTCTTTTGTGATAACCGGAGCCGTCATGGCTATGCTCTCTTTTTTTTGATTACCCCCAAAAATATAATTCGCAAGAATCATGAACATCCCATTGTCTGTTTTTTTATCATCTTTCACAACTGATGTTCTCGCAATTACGTATTCGGAATACTCCCTTATCTCTATATTTCTTTCTTTCTCCAAAACTGCATATTTTGGCTCTTTGATACCGGTATCTAAACTCATTGAAAAAACCATCCCTAATAACAAAATCATTTATTCGATTCTATAGTTGAAGGATGGTTAAAGATGCGAATGGTCGCAAAAAAAATGCTCAACCTTGCTTTATAGCAGTTCCATATGCAAAAACCTCAACAGCACCTGAAGAACCGCTTTCACTATTTGGATTGGCAGCAAAGATGTTTGAGGTTTCAACACTGTACTTTAAAACCAAATTTGCTCCATTTTCCCTTGCCTGTTTTCGAATGTTGAGTTTTGCTTTACGCCTTGCTAAATGTAGCATTTTCTGGTAAACGTCAATATTCCCTCCAACCATCGTCAGTATCCAGGCAACAAACTGCTTTCCTGGATCAACAGCAAGAACAACCTGGGTTGTACACAAGGAAGAGTTGATTGCATTTAGGTTTTTTGGCATTTCTTTTGTATTCAAAATTTGAATATCAGCGTACTTTGGCTCCTCTTCCCTGAGATAAGTCAATATCCTGTTGTCATTTCTTTTTGAGAAAATCCAACAGCTAAAAATAATAACCAGAGGAAGGTATTGACCAAGAATTTTAAAAAGTATTTCCATTATCCCTATTTTTTCTGTATAACCGCAGCTGTCCCATATGCAAATAATTCAGCGGCACCTTGTGCAACACTTGAAGTTGAGAACCTTACGTTCAAAACAGCATTTCCGCCTAAGGCTTCTGCTCTCGTAGTCATTCTTTTAACCGCCTCTTGCCTGGACTCATTTAGAAGTTCTGTGTACTCTTTCATCTCCCCTCCAACCATTGACTTAAATCCTGCCATGATATCTTTACCTATATGTTTTGCCCTAACTGTAGAACCTTCAACCAAGCCTAAAACTTCTGTTACTTCATAACCTGGTATTGACTCGATATTTGAAATCTTCATAGAACACTTCCTCCTTCAATTTTTTTAATTTTTGACAACTCTTTTGCAGCCTCTCTGTCCCCAGCCTTTCTTGCTAGCTTCAGCCATTTCTCGGCATCTGAAAAAAAACCTCTTTCAAAAAATATCTTTCCTAGAAAAAACTGAGCATCAACGTCTCCATTTTCAGCAGCAAGTTCATACCAATAAATTGACTCTTCAAGATCCACGCCTACACCTTGACCAAGTTCAAACATACGACCAAGCATAAATCTTGAATCCCCATCTCCCAAAAGTCCAGAAACAAAAAACCACCAAGCTGCTTCCAGCTTGTCTTTCTTTATTCCAGACCCATTCAAAAAACACCTCGCCAATCTTCTTTGACTTTTAACATGTCCGAGACTTGCAGAATGGTAAAGAATTGAAAAGGCTTCTTTTTGCTTTTCGTCATTTTCGATAGACCTTTTCAGCAACATTGCCAATTCGTATGCTCCATCAAGACTGCCTTCTTCATAAGCTCTCCTTAACCAAACTTCGGCATCTTCAAAACTTTGGGAAAAACCCTCTCCAAATAAAAATGCTCTTCCTAATTCAACTTGGGATTTAAGACATCCGCTAGAAGCTTTTATTTTTAAAAAAAGAGCCTTTTTTCGTTTCATCTATGTCTATATTCTAGACATAGAAAAATATAATAAAACTATGAAAACAAGTCTTATCGGTTTTGGAAACAGGTATCCTTTAACCTTGGGTTTAGAAAGAAACAAAATAAATCATAATTTTGAATTTTTTATCAAATCTCCTGTTGAGATAGAAAGAGACTGGAAAGATGATAAATTTGAAACTGGCCTTCTTTCTGCAGGAGCAATAATTTCAAAGCCAGAAGCGATACCTTTAAAAAATTGGGGAATATCATCATCTGGACCAGTCATGAGCGTTGGAATATTCAGCGACAGGCCATGGAATGAATTGCCTGGATGCAGGATAAGGAATCTTTCAAGTGGAGTTACAAGCCCCCTTCTTTTAAAAATAATCTGGAAGGAAAAATTTGGTGAAAAGCCAAAACTTTTAAATGCTGAAGACCCTGGACCTTCGGAAGCTGTTCTTTGCATAGGGGACAAAGCTTTGAGATGGTATGAAAATGGCAAGTATGCATTTTTTGAAGACCTTGGCCTAATCTGGCATGAAATGACTGGAACCTCCATCCCTTATGCTTTCTGGTGCGTGAAACGTAATTCAAATGCAGAAAAATTCAAAAATGAAATTGAAAAAAAACTAATGTCTTCTTATTCTTGGGGTAAAAATAATATTGAAGAGGTAAAAAAATCAATCATTATTTCTTCAGGTGTAAGCAATCAAACAGCAGAAAAATATCTTAATTGCTACAGTGTGAAGCTAGAAAATAAAATCCTTGAAGGGTGGAATGTTTTTAGGGAGTTGGGAAGGCCAATTATCACAAAGGAAAGATACGATAGAAAACAATGAAAATAACACCTTTAATCAAAGAGGCTGTAGACGCTTTAGAAAACGAAGAAAGACTGACAAAAGAACATGGCGCGGAACTGTTTGAAAATGCACCATTGAACCTTTTGGGATTTCTGGCAAATAAAGAAAGACTGAGACACAACCCCAGCAATCTTGGGACTTTTGTTGTGGATACAGTTTTGAATTACACAAACGTATGCAATGTCCTGTGTAAATTTTGTGCTTTTTACGAACTTCCAAAATCCAAACAAGGTTATGACCTATCAATTGATCAAATACTGGCAAGGGTTCAAGAATTAGTAAATTATGGAGGAACTCAGGTTTTAATGCAAGGTGGAGTAAATCCAAGATACAGAATTCAGGATTTTAAAAACATATTTGAAAAAATAAGAAAAAAATTTCCTAGCGTTGAAATACATAGTCTTTCATCAGCTGAGATTGAATGGGTTGCAAAAAAAGAAAAAATGACATTTAACAAAGTTTTTTCAGAATTGAAAAAATCTGGATACATGTCACTTCCCGGAGCAGGCGCAGAAATTCTAGTTGACAGAGTGAGAAAAAACATATCACCCCTAAGAAGCAGCAGAGATGTTTGGCTTGATATTCACAGGTCGGCACATGAAGAAGGGGTTCCCTCTAGTTGCACAATGACTTACGGATTCGAAGAAACGATAATGGAAAAAATGGAGCATTTTGATGTTTTAAGAAAGTTGCAAGATGAGACAGGAGGTTTTACAGCATTTGTATGTTGGGGTTTTCAGCCAGGAGGAACAGAATTAACTCATTTGAAAGCTCCTGGAGGCGAAGCATATCTTCGCCATGTTGCGCTTGGAAGGTTAATGCTTGATAACATTCCACATTTACAAGCTGGCTGGGTTACAGATGGCCCTAAATTATGTCAAATGGCAATGAATTATGGTGCCGATGATTTTGGTGGAGTCGTAATTGGAGAAGAGGTTATTGCAGCAACTGGAATACATCATAAAGTTGGACCCAATGAAGCTGTGAGGTTAATCAGAGACTTGGGCAGAATCCCAGCTCAAAGAAATACTTATTACGACATACTTAGAACATTCTCTGAAGGCGTTGAATACCCTCTTCCAGAAGCAAATAAAGAATCTCCTTTTTCCATACCCGTAATTTAAAAACCCTACCCTTTTTCCTAGTTCCCTCTTTCAGACTATCTCCCTTTTCACCTTTAGGTTAATCCCCCTTCTATAGTCTCCCCCCTTTTACATGCGAAGAGCGTACGTACGCACATAATGTGCGAGACTCAAATCGAAAACTAATATTTTTCATGATGCAATACGCCATGTTCTGAAAATGAAAATGGTATAATGGCCTTTGGCTTATGGCAAAAATTGAAATTGAAGACATGTTTAATGAATCCGGAATGGACATGGGGCCTATGAAGGAAAAGGCTGAAAAATGGTTTAAGGTATTTTTTGGATGGATAGTTGCCTTCTGGATTATTTCAACAACAGTTTACCAGGTTAATCCTCAAGAAACAGGTGTTGTTAGGCAATTTGGAAAATTTTCAAGAACTGCAAATCCAGGATTGAACTTTAAATTTCCAGCACCGATTGAAACCGTCGTTCTCGTACCAACAAGAGAACAACTAAAAGAAGAGTTTGGCTTCAAAACAGTAAAGGCTGGCGTGAGAAGTCAATACAGTAATAGAGGTTTTGATGAAGTTAGGATTATGCTTACTGGCGACCTTAATGTGGCTGATGTTCAATGGGTTGTACAGTATCGAATATCTGATCCAAAAAAATATCTCTTTAATGTAAGAAATCCGTCTGAAACACTGAGAGACCTTTCAGAGGTCTCAATGAGACAGGCAATTGGGGACAGGCTTGTTGATGAAGTTTTGACAAGTGGCAGGGATGAAATACAAATGGAAGTCGAAGAGTCTCTTCAAGGTTTTATGGATCTTTATGACACTGGCATAACAATTGATTTGGTTCAGCTTCAAGATGTAAATCCACCAGAATCTGTAAAAGGTGCGTTTAATGAAGTCAATGAATCAATCCAACAAAAAGAAACCACAATAAACCAAGCAAGACAAGAATATAACCAAAAAGTTCCATTGGCAAAAGGACAAGCGGATCAGAAAATTGCAGAAGCTGAGGGTTATGCAACAAAGAGAGTTAATGAAGCTAAGGGTGATGCTTCAAGATTTGACCAGGTTAGAGAAGCTTGGGCACAAGCCAAGGAAGTTACTGAAATAAGACTATATCTAGAATCCATGGAACAATTAATCGAAAGAATTAAAAAAATAATTGTTATTGATGGAGATCTTGATGGGGTCTTGCCATTTCTAAATCTAGGAGAAGAGCAGAAATGAAAAAATCTAGCATTTTTTTATTCTTGGTAGTGATGATAGGGCTGTCAAGCCTTTATATTGTTGACGAAACAGAACAGGTTATTGTCACCCAATTTGGAGAACCTGTTGGAGAAACGGTAGAAAAACCTGGACTATATTTCAAAATTCCACTTATACAAAAAGCAAACAGATTCAGTGATCAAATTCTTGAATGGGATGGACATCCTGAACAGGTTCCAACCCTAGATAAAACTTTCATCTTCGTTGATACAACCGCAAGATGGAGAATAAGCGATCCTCTTTTATTTTTTCAATCAGTAACAGATGAAAGAGGGGCCCAATCAAGACTTGATGATGTTCTTGATTCTGTTGTAAGAAACGTAATCACCGGCTTTGACCTTATAGAAACTGTAAGATCAACTGACAGAAGCGATATAGCCACAGAAGACTTAGGTGCAGATGTTCAAGTTGCTCCAGAATTTTTAATAGAACTAAAATTAGGAAGAGACGGCTTAGAAAATCTAATTCTTGCTCAAGCAAGGCCAAGTGTTCAGCATTTTGGTATTGACCTTATAGATATAAGAATTAAGCATTTGAACTATGTTGAATCTGTCCAAAAAACGGTTTTTTCCAGAATGATTTCAGAAAGAGAAAGAATTGCTGAAAAGTTCAAATCAGAAGGAGAAGGTGAGGCAGCAAAGATCAAAGGAGACATGGAAAAAGAACTTCTTGCAATCCAGTCTGAAGCTTACAACACTGCAGAAAAAATAAAAGGTGAAGCAGATGCTCTTGCAGTACAAATCTATGCTGATGCTTATGAAAAGAATCCTGAATTTTATAGATTCTGGAAACTATTATCGATATACGAACAAATGTCAGGTGAAAACTTATCTCTCATATTGACTAACGAAGGTGCATTCTACGAATTACTTGATTCCGGAAAAGTCAAAAAAACATCAGAATAACTTAAACAGAATTCAATATTTTCTTTGAGACTATTTTTATTTTTCTTACCCCAGAAGAAGATGGACCTCTCAGGTCACCAGCATTCATTAAATCTTTTATAAAGATGTTTTGTTGGATTATTTTTCTATCTTCAAACTCCCCTATCTTCAAAAATTCCATCACGCTAGTACTTTTTAAAAGCCCTTTTTGAAACTTAGGAACAATCCAATTTTGGTCTTTCAAGACCATGACAGCCCAATTGCTTCCTTCAAGAACATTTTTCTTGTCCACAACTAAGTAATCATCCCAACCATATCTCTTTTTTAAAATTTCTTTAATCTTGACTCTTTTAAGCAATTCAAGATGTTTGACATTCAAAGAAGGTACTTTTGGAATAGCCTGTATTGAAACTAAACCAACTTTTAAAACTTGATTTGCAGGCTGTAAGGTACCTTTCCAAAGATGACCTAAATCTCCCATAGGGCATCCATGCCATCTAGCCCATCTAAGGGTCCACTCCCCCTTAAGTCCTTTAGGCGGGCTGGGGCCAGGATTTTTCGGAAGATTTAAAAATTTACAACCTGAAATAAATCTTTTTTCGTGTTCTTTTTTATTTCTTATCTCACCATCAACTATCAACATCGTTTCATAAATACCTTCTCTATCAGCCAATGACAAAAAATCAAAATTTTGATTTTTCCAACCTTCATCAACCCAGACAAAAGAATTTACCATAAAACACCCTTGCTCAAAGACCTACTTATGCATTCCACCTTATCTCTACACTCTTTCCACTCTTCTTTTGGATCGCTTCTCCATGTGATACCACTGCCAACACTATATTCCAACTTGTCTTTTAATGATGCAAATGTTCTTATTGGCAAAGATAACTTAAAATCTCCACCATAAGACCACCAGCCCATAGCTCCACAATAAACTCCCCTTGCATCTTTCTCTCTTGCGTCTAAATGGCCTATTACTGTTGACCTTGGGGCACCAGTAACGGAACCAGAAGGCAAAAGTGCCTTTATCATCTGCCATTTTTTTACAGAATCTCTCTTTTTTCCACAAATTCTCGCTACAGCTTGCTTGATTGTTGGAAACTCTTTGACTAAAGACGCATCAGAAACAGACACTGATTCAAAATCACAACATTTATAAAAATCATTTCTAACGAGGTCAACCACTATCGAAAGTTCGCTTCTTTCTTTGGGGCTTTCAAGCAAAACCTCTGCGTCACTTGTTGTGGTCCCCTTCATCGGTTCTGAAATGAACCTATCTTCACTACATGAAAGAAAAAGCTCTGGAGATCCTGAACCTATTACAAAATCTTCATATTTAAAAAATGAGCACAAATCGGTTTGGCAAAAATTTCGAAAATCCAAATAAAGATCTAAAGGATTTTGAATTTCTCCAAGCAACTTAAAAGCAAAATTTGCTTCGTACATCTCCCCATTAAGAATTTTTTTCTTTATGAGCATGATTTCTTTAGAGTATTCTTTAAAATTTAGTGTTGGTTTCATATACCCTATAGGGGTATCTTTATTTTTTTTTGATACACTTAGACATTTAAAGCGTTTTTCATCTGTAGTCCACCATCCATATTTTTTGTGAAAACACAAAAGAGAATTAGCTTCAAAAAGACAAGCATCCTTTTGCCAATCATGTTTGCTAGGATTTTTCCAATTCTCCCCAGAATTAAAACTGTAAGGTAGCCAACCAACTAGACCTCCAGAAAAAGGCATCAGGCTTTCTTGTTTTGTCTTTGATTCATTGACATCCATTACTTCCCAAGGATCGGCCTTTAAAGGCTTCTCCAAAAGAACAATGTAACTCCAACCAACTTCAGTAACATCATCAAGATAAAAAATATTGTTTCTTTTTTCTAAAGATGTAAAAACATCTACAACATCATGATTCCAATTTAGTTTTTCCAATAGATATCTCTCAAAATTTTTAAATTTCTTTCATCATCGTTACCTGATTTTCCCTTAGGGGTTTCAATTATCCCAGGTATATTTAAATTAGAACATGTTGAAAGGATGTTTTTAAAGCCCCCCAAGCCTATAAAACCCTCTCCAATATGTTCATGCCTATCCTTTCTAGTTCCTAATTCACATTTCGAATCATTCAAATGGAGACATTCAAGCTTCTCCCATCCGATTGTTTGTTCAAATGAAGATTCTATTTTTTTATATTCTTTATCATTTGAAATATCATATCCAGCTCCAAAAACATGTGCAGTATCAAGACAAACAGTTAATTTTTCAGAAGGTCCATTTTTAATAAGCCAAGCTATATGTTCAAATCTATAACCAAGATTGAACCCAGTTCCAGCCGTAAGTTCAAGGCATATATTACAGTGGCCTTTAAATTTTTTAAAAACAGAAAAAAGAGAATCCCTTATTCTCCTGAGCCCAAGTTCTTCACCATCACCCCCATGGCTTCCAGGATGCAACACCAAATTTTTTATTTTCAATAAATCACATGCTTCCAGCTCTGCAATCAGTGTTTCAATAGATTTATTAAGAACAGTTTCATTTGAACTTGCAAGATTCAATAAATATGATGAATGAGCAACGGGGTAGATTGAAAATTTTTCTGCTCCTTGACAAAACATATCTGCCTCTTCTTGGCTTATTTTAGGTAAGCGCCATTGTCGGTTAGGTTTTACAAAAATCTGAAAAGATTCACATCCAGACTCATTGGCTCTTTCAATCGCTCCAAAAACACCTCCGGCTATTGAAATATGGGCCCCAAAAGCAATACTCAATCGATTGTCCTCAAGGCAAGTTCAACCTGTTTTTTCAATTCAAGCCTTCCATCTATTTCAAAATCTAAAGGCAAACCCCTAGCCCATGTTCTTTGTTTTTTTGCTAAATGTATCGTATTTTGTTTGATTTTTTCAAAAGGATCATCAAATCTCTTTTCGGGTGAAAATTCAGCATATCCAATTGTTTTCCCAAGAATTGAACTTTCTGGGTACCTTGTCCACAAAGACCTTGCTTCAATTTCCAAACCATCTTCCATCATTTTTTTTGTTCTTAAAAAAATCCTTTTATCCAAATATTCTTTCGAGAGAGTCAAATAAAAAGTTAAAAAATCAATGCGGGATTTTTTTTGTGGAAAAAATCCTGACTCTTCAACTTCAACAGCCCTGACCAATCTGGGAAAATCTTTTTTATTGATTTTTTTAGATTTTTCAAAATTCATTTTTTTCAACAAATCATAAATATATCCGGGTTTATCTTTTTCTAAATCCAAAAGTTCTTTTCTCCTTTTTTCATTTGGGGGCAATGCCCCAAGATCCCAACCCTCTAAAAGAATACGCACATAAAAACCAGTTCCTCCAACAAGGATGGTATTCTTATTCCTTTTTTTTACATCTTTAAACACTCTTTCAAACTTTTTAAGCCACTCTCCAGCCGTTACCTGGTTATCTGGTTCAGAAAAATCAATCAGGTGGTGAGGAATATTTTGCATTTCATCTACCGAGGGCTTCGCGGTCCCTATATCCATACCTTGGTAAAAAAGACGACTATCTATATTTATTATCTCAGCATTTATTTTTTTTGCTAGAGATATAGATAATGAAGTTTTCCCAGAGGAGGTTGGTCCAAATATAAGAATATTTTTCAAATCAATCTTCTAACTTGAAAAAATGAGCCAATCCATCTCTACCAACAACTATACATGATTCATTAGATATGATTGGATCAGCATTTATTCCATTTTCAAGCTCATGCCAATAAACCAAATCACCTGTGTCCAGGTTAAAAAAACCAACACCATTCCCACTTTCAGAAGCTGTATTTCGAGAACCTAAAACTAAGTAATCACCCCAAACAACCGGAGAGGTAAATATCCCCTCACCGCTAAATTCCCATACCACCTCTCCATTTTTTCCAACTTTAATAACCGTTGAATTCAAACTTAAATAAAAAAAATCTCCTTTGTTTGCAGCAGAAGTAAACCTCAGGTCATTAGATCCAGCAAATCCAACTTTTGAAATAATCATGCCGGTATCCATCTCTATAAGAACAATCCTGCCTGAAGAATCTCCTGATTTAATAATCAGTGTATCTTCATTAAAAGCAGGTGGAGAGATAAATGAATCTTCATATTTGAGAACCCATAATTCAGATCTTTTTCCCATGTCCCATAAAACCATACTTCCACGACCTTCTTCCATGTCTGAACCATAGATTAAAACTTTATTTTCATCAATAACAACTGGATAACTATGGAATATCTGACTTTTTACACCTACAAAATCCTGTTGAAGGATTTCTCCTTTCTTGTTTGTTAAAGTCAAAAAGCCTTTATTGCTATGTGTAATTAGGTTTTCTCCCATTCTTGCTGGAGAAGAAGGTATTCCAGGAACCCTAAAAGACCACACCTTTTTTCCTTCGCTAGTAAAAGCAGCAACCTCCGGGCTAAAAACTCCCGGAAAAATTATCAACTCATCTAAATCAATCACTTTTGGATGAAGCCTCAATTTATATCCAGAATCCCAAATAATTTTCTTTTCAGGCCAATTCGAAACAGTTCCAGAAGCCCCGACAAAAACAATACCGTCACTCAGGACCAATGGGGATGTGTAAACATCTTCTTGTGAAGGTAAAACTTTAACTGAGCTTTGATAAATTGGAGAAAATCCAAATAAAAAAATACAAAAAAATAAACCGATTTTAGTCATCTTTAATTGTCAATTCAAATTTTCCATGAAGTTTAAACTCCATCGTTTCTGTGTTGATTTCAACATGTTCAGATTTAATATCATACCCCTTATCATTACTTAAAAAAATATTGGAAAAATAAATTAAATCATCTTTTGTTGATCCGTTAAAAAAATCAGCTTTTCCATTAAACGAACCTGAATCACTGTAAAACTCAAAAACAATATCCTCTTTACCTGAAAAAGAACTTTCCAATATATCAAAATTAATCAAATTTGCACTTAGTGAAAAGTTCTTATAAAAAAACTTTGGACTTCTTTTTATCTTTTCAAAAACAAAATTATTTTTTTCAATACTCAAGAGAGCCGAATCAGATTCAA
>Ga0114932_10001567_pt1 | contig 25729 bp, 30 predicted proteins | sample 2SBtaG_2_FD_87286 | JGI IMG/M metagenome (GOLD analysis project Ga0114932, IMG submission 87286) | Deep subsurface microbial communities from Kolumbo volcano to uncover new lineages of life (NeLLi) - 2SBTROV12_ACTIVE470 metaG | ecosystem: Environmental > Aquatic > Marine > Volcanic ...
TCAGCTCCAGGCTGATGGATTCGGGCTGATGGCTTAGCCGGGTCGCGTCCTGCGCCTCGCTGACCAGCACCGCCGCCCGGGTTTCCTGTTTCAGATGCCGCAGTCGCGCCTTGCGGCTGGCTATAGTGTCGTCGCTGCGCGGCACAAACCGCACAGGCCCGACCTTTGCCGTTCCCCGCGTATGTGGCAACGCATCGAGGCGAAGGTGAAGCTGCCCTGCCCCAACCGCCCAGTCCGGCAGTTTCAGCCTGATGCTTTCGCTCTGCGATGCCGCGCCAACGCGAAAGCAAATCGCTGCCGCCTCGGAATAGTCGGCATGCCGGGCGGTCGACAGGTAAAGCTTGGACTGCTCATAGCCGGGCTCGGCCGGCGAAATCTCAAGATCGAAATCGACGAATTCATCCTCGGGCGCCGGGCTATGCCGGCCCAACAGCAGGTATCGCCCGCCAAAGCCGTCGGCGTGCAGAGCCCGGCGGTCGCGCCACGTGGCCCGGGTGCGGTAAAAGGCGTGAGCGGCCGCACGCAGGGGGCCGATCCGGCGCAGCAGGTTGCGCAGCATCACGCGCCCTTCAGAAAGCGGGTAAAGTTCCACGCCCGGGCGCTGTAGGCGGTTTCCTGATGCACGATGGTGGCGTCATCCTCGTGCCACGCCTCGCGTTGCCGGGCGTAACGGATTTCCCGGAACCAGCAGGATTTGCACTGGGGCCATTCCTTGTCAGTGCCGAAATCGGCACGCAGGCTGACCATGCGGTCGCCGTTCCAGACCTCGGCAAAGCTTTCGCCGGCCAGATGCCCCACGTTTTCGGCATAGAAGTTTGCGCAGGTCACAACCTCGCCATCAGCCATGATCACGGCCGTCCGGTGAAAATACGGGCACCGGTCCAATTCAGTATCTGTTTTCATAAAAATGCCTGTTCAAAAAAACTTCGCCCAAGCCTAGGGCGAACAGGCGAACGGATCAAGCCGGTCAGGCGAACAGGTCGTGGCAAAGCTCCAGCGCCTCGACCAGTTTGTCGACCTCGTCGCGGGTGTTATACAACCCGAACGAGGCGCGGCAGGTCGCGGTCAGCCCGAGGTGGTCCATCAGCGGGCCCGCGCAATGGTGGCCCGCGCGCACCGCGACACCCTTCTTGTCAAGCACGGTCGAGATGTCGTGGGCATGGCCGGCACCGTCGAGTGTGAAGGAAAAGATCGCCCCCTTGCCCGGCGCGTTGCCCTGAAGCTGCAACCAGTTCAGCCCGGCCAGCCGCGACTGGGCATAGTCGCGCAAGCCGGCCTCGTGCCGGGCGACATTTTCCAGCCCCAGCCCGGTCAGATAGTCAATCGCCACGCCCAGCCCGATCTGCTGGACGATGCCGGGGGTTCCGGCCTCGAACTTCATGGGCGGGTCGTTCCAGGTGATCTGGTCGCGATGCACCTCGCGGATCATGTCGCCGCCACCGATGAAAGGGCGCATTTCCTCCATACGCTCGCGGCGGATGAAAATGGCGCCCGACCCGCTGGGGCCATACAGCTTGTGCCCGGTGATGGCGTAGAAATCGCACCCGATCTCGGCCACGTTGACCGGCATGTGCACCGCCGCCTGCGAGCCATCGACCAGCACCGGCACGCCCCGGTCCCGGGCGGCGCGGCAGATGGCGGCCACGTCCACGGTTGTACCCAACACGTTCGACATCTGGGTGATGGCCACCAGCCGGGTGCGTGGGCCGATGGCGTCGATCACTTTCTGCGGGTCCAGCGTGCCGTCGGCATCGGGTTCGACGTGCTGTGGCACTCGGGGCTCGACATCCGCCGCGCGCGGACGGAGGCCGCGGGCGATGCCCTCTGACGAAAGCCTCACCCGTCGCCGCTTCTGGCGCATCGCCGGGGCGGGTGCCGCGTTTCAGGGCGGATCGGCGGCGGTGGACAGCGCCACGGTCGTGGCGAGCCTGGTGCATATGCTCACGGGCAGCGCGCTCGCCGTGGGTTATGCCAGCGCGGTGCTGCGGCTCGGTTGGGTGCTGACGCAGCTGCCGGTGGGCTGGTTGGCCGAGCGCGCGCCCCGGCGGATGCCTTTCTACGTCTTCGGCGCCTATGGACGGGCATCTGCGGCGGCGGCGATCGCGGTGCTCCTGTGGTGGAATGCGGACTGGCCGCAATTCGACTGGTCGCCGGTGCCGCTGGCGTTGGGGTTTCTCGCATTATGGACCGTCTATGCCTTCGTCTCAGGCGTCGTCGGCGTGCCCTACAACGACATCGTCGGCCGTGCGATCCCGCCCGAGCGGCGCAGCCGCATGCTGGCCTGGCGTTTCTTCGGCGGCGGGCTGTTGGCGATCGCCGTGGCGGGCGTGCTGCGGCTGGCACTCGATGTCCTGCCGCCCTTGAAAGCCTATGGGCTGATATTCGCCCTCGGCGCCATTCTGATGGTCGTCTCTTCCACGCTGTTCGTCTCCGCCGGTGAGCGGCCTGCGCCGGCTCCGAAGGTCCGCGCGGCACGCATGGGTTTCGCCGAATTCATCCGCGAGGGCCTTGCCACTTTCCGCGCGGATCGGGCCTTTCGGTTCTTCGTGATCTTCCAGTGGCTGGGTTCGGCCACACTGATGGCGCTGCCCTTCTACGTTATCGCGGCGCGTGAGGGCGGTCTCGGGCTGGCGCAGGTCGGCACGTTGCTTGGCGCTCAGACCGCCGGTGCGTTGGTTTCGAACCCGCTCTGGGGCCGTGTCGGCGACGCGATGGGCAAGCTTGCGCTCCTGCGGCTCGTGGCCTGCGTTCGCCTCGTGCCGCCGGGGCTGATCCTTGCGCTGATGCCGTTGCAGGCAGGGCTTGCGGCCTACGCCGCGCTGTTCTTCATCATCGGTGCGATGATGAATGGTGTCACCATCGGCTACCTGGGGTTTCTCATGGAAATCTCGCCTGACGACCGTCGCCCGGCATATTCGGCGTGGTTCAACGCGTTGGCGGCCCCAGCGACGCTCTCGCCGCTTCTGGGGGCAGCACTCGTCGGGCTGATCGCCACTTCCGCGGTCTTTGTCGTCGCCATCGCCGCTGCCCTGCTGCAACTGGTTGTCCTGAACATCCTCGATCGGCCAGAGATACCCTGAAGCCAGAGCTTCCGGGCAGCACGAAGATCAGACCCTACTTTCCACCCACTTCTCGACAATCAACCCCGGCACGGACCCCACCACCCTCTCCGCATCCCGCGCCAGATCGAGCCGTTTGCGCAGTTTTACCTGCGGCACCAGCAGAAAAATCGGCACCGTCGCACGCCCTCGACCCGTTTTCGCGCGGGACGCAACGCCGAGCCCCCGGCTGTTGAGCCGGCCATCAGCCACCAGAAGGCTGGGGGTGCCCCTGCGATAAATGAAGCGAAGCCGCATCCCGCGCCGCCGCTCCCATTCCCCGGGCGACAAGCGCGCGCCGCCGCGCCCTTTGCCGGCGGCAGGGGTCGGGATCGCAAGATAGAACCCGTTCTTCGATCTGATCAGCACGCCCTTGTCATGGGCCGACAGGATCTCCGGGGCATTTGACCAGACAAACGCCGCCGCATCGATGCTGTCCTTGCCCTTGGGATAGGTCCGGTTTCGGATCGTGCGCGGCAGGCGGTGGCCAAGGCCCGCGGAGGTGATCTGCTGGCGCCACGCTTGTTTCAGTTCGCCGCCAGCGGCTTTCATGGCCGCAGAGACAGCATGTTCACCGGCCTTGAATTCGTCTTCGAGCATCCCGACCAGATCAGGATCAAAGTCGATCTTCAGTTTCATGTCGCCACCAACTCCAGCGTCCAGATCAGCCGCTCGCGATCCCGTTTCGGCTCGCCTTGAATGGTGAAGGTGTCAGGGCCGATGATGATGGTGTCCCCCGGTTTTGGACTGGCCATGTCACTGACCCGAACATCCACAAGCGTGGTGTCCGACAGAATCCGCGCTGCGCCAAAGCTGGTCAGTTCATCCGGCGCCTTGCGAATGACCCTCACCGGCAGAGGAACCCCACCCTGCGGGGTCCAGGTGGCATCCGCCGCCATGTTGGCGTCCTGAAAGATCGCGTCCACGGCAGCGGAAAAGGCAGACATCAGGTGCGCCGCGCGCTGCGCAGAACCTGCGGACGGGTGCAGATCGGCAGCGGGTTGCTCTCGATCTCGAGCCGCACCCATTCGTCGCGGTCCCGATCCGGGATCGAACGCGCGTAAAGCGGCAGGCCCAGCGTATTGACGGTCTCGAAGGTGTCCGCCGGGGCGTAGTAGATCTCGAACAGCCCCTCCACGCCCTCGGGATAGAACCACGCCTTGTCGACCGGCACCCCGAAGGCGGCGTTGCCCCGGTAGCGGCGAAAATTGATGCCGCCGAAGCTGACCTCGTCCGACACGCGCGACCGCAGATCGGCAGCTGCCGCCGTGTTGAGATAGGTCGCGCGCACCTCCTTATGGGCGACCAGATCGGCAAAGAAGGCCGAGCCGCATTCCGCCCGCATCTGCACAGCACCCGTGGACAGGCCACCGAGATCACTCTCGACACTTTCGATCAGCGCCTGGCAGGCCTTGCGCAGGGCCCCCGAAGCAGGCGACGCATTGGCCAGATCGAAGTTCACCTCCGCCGCCGGAGTGATGGCGAACTCGGTGAAGTAGTCGATCACCGTCGCCCCGTCCTTGGGATCGAGCACCTTGCCCTGAATGCCGTTGAGCAGGTGATATTCAAACGTCGCCTCGGCATCGGTGCGCAGCCGGCGCAGTCGGCGTGCCACTTCCGCCTGGATTTGCTGGGTCTCGCTGTCAGTGCCAAAGGCGCGAATGCCCTGAATTTCCGAGGCCCAGAGCACGTCCTGCTTCTTGAACTGGCGGCAGACAAACGCCCGCACGTCGCGGCGTTCCGGCACCTGTTGATCGTATGCCGAACCGCGTTCGGAAAACGGGATCAGCGACAGGGTGCCGTCGCGGCTCTCGATGACGACGGTGCGGCTTCGCACGCCGCGATCGGAGAACAGGCCGGAGCCCGAGAGAGTAGCGGGCTTGAACGGGATGTTCTCCAATGCCCGGGTGAGTTCGATCACCGAAAAGGCATCGGTCGCAAAAATATCCATGGTGGCCATGGGGCGGTCCTTTCAGAATAGGATGGTTCAGCGGACGAGAATGCCGACAGCGGCGAGCGCGGTGTGGGCGGCGGTGATTTCCGGCGCCGTGGGCGTACCGGTGAACACCAGATCATTGGCGTTGACGATGGCGGGACCGCGCAGCAGCACAACCGCATCCACGTCAGCAGCGGTGGCATCCACCTTGCCCCAGAGCACGGCGGCGGCGGTTTCGGTGCCATCGACGGCCGCCGGATCGTGGGCGGCGTATTTGCCCGTCGCGGTGATTTTGCCGAGCACTGTGCCGGGTTCCAGAACCGGGTATGTGCCGCCGGTAGCGATGGTGATGACCTCGCGGGTGTAATCGCGAAAGGCCTCCCAGACGAGGAATCCGCCGGGATGGGTGGTCTCGGTGAGCGTGGTCATGGGTGTTTATCCTTTGCGCTTGAAGGTGCGAGCGATCACGTCGCCCCAGGGTTTGGCCTGAGGCGTTGGGCCCGGTTGCGGGTGGGTGGAGGAGATGTCGGGGTCATCTGCCGCGCGGGCGTCGATCAGGGCCTTGCGGATATCCGCGAGGGAGGCCTCGGCGGACAGAAAGCCCGCTGCCATTTGCGGTTGTCCTGCCAAGCGGCAGAGATCGACGACGGTTCTGGCGTAGGCCATGGTCTCGTGGCGGATCGCAGCGGGATCAGGTGCAGGATCAGGTTTTGCGACCGGGGCAGCTTTGGGTTTGGGGTCTGCGACAAGATCAACGCTGGCGTTGGCCTTGGCTACGGGTGACAGTTTCGGTTCGGGTTCCGGTTCGACCACGTCGGTTTTTTCTGCCGCCTTCACTGCCCTCACGATTTCCGGCGGTGCATTGCGGAACCGGCTCACATCAAAGCTGGCGGCCATTTTGACCGGCTCGGCCATGGTATCGGCAAAGCCCATCTCCAGCGCCTCGGCGGCATCCAGCCAGGTTTCCTTGGCCATCAGTTTCGCGATGTCCTTTTCCGCCTTGCCGGATTTTGCGGCATAGCCGCGCAGCAGGCTGGCACCAATCTTGTCGAGCGCATCGGCCATGGCGCGCATATCAGCCGCCGTGCCCATCACCATGCCGGACGGGTCATGGATCATCAGAAAGGCATTTTCCGGCATGATGATTTCATCGCCGGCCATGGCAATATAGGACGCGGCCGAGGCGGCGATGCCGTCGATGGTCACGGTTACAGTACCCGTATGGCGTTGAAGGGCGTTGTAGATCGCCACCGCATCAAAGACCGAACCACCCGGACTGTTGAGCCTGAGCGTTAGCGGAGCCTTGTCGGGCAACTTGCCGAGATCAGCCAGAAACGCCTTGGCCGACACGCCGTAAGCGCCAATTCCATCATAGATCGAGATTTCCGCGCCCGCATCAAGAGCGCAGATTGAATACCAGTTGTTCATGGGTTCATCCTTGTGGATTGGATAGTTTGGCCGTTTGCTTGCCCGATTTCTGGGGATCAGCCTGCTTTTGCGGAGTGGCCCGCGCCCCCTGGGTCTCGCCGGGGCTGGTGGAATAGGTCAGGCCAAGTCCTGCGGCCCGCTCTGCATCCGCGGCATTCTCGCGGTCGATTTCTTCGATATCGTAACCGGTGGCCTCGACGGCTTTGCGCCGCGACATCAGCCCAGCGTTGATCCCGAGCAATTGCGCCTGAATGTCTTTGAGCGGATCGACCCAATCCCAACGCGGCGGGATCCAGTGCACCGGTTCCGTCTTGGCCATATCAGGCAGGTCGAGTGCACCGGACAGGGCCGCCGCCTCCAGCCAGCGCGTCCAGACAGGGCGGCAGAACTGATGCGCCATCACCCCGTGCTGCAACTGCCCGATCCGGCGGCGGAACTCGACCAGCTCGGCGCGCAGGCTGGAATAATTGGCCTGGCGCACATCGCCGGTCACCAGATGATACGGCAGACCCAAGGACGCCGAGATCGCCAGCAGGGTGCGATACTGAAACGCCTCATAACCGCCGCCCACGTCGGCGGGGCTGGAGAACTTGATATCTTCGCCGGGCAGCAGAACCTGCAGGGTGCCGGGCTCGAGGCTGGCGATGCCAATGCCGGTGCCTTCGTCCTCGATCTCGCCCATCATTGGATCTTCGGGCGCGTTTTTGGTGACAAAGCCCGCGAACATGGCAGCGGTTTTCTTGCGGTCGAGTTCGGCGTCATCGTATTGATCGAGCAGAAACAGCCGCACCATCGCCGGGGCCACATGTGGCAGCCCCCTGATTTGCCCCGCGTCGATCGGGCGGTAGATGTGGAGCACATCCTCGGCCGGCACGCGGCTGGTTTCCGGAATTACGTCCCCCCGGTCCGTGCTGTCACCGGGATGGCGGCGGCGGAAGTGATAGGCGACGCGGCGTCCGATCAGATCGAACTCGATGCCGCAGCGGATCGGGTTGCCGTTTGGCGCTGTCTCGGTTTTCTCGAACGGCAGCATTTCCGATTGCAGCAGCTGCAACTGCATCGGCACCAGCAAGCCGTCCTCAGAACGCCTTGGCCGGATGCGCACGAAGCATTCGCCCGCCACAAACATCTCACGGGCAATCATCGCCTGCAGCCCATAAAAATCCGTCAGCCCGTCAGCGTCCGCCTGATTGGTCCAGGCCAGCCACAGGCGTTGGACCCGATCGCGAAGCTCCCCGTCCTCGATCAGCGACGAGGGTTTGATCCCGTCGCCAACCAGATTGGCGGCATAAGCCTCGCAGGCATTGGCGGCGTAGCCGTTGGTGACCACCAGTTCCCGCGACCGCGCCAACAGACGCGGCCCTCCCGAGGCCACCAGCGAGTTGATGTTTTCCAAGGGTGGCTGCCAGCCCCGCAGACGGCGGCGTGACATCGCCCCTTCGAGACGGGCGCGCACAGAGGACGGGTCGCCAGTGGAGTGGCGGCGAAAGGCGTTGAACAATCCCATCCGTCAGAGGCCTTTGGTGGTGGTCACGCGGACCTGACGAATGACAGACCGGCCCTCGAGCGCGGCGAACTCCCGGTCCAGCACATCGATGGCGCGGTCGATTTCGGCGAGGCTGCGGTATTCCACCGTCTTGCCGTCATAGCTGACCCGGGCCACGCCGCTGGCGCGCGAGGCCGCCAGTGCCTCGCGGCGGGTTTGCAGTTCTGCCAGAGTGGCCATGCTGTTTCTCGATGCCTGTCATTGACATATAGGTCGCTGACACCTATCTAATGTCATGACCATTGTAACCGTTGTCGAAATGCCAGAATTCCAGCGTCGTGCCCGCGCAATCATGAGTAATGGCGAGCGTATGGAACTGATCGATTTTGTCGCCCGCAACCCGATGAGCGGCGTTTCCATCGGCGGTGGTGTGCGCAAATTCCGTTTTGCGCGCACGGGCAGCGGTAAAAGTGGCGGTTACCGGGTGATCCATGTCTTCAGCCCCGAGGACGGCACACCGGTCATATTGATCACGGTCTTCGCAAAGAACGAGAAGGCCAACCTGAGCAAGGCTGAAACCGAGGCCGTAAAAACCCTGGGCAAGGCCCTGACAGAAACCTACAGGAGCAAGCGATGAGCGACGCCTTCAACAGCATCGAACAAGGTCTGAAAGAGGCTCTTGCCCACGCCAGGGGCAAAGGTCCGGCCACCATACACGAGATCGATATTCCGGAGCCCGATGTTCAACTCATTCGCGCCAGCACCGGCCTTTCGCAGGCCGAGTTTGCGCGCAGTATCGGCGTGAAAAAGGGCACGCTCCTCAACTGGGAATACCGCCGTCGCCGCCCTGACGGCCCGGCGCGCGTCCTGCTGGCCATGATCGCCAAGGATCCTGAAATTGTTCAACGCACACTCCAAGGTTGACGCTCTAACTCATATAATTTGAGCGCACGGATCTGCGCTGACGCGTAGACAAGGCCGAGCGGCTTGACTTGGCTGGCACTGGCGCATCCTGTTCCGGCACCGCGACCTGGCGCTCCAACTCATCCCATTGTTTGTCCGACCAGCGATCCGCCCCGAGGATCCACGCCGCCGCGCGGGCATAGACCCGGCAATCGAGCGCCTCGTTGCGTTCCCTGAGTTTCTGCCACTCCAGCCGCGCGAACCCACGCTTGTTGCGCACCGTCACCAGTTGCTCGGCGACCAGCTGTTTCAGCCATTCAGAATCAATCCAGCCCGGCAGGTGCAATGTTCCCGGCGGGAACAATGCTCCAACTGCCATTTCCTCGGGCGTCGGCCGTTCAAGGCGCAAGAACCGGTAGGTCTCGGATTTGAAGGTCGACACTGCCACCGTCCAGAGCCGCGCGCCCCGGCGCAGGCGTTTGCCGGCGATGGTTGCATCCACGAAGGTCGGCCCCGACACCGGGCTGGCGCGGTTGAACCCCTCGACACCCTTTACCGGAGCGACCTGGCCGAACCCGACCTTGCGGGCCCAGCCATACACGGCGGGGGTTTCATAGCCGGTGTCAACGGCAAGCCGCGCGATGGTCATAGATGTGCCATTGGCATGTTGCCATGTTCGTCCCAGAAGCTCTGTGAGGCCACTCCAGCAAGCCTCCGATCCCGGGCCGCCCTCGATCACGATATGGTCGATCAGCCAGCTTTCCAGCCCGCGTCCCCAGGCCCAGACGTCGACCTCGATCCGGTCTTTTTGAACATCGGCCCCGGCGGTCAGGAACAAGGCTTTCGCGGGAACTGTGCCAGCACTCCAGTCTTCCTTGCGGTCCAACAGCCGCTGCCAGTCGGGCGCTTCGCCAGACTCGACCCATGTCTCGCCAAGCGATGTGTTGACGAAAGTCTTCATTGCCTCGTCACCACCAGCGCGTGCCGAGAGGAACGCTTTCACCATCGCTTCAAGCCGCACCCAGGGCGAGTAAATCTCGTTGAGATGGAACCCGGCAATACCGGCGAAGGGCGCGTTCGCTTGCCAACGCCCCTGTCTGACCGCTGCCCAGCGGGTTTCGTCACGCCATGCGGCATCACAGTCGATACAATGATACCGGGCTGTTTCGGGACGATGCGCGCCACCCGCCGACTTGTCCCATTTGACCTGGCTCCAGACCAGCACCTGCTCGGCCCCGCAGTCCGGGCAAGGCACCCAGTATTGGCGCTGGTCACTTTCTTCATACGCCGTTTCGATCCGGCTTGCCCCCTTGTTCGTGGGCGTCGACACCAGCACGATCTTGCGGTTCCAGAACGTCACGGTTCGTTTCTTCGCGAGGTTCACCGGATCCCCCTCGGCACCGGCGCTGAACGGATAGCGATCGACCTCGTCGCACATCAGCAGCCGGATCGGGCGGCTTGCCAGCCCCGAAGGCGCGTTTGCCCCGACAATCGTCAGATGCCCGCCCGGAAACCGCTTGTGCAGGATCTTGTTGTTGCCATCGCGCGATTTGGGATCGGCGATCTTGCCAGTCAGGCAGGGCGTATCGCGCGCCATCGGTGAAAACCGGTCCTTCGACCAGGTCTCGGCGTCCCGCTCGGTCGGCATCACCACCATGATCGGCGCCGGGTCCTGATCGATGTGATAGCCGACGGCACAGAGTTGTGTTTCGGTCTTGCCCGTCTGGGCAGATGACATGACAACCACCATTTCGACATTGGCATCCGAGATCGCGTCCATGATCCCGCGCTGATATTCGGCGCGTGAGGTGCGCCACTGCCCCGGTTCGGCGCTGGCTTCAGAACTCAGCCGACGGTTCTGGTCTGCCCAGTCACTGATCGTCAGCTCCGGCGGTGGCCGCAGGGTCTGGAGCGCCGTCTTCACCGTCCGGCGCAGGATCGGTGAGCCCGATATCGTCAGGATCGGTGCCTGTTTTGTCGTCTGGGTCCGATTGCACATCGCTGTTGGCCAAATCCTCAAGAACGTCCCGCAATGTCCCGCGCAGCAGGTCCCGTGTTCCGGCCAGGTTGCCCGTTTCATAGACCAACGGGGCCAGCCGATCCGGCAGCGACAGCAACCGGGTGCGCAACAACGCCAAAACCGCAATCCAGGCGGCCTCGGCGTCGTCCGCGGCAATCAGCGAACCGCGCCGCTGGTTCGCTTCCATTTCCGCAAGATCAGCCCGGGCCCGGATGAACCGGGCACGTTCCACAGCATAATCCGGTGCCCCGGCCTGGGCGCTCATTGCCTGATCGCGCAGGTAGCGCACATAGCCCCTAACCGAGCCGATCAGGTCATATTGCCCCCGCGTTGCTTTCGGGATCACTCCTTCGCGGCTCAGCTGCTGCACCCGGCGTTCGGACAGGTCCAGAAGCTTTGCGATTACCGCGAGGGGCTGTGTGGCGGCGGCCATTTACCAATCCTCTCGGGTCTATCAACGCAATGATATTGCTGCGTCTTTACTGGATAGCCACCCCGATCAGAGCGATGCTGATTGCACCGAACGATGCAATCAAGGACGAAAAGCATGCCCACACTCAGTGAAACTCAGACTCTCATTCTTTCGCGCGCCTCTCAGCAGGCCGACCGCATTGCCTTGCCGCTGCCCGACCGCCTGCGTGGCGGGGCCGCCAACAAGGTGATCGTGCCCTTGATCGCACGCGGCCTGCTGGATGAGGTCGAAGCCGACCTGCGTAAAAATGAGCCCACATGGCGCAAGACCGGCGACGGCCACGGTACCACGCTGGTCATTACCAACGCGGGGCTCGAGGCCATTGGCGTCAAACCCGACATGCCGAAGGCCGATCCAAATCGGCCAAAGCCGAAAACCCGCGCAGGCACGAAACAGGCCCGGCTGATCGAGATGCTAAACGCCTCCGACGGGGCGACCATCTCCGAGATCGTGACCGCGCTCGACTGGCAATCACACAGCGTGCGCGGGGCGATGTCGGGGGTGCTGAAGAAACGCCTCGGCCTGACCATTACCTCCGAAAAGGCGGAGCAAAGGGGGCGCGTTTATCGCATCGTTTACTGATTGCGATCGACCCATCCATCTTCCCGCCGTTCCGCTGGAGCGGCGGTTTCTCGTTCCGAGCGCCGTGCCCTGATCGCTTCGAAAACCCGCCGCAGCGCGAACGATCTCGCCAGGCTGACAAGGCTGAAAATCCCGCCCATCTTCATGTTCTGCACCAGCGTGGTATGCAACCCGAAGACCGGGAAGATCAGGATCTGCGTTGCGACGGCAACGCCGTAGCCCACCGCGATATTGGCGACGGCCTCGACCAGCGACATAGCCCGGCTCTGCTTCATGCAGCTTCACGTCCGGATTTGATCTCGTCAAAAGCGCGTCCGTCGCTGTCCAATACGGCCGGCTTCCCGGTGAATTGCTGCCAGCGCTGTACCGCCACATCGACATAAGCCGGGTTCAGCTCGATCCCGAGACAGACCCGCCCAGTGGATTCCGCCGCGATCAACGTGGTGCCCGATCCCATGAACGGCTCATAGATCGCCTGACCCGGGCTGGAATTATTCAGAATCGGACGGCGCATGCATTCCACCGGCTTCTGCGTGCCGTGCACGGTTTCGGCGTCCTGATCCTTGTTGGCAATCTGCCACAGCGTCGTTTGCTTGCGATCTCCGGCCCAATGGCCCTTGCCGGTTTTCTTCACGGCATAAAGGCAGGGTTCATGCTGCCAATGGTAATCGCCCCGGCTCAGAACTAGCCGGTCCTTGGCCCAGATGATCTGCGATCTGATCTTGAACCCCGAAACTTCGAGGCTTTCAGCGACCTCCCCAGCGTGGAGCGCGCCATGCCAGACATAGGCCACATCACCCGGAAACAGCGCCCAGGCCTCGCGCCAGTCAGCGCGGTCGTCATTCAGCACCTTGCCGGTGCGTTTGGTCTTCGCCGCGCCGGTCTGGTTGCGCCACGACGGATCGTATTCCACACCGTAGGGAGGATCGCTGACAAGCAACAACGGTTTGATGCCATCCAGCACCCGCTCGACATCGGTCGCCACCGTGCTGTCGCCGCAAAGCAGTCGATGGTTTCCCAGCACCCAGAGGTCGCCCGGACGGCTGACCGGATCCTCCGGCGTCTCGGGAATGTCATCCTCGCCCTCCTGCGCGCCGTCGCCGTCAGCAAGCCCGTTCAGCAGGTTGTTCAATTCCTCGTCGGTAAAACCGGTCAGGTCGAGATCGAAGTCCGCCGCCTGCAAATCACCCAGTTCCAGCCCGAGCAGCTCATTGTCCCATTCGGCATTCTCACCCGAACGGTTGTCCATGATCCGAAAGGCCCGCGCCTGGGCCTCGGTCAGCCCTTTCGCCACGTGCACCGGTGCCGTTTCCAGCCCCAGTTGCTGCGCGGCCGCCAACCGGGTGTGTCCGGCCAGCACGATCATCGCCTCATCCACCACGATGGGTTGACGCCAGCCGAACTCCCCGATCGAGGCGGCAACCGTGGCAACGGCTTTCTCGTTGCGCCGAGGGTTGCGCGCATAGGGAATGATCTGCCCGAGGGGCAGGTCGATCACGTCCATCGGATTATCCTTGAAAAGCTGTGCCGAAACGAAACGGGTCAGCGCGCGAAACGAAATGGGTCAGAGGGGCCATTTCGTTTCAGAGGGGTTTTACGGACCCTCAGGCCCTTGTTTCATTGGGGTTTTGGTCAAAACGAAACGAAACGGGTGTTTTTTGAAACGTCACTGGGAAAGCCTCGCGCCTCGCCCCCCCGTATACGTTTACAGCGGGAAGGGACCCGTTCAATATCAATGGGTTATGAGTCGATGCCAATGTTCTGTGCTTTGCGTTCTGTCTTGAAACCGTTCATCATCCCTACGTATTTATCGAACTTACCACCCATATACCGGCGAGACCCGAAATCTGTCTGGCAGAAAACAATCTTTTTTCATTTTTTCTCAGATTGATCCGTTATCGGACCGGGCAAGCTCGATCACACGCTGCATCGAGAGCTTTGAGGATACCTGTCTCCTGTTCAAATGATGGGCAATCAGGCAAAGCCCATAGATCCAATGCTGGTGGGCCGACGCCCGCGCGAGGCCGACCGTCCAGCAGATGGTTTTCCAGCGCGCGCCCTGGGCTTTCATCCAGACAATCTTGCCGTCATCTGGTTCGAGGCACGCGGTCCAGGTCAGGGTTTCCTCCATCCGGCTTATGGCTTCAGGCGATGGCAGTACCCGCATCGGCGTGGGTTCCTGCCCCACCTTGTCGGCAAAGCTGTGGAAGTATTCTGGCCACGCGTTGAAATACCCGGTGAGCCTGGGCTCGGGCAGGCGTTTGAGCACGAAGGCGGACTCGGACAGGCGCGCCTCCACGAGACTTGGGGTCCATTTCGTCATCGCGCGTCCTCCCCATCCCGTGGGCGTTTGCCGTAGAGTTTTTCACCAAGCTGGCGGACCAGTTCCCGCTCCGGCCAAGTGAGGCGTTGATCATCGAGCGAGACAGCGAGCATGCCCTGTTCATTCCAGCCATCGCGTTTGACCTGATCGGGATTGCGCCGGCTGCCACCAAACCCACGAGGGGTAAAGCTCATGCCCTTCATGGCGACACCTCCGGCAGCAGGGCCGCGTATCCGATGACGTCGGTGACCCCATCGCGATAGGTGGGGTCATGGTTGAGGCGGGCGAGTTTCAGATCGATCATGCAAAGCACGACCTCGGCGGGGGTGATGGGCCGATCCAGCGTCAACGACCAGCGCGCGGCAATCGCGGCCATGGCTTCCATCGGCGGTCCGTAGGCAGTGCGGCGGTCGTCAAGCACCCCGGCCGTATGCTCAAGAACATTGCGGGCACTCATTTGAGACCCCCTTTGGTTTCAATGGCCCAAAGCAGGATCGCGATGGCGTCGGCCTCGTTGTCGTCCTTGGGGGAAAAGCCACGTGCACGCGCCGCCTCGATCATCATGGTTTTGCTCGCATTGCCCTTGCCGGTTGCCGATTTCTTGATCGTGCCAACGGGGACGCCCTGATAAGGCACGCCCCGCATTTCGGCCCAAGCAGTCAGGACCGCCATCAGCCCGCCATAAACGTGCGAGGCATCGACTCCTTTGTGGTTTCTGACTTCTTCGTAAAAGATTGCTTCGATCGGTCCTGCGAGCCGGTCCATTTCACTCAGCCAGTTCGTGAAGCGCAAATACCGCATGCCGCCACCGTCAAAGCGGCTGGGTTTGAACGATACCGTTCCGCTGGTGATCAGGCCGTCGTAGCCGCGCAGGGCCCAGCCGGTCGTTGTGCCGAGGTCAAGAGCCAGAACCGCCTTGGCGCGGATTTCTGTCTGAATTGGGTCTTCGGGGTTTAGCCGGGCGCTTGCCCCCGGCGCTACGACCCCTTGTGGTTTCAGGGATATTCCGCAGAAACCTCTGCGCGTATTTGTATTGTGGCGCGCAAAGCCTCTGTCACGCAAAGCTTCAGAAAACCGTTTGATTGAGCCAATGAAACACTCGTGCACCTTTGCCCAGTTTTTCCAATCGGCAAAAAGTTCCGAGGTTCCGGATGTCTGGTTCACATCCACCAGGCATTGGGATTCCATCCAATTGTTGACTGCATCATGATAATCGGATTGGGGTGCGACGGGTGCGACGGGTCTCGTCTTATCAGACGTATAGGCGCGCGTATGCGCGCGCGTAACGCCTATATAGGGACTACCTGTCGAACCCGTCGCAACCATTGATTTCATGGGCATTTTATTTCTCCTCAAATAGGTCATTATTGCTGTCATTTATGGTCAGCCCCCGATATCCACGGGCTTTCCGGGTGTTCATTTTTTCAAACCCGCGGTTGCCGAGGTTTTCAGAAAACCGCTTCATGGATCCGGGGTATTCGCCGTTGGCCTCGGCCCATGATTTCCAGCTGGCAAAAAGCGCGCTCGAGCCCGACCACGCGGCAGGAGCTTTTTCGCAAGCCTCCTCAAGCCAGCGGCCCATGGCGTCTTCGGCCTCGAAATAATCCTCGGTGGCTGCCATCACGGCCGCAGGGGGGCAAAGGCCCTCTCGCTGCCACGCGAGACAGCCTTCAAGCGCCCAGGCGAGGATGCCGTCCTTCTCGGTCAGCAGACGTTCCTGAAGCCGCTGGTCGCGTTTTGCCGGTGGGATGGTGATCGTGAACGGCACCATGTGGAGGCGCCGGCGCATGGCCTCGTCCACATTGCGGATCGAGGGCTTGTGGTTGCCGACGATCAGCAATTTGAACTGCGGGATGAACTCGAAGAAATCCTGACGCATGAACCGCGCGGTGATCTTGTCGCCCCCGGTCAGCGCCTTAAGCTTGCTTTCGGCCCAGCGACTGCCCTGTTCGGTCTCGATCGAGGTGACGATGCGGGCGCCCCGCAGCCCCGCCATGTCGGTCGGGTGCCGATCCCCATGGGTTGCCATGAACATATCCATGGCCGCGACGGTGGCGTAGTCGCCCATGATCGCGGTCAGCGTATTGGCAAACACCGACTTGCCGTTGGCACCGGTTCCGTAGAGGAAAAACAGCGCGTGCTCGGTGGTAACACCGCTCAGGCAATAGCCCGCCATGCGCTGAAGATAGGATTGCAGCTCGGCATCGCCGCCGGTGACCGTACGCAGGAACTCGAGCCACACCGGGCACTCGCCCGCGACGGAAGCGCCCGCTGTCTTGGTCATGAATTGAAGCGGCTCATGGGCGCTGACAGCCCCGCTCCTGAGATCGATGACGCCATTGGGGGTGTTGATCAGCCAGGGATCGCGATCCCAGATGTCGGTCGTGCTGGCCAGACGTCGGTCGCTGCGCGCAAGGCGCTCGACGGCGGAGACGGTTGAGGCAGACGAAAGCTTGGTTCTGATCTTGGCGGATATGGCGCGTGTGGCGGTTTCACGACAGATCTGACGTGACAGATCAAACGCTTGTAACGTGTTTTCGCGGGTCCAGACGATGCCTGTCCATTTGAACCACTGCCCCCAACCGGCAACGAAACGCCAGCTTTCGCCGTGGCGAGTGGCAAAGGTGGCTGCCAACGCGTCTTCGCTATAACGCACTGGCGCGGAGCCGCCTTGATCTCCGGGACCATTGCCGTTGCCTTTGGCGTCATCAGTTTCCTCGGCCGTGCCCGGGTCACCGTTTCGCTCGGCATCGCGCTTCCAGAGACGTTCTGCCTCCTGGCGAAGGCGGCCGTCAGGCCAGGGCGGCTCAATGCGCGCGGCGTTATAGGCAACGATCTCGTCCCAGGCCTCACCAGGGGTGACATGGCCCTCGCGACAACGGCGGATCCAGTAGCCGATGATGCGGGAGAGCGCGTCAAAGCGTGTGGTGCCATCGGCCCCGCCCTCGCGCACCTTGCGCCCGAAGAGTTCCGGCACGCTGCCTTTGGTGCTGGAGGCATCGTTAAAATCAAGATCCGAGGCCGCCTCGCCCTCAAGCGGCGGCATGGCAATCACCGCTTCGATCAGATCGCCGATGTCATAGTCACGTGCTTCATGATGCAGGATATCGACCAGCCGTCGCACGCCGGATTTGGCATGGATGGAGCCCGCCACCCGGATCGGCTGATGGGCCGAGCGAAACGCCGGATCACCGCCGGCTTTCGTTGCGATCGTGTGGCGCGCGCGACAAACGCGGGCGATGTCGTCGCCTGTCGCCGGTTCCGTCAGGCGCCAGTAGAGGTGGCGCTTGCGCTGGCCTTCGGGCGTGACACCACCCGAGGCCACTTCGAGCGTGGGTGTCCCGAGATGGCGCGCCAGATGTTCGCTTTTGGCCGCAATATCCCCGTGATCAAGATCAACGAGAACGACCTGCGTCTCGATGATATGTTCGGCGCGCGCTTCGCCGGCTTTGGCAACCGTGCCCGGAATGACAAAGAGCGCCATTCCAGAATTCCGCGCCCAATCGGCCTGCAGGACCAGCTTGTCCACGAGATCGCTGCCGGTTTTTAGAAACGGGGTATGGGGCGGCGCATCGAGCGCGCCTTTCTCCGCCAGAGCGCGCACCGGAACCAGATATTCGCAATAGCCAAACACCACATCGGCGAAGGTTGTTATCATCTCACGGTTGATTGCTGTCGCGATATCACCCTGATTGACATCGGTCGGGCTCGTCATCCCCAGCACCTCGCGCGCCAGTCGCAAAACCGGCATTGGAAATGCTCGGGATCGATGGTGTGGCGCCCCAGAAGCTCACCGGCATCGCAGGCTTTCAGAATGGTGACCGCCTTGTCGCTGGCCGCTTGCGCGCGCGCTGCATCAAACGGCACCAGTTCGTGCCAGATTTCACAGGTATCCTTGTTGATCGCGGTAAAAAGCGCCGGCGCTTCCGCGAGGCCAAGATAGGCCTGATAGAGCGCGATCTGGGTGGCATAGATCGACTTTGATTTGACAACTCCGCGCTTGACGATGTCGCGCCAGTTCCTGGCGTTCGCCGATTTGCATTCCCAGAGGGCTGGCACCGCCATGCCGTTGGGGGTGGCCACCACGACACCGTCGGCATGTCCTTTGATGCGCCCGCCTGCTGCGGAAAACCCGAACTGGCCGCCTTCTCGGCTGCGGGTTCTCAGGTCAAACCCGGCTTTGCGAAGCCAATCGATAGCAAGGTCTTCGAGCACATGGCCAAGCGCGAATATCCGCAAGGTTTGCCCGTTAAACCCGGCCCCATCATCCTTTTTTACATGGAGATACTCGTATTGCAGGCGGCGTTGTCTCGCGTCCCCCAGACGGCTGCCACCGAGATAGTCTCGTGGCACATGGCGCGCGTTTTCGGCAACAAGGGCGGTATCAATGTAGCCGTTGACACCGTCAGCGAATGTCGGAGGCGTTTCCCGGTGATTGAAATCAAGCAGGTCAGCCATCAGAACGGCACCTCCGACTCTGTTCGGGGTGCGCTTGTGCCCATGGACTCGAGATAACCGTCGACCGCCGCCTCGGCGAGCTTTGCCGCCTGCTGTGCATCGAGGTCGGTGAAGCGCGTCTCCCAGCCTGTTTCCGCCATGAGGGCGGCCATGAATTTGAGAGCGTTTCGGAGCGCTGCGCGTTCGCGCGAATCGGGATCAATCACGCGCGCCCCTCTGCGGTCTTTTGGATCCGAAAGGCCGGATTATGGTGGCTCGCGCGCAGGGCGCGCAGGCATGGTCTCGTTGGTTTCGTCATGAAATCTTGCTCCGGTTTCCCTCTCACATACCGGCGTGAGCGGAAAACTGTCGGGCAGGAACTTTCCCAGAACAAGCGCTCTGGAAAACGCGTTGAAAACCGCGTACGAAAACAACCCTGACGAAACTTATGGAGCAGACCCGAATGAGTGCATTCAATCCCCGCATTTTCACCAACCCCGGTCGCCTGAAAGAGATTGCCCCCCAAAGGCTGAAAGCGTTCCTCACCCCGTGGCGGGATTATTTTACGGAGCGTGGCCTTGATCTTTCAGCCGCACCAATTACCGATCTGCCGTTTGAGGACATCGCCCATATCCTGTTGAACCCGGATGAATCGGTGCCCGAGAAAATGGTGGACGCGCTTTATTATGTGCACGAAACCGCCAACAACGAGGACATGGAAGAACTGCTCGAGCGCGCCGAGCATGCAGGGCTCGAGCTCGATGCTGATCCCGAGGTGACAGTCGCCGATGTCGCGGTCCAGATATGGCTGATAAAGCCCGATCTGCTTCAGCGTCACCACGCCGAGACCGTGGCGTTCAAGCGCACCAATTTCATGTATTTCTCCGGATCAGCGGCAAAGAAAACCGCCGGCTCACTCCCCGACATTTCCGAGACTGCCTTCAAGGCCATGCAGGAGCACATGGATGGTTGGTTCGAAAAAAAGCGCCGTGGACACGATTGCCGTATCTTCGCATTTCCACGTGGCAAGAAAGTCTGGCTGCTGGTTCGCCACGGAATGCCGATGCGCCGCGAGGGCAAGCATCAGGACAACGGCGAAAGCGGCATCGCTTTTTATCGGCCACAACAGCATGACGTGCTGATCTATGACAGCGAGACCGACGAAATCGGCGTCAATGCCGGCACCAAGGGAGAGCGGGAACTTTATCTCGAGACCTTCGGTGACGTGCCGTTCGGGTCCGGGACGTATTTCGAGACATCCGTGCGTTATACGCTTGAACCCTTGCGCGACTCCGGGCCGAATTCCATGGCATGCGACGACATCGAAGGCATCAAGGGAGTTCGCCTCGTCGAGTTTGGCCGTTTCTGGCCTGGCGCCATCCCGGAGCGGGAAATCCGCAAGGGTGATGACCTGTTCAAGGCTTACGCCGAAAACTGGAGATCGCGTCTGGGAATTGGGTCTTTCACCCATGCCACGTTCAAGTTTGCCTTTGAGGGGACCAAGCGCGAACGCTCGGTCACGATCCGTCCCGCCAATGTCGCACGCTATGAACGGGAATCCGACGAGGCCATGATCGAAGAATGGCTGAAGGCGCGCGGGTTCTGGAACATCCCGGCGGAGGACGCGGACGATGCTGATTTCGAAGTTCTGGAAAGCGCTTGATGCACTGAGTGATGCCGGGGCCTCACGCCACTATTGGGCGCGCTGCCTCGGGGATGAATGGAAAGCTGCTGGCCGGTTCTTGGGGCCGACTGGCAATCTTGCAATGTCCATCGACTGCCCGTCGCCGGGCGGGGATGATTGCCCGCGCCGGGTTGTTTGCCATGCGGACGGAACCATACGGGCCATCTGCGGTGAGCGGCCAAAAATGTGTGCGGATCTGGATCTGGTCAAGGAGGACATCGCGATCCTTGAACTTGACCGGCGCAAGCTCGGTGTGTCACTGGCAGCGGCATTGTCATTGACCCCGCCCACCAGAACACCGGCTCTGGCTCCTGTCGTGCGGATCGGCGCGCGCGACATCGTGGCAGGCTCCGGCATACCGGTTTTTCTGACCATTCCCGGCGCCAGGCCTGATTTGCGGCGCGCGGATTTCAGCGAGGTTCTGGCGCTGACAGCCCCCGTTCTCGTTCTGACACCCGGAACGGCGTCATTGCCCGAGGAAACGGCAGACCTGCTCGACCAGCACGGCGTGACCACATTGGCATTGGATGATCTGGTGAATGCAACCGCGCCCGGAAAGCTGGCCCTGACGACGCAGGGAACAGCACAGATAGGCCGCTTGGTACAGCAGTTGGAGGACGCCAGCGCCGCCTCAACTGGTCCGAAACGTGCCTGGAATTTGCCGCCCGATGCCCGCTGGGAGGAAAACACTATCCGGTTTATTTCCGCGGAGGTGATCAACGTGACCTTCCGGGGCGATACCCGCCGGTTCGAGCCGGACGGCCTTGGCATGAAAAACGCCACGAATGGAAAACCGACCAGGCAATGGACCTACCTGCGTGCGTTTGCCATCGCGGGCGGGCGCCTTCCTGTCAGCCCAGTCGACGTCCGGGAAACATCCAAACACCAGAAACAAAAGCAGGCGCTTTCAAACGCGCTGCGCGACGCATTCGGGATCACCGGCGACCCGATCCGAATTGACGGAAAAGATTATGTCACGCGCTTCGTTCTGAGTGCGGACGACCTCAAACAAGGCAAACCAGACCAGCGCCAACGAAATTTCGTCGACGACATGTAACGAAAAACCAAAAAATCCACAGATCACAAGCCGCTGAAATCACAGGATTTCGGCGGTTTTTCTTTGTGATCAAGCCTCCGAAACCGCCGCTCCCGCGAATTTTCGCCGGGTCCAGATGTTCGGGCCCTCGTGCCCGCCATTTTGAGAACGGCGACACCTCATGGAGCATCTGCATCACCTCACCGACCCCCATTCCCGCGTATCACGCAACATCCGCATACGAGCGGCCAGACTGGCGCGCTCAGGCGTCATTCCCGGCATGGATGCCGAGGATATCGAGCAGGATCTGCGGCTTGATCTCATCCGGCGCATACCGTGTTTTGATGAAACCCGTGCCTCCTTTGAAACCTTCGCTGACCGGCTGATTGCCCACCGGGTCGCCAGCCTTGCCGCAACCACGGCGGCAAAGCGTGCGGACCGTTCGATGAAATCGCTTGAGGCGCCGATCGCACCAGATGGCGAAGATGGCGGCCTGACCCTGGCTGACGTCACACCCGAGGACGCCGCCCTTTATGCACCATCCGCGTTGGGGTTAGCGGCTGGCAACGGCCTTGGCTACGACGTTGCGCTGCTTTTGCACGCGCTTTCGCCCAGCTGTCGGTCCGTGGCCATTGCGCTTGGCAATATGAGCGTGGCCGAGGCTGCGAGCGCATTGGGTCTGCACCGAAGTTCTGTTTACGCGCGCATCGTCAAGATCCGCGAGGTCGCAACAGGGCTTGGCTTGCAAGAATATTTCGCCGCCTCCCCGACAGTTTCGCGCGCCCGCCGGTAAGTGAAAGCACGAACAAAACAGCATCATGCCGGGCCTTCGGGGCAATGAAAAACCCGTTCACGGGAAACACCCCGACCGCAAACTCCAAGGCGGCGTCGGGCCCGGCAGCAGACTTCACGACGCCCCTTGGAGAGGACGCAATAGGAGCAAAACAATGTTTATCTCTCCCCTCAAACGCCTGCGCCAATCCAGCATGCTTGGCGCGTTGCCTGAAAAACTCACCGTCCCACCGTTTGGATCACAGCGCGGCAAAAACCTGCCGATCGAGGTTGCGACCCTCGATGACGTGGCCTTCGCGCTCTGTGCGTTGGAACGCGAAAAAGATGGTCTCACCTATGCGCTCGAGGAAGTTTTGAAGATGGCCCGCCGTCAGGGGGCCTGTGGCGCAGATACCGCGATTTCCGCCGCCGCAGGCGATCTGGAGGCCCGCACATGAGCCCTGCCACCACATCCACCGCCTCGCTCAAAATCATCACCGCCGATGAACGGCTGAAAGAAACCCGTGGCATCAAGGGCGTGCTGACCGGGATTTCCGGAATTGGCAAGACCTCGCAGCTCTGGACGCTCGATCCCGCGCACACGCTTTTTCTCAATCTCGAGGCGGGTGAGCTGGCCGTGCAAGGCTGGCCCGGCGATGAAATCCGCGTACGAGACTGGGAACGGGCGCGCGATCTTGCCTGCTGGATTGGTGGCGCAAACCCCGCGATGCGCGAAGATCAGCCCTATAGCCGGCAGGATTACGAGCGGGTTTGTGCCGCCTTCGGCGATCCCGCGCGTCTTGATAAATACGAGACGATCTTCGTTGACAGCATCTCGGTTGCTTCGCGCATTTGCTTTGGGTGGTGCAAGGGCCAACCGCAAGCCCAGTCTGATCGCAGCGGCAAACCGGATCTGCGCGGGGCCTACGGCCTTTTGGGTCAGGAGATGATCGGTTGGCTCACGCATCTGCAGCACACGCCCAGAAAAAACATCTGGCTCGTGGGACTCCTTGACAAAAAGCTCGACGATTTTGGCAAGCCCTATTTTGCCCTGCAGGTCGAGGGCTCCAAGACCGGGTTGGAACTGCCCGGCATCGTTGACGAGGTCATAACCCTCACTGAAATCCGCCCCAAGGAGGGCAAAGCGTTTCGCGCCTTCGTTGCCACCACCATCAATGATTTCGGGTTTCCAGCCAAGGATCGCAGCGGTCGTCTTGCCATGCTGGAGCCGCCTCATCTCGGGCGCCTGATGGCCAAGATACGTGCGCCCCGCGACGCCAATACCGGCAAGGGCCTCGAGTTTGGTCTGCCGCAGGATGCCGCCCCAGCGACAAACCCAACCGACAATTGACAGACGAAAAGGAGTATAACGCATGTCTGACAGCATGGATTTCAACGGCGCGGACGCGCAAGACGCCGCATTCGATCTGATCCCCGCGGGGACCGTCGCAAAGATCTGCCTGACGGTTCGCCCCGGTGGTGCCGGCCCCGAAGGCTGGCTCACCCAAAGCAAAACCAGCCCGGCGCTTTACCTCAATACCGAGGCCGTCATCCTTGAGGGTCCGCATGCGCGGCGGCGGATTTACACCCGCATCGGCTTCAAGGGAAAATCGCTCAACGAGCGCGGCGAGGATGGCTACGCCAATCGCGGCCGCGCCATGATCCGGGGCATTCTGGAATCCGCGCGCGGTATCAAGGCCTCTGACGCGTCGGAGGCGGCCAAAGCCGCGCGTAAAATCCGCAGCCTCGGGGAATTGAGCGGGATCGATCTCGTTGTCAAAATCGGCATCGAGAAAGACAAGGACAAACCCGAGGATCCCGGACGCAACACCCTCAAGGCGGCCATCGGGCCGGATCACTCGACCTATCTCAAGGTGATGGGGGCGCTGCCGGACCCGTCCGCGCGCCCCTCGATGAACCCCGACACGCCTTCGCCGCGTATGGGTGAGGACCCCTTTGCAAGCCCCGCTGATACGTCCGGCGGCAACGCGCCGTTCTGGGCCGTTTGAGGGGGGCAAGCCATGATCCCGCGTGATTATCAAAGGGCGGCGGTCGATGCCGCCCACGCGCAGACGGCCATGCATGGCAACACCATGCTGGTGCTTCCGACAGGGGCGGGCAAGACTGCGATCGCCGGGTTTTACATTGGCGAAACAATCGAGCAGAAGCGCGATGCACGGGTTCTGGTCCTGCAGCATACCGACGAGCTGATCGAGCAAAACCAGAGCGCGATTGCCAACATCACCGGGTTTGACACCTCGATCGTAAAGGCCGCGCGCAACGATTGGGACAGTCCCGTGATCTTTGGCAGTGTCCAGACGCTCGCACGCGGCAACCGGCGCGCGGAAATGCCGTCCCTCTCGCATCTCGTCATCGACGAATGCCATCGAGCGGCGGCCACAAGCTATCAATCCATCATAGATCATGCCCGCGAAATGAACCCTGGCCTCAAGCTTCTGGGCCTCTCGGCAACGCCCGGACGCGGCGACGGGCGCAGTTTGCGCAAGACCTTCAGCAATGTCGGTTTTCATCTCCAGATCGGCACCCTGATCGCGCGCGGCCTTCTGGTGCCGCCGCGCACGTTTACCATTGATCTCGGCGTAGAGGACGAGTTGGCCGGTCTGACCAGCACCGCCGGGGATTTCGACATGCGGGCCGCGGACAAGGTTCTGAACCGCTCAGTCCTAAATGAAACAGTGGTCGCGCACTGGAAGGAAAAAGCCGCCGACCGGCGCAGCATCTTTTTCTGCGCAACAGTGGAACACGCCAGGGCCGTCGCGGCGGCGTTTCAGGCCGAGGGCATCGCGGCGGAAACCATCACCGGTGAAATGCCAGGCCATGCCCGCGCCGATCTGATCGCGCGCTTTGATCGCGGTGACGTGCAGGTTCTCACCAACTGCATGGTACTGACCGAAGGCTTTGACAGCCAGCCGGTCGGCTGCATCGGCATCTTGCGCCCCATGCTTCACAAGGGCACATTCATTCAGGCCATCGGGCGGGGACTGCGCCGTGTGGATCCCGCGCGCTATCCCGGCATCATAAAAACAGATTGCGTGGTGCTTGATTTTGCCGGCGCCGCCCTGCGTCATGGCTCGCTTGAGGCCGAGATCACCCTGGACGAGAAGGATGCCCCCAAAGAGGCGGCCCCCCGGAAAACCTGTCCATGCTGTGACGCAGAACTCCCCCTCGGGGTCTCAATCTGTGACTTCTGCGGCTATGTCTTTACCCGCGATCTCGGTGAAAAGCCCCTGCTGACCGCCTTCGAGATGACCGAGATTGACCTTCTGGATCGCTCGCCGTTTTCCTGGGTGGCTCTCCACGCCGATGGCCAGGCGCTGATGGCCAGCGGGTTTCAGGGCTGGGCCGGTGTTTTTTGCGACGGCACGCTCTGGCACGCGCTCGGACAACCCAAACGGGGCGCAGTGCGGCCACTCGCGATCGGCACCCGCGTTCAGGCACTGGCCGCGGCCGATGATTTTCTGCGCAACACCGAAACCTCAACCGCCTCGGCCAAAAGCAAGCGCTGGCTCAATGATCCCGCCACAATGCGCCA
>Ga0114932_10001568_pt1 | contig 25727 bp, 21 predicted proteins | sample 2SBtaG_2_FD_87286 | JGI IMG/M metagenome (GOLD analysis project Ga0114932, IMG submission 87286) | Deep subsurface microbial communities from Kolumbo volcano to uncover new lineages of life (NeLLi) - 2SBTROV12_ACTIVE470 metaG | ecosystem: Environmental > Aquatic > Marine > Volcanic ...
AATCCGGCAATTAGATATGATTATTACGACATAACTAGAGCAGAAAAAAGCGGGATAAAAAACAGATTGCTCGGCAAATTATCCATTGATTGGAAGTGGCCATTTATAAAGTTTATTGGAAGCAAAAATTTAATATTAGAGCCTATTATTAATTTTACGTATAATTCAGAAACAACGCAAAATTTCTTAAATGAAGATAGCCAACCACAAATTATTAGTACATCTAATATATTTTCTTCAAATTTTTTTACTGGCAAAGATAATGTCGATATTGGATCAAGATTAAATTTTGGAGTTAGAACTAATTATTATACGGGAAAAAATACGTATGGAATGATTTTAGGGCAAAGTTATAAACTCAATAACTCAATAAATACAAATGTGGCAGATCTTTCTTATACATGGGATGATAAATTTAATGCATTAAAAACAGAGATTGTAGGTAAATTTTATGCCCAACTAGATGATAAAATCTCAATAATTGATAATATCAGCCTAACTCCCAATCACCTAAATCTAATAAAAAATGAATTAGATTTTCAAATACAACATGGAAAAACTAATGTTAATTTAAACCATATTTTTATTAATAAAAAATATATTAATAAGTGTCACAATACATATAACCAAGAAGCTGGAATCAAATTTACGTATAACTTTAACAGCCATTGGGGAATTGAAACAGGAGCGAGAAAAAAATTAGGTTCTAAAATTGAAAAAAGTTGTAAAAATAGTGAGAAAAAGGGAGAGCCGCCAAAAGAAAAAAGCAAATGGATCAGTAATGAAATAGGCTTATTTTATAAAGGAGATTGTTTAAAGATAAATTTTGGTGTAATAAGAGATTATTCAAGACCAGAAAATTTAAAATCTTCGGTTACAACTTATTTGAAAATAGAGCCTATCTTTAATTAGTATAATTATGAATATCAGGAAAAAATTTACTATTTTAATCAGCAAATTGCTTATTGCATCGGTAATACTATTTAGCACCACTTTTGCCCATTCACACCAAGACACAATTATTGCTTATGTTAATGAAGAAATTATTACTTCATTCGAACTAAAAAATAGAATTCAATTATTGGAAGCTTTAAATAACATAAAAATTAATGCTAATCAAAAAAGTGATGTACTTCAGTCAATGATTGATGAGAAATTATTGTCTCAAATAGCAAAAAGAAATGGCATTTTAATTTCAGAAAAGCATATAGATCAATATGTAGGTGACATAGTTAGTAATAATGGATTAAATAGCTTGGATGAATTAGCTAAAAAATTCAAGATAACCAAACAGAGTTTGTTTCATTATATAAAATCACAACTTTTATTAAAAAAACTAATAGAACATCAAATAGAATCAGAAACTTCTGTTTCAAAGAAAGAAGTAGCAGACAATTTAAAGACCATCTCTAAGAACTTTAATAAATCATCGCGTATAAATCCCGCTACAGAACTTAAGCTTTGTGAAATTATTCTATATAAGGATAGAGCTAGTCATGAAAATCTTGAAAAAACCCTAGCTCGCATTTATTTATCACTAAGTGAAGGTGAATCTTATGAAAATTTAGTAAAACAATTTTCACAAGGTAAAACTTCCCTAAATAATGGACTGATTGGCTGGGTTAAGGTGTCTGATTTATCAAATAGTATTAGCGATTCATTTAATAATGCCTTTAATATCGGAGCTGTAAGCAAGCCTATTGAAACAAACGATAGTATTATTATCTTGAAAATTAATGATATTAAAAAATTAAGTGCTGTACAAAAACAACTTAGTGAGGATGAAGTTAGAGATATACTTTACAATCAAAAATTGAACTTAAATTTAAAGAATTTTATCAAGAATCTAAGGAAAAGTTCATACATCAAAGTTGTATAATAAGGATAATTGATCTGTATATGGTTCAAAAAATTATCTAGCCAGATATCCTTCGGACTAACTGCATACGTTTTTAGGAATAGACCCACCCTATATCAACGTTACATTCGCTTGACAAAAATTGGTTATTTTGAATTGATGTTATGCTTTGGTATTTGTAGTAAAAAATTCTGCACCTAAATCTTTTACTGATCCATATTTTTTTAAATTTAATAAATTATTACCAACAGCACTATTGCCGGCTTGATAGCCAAAAATTTGATCTTGATAAAATTGTTTTCCACCTGAATTAAATACAGGTGCACCTTTATAATCCAAAAAGACCTTATCTATAGTGTTTTTAATGCCACTGTAGGTGACTACTTTCATATCATTACCACTTGCATCAGTAGCAACTACCTCATAGGTATATCTACCTAAAGCGGCCATCCCTGCATCAGTCCCATCCTTAGTTAACTTTCCATCCCACGTAAAGGCATTCATTCCTTTCTTTTTTTCAGCATTTTCTATCTCTGCAACTACTACATCATTTTTATCTTTAATTAAAATTTTCACTCTTTTCGCATTATCTTCTAGCTGATACGTCATATCTGCTTTCATAACTTTTTTACCATTTTCTTCCGATTCTGTAAGCTCAATATCATTTCCTTTGACTATTATGCCCTGACCAAGCTGATGAGAAATATTAGATAATTTTGTTTCATTATTTTCATTAAATGAATCATATAGCAATCCTTTAATATCCATCAAATTAGTTGTATTTTGGTATGATAGCATAGTGTTAATTACCTGAGAATGATCAGTAGGTGATGTTGGATCCTGTCCTTTTAAAGATTCAATAAAGAAGCTTAAAAACCGTTCTTTCTCTTCTGCCAAAGCTTTTCTTTCTTTCGCAATTTTATCAACTGAACCGTTATCAGAAGAACTTGGACTTAATCTTGATAATTCTACCCCTGACATAAAACAAACCCGTAACTATTATGTAACTCAACTATATCCACACGTCTACTTTTTTGTCAACATCAAATGGCATAAATATAAGTGACATTTTATGCTCCACAACTCCGTTTAACACAGTATCATTTTTTCCTTCAACTGATATTTGACCCTTTCTGGACTGATCTTCAGTCTGATTATTCTGGCTCAAATCTTTATAATTAAAAGTGAGATTTGTTTCAATACCATTTTCAGCATCACTTGATTTAACACTATTTAAAAATTCATCACTATGCTTTTTTAAAAGCTCAAACGTGGATATTTTATCGGAATTAACTATGATGCTTCTCTCTTTTCCTTGATTATTCACTATTATTTCAATTTTACCCAATTCTACAGGTTCTAATTGTACTATAGTATTATTATCCTTTTGATTGGCCGTAGCAGATATAAAAAAACTTACCTGATTAATCAATTTATTGCTTAAGCTATCCAAAGAAAAATTCATCTTAGCATTCGTAATTGATTTTGTACTATTGTAATACGCATTATGCCCATATCTATAATCTGCATCAGATAGATTTTCACTAAATTTAAAACTTAAATCAACAAATTCTGCACTTCTTATATCTTTTGTATCAACCCCAGATGAAATAAACGGCAAACTATCACAATTATCTACCTTATTTTGGGAATATGACTCTGATTCTGAATATTTTAATTGGACTTTTGGAAAGTTTAATTCAATTTTTTCTCCCATTCCAATGAACCTAACATCATCGCCAGTAAATTCAGCAGCTTCTGTTTTTGCTTGCAATAATACATCCTCATTGCTTTTCTCATCTTGTACAGGATCTTCATAAAATAATTTAGTAGGCCTGCAAAAAAAATCTAGCTCAGCTAACTCGCAAGTATCTTGTGCTTTATTTTCATCCAAAGTTAGAAGGCTTAAGTCATTTTGAATTCTAGTATCTATAGTTATTTGTCTAGGTACAATTTGCAAATATTCCTCTATTGTAACTTCATCAATATTTGCAGCATCGCAACTAGCTGAAATATTTTTAGTATCACTTGTTGGCTGAACCTTTTCTTCACATTCAATAGACATAGTTTGCAATATCTCATCAAAATTACTATCTTTGTCTTGCCCACTATTTGAAAAATCACAAGATTTCTGAACACCCTGTGCAGCTAAATTTGGCTGATTAATTTGTGTAGCTACATCTGTCATTTAATATAAAAATAATGTTCACTGACCTATACAGCAATTAACATACCAAACTTATATATTAAAACTCATTTTTTCTTTTTTTATTGATAATACATCTTCAAAGCCCAGCTTTTTGAATTTTGATTTTAAAAGGTAAATATGCGTCTCAAGAGTTGATGTTTCTGAGCAAATATTATATTGCCATAATTTATCAAGAGCTTCATTTTTATTGATAGTAAAATTCGGACTTTTTAAAATAAAATTTAATAAGCTTGCCTCTTTTTCAGTTAATTTAATAACTTTATCATCATTATTTATCAATAATCTTTCGTTATAAAAAAAAGAAAATTTATTTAGAAATATGTAGTTATTAAGTTTTGTTAGACACTTAATAATCAAAATATTTAAACTCGAGATATGAAAGGGTTTTTTTAAATCTACACCCTCTATCTTAGATAAGATAATGGAAATTTGACATTTATTGTTAAAATTCTCCATTTCATCTATTATACAAATCCTATTCTTTCCCTCTAATTGATTTTTATCCTGTGTGGTTTTGATTTTTATATTTTGGTATATTTTGAAATTTCTTAAAGCTTGTTCTAGATAGTTATGTTTACTAAATATGATAATCATTGTTATGACAGTAAGTAGTGCACTATTAAAAAATCAGTTTGCGTTACCTTTTTGTGCTTTTGAGCTAAATTTCCCTATATTGCTTACAAGTTGTTCTAGCACTCCAATTTTATTACCTTTTATTGTGATTTGATCAGAGTCATAATTCAAAATATTTGCATCTTTCGCATCATACATTGTAATTTTTTTGATTATATTTTTTGAATCCAATTCTATGCTCACAATTTTTTGCTCTTTTAATTTGGGCTGGAAAAATGCAACCTGTTCATATTGGCGCTCCATATAATAGTAGGTCTTTGGACCAAAATTTGACTTTGTAGTAGGCTCTCCCAAAAGCTCCAAGAGATTTTTTTCAGAGGTTTGGTTAACTTTTATAGCCTCTAGTTTTTCCTTACTTAAAAAGTATCCCACTCTTTCTGTTTTTTTACCACAGGATATTAACATACCTGATAAAATTAATACCAGAACCAACTTAATAGATTTATTTTTCATACTTTTCTCATCATTATCTTTTTTGCCGTTTGCTTTCCTTCTCTTTAGGTTTTTTCTTAAAGCTTCAGATAGCTTCTTTATCTTTTCATTATCCTTCAGATTTTTCATAAAATTTTATTTTTATATTTATTATCTAACATGTTTCCAAAATTTCTTAAATTCTTTTCGTCAAATTTACCTACTTTTTTCATCATTTTCTGCATTTCCAAAAATTGCTTCAACAATTTATTAATATCTTGAACAGTAACTCCTGCTCCCTTGGCTACTCTAGTTTTCCTTGATGCATTCATTATTTTTGGGTATCTTTTTTCTTTTTTCGTCATAGAATCTATTATTGCTTCTTGTTTTGTTATAACGCTTTTATCAAATTTATCTGAACCCAAAGCTTGCTTTATACCTTTGAACCCTGGCAACATTCCCATTATTGAAGATATCCCTCCCATTTTTTTCAAATTATTGAGCTGCTTTCTCAAATCTTCCATGTCGAAATTGCCCTTTTGCATTTTCTTAGTTAGTTGCTCAACATCCTCTTCATTTACTGTATCTATTGCTTTCTCAACTAAAGTAACAACATCTCCCATATCAAGAATTCTTGATGCCACCCTTTCAGGATAAAATTTTTCTAAATCAGATATTTTTTCACCGTGCCCAATAAATTTAATTGGACACCCCGTAATATATTTTATACTTAATGCTGCTCCACCTCTTGAATCACCATCAATTCTAGTTAATATAACACCCGTTAATTTTATAGCATCGTGAAATTCTTTAGCACTATTCACTGCATCTTGCCCTGCCATTGAATCCGCTACTAACAAAGTTTCAACGGGATTAGTTATATTTTTTATAGAAATAATTTCATCGATTAACTTTTCATCAGAGTGCAATCTACCTGCAGTATCCAAAATTACTAAATCAAATGATCCTACTTTTCCTTCCTTTATTGCTCTTTTGGCTATATCAATTGGAAGTTGCTCAGGGACAATAGGCAATGTATTAACTGAAATCTGCTTGCCAAGGGTGGCAAGTTGCTCTTGAGCAGCTGGTCTATATGTATCTAACGATGCAAGTAACACCTTTTTCTTATATTTTTTTCTTAAATATACCGCTAATTTAGCAGCAGTTGTTGTTTTACCAACCCCTTGCAAACCAACTAACATTATTATTGCAGGAGGCGATATTTTTAAATTTATATCTTGTTCATCTGCTCCTAAAATATTTTTCAACTCATCATGGACAATTTTAACTATCATTTGCCCAGGAGTTACACTATTGATAACTTCTTCCCCAATAGCTTTGTTTTTTATATTACTAATAAACTCTTTTGTAACACCTAGCGCAACATCAGCCTCAAGCATTGAAATTCTTATTTCACGTAAAGCTAATTCCAAATCATCCTGTGATATCGTTCCTTTGCGTTTAATTTTATCAAAGGTTTTTATAAAATTTTCACCTAATGAAGAAAACATCGTATAACCATTAATTTATTCTGCCAAATTATAGTGTTTTGCAAAAATGAAGTAAATAAATATTTAATAAAAATAATTGTGTGAAGTTAACTCATCTCACCTCTTATGGTAGAAAACTAAACTAGGAGTTGTGCATATGGTTTAGATATGATACTGTGACTCAAAGTGGCTGCATGAGCGACCGCATATTTAGCGCATCCTTATCATCAAGCAAACCTTCCCACTACTCATTAGGATGCGCTGAAAATGCAAAACAAAATATTTTATTAAAATTCCTTTATCATAAAAATATAATTAAGTACGGTACGGCACTCCACCACTTTGATTGATTAGTTTTACTAACCACTCATTATTAAAAATTTATATAACTTATTTTATTAGAGCTGGTGATAATTTTATAATTACATCTTTTACCTCCTATAGTAGAAATAAAACTAGGGGTTGCATATGTAATTTGGGTATGATAGCATTATTAAAAGTAGATGACCGGGTGACTGCATGTTTAGCGCATCCTTATCATCAAGCAAACCTTCCCACTACTCATTAGGATGCGCTGAAAGTGTAAGTAGTAAATTTTAATAAAAACTCACCCTATATCAAATTTTTTCTTTAAAATTAAAAAAGAAATGTTAAAAACAAACACTATAATACTATATTTTTTTAATGAGTAAATTTACCCATAAGCTGTTTTTTATATTCTTTATTATTTTTGCTTTTATTATAGCTATGGGGTTTTTAAGCCTATTATTCTTTGCAAATTTTTTTCAAGATATCCCTGATTATGAAGAACTATCAAATTACATGCCTTCTGGAATTACTAGATTATACGATCCAAAAGGTGAAATATTAGATGAATATGCATCAGAAAAAAGAGTATATGTTAGATATGATAAGATACCTAAAATCATTATTGATGCATTTATAGCTGCTGAGGATAAAAATTTTTTTGAACATCAAGGGGTTGATTTAACAAGTATTTTACGCGCATCTTTACAAAATATTTTAAATATAGGAAGGAATAAAAGATTAGTAGGTGGGTCTACTATAACTCAACAAGTAGTTAAAGGATTTTTCTTAACTAATGAACGAAGTTTTGTTAGAAAATTAAAAGAGGCAATTCTAGCTTATAGGGTAAGTAACTCTTTTTCTAAAGAAAAAACATTGGAGATATACTTAAACCAAATATATCTTGGGCACCATTCTTATGGAATTTATGTTGCTGCTTATAATTATTTTGGCAAAAGCTTAGATAAGATCAATATTGAGGAAGCTGCATTATTAGCCGCATTACCAAAAGCTCCTTCTACTTTAAATCCCTATAAAAATTATGAACGAGCTTTTGAACGTAGAAATTGGGTAATACAAAGAATGGAAGAAGAGGATTTTATAACTTTCAAAGAGAGAGCAGATGCTATAAATTCTCCAATACAACTTAGTAATTCTCCGATCAGAAATAACAAGTATGAAAATTATTATACAGGTGCCGTTAAATCAGAATTGATTGATTTGTTTGATAAACAGAACGTTTATTCAAAGGGGCTAACCGTTAACACTAATATAAATTTAGACTTACAAGCTGCTGCCCAAAATTCATTAAGAAAAGGGTTGAGAAATTATGATAAAAAAAGAGGATGGAGAGGAGCATTAGCAAAAATTGATATAAAAAATGACATTATCTCAAATTTAAAAAAAGTCGCTATAAATAATTATCATGATCATTATTTATTGGGAGTTATTACAAAAATAAATAAAGACAGTCTCAATGTAACATTACAAAACGAAAGAGAAATCAAGTTATCAAAACCATCTTTTGAATGGATTTTAAATAACAACATATCCTTAGCAATACAGCTAAAGCAAAAATTTGCAGTTGGAGATGTTATACTACTTGATGGGGCTGCTAATGGACAATACACATTAGAGCAAATACCAGAAATTAACGGGGGTATGGTAGTTATTGAAAACATCTCTGGCAAAATTTTAGCATTAGTTGGAGGATACGATTATAACCAAAGCAAATTCAATAGAGTAACTCAGGCTCAAAGGCAACCAGGCTCAGCTTTCAAACCATTCTTATATCTTGCAGCTTTTGAGCAAGATATACCACCTAATACATTGGTTTTAGATGAACCACTTGAGATAGATTTAGGAAATGGTATGCCAATCTGGAAACCAAAAAATTATTCAGATAAATATTATGGATTGATAACAGTAAGAACTGCTTTTGAAAAATCCAGGAATTTATCTACTTTAAGACTAGTATTAGGCATAGGTCTAGAAAAATTAGCTGAGGTGGCTAAAAGATATCTAATTTATAATTCGAGTATTAAACCTACTTATTCTATGGCACTAGGTGCATATGAAACTACCTTACTTAAAATGACTAATGCTTATGCAAGCATTGCAAATAATGGTGTGATGAAGCAACCGAAATTAATAGATAGCGTATATAATCGATATGGAGAATTATTATATTCACCTAAAGATCTATATCACAAAAATAGTTCTCCCACCAACTTACAAAAAGAAGAAAATGAGCAAAAAGTAGATCCTGAAATTGGATTTTTAGGCAAAAAAGTAACTGATGATGGAACTAATTATCAAATTCTTTCACTACTAGAAGGTGTGGTGCAAAGGGGCTCAGCTCGAAGAGCTAAGGTGTTAAAAAGAACTATTGCAGGAAAAACTGGGACAACAAATAATAGTTTTGACACATGGTTTATAGGCATGACACCAGATGTAACAATTGGTGTATTTGTAGGATATGATATACCCAAAGATATGGGGAAATATACAGCAGGATCTAATATTCCATTACCGATTTTTGTTGATTTTCTAAAAAATTTAAACTTTATTCCTGATAGAGAATTTGAAGTACCAGATTCTATTAATAAAAGTTATGTTGATCAAGAAACAGGAGATATAATCGAAGAAAAAGATTTTATTCAAGATAAAAAATATATCCTTGAGAACTTCAAAAACAATCATTCTGATTCTACTTATGCAAATGATCAATTAAATGCAAAAGTAATAGAAAATATTATATCACCACCACAATCATTAGATTCAGATTCAATATTTGATATATTAGAAAATACACAACAAGAAACACCTAGTGATTTAGAAAATGAGGAGGAGGAATAAAAAGTTTAATATTTAGCTTTCATCATTATCCTTAGCATTAAACCTTAACAGATGATTCTAATACCTACACATTATCATCAAAATATATTTCACAATTATTACTACCACACCATAAAATCATTTCTTATTTTACTACCTTATCTTCAGAATAAAGATCATAACAGTGCACCTATAATGATCTTTGAAGCTTTGTAAAATATTTACATATAATTGCTGATATAATTTTTTATGTTGAAAATATCCCGACATTCAAATAGCATTCAAAAAAGTTTTTGGAAATAATTTGTATGCACCTAACTGAAAATGTTAAAAAAATTTTAAAAGGCTACGAGAGTGAATCTCCTGCTGTTAAAGCTAATTTAGTAAAAATTTTGATGAATGGTAAATTAGCTGGTACTGGTAAAATGCTGATTTTGCCAGTTGATCAAGGTTTTGAACATGGTCCAGCCAAAAGTTTTGCCGTAAATCCAGCGGCATATGACCCAGAATATCATGTAAAATTAGCATTAGATGCAGGTTTAAATGCGTACGCTGCACCAAAGGGAATGCTTGAAGCAATTTCTGATGAATTTCGTGGAACAATCCCATTGATACTTAAAGCTAACAGCTCAAATTCCTTGATGAACAAGGATATTGAACCCAATCAGTCTATTACAGCAAATATACAGGATGCCATTTATTTAGGATGTACTGCAATAGGTTTTACAATATACCCAGGATCAGATAATTCACTTGAAATGATACAGGAAATTTCAGAAATGATTGCAGAGGCAAAATCATATGGACTTGCTGCCATTGTATGGTCATATCCAAGAGGAGGGGATTTGAGTAAAAAAGGGGAGACAGCTTTAGATACTATTGCTTATGCAGCACATATTGCAGCATTAATTGGCGCCAATATAATTAAAGTAAAATTACCATCTGAAGATATAGAAGATCAATCAGCCGTAAATATTTACTCAAAAGAAATACATACATATAAAAATCTAAAAAATCGTGTTGCACATATTATGCAAGCTACCTTTGCTGGCAAAAGATTGGTAGTATTTTCAGGAGGCGCTGCAAAAACAGAAAATGAGATATATAAGGAAGTAGACGCTATTAATCAAGGTGGTGGTAATGGCTCAATAATTGGTAGAAATAGTTTCCAAAGACCATATGAAGAAGCTATTGAATTATTATCAAATATTATAAAGATTTACCTAAATGGTCCATAAAAAACTTTATTAAACTCTGAGAAAGCATACTAAACACATAATTTAGAATAAATTTCATCTAAAGCATAATTGTCCTTTGCATCGGTTGGATCAGTAAATAGATCGTTAAATTTATATTGTGGATCAGCCGCATTACCATACACTCTATCTATTGTTGCCTTCGGATTGGTTAGGGCATTTAAAACTGCAACAAGCAAGAAAAAAATAATTTTCTGTGGTTCGCATGAAGCAGAAGGAACTCTAAATTCCAATCTCCTACTATTGATGTCGCTATCTGGAATTCTTATGGCTGTTGTTCGATTATTATTTCCCCAACTTAAATTTACCGGCGCCATAAAATTTGGCATAAATCTACTGTATTCTTCCAAATCATCTCCGCATAGCAAATAAATTGACTGATTTAGCATTAAGAGAATTGAATTAATAACATTGCTAAGAAATTTATTTGTGCTTATGGTATCGTCAGAAAATACATTATGCTTATGCTTATTATATAAACTTAGATGAAAATGCATGCTAGAGCCATATGTTCCAACAAATGGCTTGGGACTAAATATGATTTTCAAGCGTAACTTATTTGCTATTTTATGCAAATTAAGTTTAATATTTTTAATTAATTTGATTAATTGCAAGTAATTGCTTGAAGCTTGTAGCTGAGTTTCAAATTGATCCAGCCCCTTTTCATCCGAGATTGCTAGGTTATACTTTTTAAGCTCTTCTTTAAATGCATTTATCTGCTCTACATTGGCTAATTTACCATTCATATGTCTCAGATAAAACTCAATTTCAACACCAAATTTAGGCATGACATCAAATTTACTTTTTAATAACGAAGCAACTTTTTCAATTTCGTTGTTAAAATCTTTTAATTCTAATAATGTCATTATTATCCATTATTATGTAAAATGTTAGTTCTTCTTCAGATTTTCTGGTACTTTAGGAACATCTGCAAGAGAATTTTTATTATTTTTGTTATACACTTCCACAGCCTCTTTAGAACTAATAAATGGATTCTTCGGTACTTTTATTTTATACCCTCCATTCATAATAAATTCATTGTCTCTAGGAAAATGTTTGTTTTGAAAATCTTTTTCAGTTGTTCCATAGTTAGTGTTCTTTTTTGAGCACCCACCAAAAATGATTGGAACAACTAGTGTAATATAAAATATGTATTTCATCTTATGCATGATTTTAAATAGAAATTTTAATAACTTATTATATCCTTATTGAGATTTTAAAGCTATCAAACTAAAAAGCAATCATTTGTTTGAAATTTTCAATTGTAAAATTGTTTATTTATTGCTATTTAGTAGATTCAATAAATATTTTATATTTCAATGAAAGCTTTATTTTGGTTTTTGGTTATTTTAACTCCAATTGTATTTATTCATGAATTGGGACATTTTTTATTTGCTAGGCTATTTGGAGTAAAAATTGAAGTATTCTCAATTGGATTTGGAAAACCTTTAATAAAATGGAAAGATAGCAAGGGTACTAATTGGCAAATTGCTCTTATACCTCTTGGAGGTTATGTTAGAATGTATGGTGATGAAGGAGCTGCAAGCACTCCAGATCAAGAGAAAATAGCTACTCTTTCAGAAAAAGAAAAAAAGTTATCCTTTCATCATAAAAAGTTATGGCAAAAATCCTTAATTGTTTTTGGAGGACCGCTTGCAAATTATCTTCTAACAATTGCCATTTTCATTATTATATCAATGCATAGTGGCGTTAAAGAATTTAAACCAGAGATTACTGGCGTGCAACAGGATTCTCCAGCTCAAATTGCAGGCTTGCAAATTGGAGATTTAATCAGCGATATTAATGGAGATAAAATAGATTCTATAAGTGATTTGAAATCAAAATTAGATACAAATGAAAATTCAAGTGTAGAAATAGGAATTATTCGCAAAAACTCTTATTTAAGTGTAAATGTCTCACCTAAAGAAAAAGAGTACACAAATATATTGGGTGAAACTGCTAAAACACGTATGATTGGAGTTGCTTTTGAAAAATTCTCCTTTAGAAAAGTAGAATTAATAGAATCCTTTAAGAATTCTTTTTATCAAGTGGGAGATATGTCATGCATGTTTTTGAAGGCTATTTGGCAAATGATAACCTTAAAGCGCGGAACAGAAGATATTGGTGGTCCCATAAAAATTGCTCTATACTCAGAAAGCATGGCAAATCAGGGATTTATAGCAATATTGTATTTTGTTGCAATTATATCCCTTAATTTGGGTCTAATAAATTTATTTCCAATACCTATGTTAGATGGGGGACATTTATTTTTCTATGGAATTGAGGCAATTATCAGAAGACCTATTAATTATAAAATTCAAGCTCTTTGCTTTAAGATTGGGTTTTTTATGTTGATGGGATTAATGTCTATAGCTTTCTGGAATGATTTAAAAGCTATAGAATTTTTTAAAAAATTGAAATTATTGTTGGGCTAAAAGCATTATGAATGTAGTTAGAAATCTTGTTTTTTTATTTATTTTTTCACTTCAATTTTTAAATGTTGCAGCATTTGAAAATGTTCAAAAAATTGAAGTCATTGGGAATAAAAGAGTCCCTACAGATACCATTTTATATTATTTGGATTTCAAACTAGGAGGAAAAATTACCAAAGAAAATATTGATAAATCAGTTAAAAATTTATATTCCCAAGGATTTTTTTCTAACATATCAATTACACAAAATCCGAAAAATATTGTAATAATTAAAATTGAAGAAAATCCAATAATAAAAAAAATTAATATAGAGGGTGGCAAAAAACTGAAAGCAGCCACAATTAAAAAGGAGCTACAAATTAAAGAAGGTAATATTTATTCGAAATTTCAATTAGATAGTGATGTTAAACGCATAGAGTCCACCTACAAGAAAATGGGTTATTTTGCTACCTCAGCTTATTCAACGTTTAAAAAACAAGGACAAGATTCAATTGATATAACAATTTTTATCAATGAAGGGGAGAAGCCAAAAATTAAAAAAATAGCTTTTTACGGCAATAAAGCATTCTCTCAAAAAGAGTTATTAAGAATCATTGCTTCAAAAGAAGCAGCTTGGTATAGGCTATTTTCTTCGAATGATTTATATGATCAAGATAGAATTACACTGGATAAAGGGCTACTTAAAGAGCACTATATGCAAGAAGGATATGCTAATTTCAAAGTTCAATCCTCAACTTCAGAAATTACTCCTAATGGAGAATCATTCTTATTAACATATATTATTAGCGAAGGTGAGAAGTTTAATTTTGGTAAATCATCAATTGATTGCCAAATAAGTGATATTGAAAAATCAGAATTAAAAAAGTTTATTAGTTATAAAGAGGGCGAGCTATTCAATGAATCTCTAATTGATAAAACCACATATCGAATCACAACATTTCTGGGGAACAAGGGATACACTTTTATAGATGTGGATTATGCTTTGGATAGAAATGAAAAGAATAAAACAGTAGATATAAAATACACTATAAATGAAACCTCAAAGTACTTTGTTAAAAACATCAACATAATTGGCAATACGAGAACTCTAGATAGGGTTATTAGAAGGGAATTAAAAATCTATGAGGGTGATCCGTTCAATTTATCAAAGATCCAAAGATCCAAGCAAAAACTTGCCAATTTAGGTTACTTTAGTGCAGTTGAATTTGATAATAAGCCAACCTCTGAATATGATAAATTAGATTTGGACATCAAGGTAAAAGAAACATCTACAGGCTCCATGCGTTTTGCAATTGGCTATAATACTGCATCAGGTGCAATAGGCTCAACCACTTTATCTGAATATAATTTTTTAGGCAAAGGGCAAATTGTGGAGTTTGATTTTAGTAAAGCCAAAAAAAGTTCAGATATATCTTTTAGCTTTACTGAACCAAAATTTATGGATCGTAATTTAGCAGTTGGATTTGATATTTTCACAACATCTCAAGATAAATCAAGTCAAAGCTCTTTTAGTGCTAAAAGCAAAGGTTTAACGCTCAGAATGGGTTACGACATTAACGAATATTTATATCACAATATTAATTATTCTATAAAAAATGAAAAATCAGATAAAAGTAAAAATGCATCAATATTTTTAAATGCTCAACCAAATAAAACGCGTATCTCTTCCATTGGTCACTCAATTTCATATGATAAATTAAATAGTAGGATTAGCCCTACAAAAGGTTATCTTATTAAATTTACGCAAAATTTTGCTGGGGTTGGAGGCAGTGTCAAATACTTACAAAATCAGCTATATGCAAGCTATTTCAAGCCATTATATAAAGATAGCGTAATTTTAAATTTAATTGGAAGAGCAGGTAATATCAGGGGGCTTGGTAGTAACAAAAAGGTTAGCATTAATGACAGCTTTTTTGTCGGAGAAGACTATATACGAGGGTTTGATGTGGCGGGTATAGGGCCACGAGTTAAAAAATACCCAAAAAATGATGATCAAGACTCACTTGGAGGCAATACGTTTTTTGCAGGCACTGCTGAAATACAATTCCCCCTAGGATTGCCGGAAGAATTTGGAATGAAAGGAGCTGTATTCACTGACTTCGGTACTTTATTCGACACCGATGCAGCTAAATATGAGTGTGAGGGAAAAAATTGCAAATGTAATTCTAGCACAAAGAACCCAACTGCTAACAAACCATTATGCGAAAATAAAAATCTAAGCTCAGAGTACATCAACACTAGCAAGAAAATTAGAGCATCTTATGGTATTGGCTTAGTATGGGATTCACCTCTTGGCTTTATAAGATTGGATTATGGCACGCCATATAGAAAAGAATCATTTGACAAGACGTCAAGAGTAAGATTTAGTATTGGAACAAACTTTTAGTAATTATATTTTTTGGAGTATAAAATGAAATTTTTAAGATTTTTACCGCTTTTTTTATTGGTGTTTTGTACAAGTAAGCTTCATGCTGAAGTTAAAATTGGCATAATAGATACTAATAAAATAATTGAAAGCTGTACTGCATGTGTTGAAGCAAAAAAAGTAATAGAGGGTGAATTTAATAGATCTGAAAAAGAAGCTGGGGAAATGCAAGAAAAATTTTCTAAAAAAGCAGAAGCTTTAGAGAATAAGAAAAATGTTATAGCAGCAAAGGAATATAATAAAAAAAGAGAAGAATTAACTAAGGAAGCACAAATTTTACAAAAAAAGTTTTATAACCAAAGGGTTAATCTTGAAAAAGAATTTAACAATGTTAATAAAATTTTAAATGATAATTTATCAGACATTATTAAAAATTTATCTGAGAAAAAACACATGACTGTAACGTTGGATAAAGGGATGGTACTCTACAACAATGAAGCTATTGAGATTACAGATGAAGCTATAAAAGAAATAAATAAAAAGTTAAAATCAATTGATGTAAATTTACCTCAAAGTAAAGCCAGTGATTCAAAATAAGTTATTTAAAAATCTTATAAAATTTTTACTACTAGTACTAATATTAGCATTTATTTTTAGTGGCTTAGGAGATGTTTTCAGTAAGAAAGAATTGCCATATGCACTAAAAATTGCAGACGTTGAGTATTCTTTCTTTCATATTAACAAAATATTCCAAGAAGGCATCAAGGAGTCCAGACTCAAATATGATCAAGATTTATCTCAAAATGATATCAATAGATTAAAGAGCGATATACTGCAAAATATTATTGATAGCACTTTAATTTTGCTTGAAGCAAAAAGATTAGGGATAGTAGCCAATGACAATATGGTTAAAAAAGAGATTTTAAAAATCCCCATATTTTTTAAAAACAATAGATTTGATAAAGATACATTTGATCAAATAATCAAAAGTTATGGAGTATCAGAGCAAGGGTTTATTGATAAGTTAAAAGAAGATATAATTAGAATTGCATTTATAGATTCAATATCGACAAATAAAGCTATTATTCCTGGCTTAACTAGAGTTGTTTTGCAAGATAGATTACAAACCAGAGATGTGGAGTTAATAAAAATCCCATTTTCTGCATTCAAAATTCCTAATAAGCCAGATAATTCTCAATTAAAGCTCATTTATGAAAAAAATAAAGCAAGCTTTAAAATTCCTGAAAAACGTAATGTAGAATATATATTAATTTCTTCAGAATTTTTTAAAGAAAATTCAAATGAAGTAGCCGAAGAAAAGCTAAGAAAAATTTATAACGAAAAGCGTTTTTTATTTACGGATCCTGAAAAAAGAGAAATTACGCAAATACAATTTAGCTCTTTAAATAATGCTAAAAAAGCAAGAGCTGAAATAATTAAAGGTGAGGAATTTAAAAAAGTTGCAAAAAAATATGCTCCTAAATTTAACAATTATAATTTAGGAACTATAACAGCGAAAGATTTTGATAATGATATCTCAGGAAAACTTTTTAAGCTCAAAGTAAACGAGATAAGTGAAATAATTGAAACGCCACTTGGATTATACATTTTTAAAGTAGAAAAAATAATTCCAGAAAAAAAGAAAAATTTTGATGAAGTAAAAGATTTATTAAAAAAAGAATACTTAAAAGACGTACAATTTAATAACTTTTTAGCAAGTATTAAAAATATACAAAATGAACTAAAACAAGAAAAAAAGTTAGAATTAATTGCTAAAGAGTATAATCAAACATTACATACAGCAGAAATTACACATTTCATTGATGAAAATGGTGACATCACTAAAAATAAATTATTTATAGAAAATACTTTTAATACAAAATTAAATGGACAAAGTGAAATATTTCCAATTGATACCAATAAATTTTGTATTCTAAGGGTAAATGAAATAATTCCAGAAGGAAATCAAAATTTTAACGATCTAAAGCCACAGCTAAAACAAATCTGGTACGATAATGAATTAACTTCATTGACGAGTAAAATGCAGATTTCTGACAAAGATGGAGCCAATTCAGAAATTAATAAAAAACTTTTTGATTTTTCAAAAGCTCAAATCACCAAAATAAGTCTTGCAAACAATAAACCAAATAATGAGATTCCTTTGGATTTTTATAAAGTAATTTTTGATTTAAAATTTACTTTTTATACAAAACCCTTTATTGATTATTCACATAATGAAGTGTTATTAGCCAAACTTAAAAATGTCACTTTACCATCTGAAGAAGATATTGAAAAACATAGATTATCATATGATTCTCAAATAAATCAAATTGAACAAGATTTAATTTTAAAAGATATTTTAAAAAAATTAAAAAATAAATTTAAGGTTATTATCAATAATAAAATTTTTAATAACAATTTTTAGAAGTAAATACTTCTAGAAAACTTATTACCCCTTAGAAAATAAATTTTTATATAATAATATTAAAAATATTTGCAAATCTGCATATCATTAGATAGCATTTTTCTTTTAATCATATTGGGTGTGTAAAAATGTTTGAAATACAAAATGTCAATTATAAAAGTGGTACAGGTTCTGGATTGTTTACTCTTTTGCAATACAAGATTAAAAATACTGCTACAGGATTATATTTAGGATATTATCATAAAACATATTATAAAGGTGCACATTATGCTGCTATATATCCGCTTTCTACTGCTAATCAAAATACAAATACTTGGTTTTTCCAAGCAGATGGTTCAGTAAATTATAAAATTATTAATAGTAATTCTGAGCTTGAAGGATGGAATCATTTAACTTTTTCAGATTCACATGAAGGATTGAGTCCTGGAATACCAATTCCTATAGCAAAAGGTTATCCACCTGCAACACTTCATGAAGAATCAAGTTCAAATCTTTTATGGCAAATAGAAGAGGGAGCAAATGGCTATAATATTAAAAATCCTACTAAGGGTGTAGATGGCTATTTGAATTTTGTTAATACCGCATATTATAAAGGTAATCATCATTTTGCAGAAGTCCGAAATAAAATGCCTAGTAGTGATTGGAAAGTACAATTAGATATGTCGTCAGTTTCCTTAGAGTATAATGTGACAAATATAAAGTTTGATAATCTAAAGCCAGAGTTTTTTAAGAAGGAGAGGGTTGAAGATTTTTTTTGCAGTTATCCTGGTAAAACTGCGACTTGTCCTACGAACTCCTATATATTTGAATGTAAAATGCTAAATTTGGATAGCGAAACAAAGAAAGATTCATGTACACTCTTATCATATCAATCGTCTGCTCCAGAGAAACTAGTAGTTGATGGTAAGTTGATGGGAAAGCTTAATGACGATTCATCTTTTGTTTCTATGAATTCCGGTGGACTTAATACTGTTGCTCTACCACAAACTGTTACAATACCTCCGAACTCTTGTATAAAAATTGGGGGGCATCTTACTTGGTTTAATTATTTTATTAATAATAATGATGTTTCTGATAATGATGTATGTGAGAATTTGTCAAGGTTATGGGAAAATGGAGATACCCTAGAAGGCTTGCCATTTACAACAACTGCAGAAGTTTCCGCTTATGCGGATGTACTAAATCAGGAAACTGGAGTACAAAAAAATGTGCGAATAGATAACCCAGAAGCGATAAAACATATACTTCTAGAGTCATACGAAGAAGGTGATGCTCCAAAAATTTTAGATATGTCTGGGAAGGATACTATTAGTATTCAGTTAAGTGGTAAAATAGCTTTTAAACAACTTGTGCATACCGAAATACAGACAGATTATGTTGATTGTGCAACTCTTAGTGATGCAAAGCTTCGTTACTGTTTACAGGTCACTAATCAAAATTGTGAATATACAGACCCACATGACGAGCTTTAAGATCTATAGAAGTATTTGTTAGAATATAATACCCCAAATAAGATAACTATAGAAGGGTATAAGGATGACTTAAGATGTAGAAGAAGTAAAAAAGGCTGTGAAAGAATGTTGAGAACTAAATGAGCTGGAAAAATATGGATATTATGATGAAATTTAAGAGAATATACAAAAAGGTTTTATAGACTAGATTTTAAAGTAACAAAAGGGGCAGAAGAGTTAATAGATCAATAACTAAAAATGCCCCTTGCATGAGCTTCTTTACCTGTGCTTTTGCTTCAATAGCAAAACTACCTCCTCTCCTTTGCGTTATAAGTAGGGCTAAACTAGATGTTAAGTTAGAAAAATTCTTTATGTAATTATCTGCGCTATTCTAAAATACATTCCGACACTTTTTGCAATGTAGCAGGGGCATTATCAGAATCACTGCTTGGCACAGATGAAGTTGGGTGATTTTTATCATCTTTATCTGATTTTTTATTACTATTTCGTATTTTCTTCCCAGACATCAAATCTTTTATTTCATCACCAGTAATAGTTTCATATTCTATTAGTGCTCTTGCTAAAACTTCAAGCTTCTTTTTATGCTTAACAATTATATCTTTTGCAAGTTTATAGCTTCTTCTTAGTAATCTATCAACCTCCTTATCAACGCTTTCAGCTAATTTACCCGAAACATCTTGAGGCTTACCCATTCCATATCCCATCATTACATCCTCTTTATCATCACCAACCATTATGGGACCAATTTTTTCACTAAATCCCCATTTTGTAACCATATTTTTTGCCATACTTGTAGCAACTTTAATATCGTTTGATGCTCCAGTTGTAATTTTTTCTTTTCCGAAAATAACTTCTTCTGCAACTCGGCCTCCCATTGCAATTACAAGCCTTGCTTCTAAATAAGCTTTAGTATGATGACATCTATCACTTTCTGGAAGTTGCATAACCATCCCTAAAGCTCGCCCTCTAGGAATTATAGTTGCTTTATGAATTGGATCTGATTCTGTGACATACAAACTTACAAGCGCATGCCCACCTTCATGATAAGCAGTTATTTTCTTTTCGTTTTCCGACATTACCATCGATTTTCTCTCTGCACCCATCATAACTTTATCCTTTGCATGCTCTAATTCCTGCATGGTAACCACATCTCTATTCGATTGCGCTGCAGCAAGCGCTGCCTCATTTATTAAATTAGCAAGATCTGCTCCAGAAAAACCAGGTGTGCCACGAGCTATTACATTGGTATCAACGTCTGGAGCTGTTGGAATTTTTTTAATGTGTACTTGCAATATTTGCTCCCTGCCCTTTATATCCGGAATTGGCACAGTAATTTGTCTATCAAATCTTCCAGGTCTAAGCAACGCTGAGTCTAAAACATCAGGTCTATTGGTTGCAGCAACGACAATTATACCTTGATTGTCGGCAAAACCATCCATTTCAACAAGCAGTTGATTTAAAGTCTGTTCACGTTCATCATTTCCTCCACCATGACCTGAACCTCTATGACGACCAACGGCGTCAATTTCATCAATAAAAACTATACACGGCGCATGTTTTTTAGCTTGAGCAAACATGTCTCTCACCCTACTCGCTCCAACACCAACAAACATTTCAACAAAATCTGAGCCTGAAATAGTAAAGAACGGAACGCCAGCTTCACCAGCTACTGCCCTTGCAAGCAATGTTTTACCAGTTCCTGGTGAACCTATAAGCAAACAGCCTTTTGGAATTTTACCACCCAGCTTATCAAATTTTAAAGGATTTTTTAAAAAATCAACCACCTCTTTCAATTCATCTTTGGCCTCATCAATTCCTGCTACATCCGCAAATGTAACTTTTTTGCTCTGATCCTGCATTAATTTAGCTTTCGATTTTCCAAAACCCATTGCCTTACCTCCGGCCCCCTGCATATTTTTCAAATAATAAATCCAGATACCTATTAAAACTATCATTGGTAACCACGAAAAAATAATTCCAAGGATATTACCCATAGCAGATTCTATAGGTACAATATTGATCTTTACATTTTGAGCTCTTAAATCATCAATAAGCTGAGGATAAAACCTAGGTGATAAAGTAATAAAATATTCTCCGTTAGAAAATTTGCCTTCAATATCATTGCCTTTTATGTTTACTTCTTTAACTTCTCCACTTGACACCCTATCCATAAACTCAGAAAAAATCAGCTTTTTATTTGATATATTGGCTGTATCTATAAAACTGTATGCAACAATCACCAAAAAAATAATCCCTACCCACTTTATTAAATTACTGTTGAAGTTACTCTTAAAATCTTTCATAACAAAATACTATATTTAAATTTATTTACCATTGTCTCAAATTACTAGCTTCTAACATAATATGAATTATTAATCATCAATTTTATATCAAATGTAATACAAATTAAATAGTTATTAGATGCCCACCTTTTTTTGCAAAATACAAGTTAATTATTTCTGCCGATATTTCTTCAATTGCTTTTGATGTCACATCTATAACTGGAAAATTATTTTTTTTAAAAATTCTATTGGCATATTTAATTTCATCCTTAATACTTGTTGCATCGGTATAGTTATTTTTGAAATTTTTCAAATCTTGTCCCATTAACCTATACTGCCTTATTTGCAATAATCTTTCAATACTTATTGTTAAGCCTATCACCAAAGGCTTGCTAATAGAAGAAAAATCATATTCAACACCATTTATAATTGGCCAATTTGCAACTTTATAGCCTCTTTGTGCTAAATATAACGAAGTTGGTGATTTTGATGTTCTAGAAACTCCAGTTAAAAGAATATCAGCATTATTAAAATCTTTGTTTTGCTGACCATCATCGTGATTCACTGTAAAATTAATTGCATCAATTTTTTTAAAATAATTTAAATCAGATAATATTTCTTTCTCAGGAGTTTTTTTGGATGCTACAACGCCACAATAAGAACATACTTCCGCAATTATATTTGCAATAGGAGAAAAACATTTAACACCTAAATCTTTACATTTTAGCTTTAGATGTTCTCTTAATTCCCTATTAATTATTGTATAAATTACAATGCCAGGCTTTTTTTCTAATGCTGCTGCTATTTCATCTATTTGCTCCTTAGATCTTACCAAAGGCCACATATATTCTTGAACTGTAATATTATCAAATTGAGAGATAACAGCTTTTGACACAGCAATAACCGTCTCACCTGAAGAATCTGAAACCGTGTATAAATTTAAATTTGGAAGATTCATTAAGTGCTAGATAATAGTTTTTATATTATATAAATAGTTATAAAAGCTTGCATTTCAATGTATAAATATTATTATTTCCTAATCAACATAAAAATAATTGCATGAAAAAGCTTGTCATTATACTATTATTTCCAATTTTTTTACTATCTGGCTGCTTTACAAATGAAGCTGGCAAAATTAGTAAATCAAAAATGGGAGCAATCGGAGGCGGTGTAGCTGGCGCTTTGATTGGCTCAACCATAGGGGGAGGAAGCGGCAAAAGCATTGCTATAGCTACAGGTGCAATCGTTGGATCACTTGCTGGGAGTGAACTAGGAAAGAGTCTAGATCAAAGAGATTTAGAATTGCAACAAACAAGTCAAATTAATGCTTTAGAATATAATAAATCAGGCAAGACATCCACTTGGAAAAATCCTGACACTAATGCTTCTGGATATGTGCAACCTACCAATACTTTTATAAATAGTAGTGGTCAAAATTGTAGAGAGTATACTCAAATGATAAAAATTGGCAATAAAGCTGAGAAAGGATTTGGCACTGCATGCAGAAGATCGGATGGCTCTTGGGAAATAGTTAAATAATATAGTAATGCACAATATGAGTAATATGAATCAAATGTTATCAGGTAAAGTGGGCTTAATAATGGGTTTAGCAAACGATAAATCTATATCGTGGGGTATTGCAAAAGTTTGCAATAATCACGGGGCAAATTTTGCAATTAGTTACCAAAATGAAATACTTGCAAAAAGAGTTAAACCACTTGCAGAAGAATTAAAATCTGATTTATTGATAGAATGCGACATCAGTGATGAAAAATCGATTGATAAGGCATTTGAATTGATTAAAAAGAAATATGGCAAAATTGATTTTTTTGTGCATGCAATAGCATTTTCTGATAAAAATGAACTCCAAGGTCGTTATGTTGATACTTCAAGAAGTAATTTTTTAAATACTTTAGATGTCTCTTGCTATTCTTTTGTATACACATCGAAAAAAGCTGCAGAAATTTTGAAACCTGGCGGAAGTATTTTGACATTAACTTATTATGGAGCTGAAAAGGTCATTCCAAATTATAATGTGATGGGTATTGCAAAAGCTGCGCTTGAGTCAAGTGTTAAGTATATAGCTGCAGATTTGGGTGAATTAGATATAAGAGTTAATGCAATATCAGCAGGCCCAATTAAAACTTTAGCCGCAGCTGGTATCGGAGATTTCCGAAGTATGTTGAAATTTAATGAAGAAAACTCTCCTCTTAAGAAGAACGTCACAATTTACGACGTGGGGAATACAGCTGCATTTTTGCTAAGTGATTTATCATCGAGCATTACTGGTGAAGTTATATTTGTAGATGCTGGGTATAATATTTTAGGTTCACCAAGATCACTCTATAAACAAAGCTAGGTTTTATTATGAAAAAAGTAGTTATTATTTGTCTATTATTTACCTGTCTTATTGGATGCAAACCAAAAGACCCATCTGCATATGACATAAAAAGTCCTTGTGCCTCAAGTAAAAAAATGTATACAAATGGTCATGAACCGTGTATCAAGAGAACACCTATTGGAAATAAATTAGCATAGTAATAAAATGGAAAAAACACTTAGTATAATAAAACCAGACGCAACCAAGAGAAATTTGACTGGAGCAATTAATAGTAAATTTGAGGGTTATGGCTTAAGAATTGTCGCTCAAAAAAGAATTCTATTAACAGAAAATCAAGCCAAGTTATTTTATTATGCACATAAAGATAGACCTTTTTTTCAAAGTCTTGTTGATTTTATGATTTCTGGGCCTGTGGTTGTTCAAGTACTTGAAGGAGAAGATGCAGTAGCTAAAAATAGAGAAATTATGGGAGCGACCAATCCTGAAGAAGCTAAAGAAGGAAGCATCAGGAAAGATTTTGCTGAAAACATAGAGGCCAATTCAGTACACGGCTCTGATTCAATTGAGAATGCAAAGAAAGAAATTGCATTTTTCTTTAGCGAATCTGAAATTGTGGGATAAGTTTTGTTTAGTTATCAAATAAAAAAGTTTTGTCTTAGTTTAGTCAATATGTTATAACTTCCAGAGTAATAATGGTCCCGTAGCTCAGTTGGTAGAGCGACTGACTTTTAATCAGTAGGTCACAAGTTCGAATCTTGTCGGGATCACCATCATTTCAAGCTCATTACAGAGAAAATAATAAATATCAAACATAATAGAATAAGATATAATTTTAAATATTAGATTATATTAGGTAACAATCATTATTCATTTGCAGAAGTGTTGTTTAATAAGCTAGATGCAGTGCTTTTATGAAGAAAGAGCGCGAGATTTGAATATTAGTAAAAATCTGTGTAAAAATATCAATACAAATTTTTCTTGCAATTTTCATAAAAATCCTTCCTAATGCTTGTAGGATATGATTAGGGATAGGATATTATGGGTAATAATAAACTTACAAGACATCAAAAAGAGGCGGTTGGATTGCTTTCAATCGGTACTTTCCTTGAGTACTTTGATTTTATGCTTTATATACATCTTTCAGTGCTCTTAAACGATTTGTTCTTTCCTAAGACTGACCCAACTACAGCAAAATTATTTGCTGCTACTGCATTCTGTTTGACTTATGTGTTGAGACCGATAGGAGGTTTTATAATAGGTAGGATTGGGGATACTATAGGAAGGAAATTCACGATAATGCTTACTACATTTGTAATGGCTTTGGTATGTGTAATTATGGCAACTGCAAAAACGTACGAAGAAGTAGGAATAACAGCCACTATCGTTGTGATGCTATGTAGGGTCTTACA
>Ga0114932_10001570_pt1 | contig 25709 bp, 23 predicted proteins | sample 2SBtaG_2_FD_87286 | JGI IMG/M metagenome (GOLD analysis project Ga0114932, IMG submission 87286) | Deep subsurface microbial communities from Kolumbo volcano to uncover new lineages of life (NeLLi) - 2SBTROV12_ACTIVE470 metaG | ecosystem: Environmental > Aquatic > Marine > Volcanic ...
AACAAGAAATACTGCGTTAAAATGGGTCGTGATTTTCACCGGTATCTCCTTTCAAATACAAACCGCGGATAACCAGCCGTATAAAACTCAGGCTATGATTGGAATCCAAACATTATACCCCTTCGCACAAAAAAGTTAAACATTTATTTTCAAATAGTTAAGTGGTTTTCTGCGCCCAACCAAAAACGTCTAATTCACGAAAAACCCAAGGGTTTGGGTTATTCATGCTATGGGATAAGGGAGAGAAAATCATTAAAAGTCCTCTGGAAGGTTTTTGCGACGGTCCCGCTTGGATTTGGTTTTTTCTTTCTGAAATTTTCTCCATTGAGCTCTGTCTTCCTTTGAAGGGACTATATCCTCCTCATCCTCCCAAAAATCTAGGGTGACCGGTTTTAAAACTTTCTTTGTCTCCTTGGGCAGGAACCGTTTTGCTTCTTCTGCTTCCTTTGTCGTCAAAGCTATTTCCATATCAAACAGAGCCTTGGCATCTTTTTTCAAACGCCTCTGAAACAATGCCTCACCCCTCAACCGAATTTCACGGCTATTAACCAGACCCGTTTTTAAATTTTCCGGAATTGCCTTTGCTCCCAGAAGTGCACCTGTCCACGCGCCTACCAACGCACCCAGCTTTTCTGTTTCTCTTCCCTGCTCAAGAATTGATGCGAGTAAGAAATCATTTTCACGGTTTAAAATCCAATACAAAGCCAGAGGAATTAAACCAAGAACAAATCCCTGAGAGGCATGCCTTATTTCTCGGTTACTGTAACCGTTTGCATTTTCAACGATCCATTGCATAGCCTCTTTTTCCGGTTTTTCAATTCGAACAATCAAACCTTCGAGAGTATGACTAAAAGCATTTTTTGATTTTTCTATTGTTTCATCTTCGAACACATTAAATCTGTTTTGATATTCGTTCTCCATCTGAATGCACACCTCAACCGCTTCCTGCAAAATTTCCCTTCTTTTTGATACAATTTCACCCTCTTCCATGGTTAAAAATCGGGTGACGAGAAATCCGTTCAGCACGGTACCCACTACTTCAAGCGGATGACTGCTAAAAGCCAGGGACAATTGCATACATTGACTCGCAAGAGTTTTTGTCCATTTTTTATGAAAGAGTGCCAGCGGAATGGATAATGAAGTGAACAAACCGGTTGCAGGACTGAATGGAGTGGGTTCGGCAATGGATCTGTCAACAAGCAAATCCACGGCTTTCCAAAGACAACTCTCAGAACTTCTAAATGTCCCAAAACAATTTTCGGGACCGCCTTTTGACAGGACCTGAAAATTTTGTACCGTTTCTTCAAGAAACTTTTTTTTATTTGATAGAACACCATCACAAACAGCAAGAGCAACTTGTGTAGGTGCACCATACAAACCTTTCATACGGTAGTGTTTGATGCCCTTTCCAATTACCTTTCGTACATCTTTATAATCTTCAATGGCTCCAAATATTTGTCGGATGGCTTCCGGCTTTAAACCATTCACGGCACGGCCCATAGCATCGCCTACCGCCATTCCAAGAAAACAACCCATTACTTTTTCTGGATTTGAATCCATTCGGATTAAAACTTTAACAAGGTTTAAATGGAGAGAAGTTCGGTCGGATGGTTCTGTTGTGCCAAAATCATTTTTGGTGATGATTCACCGAGAGCCTGGCGGGCAGTGATTTTTGCCAATTCAGGATGGTTGTTGGTTTCACTCATATGCATCAGCACGACTAATTTTAATCCTGAATGCGTTACTGATGCCAAAAGCTCTCCACAGGATTCATTGGAAAGATGACCAACGCCACTTTTGATTCGCTTCTTGGTCATCCACGGGTAAGGACCCGCTTCCAACATAGAAATATCGTGGTTGGCTTCAACCAATAATGCATCGAGGTTTTGCAATTTATTTTTGACTTCAGGAGTAACCCGTCCAAGATCGGTGGCAATTCCCAAGCTCCTGCCTTGATAGCGGATGACGAAAGCAACAGACTCTTCCGCATCGTGTGGAGTGGAATAGGGTTCCACTGAGAGTTCATCAAAATGTACCGGCTCACTCTCACGGATCGTATTATAACCGCTGATTTTTCCTATAGTATTATTCGCCCGGCGCCAGGTCCCTTCTGTCGTATAGAAAGGAACTTCGTGTTTTCTTAAAAGAGGACCGATGCCGCGAATATGATCCGAGTGCTCATGTGTTGCGAACACCGCATCCATGCCGGTAAAACTGCGGTCAATATGAGTCATACGAGCAGAAAGTTTTTTTTCGCTCAGGCCTGCATCAATCAAAATTCGCTTTTCACCTGCTTCAATATATACCGAGTTACCACCGCTGCCACTGGATAAAATAGAAAACTTTAAAATGGGAAGGACCCCTTTGGGAAAGTGAATTTAAGGAAACATCCGATGCTGAAAAACTACAACTTGTGAGATTGTACCACAGAAAATAAAAAAGTCCCTTGTCTCTCATGGAATAAAAAGATAAAGGACTTTTAATAAAATTTAACTTGCCAGATTTTCTTAACAATCAGAGTCACTGGTTGTGCTGTCTGTCAAAATGGTTCCGCAAAATGTAGCATTAGAAAAACTTGCCCCGGTAGTAACCGCACCGTGCAGGTTCGCCCCAGTGAGGTCGGCACCATCAAAATTTGCGTTGGTCAGGTCGGCTCCATTTAAAAACGAATTGGTCAGGTTCGCGCTACTTAAGTTGGCATCGGTTAAATCTGCACCAAAAAAATCTGCGCCCGTCAAAGTAGCACCACTTAAATTTGTAGTGCTCAATGTCGCTTTTTCAAATTCTGCCCCACTCAAGTCTGACCCGCTTAAATCAGCCCCTTCCAAATCACATTTCTTACAGGAACCTGTTGACTGCAATTGGCTTAAATGACCCTCAGAAAGAGCAAAAGAATGTGTTGCAACGGAAATAAAAGAAAACATAAATACGATTATAATTATTGGATTAAGTTTAGACATTTTTTATCTCTCCTGCTTGTCCGTTAATATTTTCAAATCCGAATCCCTTGAGTTTCCTTCAAAAAAGGTCTTACAAAAAATGGGTTCTTTTGCCTTATAAAAGAACAGTCAGGTTTGCTGCCAGGAAAGCACTGACACTTTATTACTTAAAAACGGTGCCACCTGATCGCCATTATAAGTAATGGTTAACCCCCCCGATCCATCAGTCTCGGTACCATTAACCGTGTTATCGTCTGTGGTTAGGTTTTTAGTAATGACAGATCCTTCCAAATTTGCTCCGCCTGAAAGAGAGGCCTGATCCTTGCAGGCAATGATGCCCTGGGTGTCCTGATCCAGGCTGCTGATTTTGATATCATTTCCGGCGACCAAAAAAAGATTTCGCAGATCGGGGGTAAGATCCGGGTCCTTCCAATTAGTAATAAATGCATTTCCGGTCCATGCAATACTTTTCTCGACAATGATTGTTGTTTCCCAGGGAGTACCACTGCTGCCAATGGATGCCGATTTGAAATCATCCTTAAAATAAAGGAACGCCTGGTTGGGAACCTCGGTACCAATACCGGCATTGTTTCCTACTGACCAGCCTTGGCTATTATGTGAAAATTTGTCAAAAATGGAATTCCCTTCCACACCAGTAGTAATTGATGAATCGGCATTTCTCTGATCAATGGTGCCATCACTGTTAAAAATATAATCTGCATATTGTTCATAATCACTGGGCTCAACCGTCGGCACATATTCCTGGGCCACTCCCGACCCCGTACAAGTTGATCCGGAACAAGCTCCAGATGCAGTCGACCCTTGTGCAATAGTGGGGCTTCCATTTTGTGTAAAGTCCGAATTGGTATGTACCGCTCCATTAGATCCTGTAATGGTTGTTGAGTTACCGGCCACTGTTACTGGACCTTCCGAGAGGATGGCATATTGTGAAGTGAACAAAGGTCGATAAATGACGGCTTCGATAGTGGCCGTAACCCCATTTATAGAACCTGTAGAATTAAGGATAACACTGTTATCAACATCGTTATCAGAGTCGCTATCGCCATCGTTATTGTCCTGGATAACTACGGAATAGGTTCCGCCGTCGCTGCCTATTGAAATATTGGTAAAGGTTCCGGCAGGCCAGTTGGTACCGTCGAGTTCATCATCGAAACCATTTGAAACTTCTCCCGGACTGGCACCTGAGGCATCATAATTGAAATAACTTAAAGCCCTATGAATCCCAGCTTCGGCGATATAGGTTGCCTGACGCGTCTCCGCATAATCTTTGGTACGGGTGATATCCTTTGTGGACCATTGGATTGTAGTGTAGGTCAATAATGACAAGACCACCATAAAAACCAAACCCGCTATCAGGGCAATACCTTGATCATTGCAAAAATGATTCGAGTCTGAAACGTTTTTGCGATGAAACATAGAGTTATTTCTTCCTGACATAACATTAATTCCTCAAAGTAATATCGGTGCTGAAATCCTGAGTGATCGTAGTATCATCAGAATCCGTCATGGTGATGGTAAGGCCAATAGCATTAACCTGCGTGGTCTGAGTCTCGCCATAAAAATCAAAAGTCAGGGCGGTGACATCACTAATAATAGGAATAGAAGTGCCACCATCAACGGTTTTCCTGATATTGCCTCCATTTAAATCTAGAACAATGTCATTGTATTTATTTATGGTCACCAGTTTTGAGTTTGCTCCATAAGAATAATCACTGGCTAATCCCGTACCCAGAGGAATACTCGTGGCGCTGGGCGTTCCATCCACCGTATTCAGTTCTGAATCCCCATAGCTGGGATTGTAGATAATCACCTTATCTCCATCCGAAAAGGTAGTTCCATCTGCAACCACAGTAAGCGAAGTGTCATTCTCACTTCCCCCATCTGAAGCAGTGGGAGGGGTTGAAGCACGCACATCATCCAGGTTGACACGGTAGGTGATTGAGGATGAGTTTGCTACCGGGTCTGGTGCCACAAGACCTGTTTTGCTAGGCAACCCGAATCCTATTTCCTTGATTTCTTTGGTAAGTAATTTAATGGCATGGCGTCCTTTAGCCCTCAAATTGGTGGATGTGTTTTCTTTGTCCATCACATCACTCTGTTTACTGAACACATAAACAGCCACACCCAGAACTAAAACGCCGATCACCGCAGAAACCAACAGTTCGGTCATTGTGAAACCGCGCTCTGTTTTTAAAATTCTGACGTAATTTTTCATAAACAACCTTTACTGCGAAACCAGGGTATCGAGGGTATAGGACCTATTATCATCCCAGGACACCGTTACACTTACTGCATAAAAATAATATAAGGTACCATCTTCCGTAATCGTCCAGGTACGGGTATAGATTGCTCCAGATCCTCCCGTGTCACCTTCTTCATCGACCAACTCACCTCCTGAATTGGCAGACCAAGTACCTCCCGACTCTGTCGGGGAGGCCAATCCATCGGCTCCTGCCAGGGAATATGTCAATGCCGTGTTTCTAATCGATTCAACTTTGTCCTGAGCCAGACTCACGGCCTGTGTCTTTTTTTTACTTTGGGCATTTTGAGCTGAGATATTTCCGGAAGACATGATATAGGCCATCATCCCCGCTCCAACGATCAAAGCGGCAATGATGACTTCAACCAGGGTAAATCCGGAATTATTTTTTAAATGTCTCATATTGTTAGCCTATCTCTAAACCCATGATCTATTTTCAATTATCTAATTATGGCACCAAAACCTTACCTAAAAATCCCCTGAGTGAGGAAGAGGAGAGGAGTATTTAAAACACTCTTTCCATTGCTTTGAAAAACGTGATTAGTTTTCTTCAATCTTTCAACGTAAGTGAATTTATTTTTTCCTGGTGCTGTTTTATTTCCTTTTCTGCTTTTTTGACGTTAAGTTTATATCTTTCCAAAATTTCCTCTGCTGTTTCTTTTGTGTGCCAGTTATCAGGTTTTTTTCCTGTCCTTTGAATTTCATCTATAATTTTCTGCTTTTCCTTTAAGGTCTGGTGAGATTGTTTTAACTGTTGTTCATACGATTTTTTTAATTTATCCAACCCCGGAGGAGGCCCGGACTTTTTTTTCACTACCCCGGGAGACATTGACGCTTCCTTGCCCTCCACGCCTTCTTTACCCTGAGGGGAAGTCCCACTGTTGGGTCCCTGCTGGTTTTCCATTTTTTTTGCAGGAGGGGAGACTATTTCACGAAAGGTTTCGATTTTGGATTCATCATCTTCAGGTATTCGAGCAGGGTCATCGGTGAAATGGGCCTTTCCATTTTCATCCACCCATTTATAAATTTTTGCTTCGGTAGGAAAGGAGGATATTAGAAGACCCGCGATTGCAATGAATGCCAAGAAAACTCTCATCGGTTGCATTTTACACCTTAAATGATTTTTGTAGTTAACCGTATAACCAAATAAAACACCCTAACCCTGGAACAGATTCACTGCCATATTATGGAAGGCGGCAAATAAGTCTGAGTGGATAATCCTATTTTTCCCTGTGTAAATGGGCATTAACCCTGAATTTTGCTGCAGACGGTTCATTTTATTAGTCAGAGTAGTTTCTTTAAAATCAAAACCCTATACTTAATTATGGCGGGAAAACGGGTTTTGGCAATCCCCCAATCGTGGGGGTTGATAAGACTAAAGCAAATGCTTTGCTGTGATCGATTGAAAAAGGGCGAGTTGGATTTTAATTAATCTGACAAGGAAGTGGATTTTACTTTGTTTTCATATTTCAAAATATCCTTTTCAGACTTCCTCACGTTTTTTTTCAGTCCTTCAATAATCTCACCCAGCGATTCATTCGTAGTCCAACCTTTTGGTTTTTCATCCATCTCTTGTAAATCGGCAATCTTTTGTAGCTGTCGTTCCCGAGACTCACGAGCATCTTCCAGAAGTTTTTGATATGATTCTCGCTGTTCAGCCGGACTTTTTAGTGATTCCTCCTTTTTTCGGGTGACTTGCGGAGGCAAAGATAGCTCAGGTTTTAAAGGTCCCTCTTCATCATGAAGAGGAATAGTTTGTGTTTCGATTGATGGTTCTTCAGGTTCTTCTTTTTGGACAGGTAGAGGAGGCAGGTCGCGAAATGTTTTAATTTTCCTATTCTCATCTTCATGCACCTGGGTAGGATCGTTGGTATAGTGGACTTTCCCGTTTTCATCCAGCCACTTATAAATCTTTGCGTGTGCGGGTTGCCCTGCCAATGATAACCCCCACACTAAAATCGCTATCCATTGTGTTTTCATCCGCAACATTTTACTGCAAACTAATCGGGAAATAAAATGACTAACTCTAAAGAAATTAAAAAATTTTACAATGGGTTTACTGAAACATCATCGAAAAAAGTAGTGTTGGTGGATACAGTAATCCCTATTTTTCCTTGAGTGTAAGAAGTATCTGTGGCAGTGATATCCCAATCCGCCGGTTCTGCCTCACTTGTTGCCCAAAATTTTGCGTTCAGGGTATCCCCTTCAACACTCGCCTTTAGAGTATATGTTACATCGCCAGGGTTATTCTTAGTAAAAGTATTGATCGTTGCACTCGACAAAACAGTATCGCCATTATTATAATCCACAAGTTCCAGAACATACTGGTGACTATTTTCATTTCCCTGACAAGTTACGCAAAAGACTCTAGCCTGATAGTGCTGGCTGAAACTTTGATATCTAAGCACAAGTCCCAGATACTCGCCTGTGCCAAACGAACCGTTGCGAGCTATTGTCATTGAGGCTTCATAATCCTGCCAGGCAGCACAACCATTTGAGGTAACACCAACATCGTTGGATGCCGATTTATATTCACCATTTGAAACATTCCAATTTGCAGCACCTTCTTCCGTCCAACCATCGCTGTCGTTATCATCAAAATCATCGGTAAAAATACCGTCGCCGGAATTAAAAGAAACAGGTATGGCATTGAACACCGGAAAATCTTCTCCATCTACATCGATGAGGGCACTGGCAGAAAGCGTCACTGTAACACTGGGTGACTCCCAATCATAAGACAAGGTTGTGGTTGCGTTTCCCGTTCCAACCGTTGAATTGGTTGAAGGGCTGAGGGTTCCATCACTGGAATTAAAGCTTACTGATGTACCCGAGCCAACACCTTCTCCGTCCCCATCCACTACGCTGGCTGTTACGGTGGTGGAGTTGTCAGGACAACTGACGGGAGAAGAACTGGCCACTAGAGAAATTTTTCCCCAGGGAGCGGTGACCAGGTTTCGTGGAGAGGAAACTGCCGTATAGGTTTCGCGATGATACCTGTCGCTATAACCAGAAGATCCAGCTGTTGTAGCCACGCTACCTGAGTAATAAGTACCACTATTCAAAAAATTGGTGTTCGGGTCTTCATCTCTTGACCGGGTGACGATATCCATGTCTACTTTTCTGATGTCATTCAACTCATCATCGGGAACGACATAAGGCGGGACTGGCATGCCATCTGAATCCACGGTAACACCAATGGGGAGAGGTTCTCCATCTTTATCCCAAAAACGCAAAATAACGTTGTCCACATCACGGGCCACTTTGCTTTTTACGACATCACTATCACCTTCATTTGGGATGATCCGGTAAAAGTGAAACGGTGGATCTCCCAGTCCCAAAGAAATATCATAGTCACGTGTTTCTGAGCTGGTTACATCACCGTCACCATCTTGATCAAAATAAGGAGAAATGGTGAAAGTTTCGTTGTCAGCGACGTCTGGATTAGATACCGCATAAGTCATGACTTCATCATTCTGAATAGCCCCATCATCATCCTCATCAAAAACCATGGTCACATAATGGTCCGAGGCAGCGAGAAACCTTCTTCCCCGGTTGACGTTGTAACCCGCGTTTTGCACACTGCGAGTGATAAAATCAACCGCGGCCCTGCCATTGGCCTGCATCTGACCCAACTGGCTTTGCCTCTGAAAAGTTTTTGTTTGGTTTTGCATGATGCCTGCCACAAGACCGAGAAGAATTAAAGAGATCGCGGTTCCAACCAATAGCTCCGTCATGGTGAAACCGTTTTCATTCATTTCAAATTTTTTCGGTAACTTTTCCATTATATATTCCTCGTTAAATAAACTATTCCAGAAAGCCCACCCGTTCCACACTGAATATGGAAGGGATAAATGGCGGCCAGAAAGTCGGATCTTGAAATCTTACGTCCCATCCCCAATTTCGAGTCGGACCTGAATAACAGTTGCCCCCGAGACACCAGAGGCCATCCGCCTGTTCACTGTCCCACAAGTTGACAAACGACCCGCGAAAATTCAGGGCTGCTCCTGTCCACCACTCATGCAGACGTGGGTAGGAATGCACGCCACCGCTATAATTGGAACCATTTTCTGCGGTCGGAAGATGCCCTGCAAAAAGTGCTGCATAGACAGTGGTTTCAGACCCGCGGTAGTTGTTATAAAGTTGATTTTGAGTGATATTGCAAGTCTTCGTATTAAAAGCGTTCGACAATACGTTCATCGCATCACCTATCAAAGCAACCCCTCGGGTATTGATGGTATTGAAATCACCATGAATATAAATCGGATTATCTGAAGCTAATGTTGTTTCATCAGATAATTGCGGACTGGAAGTGGAATCGATTGGCAACAATCGAATTGCCTGCAAATCACCCGACTGATTGTCAAAGGATGAATCTGGAGAACGCGAGGTATAAATCAACATGCCATCGCCTGCAAGAGTAAGTCCTTGATCCGCCAGATACTCTTCGTACCAAAGGCCCAGAGCGTAAAGGTCTATGTCGGTGGTATCCACAGCCCGCTCGTCTTCACGGCAATCCTCAAACGCATCGTCGACCTCGCGAATGATTGGCATCGGCAGACCCACTATCGCGTTACCAGCAGACGATTGACCCGCAAGAATCAAGGCTGTAACATCAGTATAAGAAGGGCGCGAAACATAAACTTCAATTTGACCAGTACCTAACCCTCCTGTGCCAATAATGGTCATGCCATCGATAGTGTTTTTTTGGGGATCCTGGGCCCGTTGCTCATAAAAATCTCCGCGCTTGAACAAATCTTTAGAAGGCGTGGTGTAAGGCTCTTCATTGACCAACACATAATTATTAAATCGAGACTCTTCGCTCGCTTCATTGTCAGAAGTAATACTATTATCCAAGGATTCATATTCGGATGAAGTGAAGGTGAGGCCCGTTCCTGAGGTTTTCACACGTACGGTTCCGGAATAATCGGCACCATTATTTTTTTTGTAGGGATGGATATCACCCACGGCAGTCATCGAATGCGGCGACATATTGTCATCGTCATCATAGTTTCGTAAATTGATATTGTTGTAACTGGAAGATCCTATATAAATGTCAGCGTTGGAATGAATTCGGCCCCAGCTGTTCATATCTGGACCTGGAAACAATTCCAGGTCGGCAGAATTGCCGCTTTGACCATAAAACACGAAGTATTGAACCAGAGGTGTTTCCAAAATTCGGACCGTTTCATTCACTGATTCATTGGAAGAGTCTTTGAGTGAAGTTGATTCGGATTCTATGTCATAGGTGTAAGCATAATGATAAATAATGGTATTGCCCACCACGGTCTGGTAAAGGAAAGGTTCAAGCGGATTTTCAATTTTATATTTGACGGCGTAGTCACGGTAATTTGCGACATTAATATAACCATCACTATCCCCGCCATAATCTGTGGATTCGGTATAAGGGATCAAATCTTCAAACTCATTGATGATATCGTTCACCGCAAGGTCGAGCCCGACTTCTGCCGAATAAAAAGCGTTCTTGCCTTTTTTATGAGCATGAGAGGATTCCAGATTTAAAGTTATTGACTGCATTGCGGCAAATGCAACCGCCGCTGTCGCGGCCATAACAAACATATAAATCAACATGGTGCTTCCCCGTTCCTGACGGGCTTGCTTTAAATGAATGTTGTGGAATAAATTTTTCATTCTATGAATTGCCTCCTGTGTATGACTGATGCCATTTCTACATCTCTTGCTTTGCCGTGGCTATCAGTCCAATCTGTTGTGACTAAAACCTCCAACATACGGATGGATGTAGGGTCGTCGAACTTTTCATCCCCACCCGATGGGTACACCTGCAATTGCACGGTAATGCTGAAATCTCCATCCGTTTCTGTTTTTGAGTAGGTATAGTCATCATCCTTGGTGAGTCCTTCATCCGTCAAATAATCAGTTACGAGGTAATCGAAACCATACACTCCACCCGTGGGTTCGTTGGCGGATAATCTTTTTACCTCTTCAATTTTATTGGTGGTTTTCATAGTCGCTTCTGTAACGAGTCGAGAATTATTTTGATGAAAAATTACTGAATTGGCCGCTTTAATAAGACCGAAGATGCCAACCGCCAGAATCGCCATACTGACCACCACTTCGACCAGGGTGGTCCCTTGCTGGCTTTGACCCTGTGACGGAAATCTATTCACTGTTTTAGGTATAAAGTTTTTCATATTCATTTCCATGGCGGAGTTTCGGCGGCGCTATACACCCAATAATCTACGGCCCCGGTGGCCTCTAAAACTGAAATTAAGCGTGCCCTATCATCTGTTTCTCCAATATCATTCGTGTGCAACAACAAAACGGAACCACTGGAACTGGCCTGTCCCTTGGAGTCAAAAACCAACGTTCCTCCAAAGGTAACTGCAGCATTGACACCATTGCCATCGGTATCCGTAATTCCTGTGTTGTAGGCAAACTGCACGTCATTTTCCAGAACGGCATTTTTCACATTTTCACCCGCGTCTTCAGTTCCGTCACCATCGCTATCTTCGTGAATTTTATAAGTATGTGCTGTGGTGTCGAAAGTAACTCTCACATCATTATTGCTTTTAATTGCAGTGGTTCGAGCCAGCATTAGATCAAAATATACTTTTTGCGCTTGTCCATTGATCTCGTGCTTCTCTTTCCATTTGGAAAAATTTGGGATCGCGATTGCAGAGACTATTCCAATAATTGCCATAGTTACTACCATTTCGATTAAGGTAAAACCCGTTTGATATTCCGGGAACCTCTTCAACCTTTTAAACTTTCGCGTTGGTGACATTTTGTTTCCTTTATTTATCCTTAAAACTGTTATTAGCAAAATAGAGGCCAAATTTATTCACCCAAATGAGGGGGTATAAAAACTCATTTATTTTCAGCTATTTAGTGGAATAAAAATCTTACCCCCACAAAAATGGGATGAAAAAAGTTATTTTATTGTGAGTGGATTTTATCTTATTTTATACATTTTTTACGTTTTTCGCACATATATTATTGGAAAAACGCCAAAAGGGGGGTGCGCTATCTATTTCTTTTCTGATCCGTCTGGGGGTTTTATTGCTTCCTCAATTTGTTTGAGAAATTCTTCTTCTCTGGAAGCTTGATTTTTGAGTCGGTTGGAGAGTTTGTTGACTTGCGGGCGGGTATTGTCGCTAAGTAGCGGCAGGACCTTTTTAAGCTTTTCATCTTCTTCAATAATCTGCTTTAAAAAAGAGGCAATTTCTTTAAATAAAGGTAAAACCGATGAAGATATTTGATCCACCAACCCTTCTTTTTGCGGAATGGTGGCAATCACAGTATTCCTCAAAACCTTCCATTTTCTTTTCCCGGCATTCCCATTGCTCAAGGGTCGTTTATAAATAGCATCGTAGCGAGGCATGTCTTCTTCAAAAAAAGCAGTGACCACCTCAAAAGCACTTTTTTCCGCTTCGGTTAATTCATTGGATTTTTTTTCAGTTTCCTTGGCAATCTCCTTGATTTCTCCAGGAGGGGTGTCTTCCTCTTTTCTAGGTTTTGAAATTTCTTTTTTAGTACTAGTTTTGGGCAGGGTCCTGAGTTTCATTTTATCCTGACGAAACTCTTCAGGCACACGATTGGGGTCGTCTGTAAAATGGATTTTTCCGTATTCGTCTTTCCATTTATATATTGCCGCTTCAGAGTTAGCACTGAACAGGATTAGAAAATTCACTGAAATAATCAGAAAAACTATTTTTTGAATCACTCGGTACATAGATTAGCTGGTGTGTTTATACTTTTAATAGTTTAAAAATATCCGTCTCCGGCATGTCATCGACAATTTCTATTTCTCCAATCTCCTTAACCAGAATAAATTTAATTTTATTATTCATCGTTTTTTTATCGTGATAAAGGGATTCAATGATCGCCTGTGAATCCAGATCGGGCAAGTCTGCGGGCAAACCACATTTTTTTACCAAGTCGCTTATCCGTTTTGGAATCTCCGCCGAACATTTACCCAGTTGCTGAGATAGTTTCGCCGCTTGCACCATTCCAATGGCTACCGCTTCACCGTGAATGAACTGAGAATAATGGGTCAAAGCTTCGATGGCATGTCCCAGTGTGTGACCAAAATTTAAAATCATCCGATAATGGCTTTCACGCTCGTCTTTCTCTACCACCTTAGCCTTGATCGCACATGAAGTTTTTATAATATGAGCCAGGCACTCTTTATCTAATTGTAGAATTTTTTCTATGTTTTTTTCCAGGTAATCGAAAAGGCTGGTATCATAAATAACACCATATTTAATTACCTCGGCGAGTCCGGCACGAAATTCTTTTTCAGGAAGAGACTGTAAAGTTTCCAAATCGGCTATAACCAGGCGGGGCTGATAAAATGCGCCGATCATATTTTTTCCCTTGGGATGGTTGACCGCTGTTTTCCCACCGACACTACTATCTACCTGGGAAAGAAGGGTTGTCGGAACTTGAATAAAAGGGATGCCTCGTTGATAAGTCGCTGCAACGAACCCTACCAGGTCTCCGATAACACCCCCGCCCAACGCAATCAGGACAGATTTGCGGTCGCATTTCAAATCTAAAAGTCGGTCATAAATTATTTCTACCTGTTTCAAAGTTTTTGAGGTTTCGCCTTCAGGCACTTCAATGACATCTGTGGTCCAGCCTTGACCTTTAAAGCCTGACAAGACCTTATCGCCGTAAAGTTGAAAAAGGGAAGGGTGGGTGATTAAAACAATTCGGCTGGGTTGAAGAACCTTTGAGAGGGATTCTCCCACTTTAGCAAGAAGCTCTGCACCAAGGAGGATATCGTAGCTTCTTTCGCCTAGGTCAATATTTAAACGTTGCATGTAAGGGAAATCTTTTTCTTTTAGGGATTTTAAAATATTAAATGCCTATTTTCCCCTAATTGTAACCATTGTCAACAATGGTCGGTGTCACAAAAACCAATAGCTCAGCAATAGTATCGGATTCATTGAAACTTTTAAAAAAATTCCCGAGGAAAGGGAGCTTTGAGAAAAAAGGAACGGCCTTCTTATTTTTAGCTACGTTGCTCGTATAAATGCCTCCGAGAACCGTAGTATCACCATTGGCCACCAACACCTCGGTATGAGCTTCCCTGGTCGTTATTGTTGGTACGTTAGTGTTGACAAGATTCGCAGTATCAGCTCCGTTCTTGGTCATGTCAATGGTCATATAAACTTTTTCATCGAAAGTCACATGTGGTACGACCGTTAAACTTAGTTCCGCATCGATAAACTCAATAGTATCTCCATCAGTTGAAGTCGTCTGATAAGGAATTTGAGATCCACTTGTTATCCTCGCCTCTTTATTGTCCGCCGTCGTTACCTTGGGGCTGGAAATTATGCGTGCTTGGCCTTCCGTCTCAAGAGCTTCCAGTTGGATATCTACTCCAATCCCTTTAGCAAAGCTTCCAAGGGTCAAATCAAAGCCAGAGACGGTTCCCGCAGCAATGTTTGTTGTTTGAGGCAAGTCCACCAAAAAGTTCCCGTTTGTGGTCCCTGAATCAGGAGTCGTTAATAAGGCGGCGTTCGCGTTATTGGTTTGAGCCAGGCTCCCGGTGAAACCCCATTGGACTCCCAGCTCCTGAGTGAGGGACTTACTGATCTCTACAATCTTGGCTTCAATCAATACCTGCGGTGTTGCGACATCTAGAACGCGGATGGTCTCCAGCATATCATCAACGTATTGGCGAAGGTCATTCAGTATAATTGTGTTGGTACGGGCATCGACCGTAATACGGGCATCCCCCCGTGTGCTTTTCAATGCATTCAGGCTGGCTGAAAGTTCTGTGATTTCCGCATTGTTAATTCTCACCACCTCCGTAACCAGGTCTTCCGCGTGTTTTTGTGTCGCGAGGTCCGTAGCGATTTGAGCTTTCTTGGCAATCCGTGCACTCTCTTCTCCAGCAAGAGTGGCCTGGGTTGCAACGCGCACGATGTTATTTCCCAAGCACTCCCGACCCAGAGCATTGTTGGAAAGTAGTACATCCATGGCTTCATTCCAGGGAACATCTTTCATTCGCATATTGACCGTACCGGTCAACCCTGGCGAAAGAATGATATCAAATCCACTGATGTCCGAAAAAATCCGGATCAAGTTTCGAATATCTGCATTCTGGAATTCAAACGTCATGGTTTCTTTTTTTCCATACAACATGGGGTAGCAGGAATCATCTGGAGTTTTCTCGGCTTCGCTTAAGATTGTTGCCGCATCTTTAAGGTCCTCTGCTTCTACCTTTTTAATTTCACTTGGATCATTTGAAAGTGTGCTGGCCTCCGCCATTTCAAAAACTTCTGAAGTCAAGCGTATGGTCAGAGCATTATTGGACGGCTTTAATATTTCATAATTTGCCGCCTTATTGAGTGCGATTTCCAAACGCAACACACCCGCTTCTTCAAAATGCAACGGACGGATGGAATCGACCAGACCTTTTTTCACCTGCATTGTTCCCGACAAATTACCTTTTTCCATATTAGGAAAGTCCAGCACCAAACGAAGAGGATTCAGCAATTTGAATGCGGTGTATTGAATTGGCTGGGACGCTTCAATATTCACAACAGCATCTTCGCTTCCGGTAGAATCCGTATTCAACACAACAATACTGCCTTTTGATACCTGTGCCTGAACCAAATTCGGTTGGTCCCAACCTGAAACAACAACGCAGGCAATCAGCAATATAATTACCAAGGATTTTTTGAATGGATGCATGTTTTCCTGTTTTTATATTTTTTCTAAAAACTCAATTTTTAGAAGTTGAAATTTAAAACGCATAAATTCCTTTAATTGTAACCATTGTCAATAATGGTCGGCGTTACAAAAACCAGAAGCTCATCAATAGTATCCGACTCATTGAAACTTTTAAATAAAAGCCCAAGGAAAGGGATCTTGGAGAAAAAAGGAACCGCCTTCTTATTTTCAGCTACGTTACTGGTATAGATGCCTCCGAGCACTGTGGTGTCGCCATTTCCCACCAACACCTCCGTATGAGCTGTTTGAGTTGTGACTGCTGGCACACCTGTTGATGCAACAGTTGTCGTCGTATCGGCTCCGTTATTGGTCATGTCAATCGTCATATAAACTTTTTCATCGAAAGTCACATGCGGCACCACGGTCATACTGAGTTCCGCATCGATAAATTCAATGACGGTTCCTTCTGTTGAAACCGTTTGATAAGGAATTTGACGACCACTTGTTATTCTCGCCTCTTTATTGTCTGCCGTAGTTACCTTCGGGCTGGATAGGATGCGCCCTTTACCTTGCGTCTCCAGAGCCTCCAATTGAATCGCCACTGAAATCCCTTTGGCAATACTTCCCAATGTCAAACCAAAACCTGCCACGTTTCCAGTACCCGCTCCACCAATATTTGCTGATTGGGCCAGATCCACTAAAAACCCTGTCCCCGCTGAATCAGGACTCGCTAATTGCACAGAACTACCTGCAGTACCCGCGGTTGTGGCATTGCCCTGAGCCAGGGTTCCTGTGAAACCCCATTGGACTCCCAACTCCTGCGTGTAGGTTTTGTTGATCTCCACAATTTTCGCTTCGATCAAAACCTGCGCTGTTGTGACATCCAGAATACGGATGGTCTCCAGCATATCATCAACATATTGGCGAAGGTCATTCAATATAATGGTATTGGTACGGGCATCTACCGTAATACGGGAATCCACCCGTGTGCTTTTCAATGCATTCAAACTGGCTGAAAGTTCTGTGATTTCCGCATTGTTAATTCTCACCACCTCCGTAACCAGGTCTTCCGCGTTTTTTTGTGTCGCGAGGTCCGCAGCGTTTTGAGCTATCTTGGCGGAGCGTGCAGCCTCTTCTCCAGCCAGGGTGGCTTTTGTTGCAACGCGTACGATGTTTTTTCCCAGGCACTCTCGACCCATGGCATTGTTGGAAAGGATCACATCCATGGCTTCATTCCAGGGAACATCTGTCATTCGCATATTGACCGTACCGGTCAACCCTGGCGAAAGAATGATATTAAATCCACTGATATCCTCAAAAATCCGGATCAAGTTGCGAATATCTTCGCCTTGAAAATCAAGCGTGATGGTTTCTTTTTTTCCATACAAAATGGGATAACAGGAATCATCGGGTATTTTTTCGGCTTCGCTTAAGATTGCTGATGCATCTTTGAGGTCCTCTGCCTCATTCTTTTTAATATTACTTTTATCATTTGAAGAGGTGCTTTCTGCAGCCTTTGCCATTTTCAGAGTTTCTGAATGCAAACGTATGGTCAGGGTATTTTCGGTCGGTTTTAATATTTCATAATCCGCTGCCTTGTTAAGTGCGATTTCCAGACGCAACACCCCTGTTTCTTCAAAGTGTAATGGACGGATAGATTCGACCATGCCTTTTTTCACCTGCATTGTTCCCGACAGGTTGCCTTTTTGCATATTCGGAAAGTCCAGCACCAAACGAAGAGGATTGAGCAGTTTAAATGCGGTGTACTGAATCGGCTGTGAGGCTTCAATATTTATGACAGCATCTTCGCTTCCTGTAGAATCCGTATTCAATGCAACAATACTGCCTTTAGAAGCTTGTGCCTGAACCAGGTTTGATTGGTCCCAACCTGAAGTAACAACGGAGGCAATCAGCAATATAAGTAACAAGGATTTTTTGAATGGATGCATATTTTCCCGTTTTTAAATTTCTTCTGAAAACTCAATGGTTCTCTGGCGAGTTAAAATATTTCCCAGATAGTCACGAGATTTCTCAATCACAATAATTCTTTCAGGCTGGACTTCATCAACCTCTCCAAACCTGGGACCAATGAGATCTCCTTCATCCACCACATGGCCTTTGCTGTCTGACGTTTCTATCAAGGCTAAAGTTTTTGTGTTTTTTGAAATAATTCCCGTTAACTTTAAATTTTCGTATTCAGCTTGCAAAGGAGTTTTCGAAACTTTAGTTTCACTTGCTTTTTCCAGGACAACCCGGTAAGCCTCGATCACATCAGTATAATCATCATCACTCATTGCTTTGAGATCTTCCTGACTATTGAACAAGCGCTCATAATATTTCATTTTCTTAAAAAGTTGAGGCCGTTTAATTTCAATTTTATTCATTACATATAAAGAAATGGGTGGAATGTTTTCCAACTCGCCCCCGAATTGACGCGCCATCGATATTCCTACAGACTCTTCCGTCTGCACCGGCCCGGCATCGGTAAACAGTGGCTTAAAGGGATCGCGAAGTCGAACCAATAAATACCGCTGGCCTGCGGGAGCAAGTTCTCTCAGAAGTGGAAATTCTGGCCCTCCCTCATCAATTTCAATTAATAATTTCCTTTGCACTTTATGAACTTTGGTCAAAGTTTTTTTGGTTCCTTTTTCGAAACCCTGTAACTCTGAAAAAGTAAACCATTGACCCGCAGGGGATTCCAGGAACCGGGCATAGGCCTTTAAATCTTTTTCTTTAATATCCCTATAATCAAATAATCTATGAAGCCTGACTTGCTCCCTGATGTGCTCTGCCTTTTCCTCCTTCAACATCCTCATCACTTTGACAAACCGTTTTCCCTGCAACAAATCGTTAAAAGGAAACATCGAATCAACATAGGCTAGAAAAAGTGACTTTATATTTTCTGACAGAGCTTCTTCGGATACGATTCTCTCCACAATCAATAAGCGGGACTCATTTGGAGGTGTGATCATGATTTGCTTTACAAATTTATTTCGTTCCTTTTCAATATCCGGAGAATTAGCCTCTCTTTCAGCTTTTAAAATTTTTCGACCCGTTGGACTTTTGAACCATTCAATAGATTTATCCGCATGATCCTGGTCAAACCTTGCAAGAAAAGTTTCCTTCAAATTTCCTCGAACAAGGTTTGGCGCACTTCCGTGCCGCATAAGATTTTTAGCAAATCCGATCTGGCTCGGCTTTAATGCCATCGGATCAATATTCTTGTACCAACTAAGAGTAGTTTCCACCTCTAAGTAACGGGTATTTAATCCACTGAGCCAAAATAATTTTTCAATAGTTTTATCTTTAACTTTGATCCCTGCGGGCATTGCCCCCATTTTGGCCAGGGATTGTCCGCCCAGAGAGAAATTCACCAGGACACATATGAAAAATAAAATTAGGATGTTTGCTTTTTTAACTCTTCTCATAACCTTTGACTCGTTTAATCAAACTACTTCAACCAGCGCTAATGCCCTGACCTCTTTTTCTTCTTCTTCTTTTTCTTAGGCGGCTTTTTTTTAGCCACTACGGGTCTATTATCTGAACCTTCTATAAAGGAGTAGGTTTTGGCTGTCATCACCGTTTGCAAAAGGTGAGCACTTTGTCCGGTGGGACCATTGGGTCCTATTATCGGCACTTGCAATGTTTCTAACGTTAAATTTTCGAAACTCACAAGCTGTAAAAGGTTTTGCATATACTCAAAAAAATCGAGAGTACTCCACAAATCTCCTCGCATTCTTATTTGAAGGGGAATCTCTTTATAGAAATCGTTTATCGAACCCTCGTTAAGTTCGAAATTTAATAATTCAATTTTTCGGTTTTCTCCAAAACTCGAAACTTTTTGCAACAATTCAGGCAGGTCATCAACAACCGGCATCTGTTTTTTATATGCTTCAAGTTGACCCGATACCCTTGCCAATCCCTTTGCAGTCAAATCCCCTTTTTTAACCATGGCCTTATGGCGCTTCAATGTTTGTTCTGCGCTTTTCTTTTTTTTAACAAGCTCCGTTAATTCAGTATTCGTAGCACTGAACAACGTAAAATAGTAGGCCGCAATGACCACCAGACCTATTCCCACAGCACCTGCAATTAGATGCATGAACTTGATATCTTCAAGAGTATCGTAAGGAATTTTGTCAAAAAGTTTATCCATAAGACTTTTATTTCTTTTTCTTTTTTTTATCTTGCGGCATGTAGCTATAAGCCGTAAAAGAATAAATGGGATAGCCTCCCATAATAGTTTGTGTTGATTTTTGTAAAAATGTCATTTTGTAATAAGGAATTTCCTGCAAATTCTTTATGTAATCTGCAATCAATTGTTCGCCCAAAGCGTTGCCAGTAATTTCAATAAATTCGTAATAAGCTTTTTCCTTTTTCTTACCTTTTCTCCTTTTTCTTTTTTTCTTTTTGGTCAACGCCGGGTTCCCAAAAAGAATGACCGGAACTTTTTTATCATTAAGTTTTTTTGCAGTCATCTGGGTAACACGATTCAACCACACCCCTGGAGGTACAGCCATATTCAAATCATTGACAATTTTACTGACCTGGAATTGCCCTCCTCGTAAACTGTCAATCCCTCCCACAATCTGCTCTTTTCGTTTTTTCGAGGATTGCATTTTCTGAATTGCTTTTACCTTTGGCTCCAGAGCTTTTACTGCCTTTTCTAGTTTTTGTGTTTCCCCTCGAACTTTATCCAGTTGAATTTGCGAAACCGCCCAATTGGCTAATACCAGCAAAATGATGACACAAATAATCGATGTAGCTTTGACAACACGTTTTTGTATTTCTATTTTTTTTAGTTCTTCGCGATAGTCGTGGAGATTTATTTGGATCATTTGTGGTCAAACCTCCTGGTAGCAAGGCCCATCGCAACCGTAGACAAGCCTGTCAACTCCGTGATCATTTCTCGATCAAAGTTTTTTGGATTGATTTTGACTCCCTGCATAGGATCCAGATGTTCAACAGGAACTTTCAAGAAATCAGCTATAAAGCCGTCTATCCCATGAATCAAACAACCACCTCCAGACAAAAGGATTCGTTCGACCTTGGTATTGGAAATGGTTGAAAAATATTCAAATGATTTTTGAATCTCCTCAAGGATTTTTTTATATCCCTGCACTATCAGTGCAAGAACTTCATCCTTATCCACCCCGTCCGGCAGGTACCCCCCTTTCATTCTATGGGTTTGGCTGAATGGGACCTTGAATTTCGACATAAGCATGGTTGAGCAATATCCACCTCCAATGGGAATGTCTCTCGTATAACCTATGGACCCATTTTGTAATATATTTACGTGGGTGAAGGAGTCTCCCAAATCAATCAAAGCGGTAGCACCCATTGTAGAAAGGTCGTTGTTTAGCTTGGCAGCATTCATCAATGCAAACACATCTAGATCAATTATGGCTGGCTTCAATCCCGCTCCGAGAAGGACATCCGTTCTCTCATCAATAACGTCTCGCTGAACCGCGACAAGCAAGGCTTCTACCATTGCTTCATCTGAATCTTCCTCTTCTTCATCCTCCTCTGTTTTTTCATCTTCCTTAGATTGACTGGAACTCCCATTTACCGGACCTAGAATTTGGAAATCCAACGCCACATCGTTTATATCGAAAGGAATATATTGTTCGGCTTCTTCGTTGATTTTCTCCGACAACTCCTCTTCCGTCATTTGGGGTATTTTTATTTTTTTAATAAAAACCGCTTCTCCCGAAACGGATGCAACCACAAAATTTGATTGAATTTTTTCGGCTTTTATCAGACTTGCAAGTGCTTCTGACACTTGACCCGGGTCTTTGATAGATCCTTCAACGATACTTCCCTCTTCCAGAGGCATCACACCCAGGCTGATCAATTCAAAATTGCCATCCTTCAATTCGGCAAGCTGCACCAATTTGATAGAGTGCGAACCCATATCAACTGCGACCAGAGGAGTTTTTTTAGATAAAAACATTCGTTTATTTCAAAAAATGGTTCGAGTTTGTTTATCAAACAATAAAAAGCAAACCTTATACCAACTCATCAAAACTGCTTAAATTGATCCAAAAAACAGATTTTCTGTTTAATATTTCTTTTAAAACTATAAAAGCGTATGAATTTGTATTTAATGTTTAAAAAAATCATACCTGCACCTTAAATTTGTCTTCCCAGCTAAAGTATCTGGCTTTAGTTCCGATAATCGAGGCGACCTCGTTTATCTGGAATCATTTTTTTAAAGGATTATTTTTCCATTGGCCTGAAAAAATAATCGATACTTCTGTCTTCTTCAGGCTTTTTTCTTACCTACTTTCTTTGGCAATGCAGGAGGATTTCCATTTTCATCCTCAAAAATTCGCGTTCGATCTGCCAATTTGTATCCCAGAGCTAAAATAATCTTTCGTTTTGTATCAAGCCGACATTCATTCCCCTTTTCAATCCGGTCTATGGTTTGAACGGTGACATCCGCTTTTCGGGCAAGTTCAGCCTTGCTCATCATTTTTGATTCGCGGATTTGTCGGACGCTATTGGTGATGGCCACAGTATTACCCCCCTTCAAATGGTTCTAGCGCATAAGGTTGTGCTTATTTAACTACTTTTTTTGGAATGTATTGACCTTATTTTAAATCCACTAATTTGTCAACAAAATTTTATAAATACTTTAAAATTTATATAAATTTAAACAAATTTAATGACTATTTCATCCCCAATCCCAAAACTATTAAAAACCGGTCTTTTTAAAGTTCGGTTGAAAACAAAGGCCAATTCCCTTACAGTCTTTTCTTATGAAACAAGTATTTTTAGAAACTTTTGGTTGCCAGATGAACGTGGCAGATACAGACCGGATGGAACTCATCCTGTTCCATTCGGGTTTTCGCCGGACCCAGGAAAAGGAAGACGCAGACCTGATTCTAGTCAACACCTGTTCGATACGCGAAAAAGCCGAGCAAAAAACATTTTCACTCTTTGGCGGTCTCAAACCTTTAAAGGCCACAAATCCCGACCTTATTCTTGGTCTGACAGGTTGCATGGGTCAGCAAGATGGTGAAAAAATGTTAAAACGCATGCCTTACCTGGATTTCGTATTAGGTCCCGATCAAGTGGAAGGTATAGGAAAAGCAGTTAACCAAGCGCGTGAATCAGAGAAGTCCTTTGTGTGGACGGGGTTCGATTCAGAAAAAATATATTCCATTCCAGAAATCTCAGGAGACCTGCCCCAGAAACCCGGTCCCAGTTCTTTTGTAAACATTATTAAAGGTTGCGATAAGTTTTGCACTTTCTGCATAGTTCCCTTCACCCGGGGACGAGAAAAATCGCGCGAGCCTGAAGAACTGCACCAGGAAATTCGTCACCTGATTAAACATGGAGCCAAAGAAATTATCCTTCTTGGTCAGAATGTTAATTCTTATGGCAAACGCGGTTTGGACAACCCGATCCCGTTTCATGAACTTCTATATGGAATAGCAGAAATCCCCGGACTTCAAAGATTACGATTTACCACCAGTCATCCGAACGACTTCACTCGGGAAACTATTCGTGCATACCGCGACATCGATGTTCTGGTAAATCATTTGCACCTCCCTATTCAAAGTGGCAATAACGAGATTTTGAAATCCATGCGCCGCGACCACACGGTCGAAGAGTACCTGGAGTTGATTGATGAATTGAAATCAGAAGTTCCTGATGTTTCTTTGACGACAGATATTATTGTTGGGTTTCCCGGTGAAACGGATGCTCAGTTTCAAGATACTTTGAAAGTAATGGAGCGGGTCGGCTATAGCAGTAGTTTCATGTTTTCCTATAGCCCAAGACCGGGAACTCCGGCCAATGAAATGCAAGACTCCGTCCCGGAGGATATAAAGAGGCAACGCCTCCAGGAAATCATTCAACTGCAAACCCGATTAACCGAAGAACAGGGAAAAACTTATAAGGGGAAAACTGTAGAAATGCTAATTGAAGGCAATTCATCTCGCCCAGGCTATTCCTTTAAGGGAAGGAACCCACAGTACTGGAGAATAAATGCCAAAGGCGATAAAGGCAGATTCCAACCCGGTGACATCGTTCATGTCAACATCGAACAAACCTCAGGCCACGGTTTAAGTGGAGTGATTCAGTAGATAGCTATCTGGGAATATATTTCTTCCTCTAGCATTGCAAGCTGTGGCACAACGACTTTAAGAGCCACTCTTAAATCACGAATGAATTTAAGTTCCGGCGGTTCATCACGTATCGAAAATCGACGCAAAGCATCGTTGCAAAATTGATCGAGCTCAATAATCTGGTTTAATATTTCCGCTGGTAAATCTTCGAGCCCCACATCCTGATCTTCCAGAAACCTCATTATTCCAACCAGACTCATTTTAATATCAACGGATTGCTCTCGCAGATCAGAAATAAGAAGAGATTCTTTGGTCTTCAAATCTTCACAAATTTCAAACAACATTTCCCGCAGGTTGCCATAAAACACTTCGTGTTGCCTCTTGTCCTTGAATAATTCTCCCTGTCCTCCGAACAAGAGGAAAAAAACCGTTTCCAATTTATATTTATCCGAAGACATGACGGTATAGAGAATGGATTTGAATTCCTGCGCATCGAAAGAAAGTTCCAAGTCCTGAAAAATTTCATTGAGAGTTCCCAACTCTCCTTTGATTGTTCGACGGTGGTTGCTCCGCACGAAAGGTCCCGACTCAGATTTCCAAACCGGGACCATTTGAACCCCGCCTGCTTCGCAACCAACCACTGTCCATTCCTGCAGGGACTCAAGAAAATCCGTCACAGAAAAAACATCGATATTTTTCAAGGTTTTTGGTTCAAGTGAAAAGAGAACACGTAACAATTGTTTTTCGAGTCCTTCAGAGCAGAATTTTTCGTCCTGGCTCAGGGGGTCCATCTGGGTAGCAAGGGCAAGGTAAAGCGAACGTTTGCGCAACCGTCCTGATCGTAATTCCCTGGAGGTGTAGGGCCGAACCTGAAAAACACCTTTTTCATAATCTACAAGATCAATCAGAAGTGCATCGCCAGGTTTACTGCCAAACTTTTTATAGTAATTATTCATATCCCAGGCGGTAACAGTCATACAACTTTTTCCTGGAACTTTTTCATTTATTTTTATTTCTTCAGGGAAATTTCCGCAATACTGATAAAATGAAGCGACATCCTGAATAAAAAAAGTTTGTTTTATTTTTTGAATTTCATTTCCATCAGGATCCAGAAAGATCAGGTCTTCTTCTTTTAGATCCGCCAAAAGAAATGGCATGAGGCGGTGCCCGGGAATCAGCATTCCCTGCTTTAACTCCCAAGTTCCTAATTGGAATGAAAGGGAAACATGGCTGATTTTTTCAATCACTGTCCGGCAGGGCACGAAATCATTTTCTTTTACCCCAATCAAACAATGGTGATTAAGTAAAATTCGCCTCACCTTTTTAAAGGCAGACTCTGATATCTGCTTTTGCCAGCGGCATTCAAGGTTTTTTGCGAAATCATTGATCGTAAAAGGGCTTTTTGATTCGCGAATGATTTCTTCGGCCAACTTATTGAGGGTTATTTTTTTTGTCATTTGCAGGATGGGTTTCAAAGTTGCAGGATAAATGACCCGATGGGAAGAAGGGTCAAGCAGACCTTTTTCAAAAAAGGTGAGGCCAGACTATCACAAAAATATTCCTGTGTTAAGCAAAGGATTTGTACTTTTCTCCAAAAATTCAAATTATTTGATTTTGAAATACCGTGAGGCTAATATTATCTTTAAATCCAATTGACCACTATTATTAAAGCTGGAGATTTTACATGGCCTTAAATCTGGAACCCATATATCAGGACATTTTTGCAAAATTAAAAACCCGTAAAAAATTCGT
>Ga0114932_10001571_pt1 | contig 25706 bp, 26 predicted proteins | sample 2SBtaG_2_FD_87286 | JGI IMG/M metagenome (GOLD analysis project Ga0114932, IMG submission 87286) | Deep subsurface microbial communities from Kolumbo volcano to uncover new lineages of life (NeLLi) - 2SBTROV12_ACTIVE470 metaG | ecosystem: Environmental > Aquatic > Marine > Volcanic ...
CACCCTGGAAACCCTGCGACAGCCGATTGAAACCGGCGATGTGGTCGTGGCGCGCGCAAATGCCCATGTGCGCTATCCGTGCAAATTTTTGCTGCTCGCGGCCGCGAATGCCTGCCGCTGCGGTTACCTGAACGACCCGGCACGCGCCTGCAACCGCGCGCCGCTGTGCGGCGAGGACTACATGGGCCGGATATCGGGGCCGCTGATGGATCGTTTTGATCTGAAGGTCGACATCCCCCCTGTGATGATGGACGCGCTCGAACGCGCGCCGGCGGGCGAAAAATCTGCGGGAATCGCCGCACGGGTCGCACGTGCGCGTCAGGTCCAGCAAGACCGCTACAAAGAGGACGCAGGCTGCAGCGTCAACGCGGATATCGAAGGCCGGCGACTGCGCGATGTATCCATGCCTGATGAAGCCGGGCAGACGTTGTTAAGCAAGGCGGCCGAAAAATTCAGACTGACGGCACGGGGGTATCACCGGGTTTTGCGGGTCGCGCGCACCATTGCCGATCTGGATGGTTCGGACGATGTACGCCACCCGCATCTGGCCGAGGCTTTGTCGTTTCGCCTGATGCACGACGTGGCTTCCGGGCCGTTTGTCCGCCGCAAAGTGGCCTAGGCGTTGCGCCTGGCTTCGATGGCGTCCCAGATCGGTCCGGCGACATCGATATTGTCAAAACGCTCCAGTTCCTGAATGCCGGTGGGCGAGGTAACGTTGATCTCGGTCAGGTAATCGCCGATCACGTCGATACCGACAAAGATCTGACCCTTGGCGCGCAAGAGCGGTGCCAGCCGCTTGCAAATCTCGCGGTCGCGCGCCGTGAGACCGGTTTTTTGCGGGCGCCCGCCCACGTGCATGTTGGATCGGACCTCGCCTTTGGCGGGCACGCGGTTGATGGCCCCGGCCGGATCGCCGTTCACCAGAATGATACGTTTGTCGCCTGCGGCGACGTCCGGCAGAAACTTTTGCGCGATCAGCGGTTCGTTGTTTTGCCCGGTAAACAATTCGTGCAGCGAATTCAGGTTGCGGTCATCGGGGCCAAGACGAAACACACCGGACCCGCCGTTGCCGTAAAGCGGCTTAAGAATAATGTCGCTGTGTTCGGCCTTGAACGCGCGCAACGTCGCCAGATCGCGGGCGATCGTGGTGGGCGGCATCAGGTCAGGAAAATCCAGAATTAGCAATTTTTCCGGATAATTGCGTACCCATGTGGGGTCGTTGACGACCAATGTGCTGGGGTGAATCCTGTCTAACAGATGGGTCGTGGTGATGTATCCCATATCAAACGGCGGGTCCTGACGCAGCCAGACAACGTCCTGCGTCGACAGGTCGATTTCCTGATTTTCGCCCAGATCAAAATGATTGCCACGCTGGCGGCGCACGGTCAGGGGCCAGCCGCGCGCGGTGACGCGCCCCTGCTGGTACGCCAGTTGATCGGGCGTATAATAAAACAGATTGTGCCCGCGCGCCTGCGCTTCCTCGGCCAGCCGGAAAGAACTGTCAGCGTCGATATCGATCGCGTCGATCGGGTCCATCTGAAAAGCAACGTTGAGAGCCAAGTGCGCGGTTCCTGTGTCTGGTCCCTTCAACTTGGGTCACGACCGCGCGGGAATCAACTGCCGATGCGCGACGACGTACGATTTTCAGGCGCTGAGCGCGTTTTCCAGAATATCGATCTGACCCCGCCCGTTCACAAGCGCCAGATCAAATCGCGCCGGGCTGTCAAGACCGGTCGGCAGCGTGCCTAAAAACTGGGCGGCCGCATTGAACAGACGCGCAATCTGGCGCGTGCCCAGCGCAGCCGCTGCCGCCGCGAAATCGCGGCTTTTCTTGACTTCGACAAATACGGTTTCCCTGTCCTTGCGCAGAATCAGATCAATCTCGCCGTTGGCGGTTTTCCAGCGGGTTTTCTGTACCGTGTAGCCGCGCCGCACATAGTCACGCGCGACAATATTTTCGGCCGCCAGCCCGCTATAGTATGATTTCAAGCCGCTCATCGTGCAGTCCTTGTCAGTCTTTGATCGACAGCGCCAGCGCGTAGACCCGCCGCCGCGATACTTCCAGTGTCACAGCGACATCGCGCGCCGCGTCCTTTGTGTGGGCTCCCTGAGCGAGCAACAGCCTAAGCGCCGTTTCGATGTCCGCATCGCTGGCAACCGTTTTGCGACCGGCACCGACCAGCACGACGATTTCACCTTTGGGAACTTGCGTGGCATAGTCCCGTGCCAGATCAGTCAGCGTCCCGCGTCGTACGTCTTCAAATTTTTTGGTCAACTCGCGACACAGAGCAACCTTTCGGTCACCCCCTAGAACCTCAACCATATTCATTAAGGATTTACCAACGCGTTTGGGATTTTCATAAAATACCAGCGTGCCCGGCACATCTTTCAATTCGTTCAGGAACCGCACGCGCGCACCCGTGCGGGTCGGCAGGAAACCGGCAAAAAAGAACTGATCGGTCGGCAAACCGCCGACCGTCAAAGCCGCCAACATCGCAGACGCACCCGGTACCGCAGTCACCATCATACCGGCGTCGATCACTGCACGCGCCAGTGTATATCCGGGGTCGGACACCATCGGGGTTCCGGCGTCGGACACATAGGCCACGCTTTGACCCGCAGCGATGGCCGCCAGCAGTTTTGGTCGCTGCGCCGCACCGTTGTGATCGTGGTACGCGACAATTTTCCGCGCACCCGGCGCAATTGCGTGGATGTCCAAAAGCCGACGGGTATTACGGGTATCCTCGGCGGCCAAAATATCGGCGGCGGCCAAAACATCAAGCGCACGCAGGGTGATATCGCGCGCCGTTCCGATGGGGGTCGCCACAAGAAAAAGGCCGGGCAACAACGGGACGGGCATTGTGGTCACAGTTTTCCCCGCGCGATATGTAGCGTTTACTTGCCGCCTTTGACCGCTTAAGTTTTGCACAACGGCGGTCTGAGTGACCACCCCTATTATAGGATGATCAAAACAATGGTCGCTAATTTTTTTCGGTCGCGCCTGATGTTCAGGCTGGTGGCGATTATCTTTGCCACCGGCTTTTTGAGCGCCTGCGAGCTGGAACTGGGCGGCACTGGCCCCGTGGTCAACACGCGCGCGCCCGTGCCCGTCGCGCTTTTGGTGCCGTTCGGATCAAGCGAGTCCAACCACGCGATTCTGGCGACCAGCCTGCAGAACGCAGCGCAACTGGCGGTGTCGGATCTTGACGGTGTCCAGATCGAGCTGCGGGTCTACAAAACCGCAGGCAGCGCCGACGCCGCTGCGGCCGCCGCCAAGCGCGCAGCGGACGAAGGCGCCAAAATCATTCTTGGCCCGGTATTTGCCGACGCCGCCAACGCGGCGGGTAACGCGGTGTCGTCGCGCGGCATCAGCGTGCTGAGCTTTTCCAACAACACCGAAATAGCCGGCGGCAATGTTTTCATTCTGGGTCATACCTTTGAAAATACGGCGCAAAGACTGGTCAGCTACGCCGCGTCGCAGGGCCTGGGCAATGTTCTTGTGGTGCACGCCAACAACCTGACCGGGCAAATCGGGCGCAAAGCCGTCGAACGCGCAGCGGCGGCGACCGGTGCCACCTACACCGGCGCGGCCAGTTACGAATTTTCGCAACAGGGCGTGATTTCGGCGGTGCGCGATATCGCGCAACAGGTACGCGACACCGATACCAATACACTGATATTTGCCTCTGACACTGCGGGTGCATTACCCATTCTGGTGCAGTTGCTGCCGGAAAACGGCATCGATCCCAAAGAAATCAAATTCATGGGGCTGACACGTTGGGATATTCCAACCCAGACGCTGTCTCTTGGCGGACTTCAGGGCGGCTGGTTTGCGCTGCCCGATCCGGCGCTGGCGGGCAGTTTTCGTGACCGTTACGTGACAGCCTACGGTCAACCGCCACATCCATTGGCCGGGATTGCCTACGACGGTGTGGCTGCAATCGGCGCGCTTCTGGCCAGCGGCGACGCAAATCCGCTGTCGCGCGAGCGTCTGACTCAGTCCAAAGGGTTTGTCGGCGTGAACGGCGTTTTCCGTCTGATGCCCAACGGGACCAACCAGCGCGGCATGGCCGTCGTTGAAATTGAAAACAACCGCATCAAGGTCATCGACCCGGCCCCAAGAAGATTTGGTGCGCCAGCCGGATTGTAAAATGGCCGTTGCCGCCACCAACATGCCGGACGACGTTCTGATCTGTTCGGGCGTTGAAATATTCGACGCGCGCGCCGTCGCCACGACCATCGACGCTATGCTCCGAAAGTGCGAGTCGCCACGCGACATGCGCGCAGCCATCGTTTCCCAACTGGCCGTGGCGCAACAGGCGGGCATGGACCGAATTGCCAAAGCACTGACGCAGACACCGCTCGCCGCGCGCGCGGCCCTGGCGTCTTACAGCTTTTTGACCGATTCCATTGTCACGGAAATTCTGCGCGTTGCGACCCAGGTTATCCACCCGGTCTCCAACCCGACGAAATCCGAAAAAATTGCCATCATCGCAGTGGGCGGTTACGGGCGCGCCGAGATGGCACCTTTCTCGGATGTCGATCTACTTTTTCTGCGCCCCTACAAGGGTTCGGCGTGGTGCGAAAGCGTGGTGGAAACCATGCTTTATATCCTGTGGGACTTACGGCTGAAAGTCGGCAACGCCACCCGCAATGTGAACGATTGCATCCGTCTGGGGCGTCAGGATTACACGATTCGCACAGCCCTGCTGGAGGCACGTTTCGTCGGTGGCAACAAAGCGCTGGCCGACGAGCTTAGCAATCGGATGTGGGAGGATTTATTCAAAAACACGGGCGCTGATTTCATCGAGGCCAAATTGAAGGAACGCGAGGAGCGGCACACGAAACAGGGCTACCAGCGCTACATGGTCGAACCCAATATCAAAGAAGGCAAAGGCGGGCTGCGCGATTTGCAATCGCTGTTCTGGATCGCAAAATATCTTTACCGCGTCGCGTCGCCCCGCGAATTGGTTGGACTCGGCATATTCAGCCCGGCCGAGCTTGATATTTTTGCCAGAGCCGAGAATTTCCTGTGGTCGGTACGCAACCACATGCACCTGATCGCCGGTCGTGCCAACGAGAACCTGACGTTCGACACTCAGGTCGAGGTCGCAGACCGTCTGGGGTACACAGACAAGGACGGACGTCGTGCGGTCGAACATTTTATGCAGGCATATTTCATGCACGCAACCCAGGTAGGCCGTCTGACACGGATATTTCTGACCGATCTGGAGGCCCGTCACGTCAAGAGACAGCCTTCGATAGGTTCATTTTTAAGCCGGGCGACGCGGCGCAACCGCCCCCGTATCCCCGCCGGCTTCAAACTGGTGCACGGTCGCCTGAATATTGCCGATGAGCAGGAATTCATCAAAGACCCGCTGAACCTTTTGCGGCTGTTCGAAGAAGGGCTGAAAAACGACCACCTGATTCACCCGGACGCCATGCGGCTGGTGTCAGCAAATTTGCATCTGGTTGACGAGAAAATGCGCAACAGCGCCGAGGCCAACCGTATATTTCTTGACTTGTTGCTGAAGCACGGCAACCCGGAACGGGCGCTGCGGCGCATGAATGAAATGATGTTTCTGGGCACTTTTATCCCGGAATTTCAGCCCATCGTCGCGATGATGCAGTTCAACATGTACCACCATTTTACCGTGGACGAACATACGATCCAATGCATCTCAATCCTCAACCAAATTGAGAACAATGCACTGGTCGAAAGCCTGCCGATTGCTTCGGGAATTCTGGCCGGTGGCGTCAACCGCAAGGTTCTTTACGTCGCCCTTTTAATGCACGACATCGGCAAAGGGCGCGATGAAGATCATTCGATTCTGGGTGCGCGGATTGCCCAAAAGGTATGCCCGCGTCTTGGTCTCAGCGATGAAGAAACCGACACGGTGGTCTGGCTGGTGCGTCATCATTTGCTGATGTCCGACGTGGCGCAAAAGCGCGATCTTTCCGACCCGCGCACCGTGCATGATTTTGCCCGGACCGTCGGCAGCCGCACCCGGCTGAAACTGCTGATTGTTCTGACCGTCTGCGATATTCGCGGCGTTGGTCCGGGCACATGGAATAACTGGAAGGCCCAGCTGCTGCGCGATCTGTATCGTTCCACGCGACAGGTGCTTAAATCCGGCCCCGACACAACCGAACAACCCGAACGCGCCGACGAAGCCCGCGACGCCTTATGCGCGATCCTGCCCGATTGGGACAAAATGGAGCTGCTGGTCGAGCTCGAGCGCCACTACGACCCTTATTGGCTGGGACTGGACACCGACACGCAGGCGGTGTTTGCGCGGTTGCTGAAAAATGCCGATGCGGATGCAATGGCGTCTGACTTGAAACTTGATCCAGACCGTGACGCCACACGCGTATGTTTTGCTATGGGCGATCACCCCGGCATTTTTTCACGCCTCGCGGGGGCTTTGGCGCTGGTCGGGGCCAATGTGGTGGACGCGCGAAGCTACACCACATCGGACGGTTTTGCGACCTCGGTTTTCTGGATTCAGGACGTTCAGCGAAAACCCTACGACAAATCACGGCTGACCCGCCTGCGGGCGATGATCGAGAAAACTCTTCGCGGCGAAGTCGTGGCGCGCGAGGCGCTGAAAGACCGCGATAAAATCCGCAAACGCGAGCGCGATTTCATTGTGCCGACAGATATAACCTTTGATAACGAAGGCTCCGAGATCTACACGATAATCGAGGTCGATACCCGCGACCGTCCGGGTTTGCTTTTTGACCTGACACGGGCGATTTCATCAGCCAACATATATATCGCAAGTGCGGTGATCGCGACTTATGGCGTGCAGGCCGTCGATGTGTTTTACGTCAAAGACATGTTCGGGCTGAAACTGCACACGAAAACCAAGCGCGATTCGCTGGAAAAACGACTTCGTGCCGCCATAAAGGACGGCGCGCAGGACGCACGCGAATGAGCCGAACCAACGCCCTGTTGCGCGGCTTTTTCACTGTGGGCGGCTGGACTTTGATCAGCCGGATCACCGGTTTCGTTCGCGATATCCTGATCGCCGCGTTTTTGGGTGCAGGACCGGTCGCCGAGGCTTTTCTGATCGCTTTTTCACTGCCCAACATGTTCAGGCGATTTTTCGGCGAGGGCGCGTTCAACATGGCCTTCGTCCCGATGTTTTCCAAAAAGCTGGAGGCGGGCGACGGCGCCGGGGAATTTGCCCGCGACGCCCTTTCGGGGCTGGCGGCGGTTCTGATCGTTTTCACGCTGTTGGCCCAATTGTTCATGCCGTGGCTGGTCTGGGCCATGGCCAGCGGGTTTCAGGGTGACGCGCGGTTTGATCTGGCCGTCGGTTTTGGCCGGATTACCTTTCCTTACATTTTGCTGATTTCTCTGGCGGCTCTGGCCAGCGGGGCATTGAATGCAACCGGACGGTTTATGGCGGCGGCCGCTGCGCCAGTGGCGCTGAACGTTATTTTCATTGCCGCTTTGCTGGTGGCGAGACGGCTTGGCTGGGACATGGGTATGACACTTGTGTGGGCCGTGCCCACGGCGGGGGTTGTACAGTTTGCCATCGTGTGGGTGGCCGCCAACCGCGCCGGTGTACGCCTGATCCCCCGCCTGCCCCGTTTGACGCCCGATTTGAAACGGTTGGCGGTGATCGCCGCGCCCGCCGCTCTGGCGGGTGGTGTGGTGCAGATCAACCTGCTGGTCGGACGTCAGGTCGCCAGCTTTTTTGACGGCGCTATCGCGTGGCTGAATTACGCGGACCGCCTGTATCAGCTGCCTTTGGGGGTGGTTGGCGTAGCGATTGGCGTGGTGCTGTTGCCGGACCTGTCGCGTAAATTACAAAGCCGCGACACGGCTGGTGCACAGGATGCCCTGAACCGCGCTACCGAGTTTTCGCTGGTGCTGACGCTGCCCGCAGCTGTGGCGCTGGTGGTCGTTCCGCTGCCGCTGATATCGGTGCTTTTTCAGCGCGGCGCGTTCGATGCAACCGACGCGCAAATGACCGCGGCGGCACTGGCGGTATACGGGCTTGGCCTGCCGGCTTTTGTTTTGCAAAAAGTGTTGCAACCGCTTTATTTCGCGCGCGAAGACACCAAAAGCCCGTTTCGCTATGCGCTTGTGTCCATGGTCGTCAATGCGGGGGCAGCGGTTGGATTGGCGCTGAGCATCGGTTATCTGGCAGCGGCTATCGGGACCACGCTGGCGGCCTGGGTGATGGTGCTGCTGCTGTGGCGCGGATCGCGCAAATTTGGCGCGGCGGCACAAATCGATAGTCGCCTAAAGGGCATTTTGCCCAAGGTAATGGCCGCATGTGTGGTCATGGGCGGCGCGCTATGGTGGTTGTCTTGGTTTTTGTCGCCTTGGTTTGACGTTGCGGGCTGGCGTTACGTCGCGCTTTTGGCTCTGGTTCTGGCTGGCATGGTGATTTATGGATCCGCAAGCGTTGCGCTGGGGGCATATAATCTGCGACGCCTCAGATCCTCGATGCGGCGCTAAAATACCTAACGGCGGCGCAATGCCGCCAGCCACTGCTGAATGCGCGCCGGTCCCGCCGGATTGAGCACAATAGACAGCGCGAACCCCGCCGCAAATCCGGCAATATCGGCCACCCAATCATTACCCCCACCAAAAACGATTTTGAAAAACAGCTGGATGCCCAGCAGGAACCCAATCAATTGAAACGCCCGCCAGCGGTTCGCGTCCCCTGGGTTAAAGCGCACCCATTGCATGTAAGTGACCGCCCCGATCATCCCGTAGGCCGCCGGATAGGCTCCGATGAGCGCCACTTTCTCATCCAAAAAGGCCCAGTACGCCAGAGCGCCCATAATCGAGCTGGTGAAGAAAATCGCAACGAAAGCGAATGACGAAAACACCTCGGCCACCATTTTGCCCAGCGCCACAATAAACACGGCCGTAAAGACCGCGTGACTCAAACTGCCGTGAATAAACGGGTAAGTGACAAACCGCATCATGTGTTCGGCAGGATAACGACCCGTGTCCAGCATCCACGTCACAACCGCATCAATGAACCCGTAGCTGGTGATGGCCTCCAGACGCCAGCCGATGGCCGCGTTGCCGCCCCAAATTCCCCGCGCGCCACCTTGCAAGACCAGCTCGACACCGATGATGGCCAGCGTGAAAACCACTACCACGGGGGGCAAGGGATTGAGTGGCGGTTGGTTGAGATCAGGATTGTGCATGGGTTCGCAGCCTTTGGTTGACGCGTTTGCCTGTGTCCGCGATAAGGCACACCGATTACCAAGTCCAGTTCAAGAGGTTTCCATGGTCGCGACCAATCACACGCCCCGTGTTTTTTCGGGTATTCAGCCCACCGGCAATCTGACGCTTGGCAATTATCTGGGTGCCGTCAAGCGCTTTGTCGAGATGCAGAACGCCGGAATAGAAACCATCTATTGCATGGTTGATCTGCACGCGATCACCACGTGGCAGGATCCTACCGATCTGCGCCGCGCCACGCGCGAATTGGCGGCCGGTTTTATCGCCTCGGGGCTGGACCCGGCAAAGTCCATTCTGTTCAACCAGTCGCAGGTTCCCGCGCACGCGGAACTTGGCTGGGTGTTCAACTGCGTGGCCCGCATGGGCTGGCTGAATCGCATGACCCAGTTCAAGGACAAGGCGGGCAAAAATCGTGAAAATGCCAGCGTCGGGCTGTTTGCCTACCCCTCGCTGATGGCCGCCGATATTTTGGTGTACCACGCCACCGAAGTTCCGGTGGGCGAGGATCAAAAGCAGCATCTGGAACTGACACGCGACATCGCGGCCAAATTCAACAGCGACTTTGGCGTCGATTATTTTCCGCTGCCCGAACCGCGTATCGACGGCGCTGCCACACGCGTCATGTCATTGCGCGACGGCACAAAGAAAATGTCCAAATCCGATCCTTCGGACATGAGCCGGATCAACTTGACTGACGACAGTGATACCATTGCCAGGAAAATCCGCAAAGCCAGAACCGATGCCGAACCGCTGCCAGGTGATCTAAAAGGGTTGGAAGGTCGCGCCGAGGCGCGCAATCTGGTCAATATTTTTGCCGCTTTGTCCGACAGCACGCCTGCGGCCATCATCAACGAGTACGCAGGCCGCCAATTCAGTACCTTCAAACCGGCGCTGGCCGATCTGGCGGTGGAAAAACTGGCCCCCGTCAGCGGCGAAATGACCCGCCTGATGCAGGATGTGGCAGAGATTGACCGCGTGCTGGGCGCAGGCGCCGATAAGGCGGCAGAGATTGCCGGGCCGATACTGGCGGGGACATTGGATATCATGGGTATGCTGCGGTCGCGTTAGTTTGTGAAGCGCTGGATTGGCAAGCACTTTTGACCGCTGCAGCTGTCATCCCGCACGCGATGCGGGACCTCTTTCAATTTAACGCTGAATTCAGATCGGCGCTGATTTGCCGGAGGTCCCCGTTTTCGCGGGGATGACAATCGGCAAGGGGTTAACTGCTTCAACCACCGCGAATTTCCGCCCCACCCTCTGGACCATCCCTGCAACCAATGCTTAACTCCGCCAAACCCACCCAAAGGACGCCCCATGGCTTTCAGCGACAACATCTTCACGTATTTTGAGGGCACATGGCACAAGGGCAACGTCCAGATCATGCGGGCAGCCGATCATGGTGCTTGGCTGGGCACCACTGTTTTTGACGGCGCGCGGCAATTTGAGGGCACGGCACCCGATCTTTTGGCCCATTGCCAGCGGGTGAACGAGTCCGCCCGGTACATGGGCATGAATCCAACCCATTCTGCCAAAGATCTGCTTGGCATTGTCAACGAAGGTCTCAAGCTGTTTGCCAAAAACGCCGCAGTTTACATCCGCCCGATGTATTGGGCGATTGACAGCGAACTGGCAGTCGTGGCGGCCAATCCCGACGAAATTGGCTTTTGCGTCTGTCTTGAAGAATTCGCCATGGCCGATGCGGCAGCAACGACGACCCTGACCACCACACAGTTTCACCGCCCGGTTCTGGCGGATAATCTGGTCAACGCCAAGGCCGGTTGCCTGTATCCCAACAACGCCCGCATGCTGCGCGAGGCGCAATCAAAGGGTTTCAAGAACGCACTGGTCGCCGATGCGATGGGCAACGTGGCCGAAACCGCATCCGCCAATATTTTCATGGTCAAGGACGGAGAGATTTTCACCCCCATCGCCAACGGCACCTTTCTGGCCGGGATCACCCGCGCGCGGCATCTGGACCTGCTGCGCCGCGACGGGCATACGGTGCATGAAACCGTGCTGAGCTTTGCTGATTTCCACACCGCTGACGAGGTGTTCATGTCCGGCAATATGACAAAGGTCACCCCTGTTGCCGCTTTTGACGACACAAATTACCAACACGGCCCGATCGCCAAACGGGCGCGCGCGCTTTACTGGGACTGGGCACATTCTGGCGTCGGGTGACTCTTACACCATGAAATGTGCGCAGAATTATAGGTGATCACCGCAGGAAAATACGAGTCCGATTGGGCGTTCAGACGCTATGAAACCGTGCGCCACCGATTGCCACAGGCCCGGTTTCCGGCGCACACGCAATCCGTCGACGGGCTGCTGGAACTGGCCCAGTGGTTTGATACGTTCTTACTGGATGCTTTTGGGGTGTTGAATGTCGGGGAAACCGTCATTGCGTCGGCGCTTAGGGCTGTTGCGTCGTTGCAATCCCAGGGCAAGCGGGTCCTGGTTCTGACCAATGGCGCGACGTTTCCGGCAGAGGTGGCCCGGATGAAATTCAAACGTTTGGGCTTTAATTTTGCGCGTGGCGATATTGTATCAAGCCGTGATGCTTTGTGCCAGACTTTGCGGGGCCGCAACGGTCGGTGGGGCGTCATGGGCACGCGGGCATCGCAATTGAAATCCCTGCCGGTGGACTGCACCCTGCTGCTGGACGACATCGAGGTATACAACACCGCGACCGGTTTTATTCTGCTCAGCACCATCGAATGGACCCGCGCGCAGCAGGACCGGCTTTTGACAAGTCTGCGCCGAAATCCGCGACCGGTTTACGTGGGCAACCCCGATTTGGTGGCCCCCCGTGAGAGTGGATTAACGTTGGAGCCCGGCCACTATGCCCATGTTTTGGCCGATGCAACCGGCGTGACCCCGCAGTTTTGCGGCAAACCCTTTGGCAACGTCTTTGATCTGGCGCTTTCGCGACTGCAAAACCCCGATCCGGCGCGCATTGTTATGGTCGGCGATTCACTGCATACCGACATTTTGGGCGGTGCTGCCTACGGGCTTAAAACTGCGTTGGTCACGGGGCACGGGTTGTTTGCAGGGCGCGATGTTCGTGACTATACAGAGCAAAGCGGCATTGTGCCCGATTTTACCATGACGTCACCCTGATTTCGGAACCCCGACATGAGCCACGTTTTCCCCCGACATTGTGCAGTCACACCGCCCGTCGCTGTGCGCGGCGAAGGCTGTTATTTATACGACGCGGACGGTCAAAAATATCTGGACGGCTCGGGCGGGGCGGCGGTGTCTTGTCTGGGCCACGGCGACGCTGACGTCATCGCAGCGATCCAGAAACAGGCGCAGGACATGGCGTTTGCCCATACCGGCTATTTGTCCTCCAAGCCCGCTGAAAAGCTGGCAGACCTGCTGGTCGCGCACGCACCCGAGGGCATTGCGCGTGTATATTTCGGTGCCGGAGGTTCCGAGGCCGTCGAGGCCGCCATCAAATTGGCCCGACAGTATTTTGTCGAGCGCGGCCAGCCCGGGCGCACCCGTCTGATCGCCCGCCGACAAAGTTACCACGGCAACACCATCGGCGCGTTGTCCGCAGGGGGCAACGTGATGCGGCGCGAGATTTACACGCCGTTGTTGACCGATGTCAGTCACATCGCACCTTGTTATGCCTATGCATTGGCGGATGAGGGTGAAGACGCCACAGCCTACGGTTTACGCGCCGCGCAGGAATTAGAGGACGAAATTCTGCGCGTTGGTCCCGACACGGTCATGGCTTTTATGGCCGAAACCGTGGTCGGTGCCACGCTTGGGGCAGTGACGGCGGCAGCAGGATATTTCACCCGTATACGTGAGATATGTGATCGTTACGGCGTGCTGTTGATCCTGGACGAAGTGATGTGCGGTATGGGGCGCACCGGCCATCTTTTTGCCTGCGAGGCCGAACACGTGCGCCCCGATATCCTGTGCATCGCCAAGGGTTTGGGTGGTGGCTATCAACCCATTGGCGCGATGCTGTGCTCGCAGGATATCTACGACACGATTGCGCGTGGCAGTGGTTTTTTTCAGCACGGACACACCTATAACGCCCATCCCATCGCCTGTGCCGCCGCGCTGGCTGTGCTCCGGGCCATTCTTGATCGTGATTTACTGGCGCGTGTGCAAACCATGGGTGAAAAGCTTGGCATTGCTTTGAACGCCCGGCTTGGCCAGCACGCCTGTGTCGGCGACATCCGTGGCCGGGGATTGTTCGTAGGGATCGAACTGGTGGCCGACCGCGACACCAAACGCCCTTTTGCGCGCGAAATGGCGGTGGCTGCGAAAATCAAATCGTCGGCATTTGAAAACGGGCTGATCTGTTATCCGGTCAACGGTCTGCGTGACGGGTATTCCGGCGACGGAATTCTGCTGGCACCACCATTTATCATTACCGATAGCGCGATTGACGAATTGGTTGAAAAATTGGCGCGCAGCGTTGAAAAATTTACGGGTAGTTTGGCGTAATTCGGAAACCACATTTTGATCATTGTCTTACGCTGCGTGCCCGCGCCCTTGTTGATTGTCCAAATTGTAAGCGCCAAACATTCGGGTGCAGCCCGTAATACGAAATGACAGCGCGTCACCCCAAACCACCATATGGCACCGACACGATTTTGGCCTAAATGGTGCCAGTAAACCAACGCACCAACCGCTTGATAGCGTGTTCAGTCATGCCCTGAGGCGGAACAATACACGGTCGCGCGAACAAAGTATCGGCCATGTAAAATCGGATTTTTGGAATGATGGAAACCGGGGCGCGCAATGCGCGTCCCGGCGTCGTCGTTTGTTTCTTAGTGTGTCTAGCTGGACGCTGCCGTGCTTTCGCCGCCGCCAGCCAAACCGCCCAACAGAGCGCCGTACACGACGTGGCCCAAAAGGGCGGCCATGACGGCCATCATGCCGCCAATATTCGACATAAAGAATCCGGCACCGGCCATGGGCATCACAACGGCGGCGGCCATGATCCACAATATCAGGCCCAAAATGACGCCTTTGACGACGTTGGATCCCGGCAGACGTTCATAAAGCACATAGACATAAATGGCCGGAAAAAGAATAACGCCCATCATCACGTGGATTATGAATCCGACCACGTAAGACACGCCCATCATGCCGCTGATCATGGCCGCGATATCCATAGATTGCCCGGTCATCATCGGCGCCATGAACATCATCATGAGCGTCATAACTGCTGTACCTGCGATACCGCCAATGGCGGCGCTCTTAATTTCTGGTTTCATGGTACTTCCCTTTGTTTGATTGAGTGTAGTACCTTGAATCTGTGCTTCCGGACTTCAATACTCAACCAAATGGTCAAAATTCTCCCGTATCTGTGAAACGCGCGTGAACAACAGTGAAGACGGCTTTCAGCCTTCTTAATAATAGTTACACGCAACCAATGCTTTAGCGGATTCAAAAGCAGTTGGGTTCAAAGCGGAAAACGCTGTTTGCCACACGGATTGTTTCAAAGTCTGGGTGTAACCAACGGTGTCCGCGTGTGGGTCAGTCGGGCTGAAAGCCCGCAACCAGCTGCCTTAAGCCGAAAATACCGCCGACAGCAATCGAGCCCAGCGTCACCGGTGCCGAATACGACAACGTCGAAAATGCGGAAACCCCCTGTCCGATGGTACAGCCCAGCGCGATAACGCCGCCTATGCCCATAAGCGCCGCGCCAAACATCTGCCGACGAAGCTCCTGCGGATCATCGCAGGCTTCCCAGCGAAAATGACCTCTGATCAGAGAACCAATAGTCCCGCCGACGACGACACCAACGACCGAACCAACCGAAAAATTGATCCCGCCGGCCGTCGACGTCATAATATAGATCAACGTTCTGCCCAGTGGCGCGGTAAAGGAATGTGACTGAACATCAACACTACCAAGCGTAGCGTCGGCAACGAAACTCGTACCCCACCACGCGCTCACAACCGACAGACCCACCAATGCCGCCCAAAAAATCGACTGCGGCGCATTTCGCAAGTCTTTGTTCAAAAGTGCCCAGACCAGAAATCCCGCTGATATCAGACTGGCAACAGCAAGCACCGGCAAGCTTGTCGCGCTGGAAATCAGATGCGCAAACCCCTGCTCGCCCGTAGATGCGTTTTCGTGAAAAAGAAAATCCCGGATTTCCGCAAGTGGCCCGCCCAAGGTGGCAAAACTAAAGATCGCCATGACGATCACTACAACCAGCGCGCGCAGATCGCCGCCACCAATACGCGCCAGTGCGGTGAAACCGCAGTTGCCCGCATATGCCATACCGAAGCCAAACATCAGCCCGCCCACAATGCTGGCCACGGGATTCCAGCGGATCGAATGATAAAAACTGTCGCTGATATTCAGCGGGCCAAACTGCGCCAATAGAAAAGTGCCAAAAATAGCGACCGCCAGCGTGACGCCCCACATCCGAATACGTCGTTGATTTTTACCGTAATACGCGGATTCAAGCGCCGCCAGCGTACAAAAATCGCCTATGCGCACCGCCAGTCCCAAGACAATGCCACCACCAAGGCCAATGAATGCCGTCCAGAAACCTACAGGAATTGAGTTCATAGTATTCTCACAAATGATCTCAGGGGATCGCCGGTTCGTCCACCGCACAAAACATTTCGTACATCATCTCGATCACTTTTCGCGATTTTGAATCTCCAAGCGAATAATAGATCGTTTTGCCGTCGCGCCGGTAGGTAACCAGACCCTCCAGACGTAATCTGGCCAGCTGCTGCGACACCGCAGCCTGACGCGAATGTAATAGATCCTCAAGGTCGGAAACCGATTTTTCTCCGGACGCCAAATGGCATAGAATCATCAACCGGCCTTCGTGGGCCAGTGCCTTCAAAAAGTCTGAGGCAGTCAGGGCGCTGTCGACCATCCGGTTCATTTCTTCGGCCCCGAGACCTTTTTGAAAATCGGGTGTGGTCATGAAATTTCCATTCCCCTGCCTGTATATTTCGCCAGCGGTTCTTGCGCGCTCACGAACATTTGAAGGTTAAAAAAATTGCCGCCACATTGCAATAGCGTCGATTGCCTACTGTTTGGCGACCTGCGATTCTGCGGTTTTACCACTTAGGAACTTGAAGTAGGCGCTGATATTTTCGCCAGCATTTTCTCAACCATCCAATAGAAGAAATCCTCGCCCGGGTAACCTTCTATCCGGTCAATTTCGACACCATCACTAATCAAAATAAAAGTCGGCGTGTAATAGGGTACCAGTCCGATCTCAACGCCCGCTGGCAGCGGATCGTCCAAGTCCAGCACCGTAACCGGCGCCCGTTTGCCTTCGTCCGTTTTGTCATAAACCACGCCGATTTCTTCGTGCCACGCCTCGCAATAGGGACAGCCCTGTTCTTCGAACATCAGCAGACGCGTTTCCGCATTTACCGCAGTCACGGAAAATACCTCCGCAATCAGAAACGCAAAAAGGGCCAATACACGAACCATCTCGACAGACTCCGGTTTAGACATTAAACATATACGAAAGTCGTAATATGTTTACCGGATAATATCAAGGAAGCGCCATGATTTTTGACGTATCTTATTTCGGGGCATTCGGGGCGGGATTGCTGTCGTTTCTGTCGCCATGCATTTTGCCCATTGTGCCGTTTTATCTGTCGTATCTCGCTGGCATCACGATGAACCAGTTTACGGATGCCGGGACGCTTCACGACGGCAGTCGGCGGCGCGTGGTTCTGGCATCGATCCTTTTTGCGGCAGGTATTATCACCATATTCACCGGACTTGGAGCCGCGGCCAGCGTCTTTGGGCAGACGCTGCGCGAATACTTTGACGTGCTGCGCTACGTTGCCGGGGGTTTAATTATCGTGATGGGCCTGCATTTTATCGGCGTCTTCAGAATTGGCTTTCTGTACCGAGAAGCCCGCATCGATACCGGCAATAAACCCGTTTCGCTTGCGGGTGCTTATGTGGTCGGGTTGGCCTTTGCTTTTGGCTGGACGCCCTGCGTCGGCCCGATTCTGACGGCGATCCTGTTTGCGGCGGGCGCGCAGGATTCTGTGGCGCAGGGTACCAGCCTGTTACTGGCTTACGGGCTGGGCATGACGCTGCCGTTCATTCTTGCGGCCATGTTCGCCAGCTTTTTCATGAAATTCTTTGCGCGCTTCAAACGCCACCTGCACAAAATGGAAATTGCGATGGGCGGATTGCTGGTGCTGTTCGGCGGGCTTATCCTGACCGGACAGATTAACCGAATCGCGCAGTGGCTTTTGGACACGTTTCCACAGTTTGCGGCTTCGGTGGCTGCTTAGGCTCCAAAACGAACACTTTTAACGAAAGCGAACCAACCAATGTTGAAACTTTTTTACGCCGCAGTTTTTGGACTAATTGCCACATCTACGTTCGCGGTCGAACTGGGCGAAGACGGGCTGCACAAGACGCCGTGGATGGAAACTACATTCAAGGATATGATCGAAGATCTGGCAACCGCCAATGAGCAGGGAAAACGGCTGGTAATATTTTTTGAGCAACGCGGATGTATTTACTGCACAAAGATGCACAATGAAGTTTTCCCCGATCCCGAAATCGAAGCCCTGATCACCGACAATTATTATGTTGTCCAAATGAATTTGTTTGGGGATGAAGAGGTTACAGATTTTGACGGCACGGTTTTAAGCGAAAAGAAAATGGCCCGTCGCTGGGGCGTCGTGTTCACGCCAACCATCCTGTTTATGCCGGAAGAGGTCGGCGACGAGGGCAACGCCGGACAAGCGGCGGTGTCCATCATGCCGGGCGCGTTTGGCAAGTTCACAACCTATAACATGTTCAATTGGGTGTTGATCAAAGGTTACGAAACCGAAGAGCATTTTCAAAAATACCACGCCAGAATCGTCAACGAAAAATTGCAAAAGTCCAACTAGAAGCTAAATCAAATTCAATAAATCGCATTTGATATTGTTTTTGCGCGCCAAACGCATTAAGGATTGAGGTTCAAACTTAGGGAGGAATACATGAAGCCAATTAAACTGGCACTGATTTCCGCCGCCGTTGTTGCGCTCGGCTCTGCCGCATCCGCACAGATGGTCGGTCCGGATGATGTAACGTTTGCGGACGGCGCGGTAGCGGCGTCCCTGACAGGCGCTGCAGGCGATGCAGCCAATGGTCGTAAGGTTTTCGCCAACCGCAAGCAGGGCAACTGCCTGGCTTGCCATCAGAATTCTGAAATGCCCGAACAGACGTTCCATGGTGAAGTTGGACCATCGCTTGATGGTGTGGCTGATCGTTGGGACGAAGCCCAAATGCGCGGTATTCTGGTGGATTCGAAAAATACATTCGAAGGCACGATCATGCCGTCCTTTTATCGTCTTAAAAACGGCGTTCGCCCGTTGAAGAAATTCGATGGCAAGACCGTTCTCACAGCCGAGCAGGTCGAAGACGTGCTGGCCTATATTCAAACCCTCAAGGAATAACAGGAGTTATCCATGGACCTGTCAAGAAGACATGCTCTGGCATTGGGTGGCGCAGCAGTTACAATTTCGCTGATCCCAATCAACCTTGCGCAAGCGGCCGCGCATTCTGGCAAAACCGCTGAAGCAATCAAAATGTTTGCGGGCGACGCCGATGTTGCCGAAGGCGGCGTTGAGCTGACCGCACCTGAAATCGCTGAAAACGGCAATACTGTGCCCATCGCAGTTTCTGCGGACGGCGCTGCAAGCATCTTAATCGTCGCAGACGGCAACCCGTTACCCGACGTGATCACACTCAACTTCGGTGAACTGGCCGGGTCTTCCTCGGCATCCACGCGTATCCGCCTTGCCGGTTCGCAAAATGTGGTTGCGATAGCCAAAATGGCTGACGGCTCTTTCAAGAGCGCGTCCGCTGCCGTGAAAGTCACCATCGGCGGCTGCGGCGGCTGAATTAGAGATATTGGAGAGAAAAAATGGCTAGTAAACCACGCGTAAAAGTGCCCAAGTCTGCGGCAGTTGGCGACGTCATCACCATCAAAACGCTGATCAACCACAAAATGGAATCGGGTCAGCGCAAAGACAAGAAAACCGGCGAGAAAATTCCGCAACAAATCATCGACTCTTTCGTGGCCACGTTCAATGGCACCGAAGTCGTTAATTTCACACCTGCAGGCGCGATCTCGGCCAACCCGTTCTTTGAGTTCACGATGAAGGTTCCCGCAGCGGGTGATCTTCACTTTGTGTGGAAAGATCAAAAGGGCGATGTCTTTGAAACAACCAAGTCCATCGCCATTGGCTAAAACCAACAACAACAGGGAGTTTAAGCCATGAATATAGTAACTAAAACTACAATGATCAGCGGCATCATTGCCCTGTCGCTAGGCTTTGCGGCAAATGCGGGTGAAGACGCTAAACTGGTCATCAACGGCCAGGAACTGGCAACCCACGTCAAGGGTGGACCGGATTCACCTTTGGACGAGTTGTTTTCGGGGTGGGTGTTCCGCACTGAAGAAACTCAGGCGCTGCAACTGGATGACTTTGAAAATCCAGGCATGGTGTTTGTTGATCACGCACGCGACACTTGGGAAACTGCGGAAGGCACCGCCGGCAAATCATGTGCTGATTGCCACGGCGACGTTGAAAGCATGGCCGGCCTGCGCGCCGTTTTGCCACGCTGGAACGCCGACAAAGGCGCCCTTTACACAATGGAAGACTACATCAACGATTCCGTTGTGAACCACATGGGTGCCGAAAAGTGGAAGTACACGGGTGCAAAGATGCAGGCCATGGTTGGTCTGATTTCACTGCAGTCGCGTGGTCACACAGTGGCCGTTGAAACCGGTGGTCCAGCGGCTGCGGCCTATGAGTTGGGTAAAGAAATTTACTACACCCGCGTTGGCCAGCTGGATATGGCCTGTTCGAACTGCCACGAAGACAACTACGGCGTTTACATTCGCGCCGACCACCTGTCGCAGGGTCAGATCAACGGCTTTCCGGCTTACCGTCTGAAGAACGCCAAGCTGAACGCAGTGCACGCGCGCTTTAAGGGTTGCATGAAAAACATTCGTGCCACGCCCTATAAGCCTGCCGGTGATGAGTTCCGCGCATTGGAGCTTTATGTCGCATCGCGCGGTAACGGTCTGCCAATCGAAGGCCCGTCAGTGCGTAACTAATCTTTGATCCCTTCGGGGACTTGATAAAATATTTGGGCCCTCTCCTTTCCCTAAGGTGGGGGCCCTTTTAGTAACGGCTTTCTGCAGGCCAACATATCACGGAGACTATACATGATATCCCGACGCGATTTTCTACAGGCCTCGATGGCGACAACGGCTATTTACGGGGCGTCCAGCTTTGGTTCGTGGTCGCGTCTTGCGGCACAGCAAACGATGTCACAGGACAAGCTGCTGGAATTTGATACATTCGGCAATGTGTCGCTTATTCATTTGACCGACATACACGGCCAGCTTGAGCCGGTTTACTTCCGTGAGCCTTCGATAAATATCGGGGTCGGTGAAGCACGCGGAAACGTTCCCCACGTGACTGGCAGCGAATTTCGCAAGCGTTACGGCATCGAAGACGGTTCCGCGTCTGCCTATGCGCTGTCTTACGACGATTTCACATCGTTGGCCCGAACCTACGGCAAAATGGGTGGTCTGGACCGGATCGCAACCGTGGTAAATTCCATTCGCGCCGCGCGCCCCGACGCTTTGCTGCTTGACGGCGGCGATACCTGGCACGGTTCCTACACGACATTTCATACGGCAGGCCAGGACATGGTCAACGTCATGAACGAATTGAAACCCGACGCCATGACATTCCACTGGGAATTCACCCTGGGGTCAGAGCGGATGCAGCAGTTGATCGAAGAAATCCCGTTTGCATCGCTGGGAGCCAATATTTACGACGCAGAATGGGAAGAACCCTCTGATCTGGTCGCGCCTTACAAGTTCTTTGAACGCGGTGGCGTGAAAATTGCCGTTATCGGGCAGGCGTTCCCTTATATGCCGATCGCCAACCCGCGCTGGATGTTTCCCGAATATTCCTTCGGTATCCGCGAGGAACGTATGGCCCAAATGGTCGCCGAAGTGCGCGCAAAAGGTGCTGAACTGGTGGTCCTGCTGTCGCACAACGGATTTGACGTGGACAAGAAAATGGCCGGGCAAATCGACGGCATCGACGTCATTCTGTCTGGTCACACCCACGACGCGGTTCCCGAACCCGTTATCGTCGGACAAACGATCATTATCGCCACGGGATCCAACGGCAAATTCGTCAGCCGCGTCGATCTTGATGTACGCAACGGCAAGATGATGGGTTTCCGTCACAAGTTGATTCCAATTTTTGCCGACGTTATCGAGCCTGACAAACATGTGTCAGAGGTTATCGACGCACAGCGCGCGCCGTACATGGATCAATTGACCGAAGTTATCGGCCAAACCGACAGCCTGCTGTATCGTCGTGGTAATTTTGCCGGAACGTGGGATGATCTGATCACACAGGCGCTGGTTGAAGAACGCGACGCTGATATCGCCATGTCGCCGGGCGTGCGCTGGGGTCCGTCGGTACTGCCGGGGTCTGACATTACCCGCGAGGACATTTTTGGCGTCACATCGATGACCTACGGCGCAGCATATCGCACCGAAATGACGGGCGAATTTATCAACGTCATTCTGGAAGACGTCGGCGACAACCTGTTCAATCCTGACCCTTATCTTCAGCAGGGCGGCGATATGGTGCGCATCGGCGGTCTTGGCTTTAGCTTTGACGTCACCAAATCACAGGGCAACCGCGTGTCGGATATGACCTTGCTAAAAACCGGCGAGGCAATTGATCCGTCCAAAAATTACGTTGTCGCCGGTTGGGCCAGCGTCAACGAGGGCACTGAGGGGCCGCAAATATGGGATGTAGTGGAAAACTACATCCGGCGCAAAGGCACCGTGGTTGTCGAACCCAGCCAGTCGGTGAACATCATCGGCGCATGACGTAACCGCGTTTCACAGCCGCAAAATACCGGGGCCCCGCACAAGTTGCGGGGCTTATTGGTTTGGGGCATGTGACTGGTTTGAACCCAGAATAGCAGACGCGTGCAAAGCTATTTCCCTCAGGTAACGCGGGATTGAATAAACCGCCTGCTTTAGATTCGTATGCATTACCGTCGTCTTGTGCTAACGTGGCGCAAAGCAAAGGAGATCACACCATGATTATTCGCCGCGCCTTTATTACTGCCTTATCATTTTTTGCCATTTCCACCATGTCGTTCGCGCAAGGCATTGGGGACGACGGGCTGCACAAACAACCGTGGTTTGTGGACACTTTCCTCGAACTTTCCGATGACTTGCAGGAGGCCGCCGATCAGGGCAAAGACCTGATGATTCTGGTGGAACAGGCTGGCTGCCCCTATTGTGCCGAATTGCACGCGGTCAATTTTGAACGCGACGAAATCGTTGACTACATCAAGGAACATTTTGTTGTCGTGCAGCTTGATCTGTTTGGTTCGCGTCTCGCGGTTGACTTTGACGGCGAGGAAATCGAAGAGCGTGATCTGGTATTCAAGTGGGGCCTGCAATTCACCCCGTCGACGATCATCTTTGCCGCGGACAAAATCGGTGCCAAGGATTTTCGCGACGCCGAGGCATTCCGCCTGCCCGGATATCTGAAACCTTTTCATTATATGTCGTCGCTCGAATATGTGGGCGAAGGCATCTACAAAGATATGTCGTTTCAGCGCTATCTGCAGGCCAAATTTGCCGAACTGGCGGAAAAAGGCATTTCGCCGGACGTGTGGTGATCCGATAGACCCCGTCACGCCAAATTGACAGGTCGTTACCGGTGAGGGCATTTTAGGGTCAAAAAAAGCCGTGCTAGAATGAGCGCGTGCTTTGAACGGAGCCCCTCATGTTGAAACGGTATGCGCTGTATCTCGTCGTCGCTATCGCGGCTGTATCGGTCGGCGCAATTGCCGCCAACCGTGATTCGATTTTTGGGTCCTCCACCACGGCGTCGACCGCACCTCACCGGATTGAAATCGCTACAAACGGATTGCACATCCAGCCGTGGATCAAGCCTGACGCCCCCAATTTTCCAAGGCTGTTACGTACCGCTGCCGCCGAAGGCAAAGGCGTGATCGCGTTGTTTGAACAACGTGGATGTCATTTCTGCGCGCAATTGCACGCGGTGAACTTTGCGAAACCTGAAATTACCGAATTTATGGCCGACAATTTCGTGGTGGTGCAGGTCGATCTCTGGGGCGAACGCCAAGTCGTCAATTTTGACGGCGCCCGAATGCCCGAAGCTGAACTAGCGCGGCAATGGGGGGTTACCGGCACGCCCACAACGCTGGTATTTGCCAAGAACGCCGGAAAAGTCACAAGTCTGGCGCAAGCCGAAACGTTCAGGCTGCCCGGCTACATGAAACCTTTCTATTATGTGTCGACATTTCAGTTTCTTGTTTCCGGCGCTTACGAGCGTGAAACGTTCCAGACTTTTATGGATAACCGTGTTGCGGCCCTGGTGGCCGAAGGTGGTAATCCGGATACCTGGTAAACGCATCACGTGAAATTTATTCATTTGCTGCGTCCGGGGGCTGTTTCGACGTTCGCTTCGTGTTAGTTTCGCCAATCTTTTGTCAAAGGTGAACCACATGGTTTCGCGACGATTCATTCTTTCTGTTGGCGTCATGTTGACGCTATTGCTTCAACTTCTGTCCGCCCGTGCCGCTGAATTGGCCGACAATGGCCTCCACATTCAGGAATGGATATACAGCGGCGAGGTCGATTTCCGTAAAATTCAGGCGGCGGCAGCTGCTGACGACAAAGGGATCATCGTCTTGGTCGAGCAACGCGGCTGCCCCTATTGCGCCGAACTGCACAGCATCAATTTTGCCAAGACCGAGCTAACCGATTATATGCGCGAACATTTTGTCATCGTGCAGGTCGATATGTGGGGTGACCGCAACGTTACCGATTTTGACGGCGAAGTGCTGCGAGAAGAGCAGCTTTCTGACAAATGGCAGGTGCAATACACACCCACAACATTGGTATTCAAACGCGCCTCCACGCCAATCAACAGCCGCAAAGAGGCGGAAACCTTTCGCTTGCCGGGGTATCTGAAGCCATTCTATTATATGGCGGCGCTGGAATTTTTGATTTCCGATGCCTATATTGATCAACGTTTTCAATCGTTTGTCGAGGCGAAAGTCGATGTCGCTGCCGCAAATGGAATCGACCCTGAAAACTGGTGAGTCCTGTACATTCGTGCAAATTGGTGAAACCGTCAGGTTTATCATCGGCCAAATTAGTTCGTATCGCTGCGAAACCGGGAGTCCGAAACATGCTTAAATTCGCTGCTGTTCTAAGCCTGTGCCTGGCGTTTCCGACGCTGCTGGTGGCGCAGGGCACCACAATTTATCCTGTGAACGGCTCTTTTGAAGACGCCGAATTCAATTTTGAAAATGCGATCATCGACCGCGGTCTGACCGTCGATCTGGTCAGCCACGTCAATACCATGCTGGAACGTACAGGGCCCGACGTGGGCGATTCCACCACGTTGTTGGAACACGGTGTGGTCTTCATGTTTTGCTCGGCTGTGTTGTCGCGCAAAATGATCTCGATCGATCCGGCAAATCTGGCCTATTGCCCTTACGGTGTGTTCTTATACGAACCCGCCGACGGCAGCGGTCAGGTATTCGTCGGTTATCGCAACCTGCCTGCTGGCGAAATGCAGGAAGTACAGGCGCTGCTGGATGGGATCGCGCGCGAAACCGCAGATCAATAACTGAACGTTTCTCACTGTCCGGCCAATCCAATAAACGTAACTGTAGTTCTGACGACCTGAAAGACGCGCCGGGGAATTCGGACCAAACCCGAAACGCTTTTACCTTTTCGTCTTTGTAACAATACGCGCGCCCGCAGGCCACCGCTCGGGACTCCAAAGGCGAACGAAGCTGGCTGATCTCTTGTCCCGATTGGGGAGCTGAGTGGCTACTCAGCCGCCTCAGAGTAACTGTCCATGGGTGGGCACGAACAAATCAGGTTCCTGTCCCCCCACGCGTTATCGACGCGGTTGACCGGCGACCAATATTTATCGACACGAAATGCACCGGGTGGAAAGCACGCCTGTTCGCGCGAATAGGGCCGGTCCCAGTCGCCCACCAGGTCCTCCACTGTGTGTGGCGCGTTTTTCAAGGGATTATTGACCGGATCAATCCGCCCCTCTTCGATATCTGTGGCCTCGGCACAAATCGCCAACATGGCGTCGCAAAACCGGTCGAGTTCGGCTTTGGTTTCCGACTCGGTCGGCTCTACCATCAGGGTGCCGGAGACCGGGAAACTCATGGTTGGTGCGTGAAAACCACAATCGATCAACCGTTTGGCGATGTCATCTACGGTAACGCCTGCCTGGTCCTTTAGCGGTCGCGTATCCAGTATACATTCATGCGCGACACGCCCGTTGGGGCCTTTGTACAGCACATCAAGCGACCCCTCTAATCGCTTGGCGATGTAATTGGCATTCAGGATTGCCACTTTGGTGGCCTGCGTCATCCCGGGTCCGCCCATCATCAGGCAATAGGC
>Ga0114932_10001573_pt1 | contig 25688 bp, 26 predicted proteins | sample 2SBtaG_2_FD_87286 | JGI IMG/M metagenome (GOLD analysis project Ga0114932, IMG submission 87286) | Deep subsurface microbial communities from Kolumbo volcano to uncover new lineages of life (NeLLi) - 2SBTROV12_ACTIVE470 metaG | ecosystem: Environmental > Aquatic > Marine > Volcanic ...
AACCGGTTTCTGTTAAAATTTGGAAACCGTTACATATACCCAATACTGGCACACCGCTGCGCGCTTTTTTTACTATCGATTTCATTATTGGGCTATGCGCTGCCATCGCTCCAGAACGTAAATAGTCGCCATAAGAAAACCCACCTGGAATAACTATTAAGTCACACTTTGGCAAAATATTTTCTTGATGCCATACCATTTTTGGGGATTTCCCGGTTACAGATTTTAATACAACGGCGACATCACGATCACAGTTTGAACCTGGAAATACGATGACGGATGCAGTCAACTTTAATTCTCCACTTTTGAGTTTTCTCGTCTATTATTATGAGATAATCTTTATCTCATAATTTTCTATTACTGTATTGGCTAATAGTTTTTCACACATTTCAGTAACCTTAGTGTGAGCGGTAGCACTATCTAAATCACTTAGTTCAATTTCGATATATTTGCCTTGCCGTAAGTTTTCTAAGGTGTCAAAGCCTAGACTTGCAAGAGATTGCTGGATGGCTTTTCCCTGAGGGTCAAGAACACCATTTTTTAGTGTTATATGTATATGTGCTTTCACTGGTTATCCGCATATTTAAAATTAATTAAGGTTTTTGGGTCCTCTTTATATTATTGTGAGGCTTCTGGTGTTATGCCGAGGCGTCGAGCTACTTCCTGATACGCTTCCTCTACTCCTCCAAGATCGCGACGAAAACGATCTTTATCCATTTTCTCATTCGTTTTAATATCCCATAATCGGCATCCATCTGGAGTTATTTCATCAGCTAATAGAATTCTTACTTGATCATCATGATAGAAACGTCCAAATTCAAGCTTGAAATCAATTAGCCTTAGTCCAATTCCCAAGAATAGCCCAGATAAGAAATCATTAATTCTCAAACTCATTGAAACCATATCTTCTATCTCTTGAGGGGTTGCCCAACCAAAAGCACTGATATGATCATCAGATATGTGCGGATCTCCAAGATCATCTGATTTATAATAATATTCAACGACAGGACGTGGCAACGACGAACCTTCTTCTAGCCCAAATCTCTTGCAAATAGAACCAGCAGCTATATTTCTCGTTACTACCTCTATAGGAATTATCTCGACCTCATGGACTAGCTGCTCGCGCATATTTAATCTGCGAATAAAATGAGTAGGTATACCAATTTCTGCAATACTTATCATTAGATATTCAGAGATTCTATTATTTAGCACGCCTTTGCCAGTAATTACCCCATGTTTCTGGTTATTAAAAGCGGTAGCATCATCTTTGAAATGCTGAACTAGTGTTCCTGGTTCAGGACCCTCAAAGAGTACCTTAGCTTTTCCTTCATATATTTTTCTGCGTTGCGGCATTTTTTGTAAGCTTTCAATATTTAGGCTCATTTTACCGCGCCCTTAGGGCACCATTCATAATACCGTATACCAACCACTTTACCACGAGACAATTGGTGATATGAAATATCATAAAAATTAATACAATTAAAACGAGAATAATATAAAAATAAGGTTAATAATCAGCTCTTCCACCAGATATGTCAAAAGCTGCACCAGTACTAAATGAACATTCCTCAGATGACAACCAAGCAGCTAGAGCAGCTACCTCAAAAGGTTCCACCAAGCGTCCAAGTTCCATACCTTCTTCAATGGTCGAGCGATATTGAATTGATAGGTTATCAAATAGTTCAGTATTAGCTCCGCCAGGTGTTATACAATTTACGAGAACCCCTGTTTTAGCTGTTTCTTTAGAAAGTGACTTTGTAAGACTAATCAATCCAGCTTTAGCTGCAGCGTATCCACAGTTATTTTTAATTCCAATTTTACCTCCATTAGAAGCAATATTTACAATACGCCCATAACCTGATTCTATCATATAAGGAACAATTTTTTGACAACACATGAAGGCACTAGTTAGGTTTAGCCGAAGCATTCGTTCCCAGTTTTCCAGTGGTTGTTCCCATACTGGAGCAAGGGTACCAACAGCCCCTGCATTATTAATAAGTATGTCTATTTTTCCTAATATTTCCAACGATTTCTTTGAAGCCGAACTTATTGCTGCTAAATCTGTTACGTCTACTGTTTCAACTAATATTTTTCCATGAGTTCTAAGTAAACCTTCTGTTTCATTAAGCCTATCAGAATCTATATCCCATACCATAACGTTAGCGCCAGATTTTATTAGCCTCTCAGTTATTGCGTATCCAATACCCTTAGCACCACCCGTAACAATTGCAGTTCTTTGATTAAGGTCAATTTTATTCATTATATACTTTCCTTCAAACTGATTATTGCTGTTAACTAAAGTATTTGCCATGATTAGTAATAGCTATAACCTAAGGATATGCAAATGAACGAACGTAAAAAAGTTTGGGAAGAGGTCAATTACTATAGTGATGGGCTATCTATTGCAGCACATTTATACAAGCCTACCGAATGGAATCCCGGGGATCCGCCACTACCAGCTATAGTTTGTCTGCATGGTTATAGCGGAATGAAAGAAGTCTATGGGATGGATGTACCACGCAGGCTATGGGAAGAGGGTTATTTTGTTATTGCTCCTGATCATCGTGGATTTGGTGAGAGCGAAGGGGCAAGAGGTCGTCATCGTCCATTAGAACAAGCTCAAGATGTTTATGATGCTTTTACATTTTTAGAAACTATTGATGGTGTTGATAAAAATAGGATGGGGTTATACGGAACCAGTTGGGGAGGGGCCTCTGCTATCTGGTGTGCTGCTTTCGATGAGCGTATTAAAGTTATTGTTAATTCTGTCGGGGTATCTGACGGTGAACGATGGCTAAAAAATGCCCGTCGACCTCATGAATGGCAGGAATTTAATGAAAAAGTTTCAGAGGCAGCGCGCATTCGTGTAACGACTAATCAGCCTACAACTATGCCCTTACTAGATATAATGCTTACAGATCCGCATACACTAGACGTTATTCAAGAGCATCATCAGAAGCATGGGCATTATGTATCGGATTATGATTTGGAAAGCGCTGAGTCTTGTGTTCGTTTTAAACCTGAAAAGGTGGCATATATGATATCACCCCGCCCTGTCTTAGTTATATATGCAGAAGATGACTGTACAGTTCCGCCTGAAGAACAGCTGGGATGTTTTGAGCAATTGGGTGAGCCTAAAAAATTAGTAAAATTACCTAAAGCTCAGCACTATGAGTCATACTATTTTTGTAACCCAGATATGCATGAGCTTGGAATGTCTGAAGCGGTTTCTTGGTTTGAAAAATACTTGTAGGGTGGTTATTATTTGTAGCAAATATTAATTATTATATGTATTTAAAGATAAAGTAGCTTAGATTTTGTGTTTTCTAATTTCAGTAGATATTTAAGAGTAATATACTTTAGAATGGCTTTATTAAAATGGAAAAGAATACTGAAACAGATATTGGTTCCTCTCTACGTGAAGTAACTAAGCGTGCACTGCCTACTTTAGACGTGGGGCCTGCTCTAACAGGTGACATAAAAGCCATTAAAGAACTTTCAGAAAAATGGCGAGATGTTTGGCAAAATTTGGGTTTTATGTGCATCACAAATCATGGAATTTCTGATGAATTAATTTTTGAAATGGAAGAGGCTGCTAAACGGTTTCATGATTTACCTCATAAAGTAAAAATGAAGATTTCTATAAACTCTCATATGAAAGGTTATACTCCTGCACATGCCTCGGTAGCAACAAAATCAAGGTTCCATAAAAATAGAAAACTCGATACAGTTGAGTGTCTTATTGTGGCAACTGATTTTGATGATGATAACCCGCACGTTAGTTCTGGAGAACAATTCTACGGAAAAATGCCGTGGCTTGCAGAAGATATAATTCCTGGTTTTCGATCAACATGTGAAAAATACATGAAAGAGGTTACGGAATTAGGTAAAAAACTACTTCCCGTATGGGCACTTTCATTAAATTTAAAACATGATTATTTTGACCCGTTTTTTGTGGATAACTACACATATTTTAGAGTGGCTAAGTATCCGCCCAAACCAAAATTAGAAGAAGGAGAAATGGGAGTAAATGCTCATGCTGATACTGGATTTATGACATTTTTACCGCCAGCAAATGAAGAAGGACTCCAAGTCTTGGATACAAATGGAGAGTGGTTTTGGCCAGATCTACCTGATAATTCTCTTATAGTAAATGCGGGTCAGTTTCTAGAACGTTGGGCTAATGATCGTTTTAGAGCGACACCTCACAGAGTACTGCCACCTATGAATGCTGATCGCTATTCGTTAGCCTGTTTTGTTAATCCAAATTTTGAAGCTACTTGTGAGTGCTTATCGACTTGTACCAGTCCAGATAATCCACCAAAATATGAGCCACAAAGTTATCTGGATTTCTTTGCTTGGTATATGACTAATGCCTTTACACATTATGGAAAATTTGAAGTTGTTGATGGTAAAGCGCTAGAAAAATAATATATTTTAACTCGCAATAAATTTTATAAATTAACCTTTTTATAAGCTACCTCGTTAGGTGGCCCATCTGAAAAAAGCCATACTGGTTTTTGGTCTCTTTTTTCTTTGGATGGTAGAGCAATTAGAGAACTAGATACTGTTCCATAACCTTCTTCTGTTACTATACACATCGCTTCATGGGGACCCGCTTGATGGCTATAATCTTGAATTGATAATAGGTTTTTCCAAGCTAACCAATTATTTGTATTTATATTTGGTGGTATAGCTTTTTTGAATTTTGTGAGAAAAGTAGGAATACGTGGACTTTTCATATCGTTTAGTTCACCCGATGTTATCATGCTAAGCCCATCAGGGATTTTACTTTTTGTTACAATATCTGTTCCTGTGCTGCGCAGCCAATAGGAGTGAGTATTATCAGAAATTACCAAGTTAAATGAACGATAAGTGCTGCTTTGTATATTCTCTAACGCCTCTGCTGCACTTTTTGCATCTGAATGATCAAGGGCTTCTAGGACTAATTCTCCGCGTGTTCTCTTATTGGTCGTTGGTCCCAACGAGCCTGTCCTATTAAGTATTGCAGCGCTTACGCCATAATCATTAATTCCAAGCCATGTTCCTCCTGCGAGTTCGTCTCGTCCTGCAATCACCTCTGAGCGGTCTGTCCAATGTCGGTCAGGAGGTAAAGATGATCTATTTAGCATCTCATCTCGATTGGCTGCGAGAATAAGGGGCCATGAATGATTTGGTCTTCGGAGAATTATAAGAGTGCACATGATAACTAAATGACTGTTCTTTATATAATATAGGTTAGAAAAGTACTACAAAGCAAAAGGTAAGCGTACTATATATTGTTTAAGCTATAGGCCCAAACGTATAGATTATTAAGTTTTATAGAGGAGATTAAGGTAATGGCAGATTTTAATGAACGTGAGAAAGCATTTGAAGCTAAGTTTAAACTTGATGAAGAGCTAAAATTTAAAGCGACAGCTCGTCGAAATCGTCTTTTAGGGCATTGGGCAGGCGAAAAAATGGGTTTTAGTGAGGCCGAATGCGATGCTTATGCCAAAGAGGTTATTAAATCTGATTTTGAAAAACCTGGTGATGATGACGTGCTTCAAAAAGTTCTTACTGATTTTCAAGGTAAGAGTGTTGAGGAATCAGAGCAAAGTTTACGAAAAAAAATGGATGAGTTAATGGAGGTCGCGATAGAACAAATACAAAACGAAGGCTAGACTGATCTTTAAAATAATCCACCTTGAAAAGGATGCCATCCGCTGCGATTCTCTATCTCAATGATCCATACATCTGGGTCACGACTTGCTGTGCGTTCTAAATAAGAGTCGGCTACGCTTTCTTCTACTAAAGTATCGTTCAGAGCTGGAAACCAGGTAAGTTTACCATTGTTGTCTCTACCTTGGGTTAGAATGCGGCAGCCTGCTTCAAATTGATTAATTTTTAATACTACTGTACCGCTCTGTCTTTCACCACGCCTTATAACTGTTGCTGGTGTTCCCTTTTTGCTGCAGCGGTTAAGACCCGCGGTTAGCCATAGCTCAGTAGAGATTTGATCTTTGGCCATATTTAGTCAAATACTCTAGAAAAAATTAAATTTGTGTATTTAGTGTGGTGGGCTAGATCAAAAAGGTTTTCTATCTCTTTTGTACCCAAGTGATTAGTCACCTCAGGATCATTTATTAAAAAACGTTGGAAGGCACCAGAACGCTCATTGTCTTTTAATTCCCATACGTGCATAGCGTTCTTTTGTACACTTTGATAGGCATCTTCTCTGGACATTCCTGCTTGGGTAAGGGCTAACATAACTCTTTGCGAATGAACTAAGCCCCCTAATTTTTCTAAATTACTTTTCATGGTCTCTGGATAAACTATGAGTTTTTCTACCACTCCGGCTATTCGAATAAGTGCGAAGTCAATTGCTATGGTTGCGTCAGGTCCATTAACTCTTTCAACAGATGAATGTGATATATCTCGTTCATGCCATAAGGCAATATTTTCCATAGCTGGTATAGTAGTCGCGCGAACTAGCCTTGCTATTCCTGTAAGGTTTTCGGTTAATATTGGATTACGTTTATGCGGCATAGCACTTGAACCCTTTTGCCCGGGAGCAAAAAACTCTTCGGCTTCTCTGACTTCAGTTCTTTGTAGGTGTCGTATCTCTATTGCTAGGTGTTCAATTGCCCCGGCTATAATTCCTAATGTAGAAAAGAATGCTGCATGTCTATCACGAGGAATAACTTGTGTTGATATTGGTTCCACCTCTAGCCCAAGTTTTGCTGCAACATGTGATTCTACTTCTGGATCAATATTTGCAAATGTTCCTACAGCGCCAGATATTGCACAAGTTGCTATTTCCTTGCGAGCAGAAACCATTCTGTCTCTACAACGCTTAAACTCTGCATAGTGGCTAGCTAATTTTAATCCAAAGGTAGTGGGTTCTGCGTGAATACCGTGACTACGTCCAATACACACAGTTTCTTTATGTTCAAAGGCTTTTTCTTTGAGAATTAAGAGTAATTTATCTAGGTCACTTAATATTAGTTCAGCAGCTTGATTCAATTGGACGGCTAGGCATGTATCAAGAATATCAGAAGATGTCATGCCTTGGTGAACATATCTAGCATCCGGACCTACGTGCTCAGCTAAGTTTGTAAGAAAAGCAATTACATCATGTTTAGTCTCTTGTTCAATTTCATTTATACGTTCTATATTCCATTTACCGTGTTTCCAAACAGCTTGAGCCGCTTCTTTGGGAATTATACCTATATTAGCCATTGCATCACATGCATGCGCTTCGATTTCGAACCAGATACGAAACTTATTTTCTGGCTCCCAAATTTTAGTCATTTCGGGCCGGCTGTAACGGGGAATCATTCTTATATCCAGCTGCTATATGTATGCAATTAAGCAATATGTTTAAAAATATCTAACTTACAATATAAACTGATCTTTTCTTACAGATATACAAGAAAATATCTATTTAAAAAATCTCATATGAGTTTAGACCATAATTAAATTATAATACATTAGATAATTTTATGAATTCTTGAATATTATACTTATAAATTCAATTTTAACTTCCACTTCCACTTCCACCTACACATATGGTGGACGATCCCATCCCTTTGGTGAGCTTGTAAAAACTTCAAAACCTTTGTCAGTAACTGCGATAGAGTGTTCAAACTGTGCTGATAATGATCGATCTTTGGTAACAGCCGTCCAGCCATCATTAAGAATCTTTACATCAAACCGTCCAGTATTAACCATTGGTTCGATGGTAAAGAACATACCTTCACTTAGTTCTGCGCCTATACTAGGTGATCCGTAATGAAGTATTGATGGAGCATCGTGAAATACCTGGCCAAGACCATGGCCACAAAAATCACGAACTACAGAGAATCTTTCAGATTCAACATAGGTCTGTATAGCATTTCCTATATCCCCTAAAGTGGCGCCGGGTTTTACAACATTAATGCCTTTCCACATTGCCTCATATGTAACATCTATTAAGCGCTCTGCTAGTCTTTTAACTTTATCGCCAACTATATACATTCGGCTTGTATCACCGTGCCAGCCATCAAGTATAACGGTTACATCTATGTTAACTATGTCACCATTTATCAGACGTTTTTCTCCAGGTATTCCGTGGCATACAACATGGTTAATTGATGTGCAGATAGATTTAGGAAATCCACGGTAATTTAGGGGCGCTGCGATTGCTCCGTTATCAGTAATAAAATCATGACATAGAGTATCTAGTTTTTCAGTGGTTACTCCGGGGATCACGTAAGGTGTAATGTAATCCAGAGTTTGTGCAGCCAATTGACCAGCTTTGCGCATATATTCAAAACATGTTTCATCATGAATACGGATACGATTCAGCTCGTTTCCTTGTGTGTGTTGATCCAGGTTAGTCATTTTTTTGTACTACTGTGTTAGGGTTCTTTATTAGTATATATGACCTAGTTTATAATCCATATATATGTTCTTTGAATGTTTATTTTAGTGGTGCGTTATAGTAATATTATACTAAAATTATTTTTATACCTTTGGCTTTAATAATTGTTTTGATAGTACATTTATATCCTCTAGACAATGATGAGAAAATGTTCAAAATTAATAATAAATCAAGATATGAATTCTTAATAACAAAGGTTGAAGGTTACAGTAATTATTCGAGCTGAGACATGGGCTATACTTAAGTAAAAAATGCAATCTTTGACGACTAGTTTCATGCATGCTACGAAATCTAATGAGAATACAAGGAACTTTTTATATAGCACTAGGCTATTAGAACGGATATGTTATGGGTGAGGCAAGAAGAATTACAGCGGCAGCTCTAATTATAGGTAATGAAATTCTATCAGGACGAACCCATGATGTGAATTTAAAGTATCTGGGTGTAGAGCTGAATAAACTTGGGATCCAGATACGTGAAGCTCGTGTAGTGCCCGACATTGAAGATGAAATTATAGAAGCAGTGAATCACTGTAGATCTAAGTTTGACTATGTATTTACTACAGGTGGTATTGGGCCAACTCACGATGACATAACAGCTGATTGTGTTGCAAAAGCATTTGGTCAAAAATTAATACATCATCCAGTAGCCGAAAAGATGCTGCGAGAGCGAATTATAAAAATGGGTAATGAAGTAACTGAAGCTCGTCTGCGTATGGCCCGTACGCCCGAGTTTGCGGAATTACTTATAAACGAAGTCAGCGGAGCTCCGGGATTTAAAGTTGAAAATGTTTTTGTGATGGCCGGAATACCAAGAGTTATGCAGGCCATGTTTGGAGCAGCTGTACCTTTTCTCGAGCGTGGCGTGACAATGATTTCTAATACTATTGGTAGCTACGTTGCCGAGGGTACAATTGCTACCCAGTTAAGCTTACTTCAAGACGATTATCCTGATCTAGATATTGGTAGCTATCCGTTCTATTTTGATGGTCGGCCTGGAAGTAACTTTGTACTGCGCGGACCAGAGCAAGACCGTATTTTGGAAGCGAGTGAACGTTTACATGACCTTATCATTAGTCTAGGTGGAAAGCCTGTAGAAGGTGGAGTAGAGGTGCCAACAACAAAAACCGATTAAAAAAAACTTAAGAAAAGAAATTTATTTTAATGATAATAGTCTAGTCGCGTACCTGAAGCCAGAAAAGTAATATGCTAACAGCAAATAAACTAATCCAAATAATAACATTTCGTAAGGCTTTTCTGCGGTCGCGCAAACCATATATTAAGCCTGGTATAACCATGACTAGAACTGCGATTATGCCAACTAGGCGCAGAATTTCTGTACTATCCAATGTAGACTCCGCTATATAAAAAATGAATTTAAGGTATAACTAATGAAAAAAAAGTTATTAACTAAGTTACGTCGAGAAGATCTGAAGATTGATTTCCTTACTTCTGGATATAAATAATCGCGGGCGTGGTGAAACTGGTAAACACGCGGGACTTAAAATCCCGTGCCGTAACTGGCTTGTGGGTTCGAGTCCCACCGCCCGCACCAATGTAGGAATATAATATTCGATAAGCTAATAAACATTCTACCATAATTTATCAGATGCTCTGTTAGCGCCTTCGGTCAGTGATTCTAATTTCATCCATACTATATTTCGGTCTACTTGCACACGACCAGCAAAAGTACCAAATCCGCAATCGACACCTGCTATAACATTTTCTCGGCCAACAATATTTGCATATTGGAGTATTCTATCTTCTACTAGTTCAGGGTGTTCAACAAAGTTAGATGTAGAATCGATTACTCCAGGAATAATAACTTTTTCATCCGGTAAACTAATGCTTTTCCATACCTTCCATTCATGTCCGTGTCGTGGATTGGCCCCAGGAAAGGATACTGCTCCTGGCTTACCTTTCAAAACTATATCTAAGATATCACCTAAAGGCACGTCTTCGTGGTGAGGTCCTAAGGTACTAGACCAGCATATATGCATGCGCATTTTATCCGCCGCAATATTCCTAACTGCGTGGTTAAGAGCCGTAACATGCATCTCAATTTCTTTTCTAAAATCCGTAAGACTCAGATGACGAAAAACCGTATGTCTACTTAGAGCAAGATCTGGGCAATCCAGTTGTAATATTAATCCAGCATCAACTATAGCCTCGTATTCTTTTGCCATAACGTCCGCTAAAGCAAATACATATTCTTCTTCGGTCGAATAATAAATATTTTTTAGATAACGAGAAATTTGTCCGGGTGAGGGCGAAGTCATAAAGGTTTCTGATGTATTAGCTATTTTAAAGACAGATTGTGCTCGCTTTATATCCTGCTCAACTGCTGACCAATCTTTCCAACCTACCGGTCCTGAGCATGTAGGACGATTTTGTAAGGTAGAAGAAAATTGTCTTCCTAGCATTTCATTAAGTTCAGGAAATCCTTCTTCCCCAGTACCCACTATAGGTGGTGAGCTTGGACCATCATATCCCGCCAAGCGGTCTTTAACGTGAGAAGTATAGTCTGGCCTAGCTTGCTCTCCATCGTTTATTATATCTAGACCAGCAGAAATTTGTTTTTTAACTACGTAATCAATTGCATCAGTAACTGCATTTTCTAGCTCAATTGTTTTTGATCCTTTGTTTTCTTCTTCAGCAATGAGTAGATCTACAACATTATGAGGGCGAGGTAGGCTACCTGTATGGGTGGTTAGAATTTTATTCGTGCTACGCTTCATATTAACTATCTCCGTATGTAGCAGCTGGATTGTAGTCCTTATCTGCAGTAGTTAATCTAATTTTATTAAAATAACTTTAACAACAACTAACGTTATTATAGAAGGTATTTTTATGTCTTGTTCAGGCATTTTTCAAAAAGTTTTAGGGCTTCTAGAGCGAAAGCCTCCATATTTTTCTCACGTTCATTGGATTCTGTTTCCAGTGTTATTACCTCATTAAACCGGCCTGATACTGCTATACAAGTGTGGCCAGCATTATCTCCGTATCTATTGCCAGTCGGACCGGCAGCTCCGGTTTCTGATATTCCCCAGTTACTTCCAAATTTGTTCTGAATAGTATCAGCAAGTAACTTGGCGTAAGGTTCGCTAGATGACCGAATTCCAACCATTTCTGTATCATGTAAGTTTAATAAAATTCTTCGGGATTCTTGCGTATATATAACTCCCCCACCAAGAAAATATGCTGATGCACCTGGCACCGCTAGCAATGAGGCCGACAATAAACCCCCTGCGGAGGTTTCAGCTACTGAAACAGTATCACCATTATTCTTTAATATTGCTCCAATTTTAGTTGATAGGTTTATTAAATTTTTCAATTTTGATCCCCTTTATTTATATTTTTTTCTTGTTTGATTGTTGAATTAAAAGAATTGAAATAATAACGATTGCTGATCCCAAAATTTGTTGATTAGTTAAAGATTGATTTAAGATTAAAAAACCGAGAAGTATAGATGAGACAGGTTCTAGGTTCATTGTCATAGAAGCTTTAATAGGCCCTAAAATAGCTATTGCTATAAAAAGACTAATAATCGCAAATGCATAGAAGAGCGGGCCAGAAGAAATAGCCCACCAACCAGTGACAGTATTTGGTAGATGAAAGTCGCCTAGCACTGTTGTTAACAAAATAAATACTATGCTTGCAGATATTAGCATATGGAGTGTTACTGGCCTTGAATCGCCTTTTCCTACTAGTTGGCTATTAATAATTATTACTATTGTAATGCCTATGGCGGAAATTACTGCTAATCCAATGCCTAGGATATCTAGCTCAGAATTACCTATATTTAACGCAAGAGCTAATCCAGCCAATCCAAGAAATAATGCTGTACTAGCCAGCCAATTAGCTCGTTCTCTACCAATAGACCATAAATACAATGTCGTTAATATTGGAAACGTATAAAAAATTAAAACTGCAAGAGCTATTGGAATATATTGAATTGCCGATAGTAGTGCGAATGAATGTATTGCCATTATTATTCCAACACCTAAAGCCATCCAGCGCCTTCTCGGGCACAATTTGATATTACTTCTTGTAATAAGTAACAGAATAAAAATTACTAAAGTGGCTATAGTTGAGCGTAAAACTAGATAAGTAAGCACAGAGCTGCCTCCATTGGCAGCTATTGGTGAAGCAGTGGTATTGGCTGCAAAGCAGATAGCGGCCGAACTAGCTATAATAATACCAGTCAGAGATTTTTTCAGTGCCATCGCATTCCTTGCTAAGTAGGTTTAAATTTATTGTTTTCTTTAGTGAGAGTGTACAATTAGACAGACTCGTGCAAGTTAGTCGTGGGAAAGATTGATAAGGGAGTAAAATAATGACCGGTTTTGTCGAGTATGAGGAATATGACGCAGTAGGTATTGCGGAACTAATACGTGATAAAGAAGTTAAGATTGAAGAGGTTATGGAAGCTGCTATTAGTCTTGCTGAAACTCGTAATCCAGAAATTAACGCAATAGTTACGAAGTTATATGATTATGCTCAAGAAAGTATATCGATAGGATTGCCTAAAGGACCATTTACAGGTGTGCCATATTTGATAAAAGATTTAGGTGCAGGAATTAAGGGTATTCCAACAACTGGTGGTAGCTATTTTATGTCTGATGTAATTCCCTCTCAAGACAGCGAAACTGTTGCAAGACTGAAAAAGGCTGGATTTTGCATATTTGGAAAAACCAATACATGTGAATTTGGTATGTCAATTACATGTGAACCTCAGCTTTATGGGGCAACATTCAATCCTTGGGACTTATCTTTAACCCCGGGGGGCTCAAGTGGTGGTTCAGCATCCGCAGTATCTGCGCGTATAGTGCCATCAGCACATGCAAGTGATGGTTTTGGATCTATCCGGGTCCCCGCGTCTTGTTGCGGATTGGTTGGTCTGAAGCCGTCACGAGGACGGAATAGCTTTGCCCCGTCTTTAGGAGAGCGTATTGGAGGTACTGTTGCCGAACATGCAGTATCTAGAACGGTGCGTGACCAAGCTGCTATACTTGATGTTACTGGTTATCCTAAAGATGGTGATCCTTATTTTGCTCCTGTTCCATTCCGACCATTTCACGAAGAAGTTAAATATGATCCGGGTCGTTTGAATATAGCTTTTACTTTTGGGGGAGCTACATCTGCTATAGCCGATAATAATCACAAGCAGATTCTTGAGCAAACTATAAAAATAATAGAAGGTTTTGGACATAACGTAGAAGAATCTGATCCGCCAATATCAAACGACGAATCACAAGATATATTTCGAACATTGATGGCAGCTAATGCAGCACAAATTATACGTTCTCATCCTAATAAAAAAAGGTTACCGAAAGAAGGCGAAGTTGAAAGAGTGGTAGCACTAACTGCCAGGAAGGGTGAATCTGTTTATGGACATGATGTGTTCATTGCTCAATCGCGTATGCACGCTATGTCGAGACGAATGGCTGAATTTCATAAAAAATATGATATTTTATTAACCCCAGGTTTAGGCCATATGCCACCGAAATTGGGTTGGATAGATATGATGCTAGACGATGATGATGAGTATTGGAATCGAGTTGCGTTGTTTTCACCGTTTACTGTCTGGTTTAACCAAACAGGGCAACCAGCCATTAGTCTTCCAGTTGGACAAACGAACGATGGCTTTCCTCTTTCGATACAAGCTGTATCAAGTTTTGCTAACGAAGCTATGTTATTTCGTTTTGCCAGCCAATTAGAAAAATCTATAAAATGGGAAACAAAAAAACCAATAACTTATTTATAACAATAAGTTGTTAAGTTTTTTTAATGTTTAAATTAAACTTATAAATATCCTGCTGCCATTTTAAATGGATGTAGCTGCTCATATGCGCGTGCTGCTCGTAAAACTGTAATATCATCATATCTTCGACCAACTAATTGGAATGCTACAGGCATACCTTCGTCACCAAACCCACATGGTACAGAAGCTGCTGGTTGCATCGTTAGATTGAAGGGATAGGTAAAAGGACACCAATCCAAGAATTCTGACATATCATATCCCTCAGGATAATTACGCCCAGCCTTGAAAGCTTCTAAAGGCATTTGTGGAGTTAAAAGTAGATCGTATTTTTCATGAAATCGTGCCATTTTAACGCCTAATTCTATTTGTGCGGCATGTGCTCCTACTAAATCAAGAATTGATAGTCGTCTTCCGGTTTCTGCTATCTCTAGTAGTCCCGGATCCATAAGCTTAGCTTTTTCCGGTGGCATTTGATCTACCAACCATGCATCGGCAGATGACCATATAGTGTTTATTATTTGACGGCACCCAGAAATATCTGGGTCAACTTGTTCAACAATAGCTCCCATTTCTTCGTAAGTTTTGGCAACAGTAGATACGGCATTTGCTACGTCTTTATCTGCCCAGCCGCTATCTCCTAGAGTTGGACTATACGCAATTCGTAACCCAGATATTCCGCCTTCTAGACCTTCTAAGTAATTTTGTTTTGGCAAAGGAGGTGCCATATAATCTCTAAAATCTGGTTGTGCTAGTATATTCAGCATCAATACAGAATCCGTAACATTACGTGTTAATGGTCCCATATTGGCAAGGGTTCCTATATGTCCTGGTAGAGGATAATTTGGTACTATACCAAATGTAGGTTTGTGGCCAAATACTCCACTAAATGCCGCGGGTATACGAATTGATCCTGCAGCATCTGAACCTTGATGAAGGGGCCCCATAAAAGATGCTGCTGCTGATGCAGCGCCGCCACTTGAACCTCCTGGGGTTCGTTCAGGGTCCCATGCGTTTCTGGTAATACCCGTTAGAGGGTTGTCTGTTATTCCCTTCCAGCCAAATTCTGGTGTTGTTGTTTTACAAATTAAAACTGCACCTGCCTCCCGGAGTCTGGCAGTTGCTGGCGCATCTTCATTCCATGGACCTGCAGGGTCAATTGTTTTAGAACCTCGAAGAGTTGGCCATCCTTTGGTAAGAGTGAGATCTTTAATAGTTACCGGTACACCATCTATGGGGCTTTTAGGATTCCCTTCCAGCCATCTTTTTTCAGAGACTTGAGCCATTTCAATGGATTTTTCTTCATCAATTAGGCATACGCAATTTAAAGTTTCATTATGAACTTTAATTTGATCTAGCGTTGAGTGTGCCATCTCAACGGGAGAGGCCTCTCCTTTTTTATATTCTTGAGTTAACTCAGTTACACTCATAGCTAATAAGTTTGCGTTCATATCTATCCCTAACTCATTTGTTTTTGATTTCAGCACTTATTCTTTAATAGTACAAAGCCATGCCCACGTCTCATCAAGAGCTAATCTAAAACGCTCAATTATCTCTTTTATTTCTTCTTCATTAATAACAAGTGGTGGACAGAAAGATATGGTATCGCCAATAGCCCTGACTATTAATCCGTTCTCCTCCGCCTTTTGGTTGCAAAAAGAGCCTACATTTAGATTACTATCAAAAGGTGTATGGTTATGCTTATCTTTGACGAGTTCAACGCCTGCCACCAATCCTTTGCCTCTGACCTCACCTACGAGTGGATGATCACTTAAATTGCGAAGTCCTTCCTGAAGATATGGGGTCATATCTCTTACATGATTAATTATATTCTGATCTTCATAAATCCTTAATGTCTCACGTGCTACAGCTGCAGAAACGGGATGCCCTGAATAGGTAAAGCTCAGGCCAAATATTCCTACCCGGTTACTCTCTTCACTAATTGCATCAAAAACCTTAGCATTAACCATTAGTGCAGAAATTGGAATATAAGCGCTAGATAAACCTTTTGCACATACTATCATATCTGGTTTTAGACCCATTGTTGTTGTTCCAAACATATTTCCTGTTCTTCCAAATCCAGTGATAACTTCATCTGCTATTAATAATATATTGTATTTTTTTAATATTGATTGAACTTTTTCAAAGTAGGTGGGTGGAGGAACAATTACACCGCCCGAGCCCATAATTGGCTCAGTAAAAAAAGCGCCTATCGTATCTGGATCTTCTCGCTGAATTAAATCTTCTAGGTCATTTGCCAAACGAGTGGCAAAGTCTTCTTCACTTTCTCCTGGTTTTGAAAATCTATAATGGTGCGGAGGGGTGATGTGTAGAAACCCATCTAATGGTAATCCAAAAGAAGCGTGATTGTAATACATACCTGACAGACTAGCAGAAGCAATAGTATTTCCGTGATATGCTTGTTGGTGAGATATAATTTTACGTTTTTCGGGTTTTTCTAATGATGCCCAGTAATACCATACTATTCTTGCTGCACTGTCATTACCTTCTGAACCAGAATTTGCGAACCATATTTTTGACATAGGTACGGGCGCAATTTCGATTAATTTTTCTGCTAAATCAATTACAGGTGAATGACTTTTATGATTAGTAAGATGATAATACGGCAGTTCTTTCATTTGTTGGGCTGCAGCATTTACTAATCTTTCTTGCCCATAGCCTAATGAGAGACACCATAGACCAGACATTCCTTCAATATACTTTTTGCCATATATGTCTGTTACCCAGACCCCTTCACCTTTATCAATTATAACCGGGCCCTTTTCCAGGTGTGTTTTAAGATTAGTTAAAGGGTGGATGACAGAGGCAGTGTCGAGGGCCTCTAGTGAATTGGGTCGATTGTTATTTATCCCACTCATTTTCTCTGCCCCTATAGTATTAATGTGTCTATATTATTAGCTATTCAGATTCTGGCTCTAACCCGTCCGATACTTCAATATTTTCTGACTTTATGTCGTATCCTGAAAATTTTGCTTGCATTTCAATTAGAGCTGCAAAATCTGCATCCCCATACCCAAGCCCTATTAGTTTTTGGACTATATCTCTAGTCATATTAGATATCGGCATTGGCACTTCCATATCTCGCGCCGCAGCTAGAGCTAATTCCATGTCTTTGCGTAACATTTTAGAAGTATGAGTAGCGGTAAAATCAAGATTAACTAAAGCTGGAGTTTTATAAGAAGTAAAGATTGAACCCATAACACTTTTATTTAGGTATTCTAGAAAAGCATGTCTTTCCACTCCACCCTTTTCAGTAAAGACCGTTATTTCTGCCAGACATTGCGCTACTACACCTAGCATTATGTTATGGGCGAGCTTCGCTAAACGACTAGCATCACCATCGCCTAAATAGGTTACACCACTACCTAATTTTTCTAAGTAGGGTTCTACTATATCGTAACCTTCACGAGGGCCAGATACACCTAAAGTAGCCTTTCCTGCTTTAACAGCATGTCCATTGCCGCTTATTGGAGCCGCAAGAAACATAACACCTTTAGCATTTGCTGCTGAACGAACATCCTCTGAAGCCCCCGGAGAAACTGTAGAGGAATCTATCAATATTTTAGGGGCCACGCTACCCGAAAGAACTCCTTTAGGTCCAGTTACAGTCTCAAGAAAAGCTTTGTCGTCTGTAACTATAGTATAAACAATATCACAATCAGAAAGCTCTGCAGGTGCACTTACAATTTTCACTCCTAAGGGTTCTGCTTTTGCTGCTGTTCTATTATAGACAGTCACATCAATGCCTGCAGCGATTAGACGTGCAGCCATAGGAAAACCCATCTTTCCAGTGCCTATCCAACCAATTCTATGATTTCTTTGTTTGATATTTTCCATTTTATTTCTTTCTACTTTTTACTAAAATCGCTTTCAAATAAGATAGCAGGAGTGTAACAATAACGCTGAATTTTTCTGATGCCTAGGAGTGTTATATACTTTTGTATTAACTATAGACAAATGATCGTTTGCTTTGCGTAATCTAGCTGTAAATCCTCCTCCAACTAAAGTCATTAATATTTCTCATAAAGCTCGTCGTGTGCATCTGGCTAAATTTCTCAATGAGGCGCCTACTGAAGGTCCGATATGGGTTTTTGCCGTCGGGTCATTAATCTGGCGACCAGAATTTGATCCAGTTGAGTCACTTGTCGGAAAGTTATATGGCTATTCAAGACAATTTAACTTTTGGACTATTAGGGCGCGAGGTCAGCCAAGTAATCCTGGCCTCGGGCTGGGTTTAGAGCCAGATCAGGCTACTAGCTCATGTATCGGTAAGGTATTTCGATTAAAAAATAAAACAAAAAGTAAAGATTTAGAAAAATTATGGAATCGTGAAATGTTTAGCGGAGTTTATACCCCTACTTGGTGTCCTATTGAAACCAAAAGAGGTATTGTTGATGCAATATGTTTTGTTAGCAATAAAGATCATAGAAATTATGCCGGATATTTACCAGAGCCTTATGTTGCAGAAATTATTTTTCAAGCAGAAGGACAAATGGGGAGGTGTAGGGAGTATCTTGACTTACTCGTTTTAGCCCTAGAACGAGAAGGTATACATGATGACAATATGTTACGAATATTAGATCTAGTAAATAAATATGAGAAAACCACGCCATGACTTCAGATTATCTTCCCAAACGTCCTGCTGCAGAAAGAAATAGTGGTGTGATTCTAAATTTATTAAAAGATATTCTGCCTCCGACAGGAACAGTCCTTGAAATTTCTAGTGGTACTGGTCAACACGCTGCATATTTTTCGTCGGCTTTAGCCCCTAGATTTTGGCAGCCTAGTGAATTTGACCCTGCTCTTATTAATACAATCGATATGTGGAGAAATCATTCAAATTCAGACTTTTTTTTAAGTCCAATAATTCTAGATGTATGTAGAAAAGTATGGCCAATTGAAAAGATTAAGCCTAATGCACCAATTACCTCAATTGTTAATATTAATATGATACATATTGCACCATGGGAGGCTTGTTTAGGCTTATTAGCTGGTGCCGGGCGGGTACTCAAAAAAGATGGAATTCTTTATATATATGGGCCATTTAAGCGCGGACATAAACATAATTCTTTAGGAAATAAAAAATTTGATTTGTCTTTGAAGGAGAAGAATCCCAGTTGGGGGATTCGCAATATAGAAGATATTGAGAAAGCTGCCATGAATAATAACCTTCTTTTAGAAAAAATAGAAGAAATGCCAGTTAACAATAAATCATTGGTTTTTCGAAAATTGCGTTAACTACTTAAGATAAATGGGAAACATCATATTGGTTAAAAAACTACAAAATGCTTATTATATAACTGAGAATATGGATAAATCTGTTGAATTTTATAGAGATTGTCTGGGTTTATCAGTTTCATTTAGAGACAAAGACAAATGGACACAAATGAAGGCTGGTGAAGTAAATTTCTCACTATCTTCTGTTGAAGAAGGTGCATCAGGAGCCACTGGTGCAGTAGTAATTTTTGAGGTAGATGATATAAAAAGTTATTGTTTAAAATTGAAGGAAAGTGGTGCAGAGATTATAGAAGAGCGTGACATGGGTGATCATGGTAAATCACTTACATTTAAGGATCCTGACGGAAACTTAGTTCAACTATTTCAGCGTGTTAATTAATAATCAATAATTATTTAAAGGAAGATTTATGAAAACCCAAGCATTTCGGCTATATAAAAACGGCGGACCCAAGGTCTTAAAATGGGAGACAGTTGAGGTTTCCGAACCAGGACAGGGGGAAGTACTTTTACGACATACTGCAGTTGGTCTTAACCTTGCTGATACGTATCGGCGAACAGGCCTCTATCCGATGAAAATTCCCGGAGGTATTGGGAATGAAGCTGTTGGTGTGGTTGAGGCTATAGGTCCTAGAACGCGGGGTATCAAGGTTGGAGACCGAGTTGGTTATATTGGGGGCAAAACGCTTGATGGTTACAGTGAGCATCGTGTGGCGTCGGTGGTGGATCTTATTCCGCTACCTGATGGTATCAAAGACCGTACAGCTGCCGCTGCTTTACTTAAGGGTATTACTGCTCAATATTTATTGCGCAGCGCTTACAAGGTCAAGAAAGGTGATACAATTGTTGTCCATGCCGCAGCTGGTGGAGTTGGCGTTATAATGTGCCAATGGGCGAGTTCTATTGGGGCCACTGTAATAGGTATTGTTAGCTCAGAAGAAAAAGCAAAATTTGCTAGATGTAACGGCTGTAATCACCCCATTGTTGTTAGCCGTTCTAAGCCTAAATTTGCTAATAAGGTCCGCAAACTTACTAACGGTGACGGTGCTCATTGTATTTATGACTCTGTTGGTAAGAACACCTGGTCTGAATCTCTTAAAAGTGTACGTCTGCGCGGGTCCATAATAAATTTTGGAAGTGCCTCTGGGAATCCCCCTTCCATGGATATTGCTGCTACTGGTCCACTTGGTTCTCCCTATATTGCTCGTTGTGCATTGGTAAATTATACCACCTCACGTAATGAGTTGATGATGCGCGCTCGTGATCTGTTTAAGGCCATTGAAAGTGGTGCAGTTAAAATCAGGATTAACCAACGTTATCCGCTGAAAGATGCGGCAAAGGCCCATAATGATATAGAATCACGCCGAACAACTGGTTCAACTGTTTTGATTCCCTAATCGATAAAGGTGAATCAATAATGGTTTGGACCCATAAAAAGTATGTTGATGTAAATGGCGTTCGTATGGCTTATGCAGATTTAGGAAGATCTGATGGTAACCCAATAGTTTTTTTGCATGGAAACCCTGCATCAAGTTTCCTTTGGCGTAACGTAGTGCCTTCATTAAAAGGTATGGGGCGCTGCATTATTCCTGATCTAATAGGTATGGGTGATTCTGATAAGCTTCCTAATAGTGGAGAAGGTCGATACAGTTATAAAGAGCACCGAGAGTATTTGTTTGCTTTGCTCGAACAGCTATGTGTGACAAGTAATGTTACTTTGGTAATTCATGACTGGGGCAGTGCATTAGGATTTGATTGGGCCAACCAGCATAGGAATGCGGTAAAGGGTATTGCCTATATGGAAGCACTTGTTCGCCCACTGACTTGGGAGGAATGGCCGGAGTCTTCTCGATCAGTATTTAAATCTCTTCGTACATCCAAGGGTGAAGAAATGGTTCTTGAGAAAAATTTTTTTGTAGAAAAAATCCTTCCCGCTTCTATTCTCCGTAATCTCACAGAAGATGAGATGAACGAATATAGAAGGCCGTTTAAAGAAAGCGGTGAATCACGCCGACCAACTCTTACATGGCCGAGAAATATTCCTTTAGATAGAGAACCCTTAGATGTAACTGAAGTTATAGATGACTACGCAACTTGGTTAGAAACATCTGATGTTCCTAAGCTATTTGTTGACGCTGACCCTGGTGTAATTTTAACGGGATTGCAACGCGATTACTGTCGTAGATGGCCAAACCAAACTGAAGTTCAGGTTAAAGGCCTGCATTTTATCCAAGAAGATTCAGCTAAAGAAATTGGAGATGCTATTGCCGAATGGCTAAGTAAAATTTAGCAAATAAAATTCACCAATTATTTCTCAGCTCTCTTAGTTTAAGAAATACAGTTTTTTTATCTAGTTCATTTGGTAAATCAGGAAATTCTTTTTTAATTCCTTCTTGAATAGTTGTTTGTTCTAATCGAAGAAACGTATTTATTTGTCGTTCAAGGCCGAGGGTAGTTATCCTAGCATTATCTAAATCTTGGTTTTTTAATTCTTTTAATAAATCAGCGGCCAACGGGTTGTCGGGTTCTCTATCCAGAGTAAAGGCAAGGTTATTATCCATGTATTCGTGTCCTGGATATATTTTTGTTTCATCTGGTAAATCTGAAATTATATTATTGAAGGTATTATAGAGAACATTGGGGTCACCTGACCGACAATGGCCAACGCCAGCGTTGAATAATGTATCACCGCAAAGAAAGTGAGGAGTATTATCAGTCTGACCATAAAGAGAAATATGAATTGGTGTATGACCAGGAGTTTCAAGCACTTTAAATTCTCCACTAGTACCTATCTTTACTATGCTACCATCGTATAATTCTTCATCTATACCTGATATTCTTCCCTCTGCCTTAGCGGGACCTAGAAGCTTGGCCCCTGTCTCCTTTATTACCTTATCATTGCCACCAATATGGTCTCCATGCTCATGAGTATTAAGAACATGTTTTATATTCCATCCATGATTTTTAGCAATTTCTAAGCACATTTCTGCATCTATTGGGTCTATAGCAAGTGTTTCAGCTGTTTTGGGGCAAGTGACCATATAAAAAAAATTACGACCTCCGTTGTTTGTCCATACTTGTTTAATCAGCATAATTTTTTATTCCTTAGTGTTTATTTATCCCATTATTAAACTAAATGTTTTTTATTAAATTCTATTGCTTGGGACCCATTAGACCTAATTTTTGTAAAATACGAAATATAATAGGTATAATAATTACGACAATCCCTATTCTGGCTATGTGGTGTGTCGCCACAAAAGCTGTATCTATATTCAGGGTTAATGCTATAAGGCTCATTTCGGTAAGTCCACCAGGAGAATAGGCCAATATTAATGAGGCAAACGGGAACCCGGCAGTACTTGTTATTATAAGAGCAAATATAACCGTGATTATTAATAATATTGTGGTTGCGATTCCACCTAACCAGATGATACGCCCCAAATCTCGAAACGAAAGTCCAGCAAATCTTGCACCTACCGATGCCCCTAGTATTACTTGGGCGATTGCTATGATTAATGCTGGTGGTGATGCAGATGTAAGGCCCAGAAGGTGCACGCCTGCACTAAATATCATTGGTCCTGTTATGTGTGGTGCTGGTATGCGTAAAAATTTTGCGGAGTAGAAACCAATTATCGCGCAGCCAGTAAGAATTAAAACATCAAAAAATTGGATTGCACCTGTTTCACCACCGGTAAATGTACGTACTGTTGAGCCTAAATCTCCAAAGATACGAAAAAAGAAAGGCAAAATCATAACCACAAAAAATATGCGTGTAGTGTGTGCAACACTTATTTGACGTCCGTTAGCACCGGACGACTCACCTAGAATAATCATCTCATTTAATCCACCGGGTACAGCTGAAAAAAAAGCAGTACGTGGATCAAACTTTGCTACAAAACGATAATATAAATAGGTAATTATTGTAGCTATTAATACGTAGACAAATAGTGAAGCAAGCGTGATTGGCCATCTAGGAATACGTTCAAGAATTTCTGGAGAAAAAGCGCCACCAAGTAAAACTCCTAGAACTAGTATCATTAATATTCTTAACCGACTATCCATCTTCAAGGTAACCCCGCCAAGCGTGGACATGCCAGTTGCGAACATGGCCCCCATCATCCAAGGCAATGGCAAATCTAGGTAGCTAAATATAGCTCCTCCTGAAGTACCGATTATTATAGCCATTAGAAATTCTTTTAAGTCTTTTCGACCCAGCTTACCTACTGGAGAATTTATAGGAGTACATTTCTTTATTTTAGGACTCATTTTATTTTAATAGACCTAAATATCATTGAATTAAACTGGAATGTTTTACTTAAATTAATTAGTTGGGGAATTGTAAGTATACATATTAATGAGGGGATAAGTTTTTTATGAAAATAGTCTGATAAATTAAGATGGTAAAACCCTAAGGAGTGAATTGCTCTTTTATTATCCGTTCTTCCAGATTTGTTTCTGGATCAAATAAAAGTTGAAAGCTGGATTTTCTGTCTTCCGTGATATTAACTTCTACTACATCTCGAATTTCTTTATCATCAGCTGTCGCACTAACTGGACGTTTTTTATGGTCGAGAATTTTAAAATTTACTTTTGACATATGGGGTAAAAGTGCCCCTCTCCAACGCCTTGGACGAAAAGCACTTATAGGTGTTAATGCCATTATTTCAGCGTTTAGTGGTATGATAGGCCCGTCTGCCGAAAGATTATACGCCGTGCTTCCTGCAGGAGTAGATACTAAGGCACCGTCACAAATTAATTCTTTCATACGTACAACGTTATCAATTTCTATCTCGAGTTTTGCTGCTTGGTAAGTTTGACGCAATAAGGAAACTTCATTTATTGCTAGTGCCTTTGTAATTTTTCCATCCGCAGTTTTTGCCTTCATTCGCAGTGGGTAAAGTGTCATACATTGACTATTAATAAGACGCTCACTCAAATTTTCTAATAGAAAATCATTCATTAAAAAGCCAATAGATCCTCTGTTCATTCCAAATACTGGAATTTTTTGTTCCATGTAACGGTGCAGAGTTTGTAAAATAAATCCATCACCACCCAATGCGATGATTACATCAGCATCCTTTGGGTCAACAGATTTATATATTTTTCTTAATTTTGATAGAGCAGTTTGAGCATCTAGAAAGTCGGCTGCTACAATTGCCAAGCTTTCATATCTAAATTTAGTCTGCTTTTTCTCGGCTGATGACACCACTAGTTTCATCTTTCTTGGTTAATAAGACTCATCAGGCAATAAATATTATTTATTGTAACTGGTTTTTATTTATCCTCCAGTAACACTCATATGTCTGTTTACCGAGGGCTGATTATTACGTCGGTCAATAATAAAATCATGACCTTTAGGTTTACGTGTAATTGCTTCACGTATTGTTTGTTGTAATGTAGATTCATCAGTAGAGGTTCTTAGGGCTGTTCGCAGATCCGCTGTATCTTCTTGACCCAAGCACATATATAACGTCCCAGTGCATGTTAAGCGAACACGGTTACAGGATTCACAGAAGTTATGCGTAAGAGGAGTTATAAATCCAAGCTTTTGTTTGGTCTCCTCTACTTCGACATATCTAGCTGGGCCGCCAGTCTTATAATCACTTTCAATTAATGTCCAGTTTTCAGCAAGTCTACTTCTAACTATTGAAAGTGGCAGGTATTGGTTAATTCTTTGGTCTCCAATTTCTCCCATGGGCATAACTTCTATAAAAGTTAAATCAAAAGAGCACTCCCCACACCACCTTACGAGTTTATCGAGTTCATCGTCATTAATACCTTTTAGTGCAACGGAGTTTATTTTTACATTAAGTCCAGCTTGTTTTGCAGCTGCTAAACCATTTAGAACTTGGTCGAGGTTTCCCCACCGAGTTATAGTAGAGAATTTATCTGGATCTAATGTATCTAGCGATACATTAATTCTCTTTACTCCCGCATCTGCAAGTTGGTTTGCATACTTTGATAATTGTGTTCCGTTTGAAGTAAGAGTTAACTCTTCTAGAACACCACTTTTTAGGTGTCTGCTGAGACGATTGATGAGCCACATTATGTTTTTTCGTACTAATGGCTCTCCGCCAGTTAGTCGTAATTTCCGAACACCTAAATTGATGAAAGTGCTACATAAACGATCAAGTTCTTCCAAGGTAAGCACTTCGTTTTTGGGCAAAAAAGTCATATCCTCGGCCATGCAATATACACAGCGTAGGTCACACCTGTCGGTTACTGATACTCTAAGATAATCAATATGCCGATCGAAGGGGTCTATCAA
>Ga0114932_10001578_pt1 | contig 25633 bp, 26 predicted proteins | sample 2SBtaG_2_FD_87286 | JGI IMG/M metagenome (GOLD analysis project Ga0114932, IMG submission 87286) | Deep subsurface microbial communities from Kolumbo volcano to uncover new lineages of life (NeLLi) - 2SBTROV12_ACTIVE470 metaG | ecosystem: Environmental > Aquatic > Marine > Volcanic ...
ACCGTCACCCTCGGGGCCCGAGCGACCGTCGACGCGGGCGGCCCGCCCCGCCACCACGCGCCAGGGGACGCCGGGGCACTGGTCCGCCTGACCGAGTCCGGGGCCCTGGTCGTCGGACTGGACCTCTCGGGGGCCGAACTCTCCGAGCGCGACCTCGCCGCGCTGGCGGGCTTGCCCCTGCTCGAGGACCTCTCTCTGGCGGGCCTTCCCCTCGCGGCCCTGCCCGCCGGCCTGGACGAGCTCCCGGGGCTGAGGCGCCTCGACCTCTCCGGGACCGGCCTGGGACTCGCCGACCTGCCCGCAGCCTGGCCGGGCCTGACCGACCTCGCGGTCCGTGGGGCCCCCCTCCGGCGCCGCGACCTGGCCGACCTCGACGAGCGCCTGCCGGACCTCACGCGACTCGACCTGCGCGGCACCCGCCTGGCGCCCGTGCTGCCGGGCGTGGAGGTCCTCACCGGCCCCCTCCCCTCCGACCCCTGAGCTCCCGAGGCGCCCATGGAATCCGCCCTGCCGAACCTGCATCCGGCCCTGATCCACCTGCCGCTGGCGGCGATCCCGCTCGCCTTGCTGCTCGACGGGGTCGCCGTGGCCACCCGAGCCCTGTGGCTCGACCGTGCGGCGGTCCTGCTCTGGCTCACCGGGGCGCTGGGAGCGGCGGCGGCCGTGCTGAGCGGCCGTGACGCGGCGGACGGGCTCGCGGCGATCCCGGCCGAGGCGGAAGCCCTGCTCGGAGCTCACAGCGATCTGGCGCACCAGGTGCTCTTCGCCCTCCTGGCATTCGCCGCGGTTCGCGCGGTCCCCACCCTGAGGGGTGCTGCCCCCCGGTCCCCCGCTCGCGTGGGGCTGTTGCTGGTCGGCGCAGGCCTGCAGGTGCCCCTGGTCATCGCCGCGGATCGCGGCGGGTCCCTGGTCTATGACCACGGTGTGGCCGTGGCCGTCGCGGAACAGCCTCCGCCGCCGACCCCCGAGCCCGTGGTCACCTCACCGGATGACCCACCAGACACTCGCCTGATCCAGGACGCGCACGGCGGCCTGGTGTGGGCACCCGCCGTCGGGGACGGCGCGGCGCTGGGCACCCTGCTGACCGCCGCAGAGGGCGGGAGCCTGGGGGCCCTGTCCGCCCTCGATCCCCCGGACGCAGCGGGCCTGCGGGTCCAGGTCGACGGCGGGGGACTCCTGCTGCTGCCCGGGGCCTTCGGAGACGTCGAGGTCCAGGCGGTGCTGGACATCGCGGAGTTCGACGGCACCGTCGGGCTGGGCCACCACGTGCACGGGGTGGACGACCACGACCTGTTCACCCTCGGCAGCGATGGCACCGCGCGGCTCGCCCAGACCCAGGCCGGGTCCGTCCAGATCCAGGCCGCCGCCAAGGTCGACCCGCCCACTGCCCTGGACCTGCGCGTGCGGGCCTCGGGCAGCCACCTGAAGGGGTACCTGGGCGAGGCCCTCGCCGTGCACGGACACGTGGCGCCGACCGGCCCGGGGCGCGTCGGCCTGTGGCTCGACGGCCAGGGCGTCGTGGTCGTTCACCAGGTGCGGGTGACGCCCCTCTGACCCGGGCTGTCACGCTCGGGCGGTCGCTCAGGGGACCGTCTCGGGTCGGGTCGCCAGCACCAGGGTGGTGGGCGCGGGGCTGCCGTGGCCGTGGCCTTCGACGACCTGGGACCTCTGGATCACCAGTCCCTCGAGGTCCGCCGCGACCTCGGCCGGCACGCTGAGCATGGCTGCGACCTCGGCCCGGTCGGCGTCGGTGGGCTCGGTGTCTCCGAGACTGTGGGCCAGGAAGAGGTCGATCTTGTCGACGTCGCTGCGGTCGTGGCCGACGAAGAGCAGGCGCCCGCCCGGCGCCAGCAGCGCCGCTGCCCTGTGGAGCAGGTCCCGCCTCTCCGCACCCGAGAGGTGGATGTAGAAGAGCGTGACCAGGTCGTAGGTCTGCTCTCCGCGGTACTCCCGCAGGTCGCCGACCACGAAGTCGACCTCGACGCCGGCACCCCCGGCCCGCTCCCGCGCCGTGCCCAGGGCCACGTCGGCGAAGTCCACCGCCCGCACCTGCCAGCCCCGCTGGGCCAGCCAGATGGCGTTGCCGCCCAGTCCGCAGCCGAGATCGAGCGCACGGCCCGGCGCGAGCGGGGCCGCGACCTCCACGAGGAGCGCGTCCGGCCCCTCTCCGTGGTGCGGTCGGTCCTCGCCTTCGCCATGGTGGTGGTGGTCGTGGTCGTGCCCGTGCTCACCCTGGCCCGACCACATCGCGTTCCAGTCGTCTCTCTCCATGTCCGTCCCTCCGGGAGCCCAACATCCTCGGCACTCCTATTCCTCCGGGACCAGAGTGAGGGCGGGTCGACGGAGATCGGGGTGCCGGTTGGACAGCGGGCCGGGGCGTCGGCGTCGCAGGTCCCGTCGATCCGCAGGGCTTCGGGGTCGAATCTGGCCTGGAAGTTGCACAACGGTCCAGGCGAAGCCCAGGCCCGCACCATGACCCTCCTCCTCCTCAGCCTGCTCACCGCGTCCCCTGCCCTGGCCGACGACCCCTGCGACCCCAAGGTCGCCGACCTCGGCGTCGTGCGCGATCTCCAGGGCCTCCTCCAGGCCATGCCGCTCCCCCCCGAGGGCCGGCCGCCGGCCACCGAGAAGCCCCTGGACACCCAGGTCGCCGACTGGAAGGACCGCATGGCGGACTGGGACGCCGAGACCCTGGACCACCAGCTCCGGGTCTGGACCAACGCCCTGGCCGCGAACAAGGACACCTGGGACCGGGGCATGTACCGGAACGTGCTCGCGGCGGCGCTGGCGGCCGCGGAGACCTTGGGCGAGCTGGTGCACGACAACGGGCACAACTACAGCGACGCGAAGCGCCAGTTCCGGCGGACCTCGACCGCCCAGCTCGAGCGGGCGCTCGACGGCTTCGACAAGACCCTGGCGGACTCCGAGGCGCGCCAGACCTGGGCGTCCCAGCTGGAGCAGGGCGGCAAGGACCTGAGCGACGGCGTGATCCAGGTCGAGCTGTTGCGCCAGGAGCTGAACCGGCGGGAGCTGGGCGAGGGCGGCGGCGTGCCGGGCGCGGTCTCACAGGTCTCGAAGGCCGAGCAGGGCGCGGTCGAGGAGATCCTGCACGAGGTCCTCAACGGGGACTACGACCTCGAGAAGGGCTTCTCGGGCACCCACGGCGACTGGGAGGTCCAGGTGCTCTCGCCGGGCGTCAAGGAGCCCAAGTACCTGTACCTGAAGAAGTCCACAGGGGGCTCCCAGGGCGAGATGATCCTGGTCCGGCTGGGCGTGGAGCCCAAGGTCCTCCGGCTGGAGTGGGCCCCGAGCGACGCCGTGAAGGGCGGCATCACCGTGGCCGGCGCCGAGGGCACGGCCAGCGTGAGCAACCGGGGCGTGGAGCTGAAGGCCCTGGCCTACATCGGCAAGGGGGATCTGCAGGTCGGCGTGGTGACGGTCAAGGGCTACGCCGGCGGCATCGGCTTCCGGCTCTCGGCCAAGGACGGCAAGGTTTCCATCGGCGCGGTGGCCGGCGTGGGCGGCGAGGTCCAGATCGACGTGCTGGGCATCGCCGAAGGCGCCTGGGCGGCCAACGAGGCCCTGGCCCAGGAGCTCGCCGAGACCGCCACGATCTCCTGGCACGCCGACGAGAACGGCGACTGGGTGCTGCCCAATGGCTCGACCGCGTCCAAGGCCTGGGTCCGGGCGATGATGAACCGCCCCGGGTTCCACGTGCTGCCATGACCCCTGGACGGGGCTCCCCAGCAGCCGCGAGCCCGATAGGGCGACGACACCCGCACCCGCTCGGACGTGGTAGACCTGCGGTCGAGGAGGCAGGGTGTACAGGCCAGGAGACCGGATCGACGCCTGGATCGTCGACGGAGTGCTGGGTCGTGGAGGCATGGGGGCCGTGTATCGGTGCCACCAGGCTGATCTCCCCGACATCAAGGCGGCCGTCAAGGTCCTGCTCCTCGAGGCGCCAGAGGGCTCTGAGTCCCGTTTCGCCCGGGAGGCCGCGGTCCTGGCTCGGCTCAGCCATCCAGCGATCGTGACCTTCCGGCAGATCTCCCTGACGCATCGCCCACCCTTCCTGGTCATGGACCTGGTGGAGGGCACCAGCCTGGACCAGCAGCTCGACCAAGGGCCCGTCCCCCTGGCCCGGGTGATCGAGCTGGGCCTCGCCCTGGCCGGTGCCCTGCAGCACACCCACGAGCAGGGGGTCTGCCACCGCGACGTCAAGCCGGCCAACGTCATCCTGGGCGACGACGGCCGGAGCAAGCTCGTGGACTTCGGCATCGCCCTGGAAGAGGACGGGGTCGCCCTGACCCGCACCGGCATGGTGCCGGGCTCCGCCCCCTACGCCCCGCCGGAGATCTTCCACGACGACGATCTGGACCCGAAGCGCTGGGACGTCTACGGCCTGGGAGTCACCCTGTTCGAGGCCCTCACGGGCCAGCAGGCCTTCGACGGGGGCTCGGGCTCACTGGAGCGCCAGCTCGCGCGCATCGTCATGGCCAAGCACGGCCACCAACCTCTGGATCCGGGTCAGGGTGTGCCCGGCCCGATGCGAGAGCTCATCCAGGACATGACGACGAGCGATCCGGACGACCGCATCCAGGCGATGTCCGAAGTCGCGCGGCGGCTGCGGCGGGTGCAGCGTCAGCTCGGTGCGGCGCCGGAGGCCAACCCCACGCTGTCGCCGTCGCACACCCACGACCTGGCGCCTGAGCGGCGGGTGATCAGCACGCTCGCCCCCCGATCCGAGGCGCCAAGGCAGCAGCCGCCCCCGCCCACGGCGTCAGACACAGGAGCGGTCTCCTGGCCTCCTCGCCCGTCCTGGCACCTGCCCTCCGCCGGGGCCCTCGCGCTGCTGGGTCTCGGAGGCCTGGGGTGGACCCTGATCAGCGACCGCAACCCCCAGACCAGGGTCGATGTCCAGACCGACGAGCCCGCGGTCCGTACGGTCGAGGTCCAGGTCTCCGGACCGCCCGCCGACCTGGAGGTCCGGGTCAGCCTGGGCGGCGTGGCCCCGACACGTCAGGCCGGAGGGGTGGCCACCTTTGAGGGCGTGCCGCTCGGCACCGCGCGGATGGTGGCAGCGACAGGCGCCCCATGCCACGTACCAGACTGTCCCGGCCAGGGCTGCCCAGAGGCGTGCCTCCACACCGAGCAACAGGTCCACGTGGTAGAGGGCCAGGACACGCTCCGGGTCGCCACCGAGCTGGTGCTGCCGACGCCCCGTCCGGTGACCCGGGGAGAGTTCGCCCGCTGGGTCGGCGGGAACCCGGACTGGGCGCCGGCCGCCGCGCGGGGCTCGTCGAGAGCCGGCGGGAGCTACCTCAAGGACTGGCACCACGGACGACCTCGCGCAGAAGACCGGGAGGCCCCGGTGGTCTGGGTGAGCGGCCACGCGGCACAAGCCTACTGCGCCGACCGCGGGGGGCTGCTGGGCCCCGAAGACCCTCCCAGGAGCTGGACCGAGGTCCGGGGGGCGAACACTCACTGGGAGTGGCGGTCCGAGGACCAGATGTTGCTGGCTCATCACAGCAACGGGGATGCACACGCCCCCCACGGGGGCGACCGCTCGACCGGCAGCACCGGGGGCTTCCGGTGCGCCTGGCCCTGGCCCTCAGACGGGGAGCAGGAGCCAGCCGACCACCGCGAGGAGCCCGCCGAGGAGCACGACGACCACTAGCGTGTAGCGCGTGTCCCGCTGTTGCTCTCTGCGGAGCGTCGAGGTGTCACGGAGCTTCGGCACCCGGCCAAAGGGCGGCTTCAGGTCCGGGCCGTCCTCTGGCACCGGTGAGACGGACTCCGCGGACTCGCACGAGGCCTCCTCGTCCTCTGCGAGGGCCCGGAGGCTCCGGACGTCCAACAGGCGGGCATCCCCGACACGGCCTGGCTCTGAGGGCGTCCGGGGCGCTCTCTCCCCCACTGGCTCCGGCTCGGCCTGCTTGGAGGGGTCCGACGTGGGCCCAGCCGTCGCAGGCTCGGCGTCGAAGCGCTCCCCACACAGCAGGTGCCACTCCCCCTGGGGTAGGGGCGGCTGTGGACAGCCGGCGGCGAAGTGGGCGAGGTCCTCATCCTGGGCGCCGAGATCTCGCGCGATGCGAGCGACCTCGCCGGCCGAGGGGCGGGCCCCAGGATCGTGACGCACCATGCCCTCGAGCAGCCTGAGCTCGCCGGGTCCGAGGCGGAGGTTGACCTGGCCGAGGCGGTTCGCCCAGGCCTGGTCGAAGGCTGGGGCCTCGAGTGCCAGCATCCGGGTGATCGGTGCAGGGAACTTTCGGACCGGTCGGAGGAGCTCGTAGGCGAGCAGCCCCAGCAGGAAGACGTCTCCTTCGTGGCTGTCCACCCCGAGCAGGTGCTCCGGGGCAAGTCGTGCGCCCGGACGGGCCGTGAGGGCGTTGGTCATCGCCTCCCGACCAGGCCAGCGGAACCGGACGCCGTCCAGGCCGCTGAGCTGGATGGAGCCGTCGCGTCGCAGCCGGACGTGCTCTCCCGAGAGGCACCGGTGGATGACCTGGAGGGGCTGACCGCTCGCAGGATCGAGGGCGCTGTAGAGCGCGTCGATCACCTCGGCGAGCTGCGCCACGAGGGCCATGACGACCGGGACAGGCAGGGGTAGGCCCGGGAGCTTGTCCAGGCGAACCCCTTCGCTGGGCGCCAGGACGACCGCCACCCCGTCCTGGACCCGACCGAAGCCCAGCACCGGCTGCAGGCCCGCCTGGGGCACCAAGGCGGAGAGTCGGCCCGCGTCGAGGACGCGGGCCTTCAGGTCCCCGTCCGCCTCGGGTGCCCAGCGCACCTCACAGCTGCGCGCCCCCTCGGGGTCGAGGATGCGCCCGGTGAACCGGTCGGCGAAGCCCTCGGGACCCAGGTAGTCGTCCAGCTCGACCCTCATGTCCGCTCTCCCTGGTCCTTGTAGCAGAGGTGCCGCACCCGGCGTCCACTCAGGGGCCGGCCACCAGCGCGGCCTGCAGCGCCTCGACAAAGACCGGGTCCGCCGGCTCGAAGGCCTCCACCGCGTGCCAGAGCAGGGTGCCGTCCGCTCCGAAGAGCCAGGTCACGGGGATGTTCGTGACCCCCAGCGCCCGGGCCCAGGGGTCCCCGCCGCCGTACACGTTCGGGTAGGGCAGCGCGAAGCGGTCCACCATCGCCTGGACCGCGTCCTCCTGGCCGTCCAGGTCCACGCTGACGCCCACGATCGACAGGGCCGGGTGCTCGGCGGCCAGGGCAGCCAGGTGGGGCAGCTCCGTGACGCAGGGCCCACACCAAGAGGCCCAGACGTTGACGAGCAGGGGCTTGCCGGCGAATTCCGCCAGGTCGAAGGGCTCCCCGTCCAGGGTCTTCGCCACCAGGGCCGGGACACGGGGCGGCGTGGCCGGCGCCTGGGCCTGGGCGGTCTCCCTGCGGACCTGGGGCGCTTCGAGCTCGGCCAGGGGGCGGCGCTCGGTGGCCAGGGTGTAGGTCTTGTCCGGCCCGGGCACGGTCCAGGCCCAGATCAGGTCATCACCCAGGCGCTCGAGCTGGGGGAAGCCGGAGCCGCGGCCGGGATCGGTCTGCCCGACCTGGAGCACCGGACCCAGCCGACGGTCCCGTGTGACCCGGCGGGCCAGGATCTCACCCCCCTCGTCGAGCCAGGTCACGGCGAGCTCGTCCGCGCCGAGCTGGACCAGGTCGACCCGCCCGATCGGGGCGCTGCCGTCGGTCAGGATGGGGTCCTCCAGGCCGTCGGGCCCGACGAATGCCACGTGGACACGCGGGGTCTCTTCGCTCGCCGTGTACCAGCCGACGGCCGCGCCCTCGGGGCTGCCGGCCACGCTCGGGCCGTTGACCGGACAGCCGTGGATGGTCCACCCGTCGGCACTGCCGACCCGGTCCTGGCCGGCGACCTGGAGCCTGATGTCGCGGACCTCGGTGTCGGACCGATCCCGCCAGGCGACCACCGTGCCCTCGGGCCCGACGGCTGCGCCAGTGGCGCAGCAGTCGCAGGCCCGGTCGTCGACCACGGTGGAGGCGGGCACGGTCTCGCCGACCACGGTCGTGCGCAGGGCGGTCGGGCCGTCCTCGACCATCGCCCGCCCGTCGAGCCAGAAAGCCTCGACGCCCTGGGGCACCGGGACCATGGACACGAAGCCGTGCTCCACGGGCGAGGTGTCGTCGTGCAGCCAGCCCAGGTCCGTCCAGGTCTCGCCGCCGTCGAGGGAGCGGGTGAGCTGGACCCCGTAGGCGTAGGGGCCGCCTTCGAGCTTCTGGAGCCACCAGGCGTAGAGGGCCCCGTCGCCCCCGGCGACCGCCGCTGGCCGGTCCGCCCAGTTGCCGAGCACGTCGGCGCCGGCGGCCAGGGTGACCGGCTCGGACCAGGTCCCGTCGAAGGACGCGAAGCGGACCGCCCAGGTGGGGTCGTGCTTGCGGCGCTTGGGGGGCACGCGCTCCAGCCAGGTGGCGAGCAGGGTGTCTCCGGCCACGGACAGCGTCGGCCACGCCGCGGTGGCTTGCTGGGTGGGGAGCTCGGGGAGGGGGGCTGCGAGGGCGCTGCCGAGCAGGGCGAAGGGGAGCAGGGTCATGGGGGTCTCCTAACCCTCAGGGGGGTTCGGCAGGCTGGTGAGCTCCCCCGCCAACAGCTCTGCGAGGGCCTGGTGGCCCGCTGCGTTCAGGTGGCAGCACGGGTCCAGCCGCAGCTGTCGAGGATCGAGGTGGGTCCAGGCCGCGGCCACGTCGATCCACGGGACCCCGTGCGCGGCGGCCCAGTCACGCACGAGGACGTGACCCCGAGGCAGGCTCGCCGCCGTCTCGGCGAAGGGTCGGTCCAGGGGGCTCGCCACGACCAGGACGAGGTGCGCACCGAGCTCGCGCACGAGCCCCAGGCCCGGCACCAGGCTCCTCGTCGACCAGGTCGTGCCAGGGCGCCAGGGGGTCCCCGCCGGGCGGGGGCGGGGGCTCCCCCTGCACGCTCCAGAGGCGCCACAGACCCGACACCGAGAAGAGCGCCCTGGTCAGCGATCGCGGCAGGTCGAGCGGCGCCGGCGGGCCGCCCTCCGGGGGAGCCAGAGGCCCGAAGTTCCAGGCCTCTCCCCCGACCCTCGTGAAGTGGTTGGGGGAATTGCCCCACAGCTCCCACAGCACCACGTCTGGCTGGAGCTCGGGCTGCCGATCCCGAGCCAGCGCGAGCTGGGTCTCCCAGGCGCTGGCTGGCTCGGCCAGGTTGTGCACACACCCCGGCGGCCCCGGCAGCAGGTCTCGCAGGGCCGGCGCAAACGTATCGGCCGACCTCAGCCCGCTGCCGTGGAGGATGGAGGAACCCAGCGCCGCCACGGTCAGGCCACCGGGCGCGGCCCGGCAGTCCCGGGCGTGGTGCTCTGCGTCGTCGGTGATCCAGTAGGGCACGCCGTCTCGCTCCCCAAAGACCGTTTCCGCTGTGGCCCGTACGTGCTGGACCCTGCGCGTGGCGCGGGTCCCGGCCCAGAGATCCAGGGCCGCCAGGGCGAGCAGGCTCAGCAGCGTGAGGGCGACAGGGCGGCGCAGGGGTGGCACTCCGGGTGGGACGGTACCCCCACGGGGTATCTTGTGCCTGACCCGAAGTTCAAGTTCGGCCCTTGTCGGGAGCCCCTCAGCTGCCCTCAGTCTGACCTCCCTTGCGACGACGGCCACAACCACGGGCACGCTAGGGCGCCGGACAGCACCCGGGCGGTCTCGTGGCCCATGCCCCCGAGGATCATGGAGAGCGCGGACTCAGTCCCCGTGGTGGGCGCCGTGCTCCGCGTGCTTGGTGTCCCCGCCGCCGTGCATGCCGTGGTCCATGCCATCGTGGCCAGGGGAGACGGCCTTGTCCTGGCCCTCGCCCTTGACCGGCTGCAGGTCCATGCCACAGGTCGGACAGGAGCCTGGGGCGGACGCGGTGACCTCGGGGTGCATGGGACAGGCCCACTGTCCGACCGGGTCCGCGGCCGGGGTCTGCACCGGGTTCTCCACGACGGCCTCCGCGGCGGCGGGGGTCTCTTCGGCGACGGGCGGCGGCACGGCGTCGCCACAGGCGAGCAAGGTCAACAGCAACGGGGTCATGGGGTCCTCGTGGGAATGGGGGTGCCCCCTTCCCTTACAAGAGCCGTGCCAGGGCCACCGAGCCTCCCGTCGGCCGATCACGTCCCCGGAATCGAGAATTCTCCGCACCCTTTCAGAGAATCCTAAATTCTGGGCGAGCCCGACCACGTCGAACCCCCCTGGGGTATCTGGCACGGGACTTGCTCTGTCGAGAGACCGGAGGTCCACCTTGTCTGTCAGCCCGTCCCGTCCGACCCTGGGCCGGCTCCCCTTCGCGGCGAGCTGCCTCTTCCTCTGCGCGATCGCCGTGCTCCGGCCCCTGGCCCCGAAGGTGGCCCAATGACTCCGTCAGACGCCGAGAATCATTCAAACCTGGCACGGGGCCGTGCCGAACGGTGCCATTCCACCCAGCCGGCTTTCACCGAGGGACGCCTCACCGGCACCCACGACGACGCCCCGGTCATGACCGTCGAGCTCCGGGCCGACCGGGAGCTGTGCGCGAGCTGCCCGGGCCACGCGGAGCACGCCCTGAGCGGCCTGGCCGGGGTCGAGCGCGTGCACGTGGTCGTCGGCACACCGGTCCTTCACGTGCGCTACCGCCCAGCCCAGGTCGCCCTGCCCGCCATCGTGGCGGCCCTGCGGGAGCACGGCCTGCGGGTCGGGGCGGACCACACGACCCTGGCGCTGGAGGGCCTGCACTGCGCGAGCTGTGTGACGCGACTGGAGGCCGCCCTGGGCCGGGTGCCCGGGGTGCTCCGGGCCACCGTGGACCTGGGCAGTTCCAGGGCCCACGTAGACTACGTGCCCGCGGCGACGGCCCTGGACCGGCTCGCGGAAGCGGTCCGGGGTGCGGGCTACGACGTGGTCGAAGCCGCAGCGGCTGCAGCGGAGCCCGAAGACGAGTTCGCCCGAGAGCAGGCCGCCCGGGAGGCCGAGGTTCGCTCGCTGCTCCGACGCTTCGTCGTCGCGGCCGTGGTCAGCGTGCCCATCGTCGTGCTGATGGTCCCGGCGCTGCTGCCCTTCGAGATGACCCACGAGCAGATGCGGGCCACCTGGTGGGCCCAGCTGATCGCCGTGATCCCGGTGATGGCCTACTCGGGTCGGGACTTCTACGTGGGCATGGTGCGGGCCTTCCGGCACCGGCAGAGCGACATGAACACGCTGATCGGGGTCGGGACCCTGGCGGCCTTCCTGTATTCGGCGGTGGCCGTGGCCGCGCCCGGGCTGTTCCCCGAGGCGCGCCTGGCCGAGCCCTTCTTCGACGTGATCGCCGTGGTCATCGCGCTCGTGGTGCTGGGCCAGGCCCTCGAGGTGCGGGCCAAGGGCCGGACCAGCGACGCCATCCGGAAGCTGATGGCGCTCCAAGCCAAGACGGCCCGGGTCATCCGCGACGGGCAGGAGGTCGAGATTCCCGTAGACGAGGTCATCCTGGGCGACGTGGTCGTGGTGCGGCCCGGCGAGAAGGTCCCCGTCGACGGCCGCATCACCGAGGGACGCAGCGCCGTGGACGAGTCCATGGTCACCGGCGAGTCGATGCCGGTGTCCAAGACGGTCGGCGACAGCGTCATCGGCGCCACCCTGAACAAGACCGGCGCCTTCCGCTTCCAGGCCACCGGGGTTGGCAAGGAGACCGCCCTGGCCCGCATCGTGGACATGGTCCAGCGAGCCCAGGCCACCAAGCCCCCCATCGGACGGGTGGTGGACCAGGTCGCCGGCGTCTTCACGCCGACCGTCATGATCATCGCGATCGTCGCGTTCCTGGCCTGGTTCAACGCGGACATGCCCCTGTCCTACGGGATCATCGCGGCGGTCACGGTGCTGGTCATCGCCTGCCCCTGCGCCCTGGGCCTGGCCACACCGATGAGTCTGGTGGTCGGGGTGGGCCGCGCCGCCGAGCGGGGCGTGCTCATCCGCAACGGCGAAGCGCTGCAGACCGCGTCCCAGCTCGACGTGGTCGTGCTCGACAAGACCGGCACGGTGACCCGCGGCCAGCCGGCCCTGACGGACGTGGTGCCGGTGGGTGCGCTGGACCGCGACGAGTTCCTGGGGCTGGCGGCGTCGGCGGACAGCCCGTCCGAGCACCCCCTCGCAGAGGCGGTCGTCCAGGGCGCCCGGGACGAGGACCTGGCGCTGGTCGAGCCGTCGGACTTCGAGGCCATCGTCGGACACGGGGTCCGCGCTGTCGTCGAAGGCCGCACCGTACACATCGGGAACCGTCGGCTGATGGGGCGCATCGGCGTCGATCCAACGCCGGCAGACGGCACGATCGAGTCCCTGGGAGACCAGGGCCGGACCGCGATGTTCGTGGCCGTGGACACAGAGCTCGCCGGGGTGGTGGCGGTGGCCGACACCGTGAAGCCGGACTCGGCCAGCGCCATCCGCCAGCTCCAGGCCCTGGGCACCGAGGTCATCATGCTCACCGGCGACAACCCGCGCACGGCCCGGGCCATCGCGGCCGAGGTGGGCATCGACCGGGTGCTGGCCGAGGTCCTGCCGGCGGACAAGGCCCACGAGGTCCAGTCGGTCCAGGCGGAGGGCAAGAAGGTCGGCATGGTCGGGGACGGCATCAACGACGCCCCCGCCCTGGCCCAGGCCGACGTGGGCTTTGCCATCGGAACCGGCACCGACGTGGCCATCGAAGCCGCCGACGTGACCCTGGTCGGCGGCAGCCTGCTCGGGGTGGTGCACGCGATGGAGGTCTCCAAGGCCACCATGCGCAACATCCGCCAGAACCTGGTCGGGGCCTTCGCCTACAACACCGCCGGCATCCCGGTAGCGGCTGGCGTCTTCTACCCGCTGTTCGGCTGGATGCTCAGCCCGCTGATCGCCGGCGCCGCGATGGCGTTCTCGTCGGTGACGGTCGTGACCAACGCCAACCGGCTCAGGCTGTTCCGCTCCAGCGTGGAACAGGCCGAAGGAGGTGTCTCGTGAGCTCCCAGCTGCTCTTCGATGTGGTCGTGAACGCTGCAGGCGTCGCCATGATCGCAGCCATCGCGTGGTTCCACTGGGGCCCGCGCAAGGAGACCCTCGCCACCTCGGGAGCCAGTGGCCAGGAGGCCGCGATCACCGTGAAGGGCGGCTACTCGCCCGACGTGGTCGTGGTCGAGGCCGGGCGCCCGGTGCGCCTGCGCTTCACCCGCCAGGAGACCAGCTCCTGCACCGAGCGCGTGGTCTTCGACGGACTCGAGGTCTCCCGTATGCTGCCCACTGGCGAGGAGGTGGTCATCGACCTGCCGGCGCTGGAGCCCGGGGAGTACCCCTTTGCCTGCCAGATGGGCATGGTGCGGGGCAAGCTGGTCGTCCGAGCCGGGTGATGATCACCGCGATCTCCAGGGTGCAACCCGGGCAGCCGCCAGGTCCCGAGGATCAGAGCGTCGACGTCGCGGTGCGAGATCCCCACAACAGCGGCCTCAGCCAGCCGCGACCTGCAGGCGAGCGCGGAAGACCGTCCAGCTCGGGTCGGACCGAACCTCGAGACTGCCCCCATGGGCGGCTATCACACGCCAGGCCACACTCAGGCCGAGGCCGGTCCCGCTGGCACGCCGGGTGAAGAACGGATCGAAGAGGCGGGACTGGTCCTTCTCGGAGATGGGGGGGCCGTCATTGCGCACCAGGAGACCGTCCTCGGTGACCTCCAGGACCACCCTGCCCCCCTGCTCCAGGGCCTGGAGGGCGTTGAGGCCCAGGCCCAGGACCACGCCGACGAGCTGGTCTGCGTCGGCGTGCACGCTCCCGGGGCCCAGGCACACCTGGAAGTCGGTGCCCTGCCGAGCAGCCTGGGTCCGCAGCAGGTCGGCGGCCGCCTGGACGATCGTCGCCAGCGGGACCTCACGGCGAGGCCCCGGCCTCCCCCGGGCAAAGGCCAGGTAGTGGCTCAAGAAGCGCGTCAGCCTGTCGATCTCGCCAAGGTGCGCCTCGACCATCGCGCGGTCCTCGTGGTCTCGCGGCACGTGATCCTGGAGGTACTCAGCCGTCTGACGCATGGTGTGGAGGGGGTTCTTGATCTCATGGGCAAGACCCGCCGTGAGCTGCCCGAGGGACTCCAGCCGGGCGGCTCGCTCGAGGGCCAGCCGCTGGCGACGCAAGCGCTGGGTCAGGACTCCCGAGAGGCCACCGAGCACGGGGTAGAAGACGAGCTCCAGCAGCTTCTCCGCGTGGAGCCCAGGCGCCAACATCACCTGGTGCTGGAGGAGGGCATGGGGCAGGTAGGCGAGCGCCACGGCGAGCGAGGTGAGGAGCCCACCCAGGGGCCCGGCGAGCACGCCCCCGAGGACCACCGGGACGTAGAAGAGTCGACGCGCCAGGTCGTGCACCCAGTGGTCCAGGTCCGTCACGCCATAGTGGAGGGCCGAGGTCAGGACCAGCGGGATCCAGACCCACTGCGCGGCCCGCCGGCTTGCGAGCAGCCGAGCCGCCGCGCCCAGCCCATGGCGCTCGCCGGGCATCGAAGGTCTCATTCCTCCCGCCCTGCGCGCGATCAGGGCCCCCTCAGGTGGTTGTAGCGATCGAGCACGTCCAGCAGCTCGCCGATCTTGGCCTCCCGCTCCCCTTCGTCGCCGGACGCAATGGCGCTGGAGAAGCAGGTGTGGATGTGCGAGTCGAGGACCATGCGGCCGGCGCGACTCAACGCGGACTGCACCGCCACGATCTGGAGCATGACGTCGACGCAATAGCGGTCGTCGTCGACCATGCGCTGGATGCCCTGGACCTGGCCCGCCACGCGGCTCAGTCGGGCCATGACCCGTTTCTTCTCCTCGCTACTGAGCATGATGTCCTCCGCGGTCCGCCCTCCTATCCCCCTCGACCCGCAGGGCGGCGTGGGGAACCCCCCCAGGGTATGGTCCCACATCCCTCGAGACGGAGACTCCGATGATCCTGACCTGGAGCGCCTTGTTCACCCTGCTCGCCTGCACCGGCGACACCGGCGGAGACACAGGCGACGGCCCCGCCGGCCTGGCCGTGCTCGGCCAGGACACCCACAGCCTCGACGCCGTCGCGGTGGACGTCCTCGCCACCGAAGAGGACGGCCTGGCCCTTCCTCGGGACCTGGAATTCCACCCCGAGACCGGCGATCTGTGGGTCGTGAACCAGTACGACAACAACGTCACCGTGCTCGCGGAGCCGGGCACCGAGAGCCAGGACACCCAGACGATCGGTTCCTACAACGTCGGCCGCCACTTCCTGGCCCAGCCCTCGGCCCTCGCCTTCGGGGACGACGGCGCATTCGCCACCTCCCACGAGGAGGACGAGAAGACCCAGGGGCCCACCGGGACGGACGAGGACTTCATGGGCCCGACCCTCTGGACCTGGGAGCTCGACGACTTCGATGGCGGCCACGGCGGCCACCTGGACATGCTGCACAACAGCCCGAACGCCGTGGGCATCGCCTGGGAGACCGACAACAAGTACTGGGTCTACGACGGCTGGAACACGGCCATCACATCCTACGACTTCAACGGCGACCACGACCTGGGCGGTTCGGACCACTCGGACGGCGAGATCTACCGCTACGTCGAGGGCGAGGTCGGCTACGTCTCGGACGTCGGGAGCCACCTGGTCTTCGACCCAAGCACGGACCTGCTCTACATCGCGGACACCGGGAACAACCGGATCGCGGTCCTGGACACTTCGACCGGCGAGAAGGGGGGCCGGATCTCGCCCAACTACGACGGTGCGGACCAGTACAGCTACGACGGCGCCACCTTGACCACCCTGGTCGATGGCAGCGAGCACGGCCTGGAGCAGCCCAGCGGGCTGGAGCTCGCCGACGGAATGCTCTGGCTGAGCGATCACGCGACCGGCCGGATCGCTGCCTTCGAGCTCGACGGCACCCTGGTCGACTACCTGGACACCGGCTGGACCGAGCGCATCATGGGGCTGGCGGTCCAGGACGGCCAGGTGTGGGTGGTGGACACGACCGAACAGGAGGTCGTGCGGATCGCCGCCCAGGGCGGCTGACGACCATGGGGGTGGGGGGTATCGCTGCCCCGGTGTGCGAGATCCCACGGTGTCCATCGGTCCGCTGACCTCGAGGGGGCCCGTGGAGGCCCATGGGCAGGGCGTTCCTGCCCCCCGGGCGACCCTGGCACAGAACTTGATCCCCGGGGGGGGCATCGGAGGTCCGATGTCCCCCTTCCTGCTCCTGGCCCTGACCGCGTCAGCCGCCGCCCAGCAGCCTGCCTTCGGCGACACGTCCTTCCATCTGGGTGGGTACGGCTGGGCAGGCTTCGACGTGCCGATCGAGGAGGGCACCACCCCGGAATTCGGCAGCGTGGGCTTCGCCCCCATCTTCCTGTGGCGCGAGGGCGACCGCATGCTCGTGCAGACCGAGCTGGAGATCGTCTACGGCACCGACGGCCTCGACGTGGCCCTGGAGTACGCCACCCTGGACGTCGACGTGGGCGGGCCCATCGTGTCCGTCGGCAAATTCCTGACGCCGGTGGGCACGTTCATGCCGCGCCTGCACCCCACCTGGATCAACAAGATGATCCTGTTCCCCCTGCCCTACCGGGTCGGGACCTTTCCGATGAGCCACGTCGGGCTCTCGGTGCAGCACGCGGTCCGGCTGGGCAGCCAGACGCGCATCATGGGCACGGTGTTCGTGGACAACGGGCCCCAGGGCACCGGCGACACCCCGATGCTGGTGCCGTCGGTCACCGACGACGACCTGGACAAGGGCGTGGGCGGACGCCTTTCGGTGCAGCCCGTCCCCGAGGTCGAGCTCGGGGTCTCCGGCTACACCGGGGCCTGGAACCCGGACGACCCCCACCGGCTCTGGCTGGGGGTCGCAGACGCCGCCTGGACCCGCGCTGCGTGGCTGGACGTGAGGGCCGAGTTCCTGGCCGGGTCCTGGGACGCTGGCGGCTACCTGGGCGGCTGGGCCCAGGGTGCCTGGCGCATCCGCCAGGTGCAGAAGCTCGCCTTCCTGGAGCCGGTCCTGCGCTTCGGCTGGGCCAAGGGCCTCGACGGCAGCGTGGACGCGCCCTCCACGGACGTGGCCACCGCGCTCAAGCCCATGGGCGGCGAGCACGGGGCGAGCGACTACGAGCTCACGACCGAGCCCATCTACGAGTTCTGCTACGGGTTGAACGCCTACCTGCGCAACAACATCCTGGTGAAGGCCAACTTCGTCCACCACGTGGAGGACTGGAGTCCCACCATCCACCTCTCGCTGGCCTACGGGTACTGAGGCACACCATGCGCACGCTCGGACTCCTTGTGCTCTCCTTCGGCGGTCTGGCCCTGGCGGCCTCGCCGGCCTTCACCGCCGAGCCCCTCGACGGGGCACGGATCTACCAGGAGCAGTGCAGCCGCTGCCACCAGCCCCGGACCCCGGCGGACCTGTCGCCCTCGGGCTGGCGGGCGGCCGCCTTCCACATGCGGGTCAAGGCCAACCTGACCCGCGCGGAGCTGGAGGCCCTGGAGGCCTTCCTGATCCCGGAGCCGACACGCTCGGTCCCGACCTCGCCGCTGATGGCGAACCCGCTCTATGCCCGCGAGTGCCAGCGCTGCCACACCTCCGAGCGGGTCGAGCTGGCCATCGCCAGCGGCCGAGACGCCGCGACCTGGAGCGCCACCTTCGCCCGCATGCGGGCCTACGGCGCCCAGCTCACCGATGACGAGGCCAACACCCTGGCCACCTGGCTGGCCACCCAGGCCACCACACCCTGACTTCCCAAGAGAGGAGAGCGAGATGACCGCGACCCTGATCCCCGTCCTGCTGACCCTGGCCTGCAGCTCGGGTCCCGCCGAAGAGACCGACAACCTGGAGACCTACCTGGAGACCTACGAGGCCCTGGTGGCCGAGGCCGAAGAGCTCGTGCACGGCCTGGAGACCGACCTGCCCGTCGCCGCCGACCTGGACGCCGCCCACCTGCTGATCGACGACTACGTCGCCGAGTGGGGCCACCTGGACGAGGACTGGGGCCACCTGATGGAGGACCTGGAGGGCTGCGACATGGACGACGACGGCATGAGCGCCCACATGGACGCCGAGACCGCGTTCGAGGCCATGCACGAGGCCGTGGAGGCTTTCGAGGGCATCCAGGCCGGCCACGCGACCCTTGAGGACTGCCAGGCCGACGGCGAGACCCACGCCGAGGAGATGGAGGGCCTGATGGACGGCATGGACGCCCACCACGACACCTGGCACGACGGCGAGACCACCTGCATGGGCGAGGCCCACGAGGACGAGGGGCACACCGAGGAAGAAGAAGAGCACTGATCTTCAGCGGGACGGTGCCCCCGCCAGGATCCACCCCTCGAGCAGGTCCACCTGGGCCTGCTCGAGGGATCCGTAGGGGGGCATGACCCCGCCCTCCCCTCGCTCCTGGGCGTCGGTGATCTTCTGGAAGACCACACTCGCCGCCGGGTCACCGGCCACCACGTAGGGCTCACCCCAGGTCGAGAAACCCTGGGTCAGCGTGGACCAGGCGCCCACGTCCAGGGCCAGGTCGCCGTAGGCGCTGCCCGGGTCGCCCCAGTGGCATCCGACGCACTTTTCGTCGAGCAGCAGCCGCTGGACGTTGTCGAAGGTGGCTTCGGGCGGCGCCGTGTCCTCGGGCTCGGGGCCTGTGTCCTCCCACCAGGTCTGAGAGTCGGGCTGTGCGGTGTCAGCCCCAGAGCAGGCGAGCAGCCACAGCCAGCTCACCCGCCCTCCACGATGACCGTCCAGGTCTCGCCGCCGTCCTCGGTGTGGTGCACCGACGAGCCCGTGTCCAGCACATAGAGGTGATCCAGGGCGTCCGGATCCTGGAGCACGTGAGTCGGCGTGACCCCCGAGGGCCCAGGCCAGGTCGTGCAGCCGCCGAAGTCGGCGGCACAGGAGTGGAGGCCCTCGCTGTCGCTGTAGAGCAGCCCGAGCGGGCCCGCGTCGAGGGAGTGGACACTGCCGCTCACCACGGTGGTGCTGTCCAGGTCCGGGCCGCGGAGCTCCTCGATGCCGCTGCTGCCGGCGGCCCACAGCACCGGGACCGCGGGGTCCCCCATGAGCAGGCCCGTCGGGCCCCCGTTCCAAGAGGTGTAGTCCCAGGACCTGCCGCTGTCCCCGCTCCAGAACAGGCCCCCCGAGTACACGGCAGCGATGGCCCCCGGGTGCGTCGGGCTCACGCCCAGCGCGTGGAAGTCGACCTGGCCCGTCAGGTCGATCTCGTCGAAGGTCACCCCGCCGTCGGTGGACTCGATGAAGCCCCAGTTGCTGTAGCCCCCCGCCCCCCAGTGTCCGCTGCCCCAGTATGTGTCCGGGTCGTCCGGTGACTGGACGAAGGACATGAAGTCTCCGTACTCGCAGAGGGGCAACAGCCCCTCTCCTGCGGAGTCCGTGCGCCAGGTGCCCTCGTGGGTGCCCAGGATCACCTCCTTGGAGTCTCCCCAGAAGCCCAGGCCGTGGATGTGCGCGTCGACGGTGTCCGAGTCGTGGGTGTGGTCGTCGGTCGCGTCGGCGTCGGTGTCGAGGGTCGAAGTGTCGTCGGTGGCCGTGTCATCGGTGCAGCCGATGACCCCGGACAGGGCGATGATGGGGGTCAGGAGCAACATGGACACACCAAGATTGATACCCCCCCAGTGTATGCTGACCCCGACGATCAGGAGGCCCGGTGGCTGTGATGGGGATCACGATCGTGGCTCAGCGCGAGACGCCGGTGTCCCCGGGCTCTCCCCACCGCTCGAACAGGTACGCCACCAGGTCGGCGATCTCGGATCCGTCCACGTCGATGGCGGGCATCTTGCCGCCACCGAAGCGGATCTGCTCAGCGGCTTCTTCCAGCGACAGGCTCGGGACCTTGAGCGACAGCGGCGGCGGGGTCTGGTCGCCGTCGACGCCGTGGCAGTCCACGCAGTGGAGCTCGAAGAGTGCCTGCCCCCGGTCCGGGTCCCCGTCCTCGAAGGGCACGTCCTCCAGCCCGGTCACCGTCGCGGTGTCGGTGGTCTGTGCGGTGTCGCGAGCGCCGGTGTCCCGCTCCACAGGAGCGGTGTCCGAGGTCATGGCACACGCGGTCACCAGGAACCAGAGCATGACCTTGCGTAATCGACCCGCCCAGCCCGGGCTGGGGTGAGGCCATGCTCCTGCTCGCCCTGCTCGCCTGCACCGGCTCCTCCGACGAGGACCCGACGGACTCTGCGCCGACCACGACGCTGGACACAGGAGACAAGGACACGACGGTCGACACCGACACCGACACCCCGACGAACAGCGATCCCGCCGAGGACTCGGCCATCCCCCTGGGCATCGTCACCGGCGAAGCCGTCGACGAGGACGGCCAGCCCCTCCGGGACATCCTCGTGACGACCTGTCGCGGGTCCTGCATCTCCGACAACACCGACGACGCGGGCTGGTTCCTGCTGCCGAACGTCGACCCGGACGACTACCCCCTGAGCTTCGTCGACCTGGCCGGCCAGTACGGCGTCGCCGTCCCCCTCTTCATGCTCACAGTGGGTCCTGGCGAGGACGTGGTCCTGCCGGAGCCCGTGGTCATGCCTCGGCTCCAGCCGGCGGTCCCGGTCCCCGAGTTCCCGGGCGATGTGGAGGTCCTGCCCGGCGTCACCCTGACCGTCGACCCCGAGGAGCTCTGGCTCGCGCCGTGGGAGCCCGAGGGAGTCCTCCAGGGCGCATCGCCCCCCGCCATCCCCGCGCTGGTGCCTTTCGAGCAGGCCCTGGCGGTCTGGTACCTGGGCCCGTTCAAGTCCATCTCCTACGCGCCGATGCCCCTGACCCTGGACAACCAGTGGGAGCTGGCACCGGGAGACACCGCCCGAGCCTGGGTGGTGAGCTACCTGGACGCCGTCTGGGTAGACGCCGGGCTGATGACCGTCTCGGACGACGGCACGGTCCTGACCGGGGCTGCGATCGAGGAGCTCACGACGTTGGTGCTGGTGGCTGAGGAATAGGGCCTCTCCAGCCGAACCCCGTCGAGCGGGGCCAACAATGTACCAACACCCGCGGATTCCCCTCGTAGAGCGCCTTCACGAGCCGATCCGCGCCCCTCTCCATTGATTCGTAATCAGCAGGTCAGCGGTTCGAGTCCGCTTCTCGGCTCCATTTTTCAAGCACTTAGACGGGTCCAGCCCGGTCACCGTCGCGGTGTCGGTGGTCGGCGCGGTGTCGAAAGTGGTGGAGTCCCGTTCCACCGGCTCGCTGTCCGAGGTCACGACACACGCGATCACCTGGAACCAGGCCATGAGCTTCCGTAGTCGACCCGCCCAGCCCGGGCTGGGGTCTCGGACCGTTGCCAGCCACTGGACATCGACGGGGGCAATCCATGCACGCAATTGATTGCGTGCTCGTAAGAGTCGCGGATAGACTGTCCCCGTGGTCACCGACCCCGCCACCGGCTTCCTGCGCTGGAAGCATCGCGTCGTCTACTCGCTCCTGCGGGGTGCCGTCCGGGTCTCCCTGCGCCTCCAGCTCCCGATGGACGCCGTCGTCGAGCTGCTCCGCATGGCCTACTTCCAGGAAGCCCGAGACGTGAAGGGACTGGACCTGGCGGTGATCGCAGACCTGTTCGGCAAGTCCCTGCGCACCGTCAGCAGCCTGCACCACCGGTATCGCGAGGACTTCTTCGCCCCCGAGCGCGAGGTCGCGTTTCGGCGGGAGCTGGCGCAGCTCCTCGCAGCCGGCCCGCGCATGCAGGAAGAGCTGAGTGCGCACTTCGGGGATCGCACCCAGCACGAGCTCGAGACCGCGCTGTCGGACCTGGTCCAAGACGGCCGCGTGCTCCAGGCCGATGGCCGCTGGCACCGGGACCCCGAGGACCACGACTTCTTCGCCGACGCCGACGCTTCGGCTCGGATCGACGGACTGAACCGGCAGATCGACATCCTCACCGAGACCGCATGGTCCCGGCTGCTGGACGCCGACGCGGCCCAGACGGCCACCGCCCGCTCCTATGTCTTCGCCGCGTCGCCCGACGACTTCCAGGCGCTGCAGCGAGACCTGCTCGCCTTCCTGCGCGAGCGGGCGATCGCCGCCGACGCCGACGCCCACGCCCAGGGCATCCACAACCGCAGCGCCCTGACCTTTGCAGCCACCGTGCTGGAGGACGAGCCATGATCCGCACGCCCCCGACCCTCGCCCTCGTGGCCGCTCTGCTCCTGGGCGTCGGCTGTCCCGCACCGGGCGGCACCGGCGACTCCGCGATGATCGAGATCACCGGGTACCTGGACGCAGGAGAGGTCCAGGTCACCGCCAAGAGCCAGCCCAACGCGGACACGCCGGTGGGGGTGACCGTGCTCGGTCTGCCCGGCGCGGCCCTGGAGCCGGGCACGGTCTCGGTGACGCTGGAGCGGACGGGCGACAGCGTCTCGGCACCGGCGACGGACGACGGCGCCTTCGTGCTCGACGGTCTCGAGGTCCTGCTCGGCGACGTGCTGGCCTTGGGCCACAGCGAGGCCGGCGACGATACGCTCGAGGTCGTCACCGAGAGCCTGGCGGACTTCCCCGCGGTCGAAGACGTCTCGTGGGGCGAGTGGCACGGCCACGAGATCCTGCTGACCCTCCTGTTCAGCGAGCCCCTCCCCGACGGCACGATCCTGGTCGCCACCAACCTCGACGATCACGACGTGGGCCAGCTCGAAGCCATCGGCGACCGCGAGCACCAGGGCTGGATCCTGGCCCAGCCGGGCCACTGGATCCTGCTCTACGCGGTCGACACGGACCACCACGCCACCCTGGCCTACGAAGTCCAGGCGCCGGCCGAAGGCGAGTCCTGAGCTACTCCGCCAGGTTGAGCTGCCCCATCATCCCCCGGTCGGCGTGCTCGAGCACGTGGGTGTGGAACATCCAGGCGCCAGCGGCCTCATAGGGCACCGCGAGGCGCACGGTCGCTCCCATCGGCACCACCGCCGTGTCCTCGAGGGTCCCGTGCTGAGGCGCCACACCGTCGACGTCCAGCACCTGGAAGAAGGTCCCGTGCAGGTGGAACGGGTGGTCGCCAGAGGTGCTGTTGGTCACCGTCCACTCGGCCAGGTCCCCCACGGTCCCGTCCAGCGGCGTGTTGAACGGCCAGAACTCATCGTTGACGGTGAACACCGGCTCCCCGGTCGACGCCCTGCTCTCGCCGAGCTCCAGCATCTCCGTGGGCCCGATCCCGGCGGGGTTGAGCAGGTCCAGCGGCGCCAGGGTCGGCGACGCAGCCGCGGCCAGCGGCTCCGATGCCACCCGCGCTGTGACCAGCACCTGCTCCGCGTCGACGCCCAGCCCGAAGCCCCGGTCAGCACCCCGGTCCACGACCTCCACGTCGCCGCCTCCGGACAGATCCACCAGCAGCTCCACACGGTCCCCGGGCGCAAGCAGCACCGCGTCCTCCTGCCACGGCACCGGCACCGGACCCGCGTCCGTCGCCACCACCGTCCAGTCCGCGCCGTCCACAGCCAGCGAGAAGAACCGGCCCACCGCCGTGTTCACGAAGCGCCACCGCTCCAGCCCCCCGGGCCCGTCAATCACCGCCCCGGCCGGCACCCCGTTGACCGTGCGCACGTTGCCTTGGCGCCCCGCCGCGATGTCCTCGGAGCGCGGATCGGTGACCAACACCCCGTCCTCGACCAGCGCGTCGTCGAGCACGAAGACCCGGTCGGCGTCCACCGTCGCGCCGTCCCCGACCACGCCTGTGCCGTACAGCCCCTTCTCCACCTGGACCGGCGTGCGGACGTGGGGGTGGTACCAGAAGGTCTGGGGGTCGTCGACGGTGAACCGGTACTCAAAGGTCTCGCCCGGCTGGACCACCTGCTGGGTGGCCCGGGTGCCGTCCATCGCGTTCAGCAGCCGCGGGCCGTGGAAGTGCACGGTCGTGGACTCGGGCAGCTCGTTGGTGAAGTGCACGACCAGCTCGTCCCCAGCGTCCAGCGCCAGGTGCGGGCCGGGCACGCAGGGAGGCCCCTGGCCGTCCCGATAGGCCCAGACCTCGGCCGGCGGAGCACCTGCGACGGACAGGGTCGCGACCGTGGCGACCAGCTCGACTTCGAGCACACCCGGATCCGGGTCCAGGTCCGTCACCCCCGGCAGGCCCGGGAGCAGCAGGGCCTCGCCCGTGGCGTCCGGCGAAGCCCCGGCGCAGCCGCACAGGGTGAACAGCAGCGCCCAGGCGGTCAGTTGTTCTGGGCGCCTTCCTCGATCCAGCGCTTGATCAGGTCCAGCTCGTCGGCGGGCATCGGGCCCGCGATGGGCATCGGCTGGGACTCCGCGCCCTGGCTGTCGCAGAGGATCCCGCCGCTGACGATCTTCTGCCACAGGTAGCTCTCCTCCAGGTTGCCGGGCTGGACATAGGGCCAGTCGACGGAGTGGTTCCCGTTGTCTGCATAGCCGTTCATCTTGCACTGCCACGAGACCAGCTCGGTCAGTCGGGTGTAGAGGTCCCGGTCGGCACAGCCGGTGGGGTCTCCCTTGTACGAAGAGCCCAGGGCCTCGTCCTCCAGCGACAGCCAGCCGTTGCAGCCGTCGTCGGCCTCGGCCTTGTAGGCGTCGCGGGTGTGGCAGCCGGCGACCCCGGCCCCACAGGAGCCGTAGAACACCGGGACGATGTCGTCGGCGAAGCTGACCGGGCCGGTCGCGGTGCCCGAGTCCCCGGTGGTCCCGGAGTCGACGGTTGACGTGACCCCCGAGTCCGTGCCGACAGAGCCGGAGTCCACAGAGAGGGTGCCGCCGCCACAGGCGATGAAGAGCAGGGTGATCACAGGACCTCCAACGTGGGTTCCGGGAACAGAATACGCAGTTACTTGCGTATGATGACCAGAATTGTGTCACAAACCGTCATCGACCACTTCCTCGGGGTAGCCATCGAAGCCGCCTTCGAGCGGAGGCACGGCGCCCGCGAAGAACTGGGGGATAGAGGGACCCTTCCGAGGTGCCCCATGCTGCTCGCCGCCCTGACCCTGACCCTGCTCGCCTGCGGTGGCGACGACACCACCACCGCCACGACCGACTCCGTGGCCACGACGGCCAGCGACAGCGCCACCACCGACAGCACCACGGTCGACACCGGCCCGGCCGAGGTGACCGACCTGTCGGTCCAGGAACTCAAGGCCTGGCTGGACGAGGGCAAGGACTTCCTGTTCATCAACGTGCACGTGCCCTACGCCGGCGAGATCCCGGGCACCGACGTGCACATCCCGTACACCGCGACCGACGACCTGGTGGCGGAGATCGGCGACGACTTGAACCGCCTCACGGTGCTCTACTGCCTGACCGGCCCCATGAGCGCCAAGGCCGCCGGAAACCTGGTCGAGCTGGGGTACCGGAACATCCACGACCTGCCCGAGGCGATGAATGGGTGGGAGGCGGCAGGCTACGAGCTGAGCGAGTGAGGGTCCCGGCGTGGGGTGGTCAGCGGCCCCGGGCCGCCCACGCCGCTTCGGCGTAAGCCTCAAGCTGCCCTCATACCATCCCTCCGTCGAGCGGCGAGGATCTGCCTGGCCACCGTGCCCTCCCCCGCTCGCCGCCCCCTCAACTGGTCATACCAGTTGACCACCCGATGAGCAGAGGATATAGACAGCTCATGTGGAAGCCCCTCACCCGTCAGTCCCTCTCCGACCAGGTCTTCGATCAGCTGCTGGGCCAGATCGTGCACGGCGACCGCCCCCCCGGCAGCGAGCTGCCCAGCGAGCGCGTCTTGTCCGA